>JAABUY010000584.1_pt1 | contig 61433 bp, 83 predicted proteins | sample 5560271 | NCBI WGS metagenome assembly JAABUY01 (sample SAMN10711886, study PRJNA513374) | rock metagenome | isolation source: Antarctica rocks | place: Antarctica: Victoria Land, University Valley | reverse complement strand
TTGCCTGTCGCCCCACTTGCACAGGCCGCCTGTGCATGCCCTGCGCGGCGCACGGCGCACAGGCCCGCTCAGCCTCCCCTCTCTCACATCCATAAACTGCTGCCCGCGCCCGCGCGCGCAGACATGTGGGGCACGTGCGCGCTGCTGGCGTGCCTGGCGGCCGGGTCCGCGTACCAGCAGGCGCCGCTGCGCGCGTCCGCGCCGGCCAAGGGCGCGGCCGCGCCGCTGCTGGAGGAGGAGAAGCCGGCGCTCAGCCCGCTGAAGCTGGCGGAGGAGGGCGTAGCCAAGCCGCTGGCCATCTCCGCTTCGCCTGCGCGCAGCAACAGCGTGCCGCGCAATGGGCACAAGGAGGCCATGTCATGAGCGCCGCGCATCTCTGTCAGGGCGGCGGCGGGGAGCGGGTGGGGGTTCCGCGGATGCCTGCGTCTTTGGTGCAGGAAAGCGGCGATGGGCGGACCGCCCGGTATCAGGCATACCAGCACTGACAGGAGAGTTGTTATGTTGAGTTGCTTTTTGGCATGGTAGGGGCATCACCCACACCGCTGCTCCTCTCCCTTTTGGGAATGCATGCACAGCGCTGTGACAGTCACGTGCTGCAGTGGCCTCCGCTTAGCCTGGCGGACGTGTTTGTGGCAGGCAACATGTGTGCTTGCCTGGCGGCGCATATTTTTGAGTACTTGACAGGCGGCCGGCCAAAAAAGTGCTGGCGCGAGGCTTGCTAGCGTGCAGGAGTCATGTCGATTACAATTTGTGTCGCGTTGGCCGTTTGTGCTCTGTGTGAGTGCAGTGATGTGAGCACTTACATGCCTTGAAGACAGATGGGGAGGCCTGGTCATGAGCGGCATGCATGACCTGGCTCTGGCTGCGGGGTGCCACACAGGGTGCAGCTCGGGTTTGCATGATCCCTGCAAAGCAACAAACAGTTGCGGTGCAACCTGATGCATCAGCAGTCAACCAGAAGCTGCTAGATACACGCACACTCACGTGTGTTCATGCCTTGCTTAATCACATGCCATGCTGCTCATGCAATGGACAGTCTGGCAGCATGTTTTGTAAGGCTGCGCTCACTTGGACCAGGGCGCTCCAGCAGGCCGCATGACGGCAGCGCAGGCTCACTTGCAGCAGTGCACACATAAACTTTGGGCAAGAGCTCGAGAGAACCTGACGCTAGGGATCTTTCCTGTGACATGCTGGCTGTCGGCCTTCTTACAGCCATCCAGGTCGCACACGCAGGCACATGCAAGCCCTTAAAAATTGAACACTGTTCGCAGTGTGCTTGGCCCAAGTGCACCAGCACCCGCAGACTCTGGCAGAGGCAGTGCTGGTCGTTAGCGGTCTCCTGTCACCCATGCAATGCTGCTACAACGCCAGAACAGGCTGCTGCTCCTGCTGCCCAGGCCACTAGCAGAACAAAAACTTCACAGTGTGGGGCACAGGGACAGTGATATGACAATGAGCGCATGGAAAGAGGCGCTTCAGTCCATGGCTGGGCACAATAGGAAAGCGCGGCGTCTGCTCAGAAGCTGCAAAGTTCCCCAAATACTTTACAGCGGGAGCCGCGGCCTTGCGCGGGCAAGCGCCTGCCGCCCGCACATGTCGCAGTGTACAGCGTGAAGTGCGGCGGCTCGCGCTCCGCCCGCGACATCAAGCAGTGCGGCAACAGGCCGCGCCCGCAGCGGCGCTCGCGACGTTCAAGCAGGCGCGGCGGCAGGCCGCGCCCGCGGCGCCGCATCAGATCAGATGTAAGGCCGGAGCATGGAGTACACGCCGCGCCAGGCGGATACGCTCCACAGCGCCGCGAAAAGCACCTCCACCTGAGGCACCATGCAAATGCTAGCGTTAAGGATTAGCGTTCCTGGTGAGTCCATCCTAAGTACGGCACCGCATGCGCTGCCGTTGCGCGTCACGAGCACACAGAACAAGCATCACTGGTGCAGCGAGCATGTACCCTTTGGCAGGAGTGCGAAAGGCCCGGTGGTCAAGGTAAAGTAGGTGGCAGCTCCAGCTCTTGGCGACGGCAACCACATCCGCTACATGTGTGGCTCACCCCCACAAGCTGAGTCCAGTCACCCGCAGGCACAACAAGCACATGGCGACGCTGGGACAGTCTGTACCTCCGCGGGAAGCTCGTACGGGTCCGGGGACGCCACGAACGGGGCCACATCCACCCAGTTATGCGTCGCGAGCGCCGCGTACGCCACCAAGGAAGTCGGCAGGAACACCACCTGCGCGCGCAAGCTGCCTCGTTGGCAGGCACTTGCTGCAGCGCTATGCTCAGGCTTCCTGGTGGCGTCCCGTGCAGTGCGTAACATGAACAATGGCTCGAATGCACAGAAAATGGGTATGGTATGTTCCAGCTGCAGCTGTCACAGCTGCCACAGCTGCAGACAGGTTTCTCAGCCTTGCTCGCTGGGGTGCTCGAGACGACAGCCCTGTGCTTGGAACAAAGGTCCTACCTGTGCCGCGTTCAGACAGCCTACGCTGACCCGGCTAATCGAAGGATGGCGTCGTGGCAACGTCGGCGCACCCAGGTGAGCGCGCAGGAGAGCAGCGCGGCCACGGTTGCGTCCCTGTGCGCGCTCGAGTTGCCGAAAGGCACCGGCCCCAGGCGGTAGTCGCCCTTGGCCGTAGATGTGCCCACCCAGGCAAGCACCAGCACGCTCACCAGAGCACCGTCGGGAGCTATTCGATGGCTGGCCTGCACCGCAGCCAAGAAGCAGTGAGTGCGTCTACATAGCCTGGGCAACGGCAGTGTTGACTGGGTCGAGCCGGAACTGAAAGCATACTGTGCCCGCGCAGCAGAGAGGGGCGTTAGCGGTGTGTCGCAAAGCGCTAGGCGCTTTCACTGAACAGACTCGAACTCTGGGCGACACGAGATGCGCACCAGCTGAGTTGCTACGAGCGTCATGCAGTCCCCCCAGACCAGCGTGGTGTCGACAACATTGCGGCTGGGCCGCTTCTGATTCCTCTGTTTCTTTTTCCGCCCCCACACGCTGCCCAACCCGCAGTGCGCCCGTCCACCGCTCAGGCGCTGCTGGCGCACAGTCCTCACCGCGCCTGCGCAGTGCACGAGAGCAAGGCTTGTACTGCAACGACGGATTCGGCAAACAACTTTCAAGATGACGCACTAGTTGTTCATGAGCTGCCTCAGGATATCACAACATAAAGTGCTGCACCTGGCTGCAGCAGCCCCCTGCAAGCTGGCCATGGCGGAGGTGCGGCATGCATGCATACTGACGTGCACCTGGCCTGCAGCAGCCCGCAGGCCATGTGCAAGCAACACGGTGCGGTCGAGCTTACTACACTGTCTCAGTACAGCTTGAGTTACGGCTGGTCTGTTCCTTTGTTTCCCATTACTGGGAGTCCGGGAGACTAGTCTCGCTTGTTAGGGTGGCCTTCCTTGCATGCACTAGCACAATGCACGTACTTGATGCTTGCAAGCCGGGGTATTGTCGCTGGCATGCTGCATTGCTTGCTGCAATGTAGCTCGCATGCTGGTCCAATGGTTGTGCCGAAGGTCCTGCCATGGCAGCGCAGGCAGGGCACCAGTTCCGGCCGCCACGCTGAGCATTGCTCAGTGAGCAGCACGAGCGAGCTGAACAACGCTGATACAGGCACGCCTGCCCGTTGCAGGCACAGCGCAAAGCATCACACACACTTGCACGAGTGTTGCCCACACGGCATCATCATAGATGGCAAAACACAGAATATTTGCACAGCGGCTGCAAAGCTCTTCACGGCGCAGGAACCCAGCGCCAAAAGGAACATTTTCACCCAGGCTTATACGAGCGCACAAGCAGCCTCAGCCTGTCGCGGCAGCCGCGACAACGGCTAACATAAGGTGGCTGCCTGGGCGCTCGCCCAGCTTTGTTAACATATGTTGCACCGCCGGCTGCAAAAGCGCGCACGGGCCAGCTCAGCCGGACGCCGCGACGCCGCCCAGGATGCTGGCGGCGGTCCCGGCGGCCGCCACATCGTCCGCGGTGCCGCCGCCCAGCGCGGCGTCCGCGCCCGCGTACACGCAGCCGGCCTGCTTGACGGCGTAGAGCACGCCCGGGTCGTAGCCCAGGCGCGTGACGGCCTTCATCATCGTCGCGGCGGCCGGGACGTTGACAGGCGAGCGCGCGTACAGCCAGAGGCCCACGTTGGTCGCCTGCAGCGCCTCCACGGCCGGCACGGCAGAGCCGGTGCGGCACGCGCCCGCCGACGGCGTGGTCGGCGGCCCGCCGCTCAGGACCGCCCACTCGTACCCTGCGTGGTTTGGGTCGGACTGCTGTGTGCGGCCCTCCACGCCTCGAGCCACATGCCCTTCAGGGTGCCGGAGGGCCACAAGGTGTCTGAAGGCCTGTAAGGTGCTTGATGGGCCCCTCGCCTGAGCAGCCGTTTGGCTGCCCCAGTCTGTGCCGCGCCAAGCAGAGGCCTCGCCGCCATGCACGGCAGGCCTCGTGGCAGACAGAGCACTCTGCGCATGCAGTGAACCTGATGCGACCAACAGGTAGCAAGGGGCGGCGCGCCTGTGAAGCCCGGCTCGCCGGCGCGCCCGGGCCCCGCCGCGACGATCCAGGCGGAGCCCAGCAGCTGCGGCGGCAGGTCGGCCGCGGGGTCCAGCGGCAGCGGCTCGGGCACGTCGACGCGCACGCGGCCAGTCAGGTTGAGGTCCGCGTGCGGGAAGTAGGGCCCGACCAGCCACTTGGACGGCACGGCCGGGTCGTACACGCGCGCCGCGACCTGGTACGTCACGTGCCTGCGCGCCGGTGCGCGCCGCAGTGACCTGTGGGACCCAGCCTGGGCCCACTATGGATGGCCTGTTCAGGACGTGCGCTTGCTCGACTGCTCTTCACACTGATGTCACGCAGAGTCGGGTGCCACACGGAGCAGGCCTCCGCAACCTGCGCAAGCATGACCGCATGTGGCAAGTGCAGCGGAAGCTCTCCCGGCACACATTGTTGTGTGGGCAGCGCACGCGATGCCGCCTGAGCCCAGCGGCTCGCCGTTGACCATGTCCCTGTTGCTGTAGTCGTGCAACAGCAGCGGCTTCTGCGCCGCGCAGAAGATAAGAGTGTTCATGTGCCAAGCATGGCTGGTGCTACGCTGTAAGACATACCCAAAAAAATAAAAAAAAATTAAAAAAATCTGCATTTGATCAAGCGCAACAAAGTGCCGCGCTGCGGTACGCTCAGCAACACTGAAGCTGAAAAGGGCAGCAGTCTGCAAGGCGGCAGGGAAGGACAAAGGCGTGCGCCTGGGACTGCGCTGGTGCTGCCAGTGGGCCGCACCGTCAGGTCGCTGGGGTCGCTGGGCTCGTAGAAGGTGCGCACGCAGTACAGCGTCGTGATGGGCTGCCAGCTGACCGGCATCTGCGCAAAGCAGCCGCGTCAGCAGGGAGGTGCGCTTGCCCAACGGCTCGCAGCGGCCCTCAGCAGACACGATGCGATCGACGGCGCGTACAGCAGGCAGAAGGCAGCAGGCTGAAGACGCATCATTGCCCCCTGCGGTGCGCCGCAACGGCTAGCTGGCAACGCGCGCGGCCACTCATACGCGCCGGGCCGCCTCGAGTTTGAGCGTCAGCCATGACAGCGAGGGGCCCAGCGGCGGCCCGCACCATGAGCTGCGCATACCACGGCCGCCCCACGAACGCGGCCAGGTCGAAGGGCCGCAGGCTGTTAAAGCCGGCTGGCGGACAGGTCACATTCCACACCGGCTTGGACGCCGCGCCCCGCGGCGCTGCGGCCGCGCCCGCGCCGCCGCCCACGCCCGACAGCGCCACGCCCGCGGGCGCCGCCGCGCCGGACGCCTGCTGCGGCGCGGCCGCCGCGGCGCCCTGCCCCGTAAACCCTTCCGCCACTGCCGCGCCGCCGCTGCCGCCGCCGCCAGCGTTGCCACTGGCGCCAGCGCCGTCGCCAGGCGTGCCGGGCAAGGGCTGGCGCAGCAGCGCCGGGTCAGCGACGCGCGCGAGGCTGGTAGCGCCCCCAGCATTGAGCGTCCCAAGCAGCTGCCCGGCCGCCGCCTCCCTGCTCATCGGAGCCGCAGCGGGCGCGCCGCCCGAGACTCCCGTGACTTGCGCGGCGCCAGCTGTCTGCCCAGAGCTCCTTAGCCCGCCAGGCGCCGCAACTGACGGCGCGCCAGCGGAGCTGGCGCCGCCAGCGCTGCCCGCCGCTGCAGCCTGTGCAGCCGCCCCGCCGCCGCCGCCAGCCTGGCCCTGCGCAAGAGTGGCCACATTGTCTTGTCAAGGGTGCGGAAGAAGTCTGCCGGTGCGCTGTCAGACAGAAGCACTGAGGCCGCAGGGCCCGCTCACCTGCGCGGTGGCGCTCGCTGGCTGCGCGAGTTGCACGGCCGCGTCGGCAGCCAGGTCGGCCGCCGAGGGCCCCGCCTGCGCCGCATCCAGCAGCCGCCGGCCGGCCTGGCGGGGGGCACACTGCGTGCTCAACCAGAGGTCACAGCTCAGGATGGTTTGCCAACGCATCCCATGGCAGCCTAGCTACAGAGCTGCTGGCTTGCACCCTGCATGCAGTGGCTTCTGTGGCACGCAGGCAGGACTTTCAGTCCCAGGAGCAGAGCACTAGCACGTGTGGATTACATCATCACTGCGTCTACACTGTACTGCAGCGCTGACGATGGTGCGCACTCTCTGCATGTGTGCGTTGCAGGTCGCTAGGCAGCCGTGCAGGCTCACAGCGCACACCACCAGCGCCACCAGGCCCGCGCGTCTGCCTCGCATGCTCGCCCACCCAAACATCACATCAGAGCTGCGCCAGCCGTGCGGCTCTGGCTAGCTCTTCCAGGTGGTTCAGGTGGGAGTCACCTTCAAGCGTGCACACATCTGTCGCAGGCGGTGTTCACAGCGGCCCTACCTTATTAGGTGCTAGGGCTAGGCAGGAGGAGCTCCCCAGCCCGCATCAGCTCACAGCAGCGCAACACTAACGCGATTATATGGCGTCACCATAGTTTTGCAGCTGACTTGCCTTAGGTTTCTGTGCTCACCACAACAGTTGTTGGCCTCCAGTGTCCTTGACAGCCTCCTGCATTGCATCTGCATCCACACCTCTGCGGCATGCTGGTCTGTATTGCCGGTGCTGCGGTAGTGCTGGCTGCCATGTGTCTGGCACGAGGCTTGCTCATCTACCAAGTGGAGGCAATGATTCACAAACTTTCAGGCACGGTTCGTGGGTTGGTGCACGGCCTATGGAGAATGGTTAGTGGTCTGTCAGGCGCTGTTCGCACCCTTGCTGACCACGTGTGTGCTGAGCAACAGTTCAGGCCGAGCAACAGTTCAGGCCAGTGCAGGTCCAACCTTGGAAGCTTGTTTAGGAGCTGATCCGCCTGACACAGTACCTTGTGTTGTACTGCCGTGCCTCTTGTTCACTTGAAAGAGTTCCGTTAACTGTTTCGTGTGTGAGCAGCGGTGTCCTGCACAGTCGTTTGGTGTCCCTGCTAGTGGTCTCGTTCGACGTGCCAAGCAGCAGCCTGGTATCACAGGGTGCTCTGTTGCTGAGCTGCACAGGCCCGTACTGCCAGCCAGCGCTCCGCACAGTCGGTGCACCACATGAGCGCTCCCTGCGCAGGCGCGCGGCAACGCGGCAAGGGCAGCCGGTACCTGGCGAGCGGCAGCCAGTACGCGCCAGTGCACGCGGAGGTCCTGGAGGGCGACCTGCCCGTGCGCGGCGCACTGCCGCCCGCGCTTGACGGCACCTACGTCCGCACGGGGCCCAACCCCAAGCAGGAGGTCAGCGGCGAGTACCACTGGTGCGCTGCTCCCCCGCCGCCAGCACGCCACACAGCATGTCCTCTTGGGTATAGCTGACGTTCAGGGAGTTACAGCGACCGAGGCATATGTTGTAGCAGGCAAAGCAGGTGGGTGAGGCCGGCACCATCATGCGGGGCCCTTCAGGCAGCAGCACAAGTCTCTGAGCATTTGGCGACGCATTATGCCACAGCAAAGTAACCCCCCATGCGGCAAAAACCTTATAGCAAACGTTGTGGTGCATAAGTTCACTGATCTGCAGCTGCCGAACATGCCTAACTAAACATTCATCGGCTGATGAGGTCGGCAGGGGTGACATTGATGCCGTGACGTCAGTAAGTAGGACAGCACTCTGCCCAGGCCGTGCAACTGATATGGAGCCTTATCTGGTGGGGGTAGGTTTGACGGCGACGGCATGGTGCACGCCACGCGCATTCGCAAGGGCAAGGCCGCCTACGCCAACCACTGGGTGCAGACCAGCAACTTCAAGCAGGAGCGCAGCGCGGGGCGCGCGCTCTTCCTCAAGGCGCGCCGCAGCCGCCCGTGCAGCCGCGCGCTGCAACGCCGAACTGACCTGCATGGACCCACTTGCGGAGGCGGCCGCATGCACAGCATTGGTGGATGAGTGGCGACAGGCGTTGATGTGCGTGCGCTCGGAGGCACACAGGGAAGGCGTTGAAGCAGCTGTGTAGGGCATGTCAAGGGATTGTTGACAGGCTCAGCCTGCTGAGTGATGCAAGGCATCCCTTCGGCATCAGCGCACTCGCTGCCACTATGCGGACCCCGCCGGCAAACTAGGTGGGTGCACGGAGGGCGCGGAGGATGCGAACCAGGTACTGGCACGCAAAACCTCGCAGCAAGGTCCGCATGCGCGCGCAGCTGGGCGACCTCCACGGCCGGACGGGCATTGCGCTGTTCCTGCTGGCGCAGCTGAAGGAGCTGCTGGGCATCACCAACAGCAAGGTGCGCCCGTGCGGCTCCCAAGTGGCTGGGTGGCTGAAAGATTGCGGCAGGCGGTGACTGGAAGCTGCATGCATGGAGTGGGCTTGATGATCAAGCACAGGCCAAGCATGCGCGAGTAGCGGGAGCACAACGGAGCCTGCTGAGGGGCGGAATAGGCCTGCCGTGCTCGCCCTGGCGCAGGGCGGGATCAGGGTCAAGCCCGCACGCCGCGCGAGGGCGCCGCGCATCTCGGACAACAGGGCGCCAGGGTGTGCTGCGCCGGGCGCGCGCAGGCCGGCACGGGCACCGCCAACACGGCGCTCGCCTTCCACAACAAGCAGCTGCTGACGCTCCAGGAGCAGGACCTGCCCTACGCCGTGCGCCCTGCTCGCCTGGCCGTCGTGCTCAAGCCCCTGCGCACCTCTGCCTGGCTCAGCGTCATCTGCATGTCATGCTCAGCGGCATGCATGCACACATATTGCGTGCTTGCTGTCTGGTTGCTTGAAAGCTTCGTGTGCGCGCGGGCGCAGGTGCGCGTGCACGGCGACGCGCACATGGAGACGCTGGAGCGCGTCACCTTCGGCGGGCGCCTGGACCGGCACCCCACCTTCACCGCGCACCCCAAGAAAGATCCCGACACAGGTACTGTCGCCCAGGAACCCTTTTTTCATTGATACCAAGTGTGGTCTGGCAGGCATGCTGACGTGCATGCCGGTGGCTCACATGCTGCGCCTGTCTGACAGGTTTGCTGGCTCAGTGCCCCCCCGAGCGCCTCTGCTTGGGTGTTAGACATCTGGCCCAAAGGGTGCCGGCGCAGCTGCAGCTGCACACGGTGCTTCAGCCCAGAGGCGTGTTATGTCAGGCCATCGACCGTGCCTGCGCTGCCGCTGCAGGCGAGCTGGTAGGGTTTGGCTGGAGCACGAGCAAGCCCTTCCTGCACTACTTCGTGCTGGACGCGGGCGGCGGCGTCAAGCTGGACGTGCCCGTTGACGTGGGCCAGTCCACCTTCATGCACGACTTCGCCATCACCAAGGTGTGGGCCCGCGCGAGGCTCCGCAGATGCGCAGTGGCGCCTTGCCGGGCGAACTCACCTGCAGGCGGAGGAGTATGCGATGTGTCGATCTCAGTGCGCCTGTGCAACCCTGTAGATGGTGATGCTGTGTGGCGATGGTTATGCTGCGTGCTGCTTGCAACCGGCAAAGGTCGCGGTTCTTGCAGGAACCTACCCCGACCCGACTGGGACCTGCTGCGGGACAAAAACACGGTTCTTGCTGGGGGCGCGCCCCGACCTGACAGGGGCCTGCTGCGGGGGCCGTCTTGCAGGACTACGCAATCTTCCTGGACCTGCCGCTGACTTTTGACAGCAAGGTGCGGCTCCCAAGAGCGCCGAGCCGCGGCGCGCGAAGGAAGACGCGGCTGCCTGATCTGCTGTTGCCGCCCTCTGCTGTTGCTGCCCGTATGCTGCAGCTGCCCTCCTTGCAGACATCCACACTACTTATGCTTTTGAGAGCTCACGATGTTACGTGTGGCACATGGGGCTCTGCCATGTCTGTCGCCCCTCCCCGCATGAGCTCGGCGCAAAGCTGCACACCCGCATGCCGGCGCCAGCGCATGCTCGCGGGCGGCTACGCATACGAGTTCGAGAAGGACCGCCCCGCGCGCTTCGGCGTGATGCCGCGCGGCACGGCCGACGGGCGCGACGTGCGCTGGTTCGAGCTGCCGCCGCTGTACATCTTCCACGTCGCCAACGCCTGGCAGGACGGCAACACCGTGGTGCTCTTCGCCTGCGTCTACCAGTCGGTGCGCGGCCCCTGCCGCTGTCACGCGCTTCCGCTTCCTGTGTGTACGTCATCACTTTGTGTCTAAAGTGACGCTGTTGCACTGAGCAGGATTGGATGGTATCGGGGCACTGGTTGTGGGGAACACAATTGGGCTTGAAGAGAACGTTCCCTGCATGAGCCCCGCTCTGGCTTGATGACGGGTTGTGTATGAGGCCTGCTTGTTGGCAGTCCCATGCACGTACATCATATCCTTCATCGTTTGTATGCCCAGCGTCGGTCTGCTGCGCGGCTGCGCGGCCTGGCCTCCAAGGATGTGCGTTGTCAGGCGCGCGTTCCGGGCTCTGCCCGGCACCAGGTCCGTGCCGCTGCGCCGCACGCGGTCTAGCGTAGGTCAGGGTAGGGTGACGTGACCCTATGCCGCAGGCGGTCTAAACAGGCATACACGACTGTGCCGCGCACGGTCGCCAGTCTCGAGCTGTCCCAGCCTCGGTTGTGCGCTGCTGCGGCGCAGGCGGTGTTCAAGGACGTGATGTCCAGCCTGCCGCGCATGGAGGAGATCCGCCTGGACCTGGCAACTGGGGCAGCCACCAAGCGGGTCGCCGCGGACATCCCGTGCGAGTTCCCGGTCGTCCCCGCGCACCTCGTCGGTGCGCTGGGCCCCCCTGCCTCTTGGGCACGGCTGTTTGACGGGTGAGGAGGATGCGCAGTGTGCTGCACACAGGGGTGCACGTGGCACAAGCCTGCCATACAAAAAACGGCACATGCTAGGCTTTCAAGTCCAGGGGTCATGGCTTGGTCTGGGGCTGCCACGCGCTGTTGGCGGCTGCTGCAGACGCAGAGTCTGCAGCACACGCCTGCGCGCTGCAGAGTCTGCTGTCTGTGAGACACTTCTGGGCTAGGCAACAACCTTGATGATGTGGCCTGCATGGCACACGCCTGCTGGTCGTCAAGCGCCTGGCAGGGCGGGTCGTGAAGCACCCGGGTGAGCCTTTGGCATCTTGCGCATGCCACTGTCCGAACATTGAGGAATTTCCAAACGACCTCAGACAGAGTTGGCGCTGCGCCCCCCGCGCAGGCCGCGAGTGCCGCTACACGTATGTGGCCGCGGCTGCGCCCAGCGCGTGCGCGTACACGGGCCTGGCCAAGCTGGACCTGCGCGCCGCGTCGCCCGACGCGGCCGTCGCAGGCCGCCTGGAGCATGGCGCGGGCTGGTTCGGCGGCGAGGCGTCCTTCGTGCCGCGCGCGGCCGACCCCGCCGCGCTCAAGGGTGCGTGCCCAAACCCTGCATCACCACTTGCGTGCTCGCGGGCACATGCTCTGGAGTACCTGCTCGCTGCTACCTGTTGGCAACGTATTGAGGGCGTGTGCACAGCCCAGCCTCGTCTGGCGCCCGCATGGTGGCATGCCCATGGGGCCTGGACAGGGAGCTGTTCAGCCGTCACACACTCAGCGCACCTCTAGGAAGCAAAATACGCAGCCTGTGCACACGTTGCACGCTTGTGCCAGCCGACCCGGACAAACCTGGCCGGAACCCTGGCGCCAGGCGAGGACGACGGCTTCCTGGTGACCTACGTGACGCACGCGGGCCGCGGCGCGTCCGAGCTGCGCGTCTACGACGCGGCCAGCATGGCGGACGAGCCCGTCGCGGCGGTCGCGCTGCCGCAGCGCGTGCCGCTTGGCTTCCACGGCCTGCACGTCGGCGAGGCCGACTTCCAGTCGCAGTTCCCGTTCGACATCCACTTCATGCCGGACCTGTAGCGCGCCCCGCCGCGCGGCCGCCGGGCTTCGAGGGCTTGCGCGCCGGCGCGGCTGAGCTCATGTCGTGGTATCCTTATGCATGCTTTTTAGTCCTGACCTGCAGCGCCGCCTGTCAAAACAGTGTGTCCCGACCGTTTTGTGACGCTTTTCAGTACCGAGGACGCTGGATAGAGCCTTGGCTCAGCGTTCAGTCCTAGTCCTGTCTGCTCGACCTTGTTGTCTAGACATCTGAAGAACAGTATAACAGTATAAGGCCGCCATGTGATTTTGTCGTACAGGTCTGCGGGTCTCTGCAGGGTTTGTGCAGAAGCTCTACGGGTTCTAGTCCGGACACCAGGGGTCGTTGCGTTGTCTGTGTATCCCAGCCACTTATGCTACAGTGGTGTCTGAGTCAGACCCCGCCACCGGCAGAGGGGTACGCGCATGCAGCGCACAAAAACGCAGCACCCGTGCTCCTCCGGCCCGCCTAAGTTGTTGCTGCTGGAGTAAAGCAGCCCGACCTGGATCTGGCGCGCCGCTATGGCGCAGTGGCACCCACGCATTCCCGCTGCTGAGCGCGAGCACGACCTGTTCGCTGGCTACCATGACTCGGTGGGGCTCCGCCCGGCCCGGTAACCCACACCGCGTGAAAGTGCTCGTGCAGGGCGGGCGCACCTAGCAGCTCACCTGGCAGCGCTCCTGCTCTGGCACAAGGGGACAAGGGAGTTCCCTCCTGGCAGCCAGGTCTTTGAAACACGGCCCAGGTGCACGACGCGACTGGTGCGGCTGGCTCACTGAGCGATAGGCTCACCCAGCGGCGCACCTGCAACGGGCGCAGGAGGGCCACACCCCGGCAGGGCGGGACGCCACGCCGCCGGGGCAGCGCCGCGGCCCGAGCTACCGCAGCAGCAGCACGCCCAGCTCGGCCGAGCGCCGCCCCCTAGGTGCCTGCCGCCCCAGCCCCCGCCGCGCCCGCTGCCCGGCCCACGCGCGGGGCCCAGGTCTCGTGGCCGGCAGCGCTAAAGTCCTCGTGGCCGCTGGTCTGTGCTGCAGGACTGGCGTGCCTCGCTGCCTGTGCCTGTGGTGTCACATATGCGGGGACCAGCTTCTGCTTGCCAGGGCGGCGCTCTCAGGCACGCGGCGCGGGCTGGCAGGCACACCCTTCGTCCTGCACGCCGCACGACAGGCGGTGTCACCAATGCCAGGTTGCACAGCGGCCCCACTCAGCACACGGCCGCCAACCTGACGCCAGAGGGCCACAGCGGCTGTGCCTTGCCTGCCTGCGCCACGCCTCAGCCCTGTGCCGGACGTGAAAATACCGCGCCCGCCCGCAGACGAGGCGCCGGACGGGCCGCCGCCGGGCGCCGGGCAGGCGGCGTGCGGGCACGCCGCATGCGCCGGCCTGCCGCACTGCGCCGCGTACCTGGGCCACGGCGCGCCGCCCTGGTTCCCGCCCGCGCCGCCCAAGCAGGCACGCAGCGCTGCCTCCTCCCGCCTTCTTCTCCTGGGCCTGCTCCGCGCCTGCTGCTGCGCCTGGACCGCCCATGCGCGTCGACCCTGCTGCGTGCAGAGCAGCGTGTCAAACAGCGGCAAGGAAGCAAAGGCTGCAGCGGTTCCAAGCGCGCGCGCGCAGGCGGCCGCGGTGAACCTGACGCTGCCGGCGGACGCGCCGGAGGATGCGGCGGCGGCCGCCAAGTGCCTGGAGGCCGCGCTGGAGCTGTGGGAGGACTGGCACGCGGCGGCCGCGCGCCGGCTGCCGCCCGAGCAGGCGCGCGCGCGCCCGGGCCCCAACGCGGTGCTGCGGCGGAGGGCATGTGCGGGGGGCGGCCGCAAGCCGCGCGTGCGGCGCCTGACGTCTGCGGAGAGCGCGCACGCTGCGGCCCGGCGCCGTGCGGCTCGGCGGTTCTGCTGGTTTGGCACCTGCGGTGCATGCGCGGGACAGGGAGCGACAGCGGGCGACCATCCTCGTGCGGCCTGGGCCCTGGGCCTCGTTGTGACCCCTGCACCCAGCGGGCAGCCCGCCGTGCAAGGTTGGCGGCCCAAAGCCCACGCCCGCGTCGGCACGCAGGCGGCATGCGAGCTGCGCAAGCTGGCCACGCGCACCGCCGGCGCGGTCGGCGCAGCCGCTCAGAGCGGCGTTGCGCGGCAGCAGATGGGCGAGCTGCTGCACTACGCCTCCGGTGCGCCTGCGCGCCCGGCTGCTGTGCATGCTGCCAGGCCCGCGTGTTGAGCTGTCCTCCGGGGCAGGCACGCCCAGGGTGCCAGCCGCCGCTGGCCTCGTTCTGATGTCGTGGGCCTACGTGGTGTGTGGTTGCGCGGGGACAAAGTTGTATTTTGCCCCATGTCAGGGGAAGCTGACATGAAGCACCTTGCGCCTACTTTGTTGAACGACTGGCCTGCCACCCGCTTGCTGTATCATTCTGCGGCCGCTCGTCAACGTTGTGAAGTTCAGACTTTCGTGCACCCTAGCCGAGCTGCCCGCGACCGCGCGCGCGCGCGCAGACGTGATGCGCGAGGCGCGCCAGGAGCGCGGCGCCGAGTTCCTGGAGCTGCTGGCGGACAACCTGGCGGCGGCCGGCGCGGGCCGCGGCGCGGCGCTCGTCTCCAACATCGTCACCGGCGGCCGGCAAAGCATGACCGGCGGCACGCAGCAGCTGAGCGCGGCCGCCGCGCTGCGCGCGTCGCAGCGCGCGCGCGTGCGCGGCCCGCGCGCCCGCCAGCGGTCGCAGCTCTAGGGGCTGCTGCCTTGGCCAGCTGGGTGCTCAGTTGCATTCTTTGCTCCGGCGTGCGTCAGCTCCTGCTCGCAAGGTATGGCCCGCCTCAGTAGCTCGCAGATGTGCTAGGCGAGACCTGGTGATGCAGCGCAGCTGTGCGGCAGGGCGAGCAGGGCGTAGGGGTGTTGCTGTGCGGCAAAGTGTGTCCGCCGCGCGGCGCCAGGCGGACGCAGAGGCGCGCAGCCGGGCGAGCGCCGGCGCGTGGGCGCGGGCGGCCGCGTGGCTGCACAGCCGCGCGGGCGGCTGGCTGGGCGGCGCGGTGGCGGTGGGCCTGGGCCTGGCCGCCTACGAGCTGCTCCTGCGGCGCGGCGCTGCGGGGCTGGGCGCAGGTGCGCCTCGCCGTCCCATGAGTGTCAGCTTAGGAGCAAGACTGCATACTTACTTACTGCATACTTACTTAGGGAGCAAGACTTGTGCGCTGATTGCGCACGACACGAGCCCGTGGCTCGAGGCCGCGGTGCTGGTCGGTGTGGCTGGCTACCTGAGGTAAATTGTTGGTTTGTGTTTGCACTCGCGCGGGCGAGTGCGCCGGGCTGCTTCGTGCCGTGAGAGTGTGCGCCACGCTGGCGCTGGCGTCAGCATGGCAAGCTGCAGGCCCCTTGCTTGGCCCTGTGCACTGCGCGACTGGCGCGCGCGCGGCAGGCCCACTGCAACAAGACTGCAGAACTGTCATGCAGTGCGCGCCTGGCCAGGCCTGCGGAGCAGTGTGGCCGGCGTGGGGGGCACGCTCGGGGACGGCGCGCGGCGGCGGGAGCGCAATGAGGCGCGGCGGCGCGAGGCGTACGAGCGGCGGCGCCACCAGGTGGGGGCTGCTGACTCTCAGCAGCTGAGCGAGCTGCTGTGGGGATGCGCAGCACGAGAGGAAGAGCGGCAGAATGGTGGCACATACTAGGCGGCGCCATTGCTTCAAAGTGGGCTGGCTCTTTCAAGCATGGCTTCAGCAGTTGTGTGTTGCAAACCTGACTGGGGTTGGTCATGGAGCATCCAGGCTGTGTGTAAGCTGAGGGTTTGCGAGGGCCAACCCTCATGAGGCTTGCGGCGGGCGGCAGTGCGAGGCGGCCAACGCGCGCGCGCGCGAGTACATTGGCGAGATGCGCGCCAACCGCATCAACTTCCTCTGGCACAAGGACCCGCCGCCGGACGCGTGCGCACTGCCGCCTGAGGGCCTGCCCTGGCGGCCAACCTTTGAGGAATGGGACTAGCGCCAAGGCTGCGCCCATAGCGTGCCCTCCTCGTGATGCAGCGTTGAAGCAGCAGAGCTGCTCGTCCGTGATCCACGCCGCTGGCAGGCGCTAGCAGCCAGGCGAGCTGGCCGTCGTGATGAGATGCCATTGTTGCAGTTTTGCAGTGCCTTCTTCTGCCTGCTTACCCCTCAGGGTCCAGGTCTGCTGGTGCTGGCGCATGTTGTGAGTTTTTGAGCAGCTCATCACCTGCTGGCATGTTTACCACACCACCCAGCTTGGCTGCGACAGCTTTTGGGTGCTTGGTCACTGCCGCTGAGCGATTAATGAATGCTATGTGCATATACAATGTTTGCACTGTTTTCACCTGCATGTCGAGTCAGGAGCCTGGTTGCCTGAGCACCTGCACATGCAGCTCATGTTGACCTATACTCAGTCCAGCGTACCGTGATGGCAGACATAACAAGTCCTGTACATGCACAGTCTATGCAGAGGAGTGTTTGGCCTTGCAGCGTGCTGAGAGTCTATTCCTTCACCGTGTGCGCCCTTGATGCGCTGCACTTGCAGCTGCCGTAGCCATGTAAGCATACACGCGCAATAGGCCGGCAGACCAGGCAGCCAAAGGCGCCATACTAAAAATGAATAAAAGTGTGCCTTAAGGCCCGGCTGCACGCCTTCAATGGCAGGTCGCAGACCCTCAAAGATGAGGCAGGCAGAACAACCTGAATTGCAGTAGACAAACACACACATGCTGCAACGTGTACACTCGGTTCTTGATAATACAAGCCACGCGCATGGCACCCATGGCATGCAGCCCCTCTGGCTCTCTGTCCAGGCTTGGTCGCCCCTTGAGTTTGCTACAGCAACATACAGCCTCTGTCAAGCTTTCTGTCAAGCTTGAGCATTGGGAGGGGGGGACGTGAAAAGAAAGAAACAGCCTCGCCAAGCAGGCTCGGCTGCCGTGCCCGCCATGCCCCTCCCACCCCGCATGCTGCCAACAAATGCTGACCCAAGCGAGGCAGCCGCGTACTGCGCAGGCGTGTAGCAAGGCCGCGCGGCTTGCAGGCACTGGCCTGCAGCGGCTGGCCGCTCCGTGCATCCGGCCCGAGCATGGCAGGACACCCGCCAGGCTCTAACCCACCCGCCGCGGCCTTGCAGCCCCGCGCCTCCGCCCCAAGCCCCGGCGCGGCGTGGCAGCGCATCGACAGCACACACAGCAATGGGTATGCATCCACAGCAGCCTGACGCCTCGGGCAGCCCGTGGGGGCACCCCGGCTCGCCAGAGCGGGCGCACATGCAGGTTCGCTGACGGCGGCGGGGGTATGCCCAGGCGCAAGGCCGCTCAGAAGTGGTCCTCCAGCTCGTCCCAGCCGGGCTCGGGCATGTCGGCCTTGCGGCCCTTCTCGTCGTCGCGCGGCGGCGCCCACATGACGATGCTGCCGTCCCAGCTGACGGTCGCGAGCATCGGCTGCGTGGGGTGCCAGCTGCAGTCGCGCACGATCTCGCGGTGGTATGCGAGCGCGGCCACCTCCTTGCCGCTAACGATGTCTGCACGCGCGCGCGGCCGCGCGCGTCAGCACAGGCAGTGCTTGTTCTGTAAAGCCCAACTCCCCTTGCACCAGCTATGGGGTGGTTTTCTCTGCGTGACCGCCCGCATCTGCACAGAAAGTGTCTGTCACCTCATCCCGCACAACACCCGCTGTGGGGTGATTTGCCAGCTCAATCGACTCCGGCTCGATCAACTCCAAATCCCTGCTGGCTCGCTCGCTCGACCTCACGATGCTGCATGCTCATGCGACGCAGGTCAAAGGCTGTATTGCTTGCAGGAATTTGAAACGCTGCAATGACCTGGAGTGAAAGGCATAATAATACCGGATTTAATGCCCCTGCCCACAGGGCAGGCAACCGCTGCCCGTGCGGGGGCGCGGCAGCGCGCGCGGGGGGCGTGCCCCAGATGCGCACGGCGCCGTCGGCGGAGCCGGCGTACACGTAGCGCTGCGCGGTCGTCGCAAGCGGCGAGAAATACGCGCGGATGAGCGTCTGCGTGACGCTGTGCCCGCGGAACGTCTGCAGGCTGCTGTCGTGCGGGTGCCGCACCAGGTAGCCTCGCGCCGGGTAGTCCATCCACCTGGCGCGCGGCGCGGGGCCTTTTTTGGGGTTGCCCCGTGAACATGTCATGGAGTATGATGCACAGCAGTGGATGTGCCCTGGGTTGTAATTGTGTGTCTATTTACAACCTGTTATGTGACCCGGCGTCGCTGGGCCGGCCAGGCGGGCAGGCCCGGGCGCGCCGCATCCGGACAGGCGGCGCTGCCGGGCCGCGGGGGCGCGGCGGGGCGCGCAGGGGAGGGGGAGGTGGGGGGCGGGGGAGGGGGGCGCACCGGTAGTCCCACTCAAAGTTGTGCAGGCGCGCGGGCGGCAGGCGCGCGTGCTGCGCCGCGTTGCGCATGCGCCGCAGGTCCCACAGCTTGGCCGTCTGGTCCTTGGCGTTGCTCAGCAGGTACCGCCCGTCGCCTGCGCGCGCGCGCGCGTTGAGCAATGGAGCTGGCGCGGCGACAGCGCGGGGCTCCCAGCGGCCTCCGCTGTGCAAAGTCCGGCGCGCTGACGGGCAGTGCACGACCTGCGCCGGCCGTTCTGGGCGCAACAGGCAAAGCTCCACGGTCCCCATAGGCTATTAGGTACGCCCACCGTAAGAGCCCTGACAAGCTGCACATCCACCGATGGGTTCATCCTGCAGACGACACACACTGAACAGCAGGAAGCGCTGTGACGTAGCGCGCGCGTCTGCGTGCCCTGGGCGGCGCACGCCGGGGCGGCGCCCCGCGGGCAGCGGGGGCGCGCACCGCGCGAGTCCAGGTGCGTGAGGCCCTCGGTGTGCCCAACCAGCACGCCCGCTGGCTTGGCGCCGCGCCCCAGCGCGCGCCGGTCCCACACCTGCGCGCGCGCGCGCGCGCCGCGCGCGTCAGCCCCAGGCCTAGCCGCCGCCTCGCCGCCGCCCCCTGCTCTGCCCCGTTGGCCAGCAGGAGGCCGCAGGCAGGCCCATGGCCCGATGCAGGCCCAAGCCGCCCGCCGCCAGCAGTGGTGTGAGGTCCTGAAGTGCTGGCCCACCAAAACGGCCCCAGACCATGCACGTGTGCGCCTTGCTCACATTTCTAGGCATTACTCCATCTGGCGCATGTGCCACGGTGCAAAGGACCGAGGCAATCATGCGCGCGCTGCGCCCCGGCGCCCGGCGGCGCGGCGCGCCTTGATCAAGAAGTCATCCGAGCCGGACGCGAGGATGTGCGGCGACTCGTCCACGAACGCGACCGCGTTCACGTCGTCCTCGTGGCCGGGGATGCGCAGCACGGACTGCGGCCACGCGCGCTCGCGACCTCAGCAGCTTGCGTGGCTCTGGCCGGCAGGGCCGCAGGCCTCCTTCGGCTGAACATGCTGCTGCGCTCCTTACTGCTACGCGCTAAAGCAAAGCCTCACATGACCAACTCATGCACCCAACATCCAGTGTGTCCACCAAGGTGCACAATGCACAGAGCAGGGGATGGCAGCGGTCAGTGGCGGGCCTTGCGACGGTCCATGTCGTACACGTAGACGGAGCAGTCGGCCGTGCCGGCGATGATCTCGCGGCCGTCGGCGCTCCAGCGCAGGCTCCAAACGCCGAACGAGTTGGGGCCGCCTGCGCGACACAGGAGGCAGGATTCGGGGAGGGTTGGGGCGGCCTGCGCACGTCGCCTGACAAACTATGGGCTGTTTGAGCGCACTCCAGGGCCGCTCGGAGCCCACTGCCCTTACCAAGTGCAGTACGCAGCCAGGCAGGGCCTGAATGCTCTGCGTGTCACTGATGCGACGCCCGTCTCTGAGGGCTGAAGGTGACCTTGAGTGTCAAGGGTGGCTCACTCATCCATGCGTGGCACTGTCGAACACATCATTTTTCTGCAAGCCCTGGCATCCTGGCATCTGTACCCATAAGTATTGCAACAGCGCAACCAACCCGGGGCGCCACGGCCCAGGGCGGGCACCTTCGTCCAAGGAGTCAAAGTGCAGGGCCTCATGGACGTCGGTGATGTTGGCCTCGGAGCGCACGCCGCCCACATTGGCATTCACCTGCCGGCAGCGAGCACAGGCGCCATTGCTGCCTCTGGCAGCGGCCTGCTGTGAGCCGCGGAGCCGGTACGGCGCAGCCTTGCCCGCTTGGCCTGCATCATAATAGTCATGCCCTGGAGCATGCAGCCCACCTGCAAGCCTGCCCTTCACGAGCGCCCAGTGCACTGCGCCTGGCCTGCTCACAGATATGGCACATGCAAGGCATTAACTTACCGGCTGCTTGGCAATAACTGCATCACCCCTGAACCAGCTCTGTGCTGTAGTGCCGGTGTGCGCCCACGATAGGCAACACCAAGGATGCGGGACATGCAGACCCAAGAAAGGAGAGAGAGGAAAGGAACAAAGACAGAGGGGAGGGGGGCGCGCACCAGGTGCACGGTGGGGTTGATGGTGGCGTACGCGAGCCAGACCTGGTCGGGCGAGGAGCACGTGTCGGTCACGGTCCAGCGCAGGTTGCGGCAGTGCACGTCCTTGCGCAGCGCCCAGCCGGCGGCCACGTCGTACATGCGGATGCGCCGCTCGTGCTGGAACGCGGCTGCGCGCATGGGCGCTCGTTCAGGCCCCCGGGCTGCACGCAAGCGCGGCACGTGCGGGAGGCGGCGGCGCGCGCGGCGCGCACGGCGCCTCGCACACGCCGACATGCGTGCGGCTGCCCAGGCGTCCAGGGAACATGGGATGCGCTCAACGCCACTTCGCGCGTGTTGGAGAGCAGGCAGTGCGCCAATGCACGAGCTTGAGCCCGAGCACACGCAGGGCTTGCAGATTATCACAAAACGCGCGGGCCACGCTGCATGCGCGCAGGGCACATGCTGGACCACGCGAGGCCCGCAGCGGCCGCCCCGCGCAGGCTGGGCGCGGACAGCACGTGTCCGGCAAGGGGGCTCGGGCGCCGCGGGGCAGGGCTCAGGGGGAGCCAGGACAAGGCCGCGAGGGGGGTAAGGAAGGGGGCGCGGGAGGGCGGCGCGGCGCCGCGCACCGACGAACAGATCGCCGCTGGCGGAGAACTGGCCCGTGTACGCGCGCGAGTGCATGTTCTCCACGATCTTGGTCGCACAGGTGGGCAGCAGGTGGTAGGCGCTCACGTGGCAGCGCTGCGCGGCCGAGAAGCCGGCGCCGGCGCCGCCAGGCCCGCGCAGCTGCCCGCGTGACCGGCAGCCGACCAGCCGCAGCAGGTTGGCAACTGGTGCGCCGCCCTTGCTGCGCCCGCGCGGGCCCAGCTGCGCGGCGTGCGCGCCAGGCTCAGGATAGGGTCAGGGTAGGTGTAAGCATAACGCGCGCGTTAGAGTAAGTACAATGCGCGACTGACAGCCACCAGCCGCAGCAGGTTGGCCACCAGCGCGCCGCCCTTGCTGCGACCGCGCGGGCCCAGCTGCGTGGGCAAGCCACGCTCAGCGCTCTGGCACTGGCACTCTGAGACTGGCGCTCCGACACTGGCACTGGCAGCTCCTCCGCCGCTGCAGTCGCGCTTGAGTGCGCGCTGGCCGCCTGCTGCGCAGACTGTGCTCAGGGTTGGGGCACCTTCTCCTGAGCTGACAGGATCATGATGGTGGACAGCGTAGCGCCTGCTCCACATATGCGCCCCTGCTGCGCGCCTCATCTCCAGGCTATGAGGACGAGCTGACACGCTCCCCACAACATGGTTTGAAACACATTCTGGAAGCCACGCAGGACCCCCGTGTCCTTGTCACAGCTAGCCAGGCATGCACTGCTCAACAGCACGGTCGCAGCGCAGTCGCCCCGCGCAGCCGAGCGCCCAGCGAGGCGGGGTGCCCCGTGCGGCGCAGCGCTGCCCAGGCGCACCGCGGGGCAGGGGTGCCGCGCGCTGCAAGCCGCCGTCCGCTGGTCCACCTCTGCGGCCACCGGCTCCAGCAGCGGCGGCGGCGCCTCCACAGCCGCCAGCCGCGGCAGCCGCCGCAGTGGCTCCTCCGCGGCGCCGCGGCGTATGTGGAAGATGCCTGCGCGCGGCGGGGCAGCATCGTGCGTGCTCGGGAGGAGCGTGGCATGACCAAAGCGCAGAGTGCGCGGCTTGCCCGACCGGTTGCCTGCGGACTCCAGCGCTTCGAGAGTGAGAGCCTGTGCGCACTGGCGCGCCAGCCGCCATACCAGGTCTGGCGGCGACTACCCCTCGGCTGCTGCGGCGATGCTCCCCACCGCGGCGTGTAAGGAACCTTGCAGTCACCAGGCACACAGCAAACTGTGCACATAACGGTTGGCACACAGCAGCCTATTCCCGAAAAAGCCTGCTGCTGTGTGCCATATGAAGCCCCACAGCTGGCTGTGGCCACTAAGGGAGCGTCCCATCGCGCCCGCGCTGCACCGCGGGTGTCTTCCTACCTCAAGTGACGCCACGTTCGCTCGTGCACACAGCACGCCTCCACCACTTCCCGTGACGACAGCTGCACTGAAAGCGCCCCTGCCGCCCGCCCCGGCTCTGCGCCGCGTGCGCGAGGCTGGCAGAGGGCGCCCAAGGGGGCACGCGGCGCGCACCCATGGGGATGGAGTACCGCGCGCGCCGACCGCCGCTCGGCCCGTCCTCGTCCTCGGACTCCATCAGGAACTCACTGCCGTCGCTGTCCATCGCGGCCTCGCCCGCCACAAAGTCCGGGTCGGAGTCGCTGGCCGCGGCAGCGCCTGCCCCGGCGCACCCACGTCGCAAGGGCGCATGCGAGCGCAAGCTGCGGGCTCTCTGACTCGCGTGCATTAGCATACAAGGCATGCCAGCGGTCATGGCAGCCTGGACGCACAGGCATATGCGTGCTTATCACCGGTAAGTCGCCTGGCAGAGCTGCAGGTGAGTCATTGCTGGGGAAGGGGAGACAGAAACTCCTGCGAGTCGCTTCAAAGCAGGCAGCGAGCCGGGGGAGCAGGCGTGCAGGAGCAGCTGGGGGCTTGAGCGTCACGTGGCATGCCGTTCTCATTTGCAGCGTCCGGAGCGGCGCCCTCGGTGTCTGGCCCGGTGCCCTCCTGCCGCCGCTGCAGGCGGGCGCTTCGTCGCCGTGCAGCGCGCGACAGCGCGCCGATATCCATGCCCACTCACGTGCGTACAGTTGCTTTAGCTGAGCAATACAGCTCGGCTTCGGGCCAGAGGCGACTTTGTCACACTGTTCAGGTGGAGCAGGTGGGGTCCTGCTGGCAGAAATGCCAAGAAAACACCTCTCCAAACAACCAAAATTCATTTAACTCTGCATTTCCTATCATTGTGCCTCATTTCACATGCAGCTAAACGTGGGCGTCCGAGGAGCCTGCCAGCAGAACTACACAGTGGTATACCGCAGATAGGAAGAGCAAAGTGGCCCAGTCTGATTGAGGCTGGCATGTAAGGCGTCCCATCATGCTCTTTGATGCCAACGTGAAGGCAGACCCATTCTTACTTTGGGTAACACCCATTGGGTGTTCACAACATTGCCGCGCTGCAATATATCTATGCAAGACTACAACCATCATGGTGCTTGTTACTGCTGGCATTAAGCCCAGACATGCACGTGCACGCTGTATGGCAGAAAGCACTGACGCAAAGCTGTGTGTGACACGGGCGCCAGGCAGCAAGTGCCAGATAGTATGCAATGTCCAGCATTTGCCAAATGCTTACTTTAACACGACTTCCACAGATGCGCCAAACTGTGCAGTCACACACAAGGCACAGCAGCACTTCTGACCAGCACGCCATCAGCTGAAACACTTGGGGTGATTGTTACATTAGCTACCAAAGGTAGCCCACAAAATGGTGCCGCTTAAATTAGCATTTCATAGCTAGGAGCTGCGGTGGGCGTAAGGGCGTCACTAAGGCAAACCTGCGTCAAAGCATGAATAAGACATGGGCGCGCGCTCTCATAGGGCCAACAGCCTCACGACGGCACGGCCATATTGCACCGCCTGTAGCAGTCCTGCGCGTCGGGTGAGCCCCGTCAGCACGTGCGCGCTGGTATCGCCGGCAAAGACAGGCAGGCAGAGTGTTGCTTACGCTAAGTGTGGGCCGACAAAAAATGGGAATCCCACGCAGACATTTCTCACAGGTGCAATCGTATTTCTGGACAACTACCAAATCACAGACGCCACAGGAGGCATGCTCGCCAACAATGTGCCGCCTGAGGTACAGCATTTGACCTCATCCCCAATGAGAGGTGCTCACCGGCTCGCTCAGTGGCCGTATGAGCGGGTACTGCGTCATGGAATTCCGCAGGTTGGTGATGACGTTGGCCTTGACCCCAAACGCGGTGGACAGGAGCCCGTCTGACAGCGTCAGCAGCGACTGCGCCGGCCCGCACAGAGTGTCTGCTCTAGCGCGGCCCATTAAACAGAGCGCTCCGCAACATGGCGCTCTGCGTGACACGCGCCACGAGCATGCAAGCTGCGTGACGTGCTTGCCAGCACCCAGCCTACCCCGTCAGCCCAAGCAAAGCTGTTTGCGCACCCAGCCATCAGCACCCAGGCATACCTGTTAGCCTAAGCAGAGCTGCAATTGCAAAGGAGGAGATGGAGCGCACGTCAGTGGCTAATACGGTGCCAGGGTCGCCGCTGTTGAAAATCGCCAGAATCGAGCTGGGTTCGCAGCCATTATTGACGTAGTAGTGCAGTCCACCTGCGGCACGCTGACATCATGAGCAAGACCCAGATTGGAACACTGCACGAGAGCTTTGTCCCACCCTCCGCCATAAGCAAACGTAAGGGCATGGAGCAGCACGACCGCCGCCCCAGCATTCCAGACACATGCATGCACAGCGCGCACGCACGACCACCCAGCAGGCCTTGCGCTGCTGCAGGCAGGGCAGCTACTCCGTGGTGTGTTCTGCAGTGGCCACACCTTGTGGTACGAATGAAACATCCATGGTCCTCAGCTCCACCTGATTGACCCCGTGCCCAGCCACCGCCTCGTTGACCACACTGACCTGCGTCCTACCTGCAAGGCGCATCCAGGTGTCGAACAAGGCTCTGCTGCCAGCCTGAGTCGCTGGGTGTCTGGGTGTGCACTTGCGCGCGCAGCAGTCCAGGGCTGCCTCTGAGCGCCGGGCTTGTAGACGCTAGGAAAGCGCCGCTGTCGCAACGTGCAACCAAGGACGCGTCTGGCTCGGTGTGTGTCACTTGTTTTGCAAGAGCCAGATGCAGCTGAGCTGAAGCCCAGACGAACAGCTGGCAGGAGACACACCGCAGCTGGCACTGCTGCATAGCTCCCAAGTGCGCCAGGCGCGTGCCTGTGATGCCGTGCACCACCTCGTCGCCACGGGGATGGGTGTGGGGCTGCATCATCGAGCATGGCTGGAATTGGAAGTAGAGCTCCGCAATGCCTGCACAAGGCAGTTAAAACACTTCCAGCCCTTCTCAGGCAATAAATGACAACAAGTGCTCTGATGTGTAGCGCAATGTTGAAGAGTGCGGAGTTACTGGCAGTGGCGCTCCGCTCACCGGGCGCCTGCGCCAAGTTGAAGGCTGGAAACTGCTGGACGCTCACTTGCTGCGCAGGCGACGCGCACAGACGTCAGCGCTGCGGGACCACAAAGTCACGCACGCTCACAAGCTGCGCTCGCAGCGTGTGCACACCTTTATCTGCCCGTACGGCGCCGGGCTCAGAGTGCCTGTCTCATTGGTGATGGAGAACACGCGTACGCTGTTCGTCAGCTGCCGGTCGGAAGCGGTATTGTTCACAGAATTGGCATCCTGCGCCACAGTAAAAATTGCTAAGCTGCTCAGCAGCAGCGCGGTCAGGACCGGAGCCATGCTTATCAGGCCGCCCGGGCGGAAAGTTCCCAGTCACTTGGGCGAAATGCCCGAGCCCTGCTCGACCCTATGCCTGTTCAAATTCAGGTCGGTCAGCCGGCTCGCTGTGTTCGTGTAAATATATGCGCACTGTATTGTAGGTGCCTCTGGCTTGATGGCGAAATCAGACGTTCGACAGGCCTCAGGGAGGACGGACGCAGCCCGAGCCGCGCTGCTCGAGGAGAGCATAAAGCGGGAAAAGCGGTCAGCCCTTGCTCGAGCCCGCGCCATCACTTCGAGCAACTGATTTTGTGACACGGGGCGCTGCGTGGCAGGGCGATTCACGCGTTCCTGCGCGAGCAGGAGGCGCTCGCCGCGGCCGCTCCGCCGCCGGCAGACCAAGCGGCCAGCACGCCGCAGAGCGCCACCTGCCCGCCAACTCACGGGGAGCCGGTCAGGGAACAGCCTGCTGCCGCTGAGTCACGGGCCGCTGCTGAGCCTGCAGAGGGCCGGGCGGGCGCAGTGGACGCGCTGTCGCGGCACCTGTGGGCCGCGGTGAACCCGGGCTATTGCCCCGCGGGCGGTGAAAAGCGGCTCAGTGTGCAGCGCGCCGACTACACATGGGACGCTGCTGAGGCGCGGAGCCCCCGGGGTATAAACTTGGCGGGGCTCCACCGGCTCGCCAACTTTAAGCACCTACTAGCAGCCAGCCGAGTACGACTTGAGCCCTGCAGTTACCCAGTTCCTGATGCTCGTTGCCTGAAACGGCTGCGGTTGCTGCACGTCAGGTGGCGCGCATATGCGCGTTTGACGCGGCGGGCAAGCGGTTCAATCGCCGGCGCAATGATGTCTCCGACCACCACGCGGCGCTCGTGAAATTCAGGCACCTGACCAAGCCCTCGGGCGGCGGGCGCAACGCGGCGGCTGCATAGCTGCTGCGGGCGCTTGCCCCCAGCAGCATCAGGGTGTCAGGTTCAGACCGGTCAACGTCGCGGCACAATTTGTCTATGTTGCCGTGCGGGGCCGTTGATAGCCATGTTTATGTTTCTGTGTGTGATTCGCACAAGTGCACAGCAATGCAGTGCATCGGCTGAAAAATCTGTGGACTCTTCATGCGCCTCCCTTTTCTTGTGGGAGGGGGAGCTTCGCTCTTTGTCGAATTGGAGGAGCTTTAGTATTCGTGCTGCGTTGCATCCGTTCAAAGCGAGCGTCTTCCCGCTGTTGGATTGCAGGCCACTCATCAAGCCCACGCCTAGAGCCTGAACATTAGCCCAGCAACCCCTCCACCCAGCCTGGGCAGGTGCATCTGCAAAATAACTTCAAGGCATTGCACACATACCATACATTCCGGAGACATCGACGGCCGCAAATCAGGACCGCCGCACACACGCAACGCGACAGAGCTTAACAACAAACGCAAACGCCAGCGCAGTGCGCCGGCAGAGCTGGTGGTGTGCTATCCGTGCGCATTGCGCACTGCTCAAGGCATGCTTCGCAGCGGCCTGCTCATAGCAGCTGCTCCCCCGCTGCTCAGAGAGAGAGAGCAGCTCGCGCATTTGCCTCTGCTCAGTGCAGAGAAAGAGCTCAAGTGGTCTGCATAGCGTTGGCTCAAAGATAGGCCCCAGTAGCGCTTAAGCGCACCACGTAGAGCTGCTGTGCGGCAGCAGCTGCACATGCATAACTGGTCAAGAGCTGGGAGCCGCGACCACCGCACATGCTCGATGCGCAGTGCCCACGCTCCCTGCTCAGTGCTCGCTGCCCAGCATGCTGCCCAAGACTGCTGGCTGCTTGAAAGCACGTGCTGAATGCCGCAAATTCAGCAATTAAAAAGGAGTCATGCCCAATGTGCATGCTCTGTTCCCAAACGCTGCTCGTCACGCACTGAAAACGCGAGCTCAGAAGCACAGTGCCCAGGCTCCAGCAGCAGGGAGCTAGGACATGGTGAATGTGCATGCCAACAAATCAAATCACACGTAGCAAATGCAAACTTCACATCTCCGGACTCCCTTTCACACGTCCTTATACAGGGCGTGATGTACAGGGCGCAATTCTCGTGGGTGCCGCCCATGCAGCTTGCAGGGTGCACGGGCAGCACCACTTGGCACCCACTTTGTCTGGTGGCCGCTGACACACCTCATCAATGCCCTTCTGGCTGCAAGTTGCAGCGCTCGTTAGCAACCCCGCCCATCAAAATATGGGCTGCTCGCTGCCGCGCTCCAAGAGCATGCCCCACACCCTCCCGTGCTAGCAGCTTCACTCATAGTGCTGCCGTCAGCCAAGAGGCCGCTCGCCGCAGGGCTCGTCCCTTTCCTGATGAGCACACCATGCACGAGGGTAGCCAGACGGCACCGGCCCTAGTGGCCACCAGGCTGCCGGCTGGGCGCCAGCAGCTGCCGCCTCGGGCCCGCCTCCACCGGCTGCTCCCATATGCAGGAAGCATACCCCTCGGGCCCGGCGACGCGGGCCGGCTCGGTCGGCGCGGCGCCGCACCTGCACCGCCGGCGCGGCGGCCGGCGGCCCCAGAGGCACTCCGCCGTCGCGTTGCCCTGGATGATGCTGTAGAAGTCCATGGTTTTCTGCGCGCCGGCCGCAGCGCGTGAGGCCGCGACCTCTGGCAGGCAGACGTGGGTGCGCCAATCTCGCAGCGTATGCAATGCACGCGAGCTTACCTGCCACAAGCTCGTGCGCAAAGGCGCAAAGGTGAAGAGTCACAGTGCAGAGCCGTGAGATGAGAAGCAGGCAAGCGTGCCGCACAGGCTGCCAGCACGGTGCGGGCCAGGCGCAGGGCGGCAGGCAGCGCGCGGCAGCGCGCCTGGTTGCCCATTGCGCTGCCGCGCATCATCTTGTCGCCGTACTCCGCAAGCGATTTGGTCACGTAGTGGTTCAGCATGACGCGGTCATGCACGGGGTAATCCGACAGCGCGCCCGGCACGGCCTCGCACGCGCTGTTCACCGCAAAGCGGTCGCTCTGCGGCGCGCGGCGCGCGCGTCACGGGCTGTGGCCGATTACGCCCAGTCCGCAGCCGCCGCCATGCATGGCGCTGCTGCGCTTGCATGCAGCTTCAGGCGATCGGACTTGCAGCTCACACCGGGTGAGATTGTCTTCAGGTCCAGCAGGTTCAAGATGCCAAAACAATACATCCTGCCTTCGTGCGGCACGGCATGCATCTGCCATCTGATGGGTCCCCTGCGCAGGGGCGCGCCATGTACAGAAAGGTGTGCGGGTCGTCAGCCACGCGCAGCGCGTACTCCAAGTTCACGATGACCTTGACGTGCCGGTTTTCAATGTCGTTGGCGGGCAGGCAGCGTCGGTACGCCTCCAGCGTGCTGCCATTTGGCCGCGTTGCATGGCCCGACGGCCCCACCACCTGCGGCGCAATGGTCATCAGCGCCGCGGATACCTCATTGCCTCCCTGTGCAGGTGGTGAGCCTGCACGCATGGACTGCCTGCTCAAACTGGCTGCGTGAAGGCAGTCATCGCACCTCACGGGTCACGCGCTGCGAGCTGCTCAGCACTCGCACCAAGCAGGACTCGGGGCGAGCCTGCGCAACCACATGACGAAAGGCATTCCGGTGCGCCCGGGCGGCGCGCCTGCCAGTTGACGGCGAGCGCGCCAAAGTGCTCGTACTCGGCCAGCAGCGCGGGCAGGTCCGGCACGCGCGCGTCGCGCAGCACGAAGAACTCGTCCGCGTCGATAAAGGCCATCCAGTGGTGCCGTGCGCGGTACTGCTGGATGCACGTGTCGTACACGTACAGCTGCGTCCTGCGGTGCAGCCGCAGGCGCCTCTCGTCATCCAACAACAAAGTGCTTTGCCACGGCACAGCAATGAGTGACTGTGCGCGTTGGGCAGCGGGCCGGCCGGGAGCGCGCGCGCCTGTTGGAGTGGTGCTGGTAGCCGGTCAGGTACTGGTAGTCGACGACGCCCGCCTGCACCAGGTCCAGCACCGTGTCGAGCATCGGGCGCGTAGAGTTGTTGTCGAAGACGTAGAAGCGGCCGACGCCCAGCGCCACGTGGTGCTCCAGCCACTCGCGAATGTCCGCGTGCTGGTTGCGCACCACCAGGCACACCGCCTGCGCGGCGCGCCGCGCGCCTGCACTCAGGCCCTGCATCGAGAGGGCCCGCAGTGTCTTGTCACCAGGCACCCCGCCTGCGCAGCACGCGACTTACGCCATCCGGGGCGCGGCCAGATGTGTGTACTAGGCTACGCTGTAGCCTACAGCAGCGCACCGCCGCACGGAGCAAGCTGCAGTACACCACCTTCACGTTCGGCCAGGCCACTGCCTGGCTGTGTTTGGCTCCTGAAAAGGGGCAGCGCACCAGGTAGGCGCTGCTCGACGCGTCCAGCAGGGCTTGGCTGTCCCTGCCCAGCCCGTCGCTGCACGTTTACAGCATGTTCAGGATAAATAGGCAAACACGGAGCTTGCTCTGGCGGCGTGGGCGCACTGGCTGTGGCCATGCGCGGTGCGCCTGCAGCGCGCCGGGCACCTCTGCACGCTTGCCTCACAGGCCGCCGCCAGGAGTACCAGCCCCCACAGCAAGCACACTCTCCGCGAGTTATTTAGGCTGCGGCAGGGAGAGTTGTGCTGCGCCGGGCCGGGCAGCATGCAGCGCCGACGCAGCGCGCCCTGGACTAGATCTGGTGATCACCGGCGCTCCAGGCCGCGCACCAGGCCACTGCGCCACAAGGGAATACTGTTAACCCTAACCAGATGTAGCGCTGTGCACAGACGTAAGAAGTGCAGGAAGCAGATGTCATGCCTGCTCTGCAAGCTGCGCGTGCAGCATGTGCGCGTCTTGTCTGCTCTTGCAGCGCTGGGCTGGGCTACCCACTGTCGTAAACTGTCAGAAAAAACAATATGTACGCCACTTGAAGGAACCTGCCACTTTGGCGGAATGGCCCGGGCTCTTATGATATTATGTTACCCGCTCAGGCCCTACTTTGCAAATTTAACATCCGATGATCGGCCAGGAGCCTGAAGTGACTTCTGGACACAGGCGCGGCGCCTGCCACTTGAGTCCCCACTTCTGCAGTAAGGCGGCTGCAATTAATCCAAAGTGTGGCCTCTCAGGGCGCGACATGGCATCCATGCAAGGATGAGGCGCTTCACACGCGGCCCCAATGTGTGCGGAGCAAGCACCCAGCTTGCCGCAGACGCTGCTTTCCCACCATGTGTATTGTGCTTATCGACAGCTTATCGACGGGTACCACGGGGCAAGTGTCTTCTCTAAGCTGCGTCCCGTGTGAAGTTGGCGCTCTGCTTCACAGCCACGTCTGGCCGCGACCGGCCACCTGCAGGCTCAGCGGCGGCCCCTGACTGTGCCACGACAGGTTGAGCGCTGCCACCCAGGCAGGCGCCCTGCTTGTATAGATGTTTGAGCACACGCGCCCTCTTTGCAGGCGTGACGCACGAGAGCCCCTTGATGGAAGCTCGCGCCCTGTCTGTAATAACAACACATGCGAGTTCCTTGCACAGTGGGTGAGGCGCTCCAGCGCATAGCCTGCAGGTCTGTGCTTAGTGACGTCTCGGCAGGACATGTGCCTATGCTTGCAGCCTGTGAGTCTGAAGGGCTGGCCCAAAGTGCACTGGACAATGCCAAGCCCAGGCAGGCACCCATCTCTTGTCCACTTCCCTCCAGCAGGCCCTGCTTGCACCCCTACTCTGACAACTTCGATACTTTGGCAACTGTGAACCACGCAACGCGAGGCACCGCATGTTTCCCAGACGCACGGCAGTGCAGAGCGCCGAGCTATGAGCAACCCATGTCACGTCCTTCTGCTGAACGCTGCCAAGGCCCACATTTCCATTCCCTGGCCGGAGCAAAGTCGGGGTGCGGGTGTGCCCAAGGCTTGCATGCACTGCTTGCCTTGCTTGCCCAAGCTGCAAAGATGTCTGCGCCCCAGGCTTAGCAGCACAGCGTCCCAGCCATGCCGACCCGTCTTGCTCAGTGCGGCTGTCCCTGCGCTGCAAAGCTATCCACTTGCATCCACGCAAGTGCTGCGCGCTGCTGCGCTTTGAACAACACGCCAAGCGTCTGACCATGCAGGCTGCTACCCCTCAGAATCGAGCTTCTCCGCCCGCAAGTCTTCACCTGGTCCTCAAACCCATGCGCACAACCCACATGGACAGGGCACAGGCTGCTACCTACTTTGCCAGGCTGGCCAGAAGCGCCGGCCGGCCTCCGCGTGCGCTCGCCTTGCTTCGTCTACTTCTCTCGCTTTATCTACTTGTCATGCTGGCCGCTACATGCAGCCGCCCTCAGCTTGGACTTTGCTTGTAAGGCAGGTCCCCAATGCAAGGCTAGACCCCATGGGGCAAGGTTCCAGACAGGCTCAGTCGCGGTGGTGCTGCGCCTGCAGCGCGGGCGCCGCGCCGCTGGGGCGCCCCCACAGGCACTCGGCCGTCGCCTCCGCCTCGATGAGGTTGTAGAACTCAATGGTTTTCTGCCCCGCCAGCATAAGGGGTGAGGTTTAGGGTTGCAGTTAGGCCATGGCACCTCAGGCGGGGTGCCGGAGGTGAGGGCGGAGGGCGCATGCATGCACACCACTTGCGTTATAGTCACGCAGCCGCCACACACAGCAGCCGGTAGGGCTGCAGGTGCGCCCAAGCAGGGAGCGCCGGGCGGTGGGATACAGGGCCGCGCCTGGTTGCCCATTGCGCTGCCGCGCGCCATCTTGTCCGCGTACTCCGCGCGGGACTTGGTCACGTAGTGGTTCAGCATGACCCGGTCATACGTGGGTCGCGCAGCGAGTGCACCCTCCACCGCTTCGCACGCGCTGTTCACCGCAAAGCGGCCGTCCTGCGCGCGGACTGTGCTCAGCGTCATGCGCGGTCTGCCGTGGCCACCCACAGCTCTCCCCTCATGCTGCTTGTCGCGGGGTCGCTCGCGGCGCGATGCGCTTGCCCTGGCTGTGCGCAGGTCTATTTCACGCGCGGGAGTGTCCGTGGCAGAGGAGTGGCTAGAGAGAGAGAGAGAGGCAGACCAGAAGCAGTGAGCCCCTCTCTTGTGTGCAAATCAGCTTGCGTACGCCATTGTACAGCTCGAGACCCATCAATAAGCAATTGCTTGGGTATGCAACATTCCGCGCGCAAAGGGCGCGCCAGGTACAGGAATGTGTGCGGGTCATCGCCCACGCGCAGCGCATATTCCAGGTTCACGATGACCTTGACGTGCCGGTTGGCCAGGCTGTGCGCGGGCAGGCAGCGCCGGTACGCCTCCAGCGTGCTGCCACCCGGCCGCGTTGCGTGGCCCGACGGCCCCACCACCTATAGTGCAGCAAGCGATCAGCACCACAGCCGCGCCCTGGCAGCGCGCAATTTGCGTGGTGCAGGAGCCTCGATGCGATACGCGGCACGCCGTGAGCGTGGGCGGCCGCCCGAAGACCATCGCACTGAGCAGCGCCACAGAGGGGCCGGCGCATGCGCATGTGCGGGGCAGGGCGCGCGCCGCGCGCCTGCCAGTTGACAGCAAGCGCGCCGAACTGCTCGTACTCGGCCAGCAGCGCGGGCAGGTCCGGCGCGCGCGCGTCGCGCAGCACGAAGAACTCGTCCGCGTCGATGAAGGCCATCCAGCGGTGGCGCGCGCGGTACTGCTGAATGCACGTGTCGTACACGTACAGCTGCGGCCTGCGGCGGCACGGCCATCCGTCGCCCTTCGCCTCGACAATTCACTGACCGAACATCCCTTACGTGACAGGGCGATGGTCTGGAGACAGCGCAGGGGCGGCGTAGCAGCACCGGGCGCGCGGTTCCCGAGCCGCCGTGGGCGGCGGGTGGCCCGGGGGCGCGCTTGTTGGAGCGGTGCCGGAAGGCCGTCAGGTAGTGGTACTCGACGACGCCCGCCTGCACCAGGTCCAGCACGGCGTCCAGCATCGGCGCGGTGGAGTTGTTGTCGAAGACGTAGAAGCGGCCGGCGCCCAGCGCGAGGTGGTGCTCCAGCCACTCGCGGATGTCCGCGTGCTGGTTGCGCACCACCAGGCACACCGCCTGCGCGGCGCGCTCGGAGGTCGGCGCTCTGGCGCTGCCAGTTGAGGGGCGGTGCGCCGCACCACCCGGCGCGCTGCCTGCACGGCAGGCGGGCCCTGCTGACCAGAACGGGGCCAAGCCAACGTGCCTGCAGCGGCAGTGTGAAGCCGCACATGGCCAGACAGAGCGTGTCGCACAAGTGAATACGGTTGTGCCAAGCTTGACAAGACCACTGCGTACGTGCGTGTGAGGCTCTGCACACATGAGGCCGGCCTGTACAGCGCACCAGGTAGGCGCTGCTCGCTGCGCCGGGCAGGTCCGGCACGACCCTGCAGCCTCGCCCGCAGCACGCTGTCAGTGAAGCAGAGCGCGAGGCTCTGGGACAGAACAGATAGCTTGTGCTCGGCCGGCGTGGGCGCACTGGCTGTGACTGAGCGCGGTGCGCCCACAGCGTGCCCCGCATCTCAGCGCGCTCGCCTCGCAGCAGACAGCCAGGAGCGCCAGCCGAAGTGCGAAGCGCGCTCTCCGCCACACACCACAGCCGCGGCAGGCAGAGCTGTGCCGTGCTGGGCCGGGCAGCATACAGCGCCGATCCGTCTGCTGCACCGCCTCAGGACGGCAGCCTGGCAGCTTTCCGTTCAGCGGCCACCGTGAGCGTCGTCCCTGGCGCGAGAAAGGCAGAGCCAGGCACTCTACAGGTTGCCACGGCCATACGGCAGCCCTGAGCGTCAGCACCTATGCACGCGAGTGCCGTCTCTGTAAGTTTACTCGCACTCACCAGTGTGTGATGGCGATCTGAGCGTGTTGAGATCTGAGCTGTTGCCGAAAGCAAGCTCAAACTCGAGCTCAAACGCCGGCTAGGTTCACAGAGGGTTCGTACATTTCTGGCAGAGCGGCCTCCTCGCCGCAGCGCAGCCTCCCAGATCGAGCTTCCTGGCGCGCACCGCATCCAGTGTGCGAGACAGGCGACCAAGCAACGGGCCTGGGCTGGGGAGGCTGCTTGGCGCCTGCTTGCACCCGCTAAAGTTGGCAGGGCGAACCCGGGCCGGCAGCTCGCCATGGGCGGCCAGATAAGCAAGATGACGCTGCCGCCGGCCGACAAGGTGGAGGACGCGCCCTACGAGCTGCGGAAGAACAGGTACAGCAACGCGCCACTGGACGGCGCTGCTGATGCAGGAGCTGCCTGGCCAGGCGCGGCGCTGAGTGCGCAGCACTGCACCTGCAGGGCGCCGCGGCTGACCGGCCTGGCGCTGCGCCTGTTCGTGCCGTTCATCGAGTCGCCGTTCAGCTCGCCGCTGTACGCCAAGCTGTTGCGCGATAGCGGCATCCCCCAGGTGCGCGGCCGCAGGCACCCCTTGCGAAACGCAGCCCAACCTCCTCAGAGCTGCCGTGGCCACGGCGGACAGGCCGCCTGTGCCCGGGGACCGCTTGCAGCACAAGGCAGGGACGGTCGCAGGGCACGCGCCGCGAGCTCGCACTGCAGCCAGGCTGTGCAGGGCGCTGCAGGCGCCCGGCGCGGCCCTCCACGGCTCTGCCACGGCAGGGCGGGCGATGGCGAGGCCGGGGCATGTCGGGCGCGCAGGCCGTGCGCGACATCAGCGTGCCCGAGGTGCCCACCTTCCTGCCGGCCTGGGAGCACCGCAGCGCGGCGCAGGCGCAGGCGGCGGGTGACGCGGACGTCGAGGACCTGGCGCCGCGGCAGCGCGTGGACGCCGCCGCGCAGGCCGTGCCGGGCGCGCCCCCGGCCCTGCCTGCGGACGCGCGGCCAGAGTCCGTGGCCGGCCTGGCCGCGCCGCTGCCCAGGCCGCCCCGGGTGCATAGTGGGCACGTGCCGAGCTTGTCTGTGGCCATGCTTGGCACAGTGGCGGGCACGGCCGGCTGAGGGCCTGCCCTGTCCTGTTGGTCCCCCGGCGCTCGAGTGGTCGAGCCCTCAGCTTCCGCTTCGCTGACACACAGTGGGACTCCTGGCACGACTCTGCCCGACCACAAATTCTGCACACCTTGCTGCCTTTCGTGTGCAGACAGGCAGCAGCACTGCCGGCCCAGACTCGGCAGGACTGCAAAGCCGCCGGCGCGGCGGGTGATTGATAGTTGATATTTCTGGCGCCCGCAGGCTTTGCGGACAAGCTGGCCGGGCAGCTGGGCGGCGAGGGCCGCGGGTGCGCGGGGCGCCACTCGGCCGCGGACTACCACCGCGCGTACATTGCCGGCGCCGTCACGCCGTCGCAGGCGCGCTTGCCCTAAACCTGAAGTAACCCACACGGCTCGGCCGGCGTTGTCCGCCGGGACATACCAACCTTCCCAGTGCATCCCGCTGCATGCATCTGAGGCAGCTCCCCGCGCACATCCGCTGGGCTGCCCTGCGCCGCCGCGCGCCGTCCTGCTTGTGCCGGCTCGAGCTAGGATGTGCGAAACAGTGCGTGCTCAGCCTTGCCAGAGCAGATCCGGCGGCCCCGGCCTGACCGCGCCGCGCGCAGGTGGCGGAGGCCGTGCTGGACGCGGTGGCGGCGTCCGAGGCCGCCGCGCCGCCCATGCGCATCTTCGCCGCGATGGACAAGACGGACGTGCGGCGGCAGGCCGCCGAGTCCACCGCCAGGCGCGCGCGCCTGCCCCGCCCCCGCGCGCGCATCTGCTGTACACCAGCAGGCCCTGCCAGCACTCGCAGATGGACTTGCCAGGCTCGACAGAGCGGCTGCGACCCGCTTTCTGACTTGCAAGCCTCACATCCGCTGCACACACGCCCTGACAGCTGCTGCGCACACGCCCACTCCAGGGCGGCCCACTGTGGAGCACATCCTCGAGCTGCTCCCCCGCGCCGCGGGCAAGGTGGCGCTGCCGCTGGTGCAGGGTCACCAGTGCAGGCGTTGGCGCGCAGGTACAAGGCCGGCGCGCCGCTGTCGGCGCTGGACGGCGTGCCGTACGCGGTCAAGGACTGCACGGATGCGCTGCCGTACGCCACCGCAGGCGGCACCACCTACGTGCGTCCTATCAGAGAGAATATCTCACGTTCGTCCTGCGGCGGCTTGTCGCCGTTGTTTATGCTCGCTGGCTCGCCGGGGCAATCCCGGGGCCTCGCAGCGCTGCCGCCCGTGCGCCAACGCAGCAGGGGGCGAAATGCGGCACACCATGTGATACCCTGCGAGTGCAGAACATGTGTCTGGAGGCAGAGCGCCCCGTGCGCAGCGCTTGCGCGGCGCCGGCCTCGGCGCCGGCCCCAGGGCTGGGCACCGCGCGCGCAGATGGGCGCGCTGCGGCCGGTCGCGCGCGACGCGCCGCTGGTGGCCGCGCTGCGCGAGACGGGCGCGCTGCTGCTGGGCAAGACGGCCATGGTCGAGCACGGCCTGAGCGCGATGGGGCTCAACACGGCCGCCGGCACGCCGCGCAACCCGTACAACCCCAACCACCTCACCGGCGGCTCGTCCAGCGGCTCGGCCGCGGCCGTGGCGGCCGGCCTGTGCCCGTTCGCCATCGGTGCGCGCCCGTGGCCTGCTCGCCTGGCACGCGCCCCCGGCCTGCGCGCCCCCGCGCCTGCCCAAGCTGGACACGCGCGCTCATGAGTGCAGGTCTCTGCATACCAAAGAGGCCTGCATCCCCTGCTTTGCATTTTCAGTGGGGCAAGGGCGGGCAGCGCAGCCTCCTCGCACCGCTCTCCCCGCCCGTCCGACGTCCTCGGCCCCGCCACCAGCTTCCGCGTGCATGCCGCCCCATATACCCTGTACCCTATACTTTAACCCATTAACCGCGCCCTGCATCAGCGCCTCAGCTGCTCCGCGCCTGACGGCCCACGCTTCACTGCCCGCACCCGCGCCAATCTCATGACATGAAACGAGTGTGACGCGCAGGCAGCGATGGCGGCGGCAGCGTGCGCATCCCGGCGTCCTTCTGCGGCCTGGTGGGCCTGATGCCGACGTTCGGGCGCGACGTGCCGCGCAGCGCGTCCAGCCCGCCCTCGTGCCACACCGTGGGCGTGGTCGGCCAGCTGGCGGGCTGCGTCGCGGACGCGCTGCTGCTCTACGCGGGCTCCGCGAACGCGGGCGCGCGCCCGCCCGCGCGCGCCGCCTGCAGGGCTGCGCGGCCGTGCCTGCGCCCTGTGCGGCCCTGTGCTGTTTACCTGTGCAGCCCTATGCTGCGAGACGAGCACTGGCGGCCAGCTTGAGCGAGCCGCATCGCTGACACGCTGCATTTTTTTTTTGTTCTTATCTTCTCGCCATAAGCATGCGGCACGCTGCGCGGCAGGCACGCCGGAGGGCGGCGCGGGCGCCCCGGAGCGGCTGGCGCTGCCGCGCGCGCTGCCGACCGGCGCGGCGGCGCCGGGCGCACCGGGCGCGCTGGCGGGGCTGCGGCTGGGCGTCTTCAGAGCGTGGTTCGACGACGCGGATGCGGAGGTGGTGGCGGCGTGTCGGCGCGCGGTGGCGCTGCTTGTCGACCGCGGCGCGCAGGCGCGGCCCCGCGGCCGCCAGGGCGCCGCTAGGGCGGCTGTGCGTCGGCGGCCGCTGGGCGCCGTGCGGCGATGCGTGGACCTGGCGGCGCCGGAGCTGGAGCTGGCGCGCGTGGCTTTGGCAGGGTTCATCGAGGGTGCTGCTCAGGGTTTCAACCCGCGCGCGCTTGCAGGTGGTGGAGCTGACGGTGCCGGAGCTGGAGCTGGCGCGCGTGGCGCATGTGGTCACGATCGGGTCCGAGATGGCGCTCGCGCACCGGCCCGCCACTGCGTTGCCCGCCCTGCGCCGCCAGTGCGCCCCCGTCCCTTGCCATTACGATCTGAAGGGCAAGTACGGCTGCATGTGCGCACTCTCTTCCAGCCGTGACCATCCCTACGCCCAAGCCACCGCTCTGCCCAGCTTGGCACGGCACACCAGGGCAGGTGCACAGATGGGCCATCCAGCAATGCGCCTAAGCCGGGCGTCCCGGCATGGGTGGATGCGTGCAGCGCCAAGAGTGGGTAGGTGTGCACGATTTGACGCAGCCCGGCGCGCTCGCGGCAGGATGAACAAGGACATCCGTATCAATCTGGACGTGTCCAAGCAGTTCACTGCGACGGACTACCTGCAGGCGCGCCCGCCCGGCCATGCGCTGCCCCCTTCCCGTGCCCGCCCTTGGCCTGCGCGCCCGCCTGGCCGCCGAACCCTAGCCCAAGGCCCTGTCGCCTCAGCTGACCAGCCTACAGACGCTGGCAGTCCACAGCGGCTTTTCGGCTTCGTAATTGCAGCACGAAGGCTTTACTGCCCATGCCTGCATGCATGCCGGGCGTTTATTTGGTCGTTCCACCTGGTGGAATCCACCATGGGGAGGCCAGCGCCCATCCCGCAACCATCCCGCAACAATGAGGATTTCAATACGAACCCTAACCTGTACGGCTGCACGGCTGCGCGCAGGCCCAGGCGCTGCGCACGCGCGCGATCCTGCACTGCCGGCGCGCCTTCCGGCAGGCCGACCTGCTGGTCACGCCGGCCGCGGCCGTCACCGCGCCCATCATCCAGTGCGCGCGCGGCGGCCCCGCCGCCCTACTCGCGCGCCCAGCGCAAGGCTGCCCCGCTTTGTGTCATGAGTTTGGATACCGCTGGGGACTGCATGAGACCGTTTCACGGAAGACGGTGACGGTGAGCAGGCGGGTCCTTAGGGTTTGCTCATTGAGTGGGAGGGCTGAGTGAGGGGGAGGGCTGAGCGCGAGGCGCGGGCGCGCAGCCCGCAGGACCTGAAGTGCGGCGCGTCGGACCTGCCGCTGCTGAGCGCGGTGATGCGCTTCGCCACGCTGGCCAACCTGGTCGGCCTGCCGGCGGTCTCGCTGCCCGTCGGCCAGGACGCCGCAGGTGCGCGATGCGCCCGCTCCGGCCGGCGCGCCAGGACTCTATGTAGCTCTGCTTGGTTGAGTTGACTCAAGTCACCAGCGCTTGCAACCATCCGCGGCACCTATGCCGCTCTGATGACCTGTATCAGCGGGCAAGTCAGGTTCCTGCAATAGTGTTGCCGTGGTCCGTGGGGATGAGGTTGAAGCACAGCAATGCTGCCAAGTGCAGACCTCTCTGTTGCGTGCTGGGCCCCGGCGGCCGCACGCGCAATTCCTCACAGGTCTCAGCGTGACTGAAGCAGGCCCGGGAGGCTGCTTTGCGATGCGGCCTGGACCAATCCTGACTGGCCTAGGCTTACACTAGCCCTACAATCTGGGCACCTCCGGCAGGCCTGCCGATCGGCCTACAGCTCATGGGCCCCGCGTGGAGCGAGCCGCAGCTGCTGGCCACGGGCGCTGTGCTGGAGGCCGCGGTGGCGGGGTCGCTCGTGCGCCCGCGCGTGTTCTACGACGTCCTGGGCGCGGCTGCGCGCGCGGCTGCCGCGCCGCCCGTCGGCGCTGCCTGAGGCGCTCGGGACGGCGCGGCTGGGCGTGCGTCATGTCTGCGAGGGGCTCCGCTGCTTTTCGCGGGGCTGTATTTGGAGGACGAGGGTCCCGGGCGCAGCTGCGCGCGCCGGCAATCTCTGATGGGCTGGCATAGCGTTTGTGAGGGTTCTGTACAGGGTCGGGTAGGCAGGAAGTCGCAGGCCTAGCTGCTTTAGGCAGGTCAAGATGATAGTGAGAGCAGGTGGGCTGATGCAGGTGCGGCAGCACTGGTGCTGAGGGCCCGCACAGGCCAGCATATGCGCCTCAGGACAGGCTCCGGGGCCCTCCAGACACTTCTGTCTGCAACAATGCACGCTTCGCACCTCTGCTTTGTGGCTCGATGCTTGCGCACTCGGTGCTTGCGCACTAGGCGGCCTTTTCAAGGTTGCTGCACAATAGCATGCGCACCGCTGCTGCCAGGCGGGCGTGCATGCATCATGCATGATGCATGCCCAAGCGCGGCAGCCGCGGCTGCGGCGCAGCGGACGTTTGCTGGTCAGCTCTGCGGAAGCTGCCTTAGGCTTCGGTGTGCTCCAATACTGCATACCCAGGCCTGGTCCTGGCGCGAGAGAGGGTCGCGGTGGAGTGGGGTGAGGCTACACCGCAAGCACTGGAGTGTGATGACAGCTAGGCGAGGGTCGTGTCAGAGCTGTGAGCGGAGTGACCGCGCATGCGCCGGCATGCGCATCGCCAATTTTGGCAAGAGCTCCAGGGTTTGTGCTAGTGGTGTAGGAGAGCTGGTGGGGTGAGTAGGGTTGGTGGGGTGAGCCGCACACGCGCGTGGCGGCCCACTGGGGCGCTGGAGCGTCGCCGTGACGCGCAGCTGTGCGCACCTGCGCTTGGGACTGCATGCGTGCGTGTCCAAGCCACGGGAGGCGCGCCGCGCAACAGGGTCGGCAGGGCTGTAAATGCCGGTCCCGGCGCGCACTGGAGCATACAGCGCGCCCCGTCCAGATGCAGCAGGATGCATGTCTGGCGCCACGCGTGCCAGGGAAACAAGCGCACGCGTCGGCTGGGGCGCAGACGCGAGGCGCAGGCGCTGAGAGCATGGCGTGCACAGGCGCGCGCGTGTGCCGCCTCAGCTTCCACCGGCACCAGAGCGCGCTCATCATGACAGAGTGAAGCCGACCTAGCCTATACGTGCTACAGAGGCCCAGCCTACAAGCGCCATGCAGGCTGCATGCAGAGCAGTCAGGGCAGTGCGCGCTGTGCAGAGCGCGTGCTGCTGCAGAAGCCCCGGAAGCGCATCAAAGCACACACCCAAAAATATGCAGCCGATGCACACAAAACTGGTTGACCTCCCTGTGGCGGCATGCCGCAAGCGCCGACGTCGCAAGATCACTCCACCAAAGCAGAGCAGTCACGTCTTTGCTGGAGTGCCTTGCACGATGCACAGCCGGTACAAGCTCACCTTGACACCGGGGGGGGCACCCCTGGGGAGGCGCGCTCCCCAGAGCAACACATGCCTGTCTACTATAAATCTAGGTGACACCACGTGCGGGCTCATCAGCTACGTCGCGCTCAGCACTGGCGTAGCTTGCAACCTCAGCACGGTTTGCCAGTCAACTTACTTCGTGTAAATGCTGTCCTCATACCGCTCTTCCTATGCCCGCCCGCGCGCACGCCGGCCGACACGTTGAGGTTCCCGGCCCAGGCCATCAGCATGCGGCGAGCGCCCGCCGGCGCGGAGCGGCGCGCATTGGCTCAGCCCGCCGACGCGATGGGGCCCTCGGCCGCGCCGCGCGAACGGGACGCGCCGCCGTCGCCGCCGCTGACCAGCTCCACCGTGATGTTTGCGCATGCGATGCGCTGCGGCGGCACGCCCCAGGCCGCGGGCGCGATGACGGCGCTGTCGTCCTCGCTGAGCAGCTGGAATACGCCACCGGGCGCCGCCTGCGCCGCACCATTCTATTGGCACTCCTTCCCCACTTTCCAAGTTTTCTTTACGATATCCTATTTATCTGCAGCTGAACAAAACGCTGCCGGGCGCCGCCGGCTCCGCTCTATGGTACCCTGCTTCCCTTCCTGTTCTTCCGTTCCTGTTACTCTACCAGCGCGCGCTGTTGGTCGGGCACCCCGACCCCGCGCCTCACACAACGCACGGCAGAGGCGCGCTCGCAGGGGCCCGCTGCATCGCTCCGACGGCTGCGCGGGCGCAGCGCGGCCTCTGCAACCAGCAGCAGGTGGCGCGCGCCACAATGGAGAAAGCGTGCCCTCATGGCCTACGGGATGACCGGCGCAGCGGGGCTGCATGCGGCACGGCTAGGATAAGGGTAGCTCACCTGCGCCGAGGGCGTGTAGGATAGGGCGGTGCACGCGGAGGCGTTGGGCACGTACTGCGTGCCGCCCATGAGGAGCGGCATGTTGCCTGCCGCGGCGCGGCGCGCATGATACTGTTTAGCACAGGGTGAGGCGCGCAGGCGCAGGCAGCACGGTGAGCAAAGCGCTGGCGGCCGGCGCCTGGCTGCAACGGCGTGCCAGGCTGCCGAGCCACTGCCAGAGTGTCAGGCAGGCATGCGTGGTGATCCGAGCGCGCAGCGATGCAGGCCAGCTTGGCACCGGCGCCGTGCTGCAATCGCGGGGCTAGGGGTTGAGCAGGTGGGCAGGTATGGTGGCGGGGGGCAGGTGGGTGAAGCACACCGGCGCAGATCTGCTGCCACTGCAGCGGGAACGCCGCCAGGGCGTCCGGCGAGGGCGCGGTGTCCGCCGCGCCGCCCGGCGGCGTCGCCAGCACCGCCGTCGAGCGCACGGGCAGCGCCACGGTGGTCAGCGTCTGCTCTTCCGTCAGGTGGAACTCCTGCGCCTCCTTGACCAGCAGCACGTCCACGCGGCCGCACGGCCCGGTAGCAGGCATGCCTGCACGCGCAGGCCGGGCGCTGCAATGGCGCGTAGCGGTAGCAGGCACGCCTGCGCTCGCTGGCCAGGTGTCGCAACAGCGCGCAGCTGTGCGCAAACGAGCGCGCGCAGGGCTGCGGGAGTGGCGCGGTGCGCCTCGGCGCAGCGGACGCGGCAGCTGCACCGGCAGGATTGCGGCGCTGCGTGGCTGTGCGTGCGTGCGCAGATGGTGCTAGGCCTTCGAGCAAGTGGCCGCAGCAGGCAGCGGGTCCATGCAGCGCACACGCGCAGAGCAAGTGGCCGCATCTGACACCGTCACGTGCTTCTCGCGCACTCAGTGTCTTAGCAGAGCATGGCGCACATCCAACAGGCAGAGCGCACCCAGCCTGGCATACGCTCCGAAGCCATAGCTGCCGCGCGTGCCGTAGGCCCCCGCGCAGGGCCTGCCCGCGGTGTTGTAGCACTGCACGCTGCAGCCGGTGCCGCCGCCAAAGCTGAACGTCGGCGTCACCTGTGCGTGGGCTGGTGTCAGGCGGAAGGCAGGCCATGGGGCCAAAGGACGCCCAGGGGGTGTCCTAAACTACATGATGAGCGGCCCTGCACGCTGGCGCCCCAGTTAGGAACACAATGTCAGCAGAGCTGCTGCACATATCATGCTGTGCAGAGCAGCAAGTAAGGACGGGTGCTGCAGGGCGGCGTCATGCCAATGTGATGCGCGCCTTCAGGACGGCCTGCTCGCCTGTTGCGTCTGCACAGCACGCTGCCAGAGCGAGCCCCAGGAACAGCGCAGCGTGTGCACGGGCGAACGCGCTCCTGCCGCAGCCCATCATTGCCCGTGCCTGCGCATGCACATAGCTGTGCAGCACTCCGAGCACCGCACGCTCCGGGGCAGGAGCTTGCGCCCGACGACTCTGATGACGCCAAGACTCCACTCAAGGCACTCCGCCTTAAACCCTCGCCAGGGCTGCACAGCTAGAGCCCAGCCTCACGCGGGAGATGAGGTGTGTGGAACACAAAGAGTGTTCTTGTCTTTCAAGACAGCCTTTGCCCACCTCACGGCTGTAGATAGGGCACTCCACGTTACCGGTCCTTGCGGTGTAGAGTTACCAAGCGCCCCCGCTGGGACTCCTGCCGACCACGTGCGTGCCCTTTGGTGCTTTCCAGGTGTGTACACGGTGACGTGTAGCCTTGTGCAAGCGCGGCTGCCGTTTCATAGGACCTGTATTTGGGCGCACTGTCTCTGTTGTTCTTCCACGCTGAGCTCGCTCACCAGCGTCCTAGTTTTGCTGGTTGACGCCTCGCAACGACTGAACCCACTGTGTTCTTCTGCAGAGCCAAGCAGGCTGTCCTTGGCGGCGGCAAGGGCGCGGCAGCCGCCGCGCTGAGAGCGGCGGTGGCGCATCGGCGGCTGGAGGAACATCTGGCGTCGGCACAAGCGGCCGAGCGGGATGGGAAAAGCCAAACCGGCCTCACACACGGCAAAGGTGGGCGCCCTTCGCGCTGCAGGTTGGAAGCGGGCCCCACCTCGCTCGCCACGGGCGGGCGCAACATTAATGACTCCACTTGCCGCAGCTGTGTTGAGCGCGCGCCGAGCGTATGCCGTCGCTGCTGCGTGGGAACTGGCCCTCACCGCCTGCAGCGGCTACTGCCAGCCTGCGAGCGCCGGCGTGGGACGCAGCCCCTAGTGCGGTCGAGCAGACTTGGAGTCCGGCGGCACGCCCGTCAGGGTATGGGCAGGTGCCCTTTGCGGCAAAGGGCAGCCTGTGCGTATGCTGGAGGGGCAGGGCACCTGCGGGCGAACTCAGCAGCGCACGCCCAGGAGTGGGGCAGCACGACTCAGCACTCCTCCGCCTGCTGCTTTGGCCAAGCTTGCGTGAAAGGCACGCAGTGGGGGCGTCAGTGATAGCAGGCTTTGTATCCAGAGGGCGCTGTGTGGGCAAATTGGGCTACACGTCCACCGGCAGAATACCACTCTCTGGTCGCTCACAGCAGGCCGCTCACAGCAGGCTGCGGCGCCGCAGGAGCTGGCCATGAAGGCCGCGGCCTCGCAGACAAACAAGGGCGGCGGCGTGGCGGGCAAGGCGGACAGGCTGGGCGGCGCGGCCGGGCACGCAAAGTACAAGTGCCCCATCTGCGCGCAACAGGCGCCGGACATGAAGACCATGCAGGTGCGGCGCCCGGAGGGCTGCGCGCATGCTGCGCCCGCGTGGCCTCCCTGGTGGTCGGGGCGCTGTTCTACCAGCCGCTGCTCTTCTACCAGCACTTAATAGTAAGCGCTGGGAGTGCTGCAGTGCAAGGGCATACGGTGGTGAGGCATGCGGTGATGTCGCACGCTTTTACGCGGAGGCGCCCTGACAGAGAGCGCGGGGCCTGCTGCGCAGATACACCACGAGGCGCGCCACAGCAAGGTGCCCTTCCAGGAGTCCAGCATCCTCAACCTGCACGCGGTGCACGGCGGCACGACCCAGGGCCTGGCCGTGCGTGGCAGCACAAAGAAAAAGTGAGCTGGGGGGCCAGGCTGCGCCCCGCGCACACGCAGCGCGCAACGCGCATATTTGCGTGCCCGCCTCATGCGCAGTTGTTGATGTTTTGGCTGAAGGTGTTCCCACCTGACCGGACCGCTCAGCACGTGTAGCATTCAAGAACTGTGTGGGCACTCGTTTGTCTCCTTACCTGGGACCACAAGGGGTGTCATGTAGGTGCTCAAAACATGCAGCACCTCTGCAGCCCAGCAGCTATGCGCTGCTGCCACTCGCACCTGGTTGCTGCTGCTGCTTCTGGATGTAGAGGGCCAGTTTGGAGGCGCGCTGGTTTGCCTGAGAGCGGCATGCCTTTTGCTGCGCAAGCTCACAGTCTAGTGCTGTGTGGCAGGCCCCTGGCTTGCTGTGCAGATCCTGGTCAAGCCCATCTGACCCCATACCCTCTGCCTCATCATCAGCAGCGTCATCAGCAGCATGCCATGCAGGTGCTTTTTGTTTACAACAAACTGTTATACACCCACTCCTCGGCCTGTCCCGACTGAGGTCTAACCCCCTTACATGCATAATTTGCCATGAAGAAGTGCGCCCTGACAATGCGGCAGACTGACGGTGTGGGCCTGCTGAGACACGCCCATGCAGGCTCGATGCAGTGTGCCAGCAGCCAGGCTTCTGGGCACTGGGGTGTTGCAAAGGTTGCCATGGGTGTGCTGACGGGTCCCCCTACCCGGAGCGCTAGTGATAGCTAATCGCTACCTAGCGACGGTTGCAAGTCTGCCTCTTTGGAAAGGTCTGAGACTGCAGACGGGCTTACACAAGTGCTACCTGTCACCCATTTGTACATACCAAATAGCAAAGCAAGTCGATGCAGCACCAAGTGCTCCGCCCCACTGCTTGTACACAACCAGGCAGTGCAAGGGCAGCGCCTCCCAGGACACGCAGCTGCGCAGCAGCGCAGTGGCGGACACGCCCGCCTGTGAGCTGGCGGCGCAGGCGGCGGGGAGCATGTCTGGCGGTCTGCATGGGCATCAAGGCCATGGAGAGCTACGATGGTGCCTTCCAGCTCGGCGACGCTTCGGAGCAGCAGCTGAAGGCGCTGCTGGGCTCGCCAGCCTTCTGCGGACAGGTCGGGCAGACGTGCTTTCTGGTGTGTCAGCAGCGCGTCTGGCCTTTGCGCCACCGCGCCCGGCTGACACGCTGCGCACGGCGCAGGTGGTAAAGCAGTGCAGCCTGCCGGAGACCGCGGCCGTGGCGTTTGCGGACGTGCTGTTCCAGCCGGTGCCGTGGAGCCCCGCCACCCGGAAGGGCATGCCGCAGGAGTTTGAGCGCTACCACGGCAGCCCGGAGTTTGCCATCATCAACGTGCCGCCCAACTTTATGTTCCAGGCCAAGATCTTCAAGCCGTCGCGCCTGTGCGCGGTCTACCATGTAACACAGGCGCGGTCTACCGTGTAACCAGCCACTGACGCGCGCCTGGCTAAACAAAAAGCAGCGGCCCGGAGCGCAGTCCGGCACCCATGGAATGAACCGCCCAGGAACCTGGGCACAAGGCAAGCAGGACTCGTCCAGCGGTGTTCCTAGTGCACCTGTTCCTACCAGTGTTCCAAGCGTTCGCGCATGAGCTGGTTCAGGGGCGCGCGCGCCGGCGCCCGCTACAGGGGCCGGAGCTGCAGCTGCTTGGCCACGCGCCGCTCCTGCCGGCCGCCCTCTTCTTCCTCTTCCGCACCATCTACCGCACGATTTGCCGATAACCGCAGCGTCGGGCGGCCTGGGCGACAGTCACACCAGCGCTCAGCTCCATGAACAGCGGCAAGCCAGGCAGGTCAGGCGCCGCGTCGCGCCCAGAGCGGCGCCAGGGTGCGCGCACCAGCCCTGATGTTGGCCACCTCGCCGCGCAGGTCCTCCATGATCTTCCGTATCTGCTTGGCCGCGATGCCTGCCACGCCAGCCACGCTGTGGTTGGCCTTACCCCTTCTGTCACTGAACACAGGTCTCTTCGACCTTGCATCTTAGTAGCTGGAGGAAAAGGGATCAACCGAGACTCCGCTAGTAGTGGTGAGCGATGCCGGCAAGGACCCTGGATGGGCAAAGGCAGTGCTGCCAGCAGAGCGCATGCCAGGGTGTGCCTTGGCTGCATGGCGGCGCCCGCACCCTTGACCAGGCGGTCGAGCGGCTTTGGCGGCACGAAGCCCGGTAGGACGGACTGCTCCAGGGTGACCAGCGACGCCGCGGCGCTCCTGCCCTCGCCGAACGCTGCGCGGGCACACCGCAGGTCTTTCATCTTGAGACCCAGCCGTATCGCACGCCGGCGCAGGCTCCCCAGGCACGGGCAGCGAGGGTGCACGCGGCTGCAAGCGCTCGACGTGGACGCTTGGCAAGCCACTCGCGCAAGGTAATTGCAAGCTGCGACGCGGGCGGCCAGCGGCGCACGCAGGGACACGTTGTCGAGCACCGCTGGCAGCCAGCGCGGCCACAAGTGCTGCGGCTGCCGGCCGCCCGCCTCCTCCAGCGTCGCCTGCGTGAACGGCTGCACGCGCCACTTGCCCTCAAAGTTCCTCATCAGCCCGGGCCGCGCCAGCTTGAAGTCAATCTGCGCGCTCTTGTGGCGCTCAGCCCCTGCCGCCCGCTGCGCGAGGAGCTACTCTGCCCTTGACACACAAGTTTGTCTGAACGCGGCTCGTAGCTGCTGTCTACGAGCAGCGAGCGGGGGTGCCCCTCGTAGACAGCAGCTACAAGCCACATGAGGGGCACCCCCGCTCGCTGCCCGTAGACAGCAGCTACGAGCCGCACGAGGGGCACCCCCGCTCGCTGCTCGTAGACAGCAGCTACGAGCCGCGTTCAGGCCAACTTTGTGTGTCAAGGGCGGGGTAGCTCAGTCTGTGGCGGAGCGGTCACTACGTCCCGTCGCGGCCGGGCGCTGGGCCGCACCGTGCCCCTCCGCCTGTCCTGGCAGACGTATAGGCGCGTGGAGAAGCTCCCGCTGAAGCACAGGAAGCGCCACTGGCCGACCTGCTCCACCTCCGCGTCCAGGCGGCCCTTGCCGTCGTCCCTCAGGACCTTCCTGAAGGCCACCGCCTGCGGCCGCGGCCGCCCGCGCTCGGCGGCCTGCCTGCCAGCGCCGCGCCTGCGGGCGGTGCTGCCGGGCGGGGGGAACATGCGCACGCGCCTTGATGGCCTTGAACACCTTGTGGTTGTCCTCGTCGACCAGGATGTCGAACACCTCGTCCGGCGGCAGGTCCACCTTGCCTCTCAGGCTCACCTGGCGCCGAAAGCGCCCGCCGCGTGAGCATCAGCGCACAGCGCAACCGTGTCCGCAGCCCTACGCCAGCAGGGGCTTGCGGCGCGAGCGCAAGGGACACCTGACACATGAAGCCTTCCGGTTGAGTGACAAGCACACGCGTGTCCTTGTCGATCCACTCCTCTGCACAGTCTGCACTTTCATCCTGGCTGTCAGCGCTGCGTTTCCCCATAGCCGCGGCGCACGTGCGGTGCGGCACGGCACACGCAAACAACCTGCGGCGCCTGTTTGCTACCTATCTGGCTTGCGGTGCGCTACTGCGTGTCATCACCGACGCCCTTCGTAGATCACTGCTATGTAAGAGAGCGAGCGCAAGACATATCACTTGCGTGCCTCGCCAGTGTGAAGGCGCCTACCCTATATTTCACCAACCTGTTTCACAAAAACCAAATCAAGTGCATGTGCATTTACACTTTGCTCGCCTTGAGATGCTTGCATAGGGGCTGTTGACGTTGAGCTCTGTCAGCACCATGCGCTGCTAATGATCGGACGTGTGAATCAATGAGGAAGCCGCAATAATACTGCACTGTGCAGAGGGTGAGGTGGTGTGCTGTTATGTCAAGAAATTCTGGCGAAGAAGTCCTGCATGCCCTGCTGGAGTGCACAGCTTGGACTGTTGCAAACATGGCAGGCTTTCAGTACTGGGTGTCTGAGGTCGACGGAGGATCTGGAAGTTCAAGTGGAGCTCCATGTCTTGAGCACTTCTGTTCACAGTGGCCATTGGGTTCATCTGCAACAATGATGTCCTTGGTGGACCTACTCTCTGCAGTCGAAAGTAAAAACACACATGCTGTCAAACAATAAACATGTCGTGCAATACCCAAATTACTTGCAGCAGCTTGGCACCAGGCAACTCGGGCTCAGGTCAACAAGCAGCCAGCAAGTCCAATCACTGTCCCCTTGCCCCGCAGGAGCCTGCATGCACATGCGTGCTGATGCGCAAGTACATAACATCATGCACCAGCGGCCAGCTGATGCAGAGGACCCAACAAGCCGCATGCACGTGAGGGAGTGCAACGCCGCCGAAGCGCTTCACATGCTCTGCATGCTCAGGCCCGCGTCAGCAGCCACGACGTTGCGTCGGCCGCGCCGTGAGCCGCTTCACGCAGGCTCGCCTTTATAAGGCAGCGCCGGACGTGATCCATGGTGGAGAACCCATGCGCCTGCACGCCGCTGCAGCGGTCCGCGTGCAGATCGCGACCCCGAGGACCGCGGCATTGGCCACACGACGCTGACCGGGAACATCGCAGCGCATGACATGCAGGCCCTGGTGTCCGGTTGTCCTTCTCCGGCGCTGTGGGTCCCACGCGGCACACCAGGGCCTCCATGACATCCGCAGCGGTGCACCCCGTCAGTGGCGCGAGGCCCAGGCCGCGGTCCTCAGCCACGATCCGCACGCGGACAGCTATAGCAGCGTGCAGGGCGCATGGGGTCCTTCGCGGAGCAGGTCCGGCGCTGCCTCATTCAGGCGGGCCTGCAGGAATCAGCTCACCTGCGCGGCGGACGCAACCTGAAGCCGCCGACGCGGATCAGGGCATGCAGAGCGGCGCGTGGCACCATGCCGCAGAGAGGCGATGCTGATGAGGCCAGTGCTGCACAGGTGCAGAGGGGGTGGCATGCAGCACCTTCCCGTGGCCACCTGCCGCACCCCGGAAGTTGTTGCGCATGCAGCGAGCATCTGTTGAGCGGGCAGCTGCTGAGCGGGCGCACTCGGCTGTGCGCGTTGCCGGCTGACCTGGCTGGCCGTGCACGGTCAGGGCGACCCGGCCGACGGCAGCAAGCGGGCGCTCGAGGCGGCGCAAGGGGGGCAGGACCTCGACCTCGCCCTGGGCGACGTCTGGGACTCCAGCCTCATCAGCAAGCTGCTGAACGTGCCGGACTGCCGCGGGCACGTTCTGCTGCCCGCGTGCGTCATGGGCTACTAGCCCGGCGTGGAGCAGCTAGAGCTGACGCCGCAGGGACACTGTAGGCCGGCTGCAGCCGCCCGCGCGGCAGGTGCCCGCGCAGCAACTTCCCGCGCAGCAGCAGCCGCTTGTGCGGGCGCCGGCTTGAGCAGGCACTCGGACTGCGGGCTCCTGCAGCAGGCCTGTTGTATCCCTGCGGCGCGAGGCAAGCTGCTCCACGCCAGGAAATATACCATGACGCACGCTCGGGCATTAGGACGTGCCCGCGGTAGGCCGCCACGCGCAGGGTGCTGATGCGACCGTGTCTCAGACGTCGTTCAGGACGAGGTTGACGGCCTGCCCCAGGAGCGCTGGTGCTCCAGCGCCCGCTACCTGCCGTCGGTCAAGTTGCCCTGAACGCGCAAAATCAGATGCGTATTGCTGGAGCCGCGCGCTCTGCATGCAGACCAAGCACATGGCGAGACGCAGTTGCGACACATGCCAAGGCCCCTGGACCACCACCGGCGCTCAATGCAGCGCGCGCATGAGCTTGCATGTTGAGCATGCTCACGGCCAGCTACCACCAGCCACATTGAGCGAAGCATACCACAGCATGCCGTCACTGCTCCTCACGCGCGCTGGCACCTCCAGCAGCCCGCATCACACATGGGTGAATCCTGAGTTGCTGGGTAATGAAGCAAAGTGTGATGGGTCATGTGAGGCAGTGCAGTAGCGTGCAAACACGCGGCAGAGAGTTAGCAGCAGCACTGTCCTACTCAGGCCAAGATCAGAGCCAACACCGCATAGCCGGCGGTGTGCAGCGCGCCTCTGTGGCGAGGGCAGCCCTTGCCGAAGACGCCCGCTCGCATGCAGGGCCGACGTTGACGAATGCCACCCTGCCGCTGACAGGCTGCCGCGGGCACGTCCGCTTACGCAGCCCCCACCGCGGGCGTGCTGGGGGGTGCTGAGGCGGCCGCTGCCTGCGCAGCCCCGCCGCACAGTTGCCTCGGTGCTGCGCAGCAGCTGAAGCGCTGGTACGCCCTAGCTGCGCAGCAGCCGGGCGGCCGAGCAGCGGGAACCGCGCAGGCGGGCGCGCCCGCGGCAGCCTGCAGCAGCAGGGTGGCCTACGTAGAGGTCGGACGTGCACACGACACCGCGGGCGTCTGTGTGAAGGTGTTGGCTGCCCACCGCCGGCGCAGCCGTGCCGCACAGCTGCCTGAATACTGAGCGGGGGCGCTGCTGTTCCTGATGCGCCTCTCTGCCTCCTCGGCCTCCTCCTGCGCCTGGCGGGCAGTTGGCACGTCAACCTGCCAATTCACTGCCAGTGTGCGGCTCACACCACCTCAAGGTCGCTTTGTTGTTCCTAAATGCACAGAGCACACACTGGCCAGTACCTCTGTACTGTGGCCCCATCTCCCAGTATGTTTCGCCTTGTGAAAGAGAGAGCCCTGTGGCGAGGCAAGCTGGCCGCCCGCACTTTCGTGCGTGCAGAAGCAACTGTCACTATAGGCGATGGCTATGGTATGCACAAGTATGCCTTCGATGTCCTCACTGACCATCAGTGTGAGGACAACTGGCAGCAAAGATCACGGCTTTGCGACGTCTTCAGCTGTCCCAGAACTTTGTGGAGACATGGGAGTGGACGGCGCCAAGGCCGTCCGCGTCACACTTTCCCCACACACAATCGACTGGGTCGGCCGGGGCAGCACTTGCGCACCGTTGGCGTTTGCGCACCTGGCCGGCGTAAGCACTCGCTATATGGGACCGAGACTGATTGAAAGTCCTTATTTTTGCAGCCCTCTGATGCTTTGGGAAGTCCAATAAATTCATCGAGGCCTTGGTGCATGCACACCGGCCACAACATCGCTCCTACTCCTCCTGCTCCTCCTGCTCCTCCTGCTCCTCCTGCTCCTCCTGCTCCTCCTGCTCCTGCTCCCCGGCTGCTGCTGCGGCATGCAGCAGCTCAAAGTCCTTCTTCGCACGTTGAGCTATGACATTGTTATGTCATCACTGTTGCGATGTGTCTTGCAAGTGCTCTCCTTTCAACTTTACAGCCAGTCAAGCTTTCATGCTTGAGGCTGACGTGCTCCTAGTGTTGCAGGTGCTATTGAGAGCCGTTTCGCTGGTGGGTAATCGCGTGATCGCCTGCAGGCGTGCGTCTCAGCTTTCAGAAGCGAAGGCGGCTCCGCTGCAGCCGCTCGCCGAGCACAAGCAGCACTGTGGCAACGTCGCCAAGACCCTCTGCTTCCACGCCCGGGCGCGACACAAGAAAGCTGCTGGCCGACGCAGCAACAGCAGCCCAGGCCGGCTGCGCATTGCGATGGCTGGCCTGAGGCCAGCCATCAGGTATGGGTGCGCTTGTCTGCGTGCGCTTGTCTGCACCTAGGCACTTAACAAACGTTGCAGTGGCTGCAGGCGCTGTTCGTCGGTCCAGACGGCCGGGGTCACCAAGCCGCGCGCAAGGAGGGGCGCTGGTGGTACTGCATACTCCGCTTGGTTTCCCAGATGGCGGCCTCGACGGAGGTCCTGGACTACCACTACAAGCTGCTATCAGGCCCTCTGCAAGGACTTCAAGGAGTCGTGGGACGGCGCTGACAAGGCCGTCCGCGCTGCCCTCATGCCGACACTCGAGCCCTGAGCGCGCTTTGAGCGCCAGGCCCGCAGCGTCAGCGTGGGTGGCATGCGAACGGCCTTGTCCGCGCCGTCCCAAGACTCCTTGAAGTCTTTGAACAGGCCGGACAGGAGCCTAAGGTGGTAGTCCAGGACTCCGCTGAGGCCGCCTTTTGGGTAATCAAGCCGATGATGAAGTACCCCCAGCGCCCCTCCACGGCGCGCGGGTTGGTGACCCCGGCCGTCAGGCCCGAACGGCGCCTGCAGCCATTCAGATCAGATCATAAGCGAGCCTGGTGCAGGCGAGCGCACAGGCACACAGCTGGCCGCAGCTCAGCCAGCCATCGCAGTGCGCAGCTCGCCTGGGCTGCGGCTGCTGCGGCGGCGCAGCGCAAAGTCGCTGGCCAGCGCGCGCTCAGGCGCCGCGCTGGACCTCTTGGCGTCCTCGTCGACATGCTCCACGTGCGAGGCGAGCCGCTGCAGGGCATCCGCCTCGGCTTCTGAGGGCCGGCGGGCGCGCTTGTACGCGCTTGCGCTGTATTTCAGCGCGAGTGCCACCGCTACCAATTGCGCGACGCGCAGCTCGTCAGCCACAAGCATGGATGCTCGAGGGGCTGCAGATATGAGAGGAGAGTGTCAAACTGTGATGGGACACATGCATTTGCTGGTGCCGCACTGGGGAGCTGCTTGAGGCTCTGGCTCCCTGGCATGCGGCCCAGGCCACTCCTGGGGCACACAAGCTGGGCCGCGCTCCAGCGCGAGTCTGCCTGGAGGGGGCGCGTACTTCAGGGGCCAATGGGCATGGTCGCGCGCGCGCCGCAGCCCGTGCTGGCTCTGCTGGCAGTTGGATGGCTGCAGGATGGCAGCAGGGCTGTGCTTAGAGATTGTAGCGCAGGCTGTTGCGAGTCATTTGTGTAAAACATCAAGCCACCTTTGTTTCTCACCGAGCCACCATGCTTCAGCAAGCACGCATGAGAGCACCACGTAGCACCAGCCATGGCCCACACACGCGCCCGCGCATATGCATGCAAGTGTTGGAAAAAAACCAGAGTGCCACCACCCTGGTGGCCTGCCCTCACAGTCCTTACAGAACAGAACTTGACAGGAAGCCATAAACACCGCCCGGCAACGTGAGCATAACATGCTTTGAGCGTGACAAGAAACAAGCAGCTGTGCATCAGTGGCGGCAGCCTTGCCACAACAATTCATGGTTTGGGAGATGCATGGACACGGTGGTTGACCAGGCCCTGTGCAAAGCGACGCAGGTCACACCTGGCTGCCAAAGCACAAGTGTCGATGCTGTGCATCACACGCAGCCCAACAGCGCTTGCCAGCTTTTCTTGCTCCAGCCGAATAAGGAGCCTGGCCCGGCAGCGCATGCGCATTACGCACGCTTGAACGCACCTGTGCTGCTGGCTCCTGCTCTGCCCTTCAGCAGAGCGCCAGCATGGCGGCAGCTGCTGTCTGCATAGTCGGAGCGTCAGCTAAACCCGGGCAGTGCCCAGAGCAGGCTGCCGCCCCAGGTGCCCTCAAGCGCCGCGCGCAGCTCGGCCGCGATCTGGCTCGCCCGCGGCCGCCGCGCCGGCGAGACCGCCAGGCACGCCTCTAGCAGCGCGGTCAGCGCGGGCGGGCACGCGGCCGGCGGCGCCAGGCCGGCCCCGACCAGCAGCTTGCGCAGGCGCATGTCGCGCTCGCTCAGGCCCGCGTATGGCGCCTGCGGCATGCCCGCACAGGCAGGAGCCTCAGCAGCACAGACCTTGTTGGCCGTTGTAAAGGAAGGCCGTCTGTATACCCTCATCGCACGCAGAAAAGAGGTGCTCGGCGGCGCAGCGCTCGCCTGGCAGGCGTGCCTAACCCCTGGACTTGCGCGCAACTGGAAGCGCCTGGCCGCGGCGCAGCATCAGCCCCTGATACCAGTAAGGCGGCAAAGCAGGGCACGGAGGCCGGGGCGCGCCTGCGCGGTGAGCATCTCCCACAGCAGCACTCCAAACGCGTAGCAGTCGCCGGCCGTGCTGCCTATGCCGCCCTCCAGGAGCTCGGGCGGCTGGTAGGCCAGCGTGCCGCGCCGCAGCTGCCTGGCCTCGACGCCCGGGGCTGGGGCTAGGTGCGCGCACCCAAAGTCGGCTACCTGTCCAGCAAGGTGTCGCAGCCGCGCGGTGAGTGGCGCGACATGGCACGCGCGCGCCAGCTGCCTGGGCAGCGCATGGCCTGCTGTCAAGTGAGCCACGCAACCCATGCGGCAGGCGAGGCGGGAAAAGATGCGCCCGGCAGGGTTCTTGCTCCACAGCAGGTGCGCGGCAGCGCTCCAGGCTGTACCTGGATGTGTGCTGGTGTGTGCAGCTTGGTTCTGCTCAGCCCTTGCCCTGCCAGGGTGTGTGCATCAGCCCCTGCCGCATGCAGCTGCAGGGGCCCAGCAGGCCGGGAGGCACATGAGCGTGGTGAGCAGCTGCAGCGGGCGCGCCTTGGCGCGCAGCCGGCCCACGCCCAGCCTCCCGCACGCGCCGCGCGCGCCCCGCCTGGTCAGCAGCACGTTGCTTGACGCGATGTCGCCTTGCACCTGCGCCGCCGCCTCTGTTCAGCCGCTCGCGCTGTGCCAGATGACAAGCTCCCCCCTTGGCTGTGCACCTGCGCCGCCACCTCCGTTCAGGCGCTCGCGGATACGCCACCTTGCACGCGCACATAATTGTGCTCAAGACCGCTGCAATTTATGCAGCAGCTCTGACAAGTGTGTGTGCCAGACATGCGCCAGCGGCAACCTGCCAGTCAGTGGCAATCGGCCTGCCAAAACCTTGTGCACCCGCCACGAGCAGCACAGCAGGGCGGCAGGCTCGGCCGGCCCCGCTGGACCGCCATGCACACGTCTCGAGAGCGCGAGAGCGCAGGAGCAGGTCAAGCAAGCGAGCTCAGCTTGCTGCACAGAGGCAGGCAGCCACCATGCCGACGCGGGGCTTGTGCAGGAACGCGAGCGCCTCCGCCACGTCCCTCGCAATCGCCAGGAGCGGCTGCAAGCGTGGCCGGCGCGAGCGGGGCGCGTGCAGCAGCCCGCGCCGCAGCGCCTGCTCCAGGCTGCCTGCTCGGCCGCCGCCGGCACGCCGTTGCCGTCAGGAGCTGAGGCCGGCGTCAACATTGCATAGCTCACTCGATTGCACACCTGCTTGGGCGAGGCAGGCAGGGGCAGGCACATGACTTGGCCTCCTGGTCGCACATGCGCAGGAACTTGCAGACACCCACTGTGCAGTCGCTCATGAGCCGCGCTCCTGTCTGTCGCCCGCCCAGCGCCAGCAGGACCCGCCGCGCGGCGCGAGCGCGCGCACCAGCCTCGCAGAGCTCAAACGCGATGATGCACCGCCACGTCCCCTGGTCGGTTGGCGGCGCGGCTGGCAGCGCGCCTGGTGCTCCCACCACTGCGCGGTTGCCTGCTTCCGCATGCCAATCTGCGGCGCCGTCTTGCCGGGCGCCCACCAGGTCCAACCCGGCGCCAGCGTTGGACAGCGGGCCTCGCGCGCAGACCGCAGGCGCGGATCCCAGCGCCGCGCGCCACCACGCAAGCTCGTCACGCCAGGTATTTGACGACTCCACCACGCCGCTGGGCACGCTGGTGGACGACCCGGCCGGGCTGCCCCAGTGCAGGGTGCCCCACATGTCGGTCCCCATGTGAGCTGAGCTTGCCCATCCGCAGGCCTGTCTGAATGCCGCCCCGCAGCAACCACGCCGCCACTCACGCAAAGTAATGGAGCCATAGGCCAGGGGTGGCGTGTATACTCGTGGCGGCTGTCCTTCTGGACGGGTGGGCGCGCATCCCGCAGCCTGCGCCGTGCAAGACTTGTGTCACATCCATGCGCCGGCTGCATACCAAAGCTTGTCAGTCAGCCCTGGTACAGGCGATGCGACAGCCGCCGTGTCACGCCTCCCCATGAAGAGTTGCAGCCTGCTAGCTGGAGCGGGCCAACAGCCATGCCATGGTCTTTGTACTCCTGTCAAGCATACACAACAATTCTTGCTGTCCAAGCTTCGAAATCCCTGGTCAGCCAAGGCTTGAGCAGCGCACGGACACACGGGCTGCCGCTGTGCCAGCACCAAATTGCAGGTTGTGTGTCACATCTGCCTGCTGTTCACAAGACACTGTGCTTATGGGGCCAAACCTCTGCCAGGCTGCCCACACTGCAGGCTTCAGGGTCGCTGCAAGGGGCACCTTGCTGCTGCTCTGGGGCGGCACAACTGCGTAATAGGTGTCCTTCCACGCTGCGCCATGACTCTCGTTGTCGAGGCCGGCCGGCCGTTCGGGCGAGCGCGCGCGCCTGCGCGCGCGCGGCGGTCTCTGTGGGTCCAGCCTTTTGCCCCACATGGTCGCGTGGCACAAACGGGCCTTAGCACCAGCGTCCGCGCCGCATGCAGGCAGCTGCTGCGACAATTACTTTTTTATGGATGCATTGTCAATCGTCCTGCGTGCATGTCACCCGTCATAAGCACAGCTCTACGCGACAGACGTGTCGCTAAGCACGACCAGAGCTGCGTGCCGTTCCAACAAGGACAGCGCTCCTGCGCGTGCTCTCTGTGTCCCGCGCTTTGACCTGGCGCCATCTGCCCGCCCGAGCGCTGGCCTGCGGCCCCGCGCCCGCCCCGCCAGCCCCACATCGATGTGCGCCACCCCTGTGATATATCCAAACGTGGGGTCGGCCAGTTTGCCCCGCTGCCGTGTCCCCACATCCAGCCCACCAGCCCCGCGCCCAGGCGGCCGCGCGGGGCGCGCCAGCGCTCGCCGTCCTCGGACCGCGCGGCGGGCGGCGCGAAGCCGTCGCCCTCGTCGCTCGTCAGCGACGCCAGCGACACGCTCTTGCCCGGCCGCCGCAGCTCGCCGCGCGGCGCGCCGAAGCCCGCGCCCAGCGCACGCGCCCCGCCGGCCGCCAGCCCCTGCGGCCCCAAGACCTCTGAGCTCAGGGCCCTGCACCTGTCTGCCGGCGCCGCCCGAGCGACCCGCACTACCCGGCTCACGGGCGGACCCTGCAGCGTGCTGCCCAGGCTGCAGAGGCGTGCGCGTCAGGTCTTGATGCTGACAGATTATAAACACGCGCACCTCAGAGCCGGCGTCGAGCGTCGAGGCGGACGTCGACGTGGACATCGCGCTCAGGCCCGACGGCGAGCGGCTGATGGCGCGCGATCCTGGGCCCGCCGCGGCAAACCCTGCGGGCCCCTCGCCGCCGCGCGCGCCGCCCGCGCCGCGCTCCCCCGCGCCGCCGCCCGGCGCCGCCTCCGCGGGCCCGCCGCGCGCGCGCTCGGGCGCGCCCCCGCCGCTGGACCGGTCCGAGCCGGTCGGGATGCTGGGGCCCGCGCTGGCGGCCGGGTCGGTCTCGCCGCCGCCGGCGGGCAGCAGGCCCGGGATGCCGTACGCGGGCCCGGCGCCGGCGATGCTGCGCTCTGGCGCGGCGTGGTTGGACAGCGTGCAGCGCGCCGGCGCGGCCGCCGTGAACACCGACGTCGCCAGCGCGACGAGCCGCTCGCCGTGGTCCAGCAGCGCGCGCGAGTACCAGCCGAGGAAGAAGCGCCCGTACGGCGTGTCCCAGCTGCCGCCCCAGCCGCGGAAGAAGGGCGCCTCCTGCATAGGGTTTGTGGGTTAGGGTATGGGCTCAGCAGGCGCAGCCACGGCCGGCGTCGCGCGCGGCGCTCCGCCTCGCAAGCGCTGCAAGGAGGGCGGGGCGCGCATGCCGCTGCTGCGCGCCACCGCACCAAGGAGCGCGAGCGGCCCACGCAGCGCACCGGGTGTGCGTACACCCCCGCCCGCCGCACTGTGAGCACGGCAGGAGCACGCCGGCGCTGTGCCCGTGACGCTGTGATCGGCTGGGGCGCCGGGGCGCGCGCCTCGGGCGTGCTGTTGTAGGTGCCGCAGTCGTGCGGGCCCGAGTAGCCCCACTCCGGGCGCCCGGCCTCCTGCGCGGCCTGCGCCAGCGACGCCAGCGCGCGCCGGTCGTAGCACTGGAACTCGCCCACCTGCGCGCGCGCGCGAAAGGGTTAGGGTAACGAGCACGCGCGCGCGTCAGCCGGCGCCTGTGCGCAGCCTGCACTCACCCGCGCCGCTGCCAGAGCGTATGCCGCTCCACACGTACGCTTGCAGCGCGGCTGCGGGGCGCGAAATGAGCACAACACGCGCCGATTTGTCTGTTGCTGCGCCACTCCGCGCGGGGCGCGGCGCTGCGGGGCCGCGGGCGGCGCGGCGCACCCCCGGGAAGCGCCAGCCGTTGGCCTCCGGGTAGCTCGGGAAGCGCAGCTCGCCGCACGGGCCCGCGCCGACCACCACCTCCTCCACCAGCCCGCCCAGCTCGGCCTGGAACGCGTCGCGGAACGCGCGCATGAGGTCGCCGTAGCACTCGAGCGGCGAGCGGCCGGACAGCGCGCGCGGCGCGTCGTCCGCGAACAGCGACACGTACTCGCGGTTGCGCTGCCCGCGCGCGCCCGCGCGCGGCCGGTCCGTGAAGAACAGGTCTGGGTCCGCCTCGCCGGCCTGCGCGCGCGCGGGGCCAGGGTCAGGGTTGTGCAAAGCCCTGCGGAGGGCGCGGGTCCACGCGGGTCGGTCGCTCTGAGAAGCTGGCACCAGCTCGACGGTGTGCGAGCTGGCAGCCTGTGCATGGAGCGGGGCCGGGGCAGGGCCTGCAGAGCTGCACGCCCGCCTCTCCTAGCAGCCCATGCGTAGTTGGAGAAAGGAAGCCCACCCCCGCTGCGGCGGCAGGCGTCCTAGGCCAACACGAGCCAATGCGCTCGAGGGCGCCGTGCGCTGCCGCTCTGCACGCAGCGCGCCACAGCGCCCGACACTCTGCGGCCGCCCGAGCGCGCAAGGCGGCGCGCCTTGAGCACCCAGCGCGGGAGCGGGATCTGCGCGGAGTCGCCCACGTTGCCGCCGCACGCGTGGAAGCTCAGCACGACCTGCAGCCGCAGCCCGGCGCGCCGCACCGCGTCGAACAGTTGCCGGTAGCCGCTCCAGTCGTAGCGGCGCGGGTGCCGCTCGACGGCGCCCCACTGCGCCGCGCGCCGCGCCGCGTGAGCCGAAGGCACGCACTCGCAGGGCCGGCCCGGCACAGGAGGGCCGCCGGCTGCAGCGCAAGCGCATCGACGGCGGGCGAGCAGTGCCGCGCGGCTGCGTGCCGCGCGCGGCCTGGACGTTATCAGGCCTCCGGCGGCGGAGCCGGGAGCGGCGGTGCTGGGTCTGGGCGGGCGGGCGGCGCCGGGCGCACCCAGACGTCGACGGCCACGCCGTGCACGCCGGCGCCGGCCAGCTGCGCGAGCGCGGAGGCGAACCAGCACGAGGACGCGTAGCGGAACACGCCGTCCACATTCACCTGCGCGCGGGGACCAAATAGGGTTACGGCAGGTCGCAGGCCTGCCCCACGCAGCTGCCCCAGGTGGAACGCGCCGTCCGCATTCACCTGCGCGCGTGCGCGGGCCCCGTGCTGAGCACCCCGGGGGGCGGGTCACTGCCAGGGCGCAGTTGTGGTGGGGGGGCGCGATGGGCGTGGGTGACGATGGGAGCGGCCGCGGACCCACCGCGCTGCGGCCGGACCGGCGCTGAAGCAGGGCCACCGCTGCAGCAGAGACCCCACTGAGGCGCGGGGGGCCCGGGGGCGCGCGCAGCGCACCCGGGGGCAGGCAATGAGCGGTACACCCGAGCGCAGTGCCCACAGGCCATCGTTGAGCTGCTGTGCACGGCCTCCGGTAAAACCCGGCACAGGGCCTGCTGCAGGGGGCGCACCGTGTCCAGGGGCAGCATGACGAAGACGGGCACGCCGGCCGGTTCGCCCGCCGGCGCGCCGTCGGACGCGGCGGCCGCGGGCGCGGCGCACGCGCCGTCTGCATCCGGCTGCCGCGCGCCGCCCGGCTGCGCGGCGCTGGGCTGTGCCTTACCCGGCGCCGGCGGCGCGCCCTGGCCGCCGAGATCGGCGCGCGCGCCGCCGCCCACGCCGCGCAGCTGGCTCAGGCGCGGACCAGTGTCCCACTGCGGCAGCCGCAGGGCGTCTGCCCCGTGCTCCGGCGCGCCCTGGCGCCCAATGCCGTGCGCG
>JAABUY010000583.1_pt1 | contig 61682 bp, 91 predicted proteins | sample 5560271 | NCBI WGS metagenome assembly JAABUY01 (sample SAMN10711886, study PRJNA513374) | rock metagenome | isolation source: Antarctica rocks | place: Antarctica: Victoria Land, University Valley | reverse complement strand
TTTCAAAGATGATCGGTGTGGAGGAGCTGGAAGTGACTGGAGGATCTTGCGACTGGGCTGGAGGTGTCGAAGAGGGAGTGGGAGAGAAAGGGGAGAGCATATTGGTGATCTTCTGGGTCAACGCGGTCATGTTGAAGAATTCGGTTGTGAGATCCGGCCTCGGGTTAGATTGAATGCAAGAAGCGGGACAGCGACTCAGCTGTAACGCCCATCCCAGGCCGAAGGAGACGCAGCTTGAGGCTGGTCAAATCTGGACCGAGGCGGCGTACTCAAATCGGGCAACGGTTTACGTAATCCACGTGGCCTGAATTGGTACCTGAACACCTGAAACTAAATTCCTGTTGAGCGGTTGGCTTGGTCTACTTTTCTGCTTCCGTATGCAATTGGTCTCTGTATGGTGCTAGCTGGTACTTAGCGATCTCAGAGCGATCGCTGCTTGTATAAGGATCGGACCTCTCTAGGCCCTATCCAAGATCCTCTTTGCTTCGCCTCGCACACCTGTCCCGGCCGGTCCGCCCAATTTACAACTGGTTATTCGCCGCTTCCTTCAAGCTATGTTTGTCCAATCTTGCCTGTTGATTCATGTCATTCTCCCTTTCTTGGATCTTTGAGAGAAGTTGTGCATCTTGCCATACATAATCCGAGGGGTCTCATAAGGGAGCGATGATAGACGAAGATTTCGCGTCGGAAACGGTTCTGAGGACGTAGTCGTCCCCGTTCTGGGTGATATACCTATTGGGAGTCAGCGATGTGATCCTCTGCGCAGCTGAATTAGGCTCACCTTACCCAAGGCAACCGCAGGAAATGTTAGACAACCATCCGAAGGGACACAGAAAAAGCTTACTGCTTGGTACCCGGACTTTTCCACGACTTTGAGGTAACGTACCTGGATGCCAGAGACGGTGAAATAGGGGATCTCAAACTTCACGGATATCGGAGCACGCTTATCGAGTTCCTCTGCGCGATCAGCGGAGCGACTCCTCGCACGTACCATTTCGAACACTCGGGAGACCAAAGTGAGCCCGCATGAGGTAATCCCGACCTCCACCGAGCTGCTTGATCTTCCATACGAATGCTGACTTTTCAGGTGCGTACACGACGGAGCCGACCGATGCCTATCAGTCAGCCGGGTCAGGTGCACGGACTCACCCTGAACTTTGGACTGTCCGCATCATCGGGCACTGGGACATATATCTCCACGTTGTTCGCTGTGGATCGCCGTTTGAATTGTCCTCGTACTTTGACCATGAACTCGACGCGGGATCCTCGGTGGCTCTCGACACTCGCTTCTACCCAGACGAGAGGTTTCACGGGTGTGGACAGGCGATAAGACATGAGCTCGAACTCGCCGTCAGGGGGAACGAAGGAGATGGTCCGGTCGTTCTCGAATCGGGAGAGGCGGACACATTGGTGGAACTTGACATCCTCCATCTCGATGGATTTGCCGCGAGCAGCTGATGATCAGCAATGTTCATGATATGCACACACCTCTTCCTGTTGTCTCGAACATGACTTTGTCGTTCAGGCCCAATCGCAGTTCCGGCATACCGGAAAGGTAGCATTTCATTTTCACCGCGCCGAGGATCTCTGAGCGAATGACATTGCCCGACGCGTTCACCTGGCTTCAGCAAGGCCTATAAGTCCACTCACCAAGAGGTTGACGCTTTCCACCACGTCCAAGAACACCTCGTTCTTCCGATATCGGATGCCCTCTGATCGCCAAGAAACCGCATTTGTGACCGCCATAGGTGGTCGAACCTGCACTTCCAGCTTGTGACTCTCCTGCGTGATATATCTGCCGTCAGCGAGATAGTTGCAGGCACTCACTCCTGTAGAATCTTGCTTTCTGTCGTCTGGGGGTATCCGAAATCCATCATCTCGTCCAGCAGCTCATATATGATCACGAAATTGTCTCGTATCGACTCCTCCTCCAGCTCTTTGAAGTACTCGGTGAGGACGGAACATAGTCGGTGAAGGAAGAAGATGATCTCTGCGGCATTGGAGTTCCGTTTGGAAAGGGCAAGGACTGGCGTCAGCGGGGCAAGAAAGTAGTCGCTTACGATAGAGGTTGTTATGTCGAATGTGCATATAGTTGATGCCTTCATCAGAGAAGCATGGTGTGACCTGTACATTCTCCTCCTCCATATCGAGGACGAGGGGTAGGAACCGCTCGATGTAGGAAGGTGGGACATCGTCGCGATACGAGCGTTGGATCAGGGACTAGGCATATCAGCGGGGCTCGGAGACGTCTGATTCTCGTACCTTGCCCTTCACGTCAAGGATGGCGACTGCGTGGTCAGCGGAGCCGCTTTGCAGGACTCACCTAGACTCGCCATGACGATTCCGAGAAGCAGCTGAGGGGACAATCTGTAGCTCTATCAGGTTACCGAAGTTCAAATCTCGAAGTCAAACACGTGGCGAAGACAATTCGCCAACGCGTCCGCTTGCAAATGCTCGCTGGAATTCGTTACGCTGACACCCTTCGTCGTACCCCAAATCTCGAGTGCTGTCCAGACCGATATCACGCGCAGCAGATTCGACTCTATAGAAACGACCCATATGTCTCACGTACAGGAGGTAATCCAAATTGAAGGGTTCCATTCAGCTGCTCACGCTCTCAGGCCACCGAAGACGACCTCGCCCCGACCCAGACTGAGGGGTATAAGGTAAGCACAAAGCGCTTCTTAGCTATTATCTCTAGGTCGGCCAAATCAAAACAGTAGCCGAACTTGCGGCTCTTGATCAAGTAGGTCGCTGGTCCGAGCTGTCTGACCTTTCAGGAAGACGAATCGCTCCAACGATGGAAGCAATCCCTCGGTCTTGGTGCGAACGCCAGCAGTGGGTCCAAGAAGGTAGGTAGAATAAGATCATCACCGCTGACAATAGGTTGTCCTGAAAACCCTCTTCCTGAGCTCTCCGACTCTTGCCAAGGCCATTTCCATCGACCTGACCCAATCGGCCGCCGAACTCGCCAAGCTCAAAAAAGATTTGATGACCATCAAAGAGGGGGTCGAGTACTCTGTCGGGATCACCTTTGTGTGAGCATATAAGTATGACAGAGCTAACGACAGGGCTGAGGGTGAGATCGTCTCCGGATTGAAATACCTGCAGGTCGTCAAACGGGCTGGGGTCAAAGGTGAGCTCCGGGTTGTGATTTCGCTGATTGGCAGTCGACAAGACGGAAGCGATGCTGGGGTCGTATGGGCCACAACGAGAGGCGTATACCAAGATTGTGAGCCAGCACGAATGACTCGCTGACCCTAGTTCGCATCCGAAGAATCACCCTCGGGGATGCTCGCGAGGTCCGGCTCATACGCCGTCAGGTCGAGAGTGGTCGATGACGATCAGCATGTCTGGCTGGACTTCGAGTGGGGTAAGTCAATGACTTCGCCTGGGCTGACGACAGGATTTAAACTCGCGAAGGAATGGTAATGGCATTGTGTGAAGTGACGATATGATGATATGATATATCGCTAAGAGTACTACTCTCGTCGCCTGTTTGCCCGATTCTCTGTCTCCTGACCGATTACAAAGGCGGGCATTGCTCCTTGCGCTTACGAAAAGGTCCTCATCGCTCGCCCTCATCACGAGACCATTGCATCAGGGCGCATGGATCTTGTGGCAGGAGAAGGAGTTTGGGGGAGAGGGAGTTAAGGGCGAGGAGGAGAGGGCGATAAAGCCGCAGGAGGACCGGGAATGAAGATGGAAAGGGATGAACAGGGGGAGGAGGAAAGGAAAGGGGCAACACCCTTGTTCCCTCGCCGCAGGTCGCGTCCTTTGTACCGCTCCACTTGTATGCGAGGGTTGTCGACCTGGTCCATTCCCTCGTCGTCGCAATGTGAGAGTATATTAAGCCAACGGACCAACGCCTCCGGCCAGACTGTGAGCGCAAGATCCGCCACAAAGACATTCGGCCGCCACGAGGCGCAGTCCCATGTTTGCCTTTCGGTGAATTGATCGAATCCCGGTGGCTCGTACCAGACCGAGCTTATAGCGTGATGATGCTCATCTCTCCGCCAACCCTTCGACGCGTTTACATTCCTCCTCGTGCAATCCCATCAACACCATGTCGTCGGGCGACATCAGGCGGAAATTGGTCATCGTAGGTGAGTATTCCTTCTCTGTAATCGATCAATTCGTTGACGAGTATAGGCGACGGTGCCTGCGGAAAGACATGTCTGTGAGTCGTCGGGCATAGCTTGCTGTATATCCAGCTGACACGCCCAGCCTCATCGTCTTCAGCAAGGGCATGTTCCCCGAGGTGAATCGTCGCGCTTGAAAACTCGCTGACGTCCTGATAGGTCTATGTCCCTACGGTGTTTGAGAATTACGTCGCCGATGTTGAGGTGGATGGGAAGAAGGTCGAGCTAGCATTGTGGGATACTGCTGGACAGGTCGGCTCTCTCTCACTTTCATGTAGGCCCTACTGACTCCAGCAGGAAGACTACGAGTGCGTAGAGCAAAGCGGTGGACCTCCGAGACTAACGCGCTTTTAGTCGACTTCGCCCGCTGTCATATCCAGATTCCCACGTCATTCTCATCTGCTTCGCCATCGACTCGCCAGATTCACTCGACAACGTACAAGAAAAGGTGCGTAAAAGCTCAACATCTCCCCTGTCATTGCTACCATGACCTCAAAGTTTTGCCATTGCCTCGCTCTGCTTGAGCACCCCGCTGACATCGTTTCTCGCGCTTCCAGTGGATCTCCGAAGTCCTCCACTTCTGCCAGGGTCTCCCGATTATTCTCGTCGCGTGCAAGAAGGATCTCCGAGACGACCCAAAGACGCAGCAAGACCTCGGTCGGATGACTCAGCGACCCGTGTCGCGGGCGGAAGGTCTTGCGGTGGCGCAGAAGATTGGCGCACAGGGTTACGTCGAGTGCAGTGCCAAGACGGGAGAGGGAGTCAGAGAGGTTTTCCAGACGGCTACGAGGCATGCGTTGATGGTGAGCCATGATTCTCGAGCCTCTGTGCCCGCTGACGCTTCGCAGAGCAAAAAGTCGAACCGCTCGAAACGCAACAAGGGTCCTTGTGTGGTGCTTTAGAGTTGTACATCTGCTGATATCGTGTGATGAGTGACGATGTAAACATGCATGACCCGGTATAACTACTGTCTAGAATTCCGACCCCTCGATCTGCTTATCAGCTGGGCCGACACGATTACTCACGTTGAATGTCGAGGCGTACTTCATGTACCCCTGCATGATCTCGAAGATGCCGACAGGTAGATTCTGCGATCAGTGCCATAGGCGATAGGTTCACTCACCATGCTGAGCAGGGTATATTGGATCTTTGCGTGGCCGTGGATCATTCCGAGTTTGTAAAGATAGTGTGCAATCATCGAGGGGTACGCCGCGTCCATGTACCACCTGGCGTCAGGGGAATCAATGGCATCAGACTCACCTGTGATGATATGTGGTGAGACGTATTGCCGCATTGAGTGTCCGTTGTAGATCCCCTTCTGTCGCGTACATATCGAGCAATTTGAGCAATGCTTTGGCACTGAATTTCGCGTCGAGACACCGTTGGAACGCATCCTTCGCCTCCTCTTTGTGATGTAATCGCAGCGCTAGATCCCCCAGGATCTCCCACTGATGGTCAGCCAGGTCACACGCCAATCCCTCACCTCCGTCCCTGTTTTCCGATATGACATGTGTTGCGTCTTGAAATGCGATATTTCCGCCCGCCATATTGTATACACCCGTAGATCCTCGTAAAGTACCCTGGCATAAGCCTAGTCGAACCGCCAACTCACAAAAACAGATTGTCTGACGTCAGCACAGTCGAGGTTGAGACGTACCTAGCCACCGTTCACAGAGCCGCTTGTTCGAAAAAGCCGAAAGCGATTCCTCCCCGTTCAATCCCAGAGGTGATCCCGGCTCTTCGCTGGATTGAGCGGTTTCCGGCTTTTCCAATTTCACCTCGACGTGGTGACCATTGGGTTCTCGTGTCGACTCGCTGGATATCCGGATGGTGGGGATCTCGGACGGGGTCAAGGGAGGAGATCGGAGAGCGGCGGTGGAGGCGTCATCATCCGCGTGACCATTGGCTTCTCCGTCCACGCTTTCGGAAGCTGTGTTCTTCTGAAGTCGATACTCTTCTTCCATGACGAAGACCTGGGATCGGGTCTTGAGCAGCTCATCCCATCCAATCTTGGACACGAGGAGAGTAAGGAGGGCGTATGCTTTCGCAAAGGTACCGCGCAGTCCTGGAGCAGGAAGGCGAATCAGGGCGACGTCGGCCTGGAGTAAGCCTGGTCCCACGCACTGACCCACCTCATTATCCCTAGCCGATTCCTCGTCCAGGATATTAGATTCCGCGATGAACTTCTTCACCGGAAGATGCGTTCTGGCTGGTGTCGGCATACGATGCAGATCCCGCTCATTGAAGGTGAACATCGGACATGAATTTAGCGTAAGGAGCGCAGCATCGAATTGCCCCAATTCGATATATGTCTCTGTGAGCTTCGCCCAGGTCACAAATTCGCTTGGCGCCGAATTGACCGCCTGTTGGGCCACGCGTTTGGCCCAATTCGCTTTGCCTTTGGAGGCGAGGAAGTCACATTGAGCGTGGAGGATGGGGTGCGATTGAGGATTGGCTTCTAAGGCGGAGTGCATGATCTTCACCGCTCGGATCTCCTCGTCTGACGTCAGCGGGTTCAACGGCGACACTCACTCATCCCAATATAGGACCTCGCGAGGAGCGCCGCAACCTCCGGCTCCTTCGCCGCCATCCGCTCAAACAGGTTCGCGGCGCGGTCGAGGCGGAAGGAATCGGCAAAGTATTTCATCACGGCGGCCGTGAGGTGATTCGTGACGACGGTGGCTACTTGTATCTCGGGGTCGGAGCCGAGTTGCCAGCCTGGCGTCAGACAAACTCAAGTATAGATCACTCACCTCGCAGGAATAGTGCTTCTGCGGCTTTCAAGAAACGTATCTCCGCTTCTGCGGTGGTGATGGGATCGAGCTTCCGGTATCCTGCTAATCGGTACGATGCGTCGTCGGCGTAACGGATTGCTCGAAGCAGCGCCGACATGTACGTTTCTTGCCATAGATCGGGTGTCGCCTCGTGCCTGCCGTCAGCCCTGCCTTCACGATTGCCTCACTTTTCCCCTCTCAAGTCCACCACGTGAGAGTTAACACCACCAGGGATAGCCGCTTCCACCCGCATGTCCACTCTCGAGAACGCATTGAAGCAACAGTAGGTCCCGCTCCGTACTCTCCACCCGTTTCCTTTGCCGAACCATGCTGGGGACTCTTCCACCGAGAATTGAAGGGAGTTGAGATAGGCTGCGAGTGAGGCGGATGAGGAGGCTTCCACTCCGGAGCTAGAGTCAGCAGTGTCTCCCATCAAATTCACCAATAGTGATAAGATCCAAGCTTCCGTCAGTAGAGTCCCTATTACCTTCACTTACATCTCGTTGCGAGGCCTTTGAGCCGCTAGATTTGATCACATGACAAAGGTCGGGAGGGCCGAGTTCGCGAAAGGTGGCTTTCTATCAGCGGTGTGTCTCCAGCTCGACCCACCTAGAGTTTCGGTGCGAGCGGTGACGGATTCTCCGATGTTGAACTGCCCTCAGCTCTGCCGGGCCCAGTGAGACCCACCTCTACGAATTCCGGTATGTCCTTGAACAGCTCCGACATGGTCGAGCCGAAAACAAGAGAGAAAGTTGAACAAAGACGCGTTACAGCGTTGGTCCTAAATTCATCATTCTTCTCATCTACACATGTCCAGAAACGGCCCTAATGGGCATGTACAAGTGAGAGCTATCCGTCTGACCGAGCTGATGCATAGGAACCTCTGCAGTCCCCGGGCGCTGGACCATCACGACGATCAGAGGATGAGGACAGGGAGCTCTGTAAGTGGCTTCAAAGGATTCGCTGATATCAGTCCTTCGCCGGCGGAATGACTACATTGAGCTGGACCAATCTGTTGAGGTAAGAGCCTATCATTGTAAAGGTTGACGATCAGTCGAGTACCGAGCTTCTCACCTCCCTTGCGTCATACCTTTCGACATTCCAGAATGACCTCTCGGCGGTGTCCGGTCAGATCTCCGACCTCCAACGGCGAAGTGCCGATATCGAAGGGCAGCTCAAGGGGCGAAGGGTGAGACCGTGATGTGGATGCGCTGATGACAGACTATCCTTCCGCCACTGAATGCTCTTCTTGCCGATATTACCCTTCCCCCGGCGCTTGTCCTGACTCTACGAGACACCCAACCCGCTCAAAATCCCGACCTCTGGCTCGACGCCATAGTCCGACTCGAGGACAAGGTCGCAGCTATCAAAGCTCGAGGCAAGGTCAGAGCGGCTCACGAGATGGACAATATCGTGGAGGCATTACGGGTCAAAGCGTTGACACAGCTTCCCCCTTTTCTACTTTCCCTCATACGACCGCTCAAATCCGCATCCACCGGTCTATCCACCAACCTCGCGGTGCTTCAGACCTCCCTCTTACTGAAATATCAACGCTTTTACGCTTTCCTCCTTCGTCAAAGCCCGCGACTTGCCAAACAAGTGGAGAGGGGCTACGTGAATGCGGCAAGGGCATACTACGAAACGGGAATGCGCCGGTACTCGAGAGCGCTCGGGCAGATCAGATTGCGTACTGTGGAGAGATCCGAACTCATCGGCAACGTCTCTTCGGAAGCGGCTCATGCCGTACTGAGCAAAACACCGACCGGAGTGAAGCAGGCATATGATCGGTTGAGGTATTCGGAGCTCGATGTCGAGGGGGAAGGAGGGGTTGTTCTAGCTTACATGGCAGATGACAAGGAATATGTGAGTGGTGCCTGTAGGCGAGGCTGACGATAGTCAACTCCGATAGAGGCGCTGTTCCGATCGCTCAGCTTGGTGCTGCTCGATAATGCATCGGCAGAATTCACGTTTATCGTTCGGTTCTTCGCACGAGCAACTTCCTGGGAAAGCGAAACGATGCGGACACGTGAAGGTACACCTATTGAAGCGAGTGACACCATGTCCGAGGTTGGAAGAAGTCGAACGGGTTTCACGGAGATCACCGAAGGCACGAAAGATGCCGAGCGGATATGGCATGAGGTATTCGATCCTGCGCTCGACTCTTGCTCTTCGTTCTTCACATCGGTCATTAACCCGCCGCCTCCTGCGGTACCGCTCCTTACGCTCATCCGACTCAATGATCGCGTCCTGGCCACTGCCAATGCCCGAGGCGCGATACCGCTGATCGGATACCTGCAAGGGTGGAAGCTGGCCATGTGGCCGGTGTACAACAAGGAGATGGATGCGCACGTACAGTCGCTGAAGCTGTTGGCGGATCAGGCGGAAGGCAAGGGATTCAGCGGGCTCGTCAAGGGGGTCAAGGACGGAGCCGTTAGCCAGGTTGCGAATCGATACGCCGCCCTGTTCACGTGCGTCACGGCCCTGAGCGGAGAAGCGGAGGAAGCGATGATCTTCTCAAGGTGGGCAACCTCTCTCGATTGAGCTGATTTCAGCATGACCCGTCTCCGCCCGGAGCTCGTACGACTTGCGCAAGCCCAAGCCAACAAGATCAAAGCCCCGCCCCAACGTCACTCCTTCCTCTCGTCCATCTACGAGATCATCATGCACGAGCTCGTCTCCGGGCCGGGCCGGACGACTCATCCGAGATTGCAGAGCGAGCTGTCCTTCTTCCGAACGAGAGAGGAGGAAGCGAGAAGGAGGATATCGGTTTAAATGCATCACTTCTCCTCGTCATCATCCTCCGCGTCGTCACCCTCGTCCCCATCATCGCCTTCATCTCCATAGTCGCCCTCATCATCTGTCGATTAGCCGAGTCAGGCGAATGAGACTCACCATCTGGAGACTCTGGGTTCGCATCTTTGTCCTCATCCTCGTCTTCCTCATCGGCCTCCTTCGGGTCCATCCCAGCGGCCTTCCACGCTGCAGGCTGAGATCAGGCCATGATCTCACACGCAGTCTTACATCTGTGTAGTCGACCTTCTTCCTCTTCCTTGGGCCGTCGACAATCAGGTCCTCCGGGTCTTCCTCCGGGTCCCGCTCAGCTTCAGCAGCGGTCTCCTGCTCGTCCGTCGTGGTTTTCCCTTTCCCCTGATCGGCAATCTCGGGTCTGACATCAGCGGGAGCTAAGCAGCTTTACTTACTCAGCCTTGCGCTTATCCCTGGCTTCAGCAGTCTTGGCCGTCTCCTTGGCTGCAGTTCCGTTTGCTTCTTTGGTCACCTCTACCTCATCGCTCGGTGGCACGAACTCGGCATCGGGCGCGGCAGCTAGCTCAGTGGTGGACATGGTAATCCTTTTATGGGTTTCGGTGGATTGGAATTAAGAGAAAGAGAAGGGAAGAAGAGGACGAGGAAAGAGACAAGACGCGTAGAGGGCGGAGAATCGCGGTATTAGCTGGTGTGGTTGATTTTGGGGGAACCTCCACTTGGTGAAATAGATGACGTAAGCCGGACAAGACATGTGTCTTCATTACAAGAGGATCGTTGTGTCAGCCTCTCCATTGGGGACAACCCGCTCAAGGAGAAGCATGATAGAGGTGCGCTAGCTAGGGCGATTGACTTGGTGTCGAAGGCGCTCGGTGAGTACATGACGAGTCCATACGATCGGGTGGAACGCCTACAGGGTTAGAAGTGTTCCGTCGCGGATGGACTTACGAAGCCGCTGGAGGTTCAAGGCAAACACTCACTCGCACCGAATGGTATTTGACAGTCGTTCTTCTTCATCTCATCGTCCTTTTCATGCGTCCAAAATGATACCCTTTCTTCTCGCGATTTTCCTCTTAGGCCTTGAGTCGAATGCTCACCCTCATCCCCATCACAGTCGTCACACCTTGACCTCTCGCTCTTTACCATCCGGCTGGTCGACCTACGTTACGAAAGGAAACGACGGAGGTGGCTGCGATGTCGATTCTTCCACCCTGTCTTCTCCCAACGGAACTTTCCCTCTCAGGCGGTCTAACCATCTCTCAATGCCTTAGCTCGTGCCAGGCGAAAGGCTATATATACCTCACCGGGGTGTAGTACACTTCACAATGCTACGTACGTCCGTGCTCATTTACATGGCTGACTCCAGTGCGCTTCCACCCTCCCCACAGTTTCAACGAGCGCGCTTTCCTCCGACTGCTCTTTCCAATGCATCGGATCCTCCGAAAAATGCGGCGGTACATGGCAGATGAATATGTACTCCGTTACCGCACCTCCCACGACTACGGCTCCTACCTCGACTCCAATACCTTCTCCGAGTCCGGCAGTCTCCGCCTATACGTATCAAGGATGCGTGAAAGATGGCGGTGCCCGCGCCCTTACCGGGTACTTCTACAGTGACGAGGCGATGACGGTGGCCAAATGCGCGTCCACGTCTTCGGCCACAGGCTTCAGTCTCGCCGGGCTAGAAGTGTGAGTCACTGTTGAGGCCTTGTGGCTGACGACAGTGCTCCCAATGCTTCTGCGGGAATGCCCTCATCAACAATCTCGGCAACTCCATGTCGTCCGATCAATGCGGAAATAAATGCAGTGACGGTAGTTTTCAATGCGGTGGCACCTGGACGTTGTCCCTATACAGCCTCCCGACTTGGACCTATGTCGGATGCACGCGAGACGCGCCCTCTCGACTCCTTGGCTACGAGGTCGACAGTAGCTCCACGGCCATTGCTACTTGTCTCGCGACTTGCATGGCCGCTGGGTACACCTTTGGCGGGGCGGAAAGTGGGAACCAGTGTTTTGTGGGAACTCGCTGAACGTGGGCTCGAAGATCGACGAAGGCAATTGCGGGTCACCATTTGCGGGCGGAGGAAGTGGGTGCGGGTGAGTGCCAGGTCCCGAATCCGGCTGATTTCAGGGGGTCATAGGCGGTATCCCTGTGGAAGCTGTCCACGTCGAATATTCCTGCGGTGATTACGACCGTCACGGCTACTGTGCACACCACCACGTCCCTTACTACGACCACCAAGACCTCTCCCACGTCGACAGCTCAGACCACCACGACCACCACGGCTCACACCACAAACATCACGATCGCTCACACTACTACATCCGCGACTACCCCTACTCCGGTGACCTCGATCGCCTCGAAGACTACTGCAACGACTGCCCCCGCTAGCACCACAGCAGGAGGCTGGAGATACCTTTACTGTGCTACCGACGAAAGCAACCGAGCACTCACCGGGACTTCGTTCTCCAGGCCGAACAAGACTGTCTTCTCCTGTCTCACGTTTTGCCAAGCTGGAGGATACTCGCTTGGCGGGGTTGAGGTGAGTCACTCCCGTCCGAAATCGCTGACGTCAGTATGGCAACGAATGCTACTGCGGGAATGCACCGCAGAATGGTCTTGGTACAAAGGCGTCTGAATCCGAATGCTCGACCTCATGCGCGGGGGATGCGGCGACAACACATTGCGGGTGAGTGACACGTTCCGACTTGGCTGACGGTAGTGGGGCATGGCGAATATCAATCTGGTCAGTGGTTGGGACTGTCGCTACGGCTACCAAGAGTGCGACTACTGCTGTAACGATGGTGTCGCCCACCACCGCAAGCACAACCATACCCGCTTCGACACTCGGTCCGACTCTGACTACTGCCTCGGTCGCTACCGTGACCAACACCGTCGCGTCCTCTGGAAACCCCAAATTCATCTGGGCACACCACATTGTCGGAAACACCTACCCCTATACGTATGATACTTGGTTGTCCGACATTCAGCTCGCCTCATCCAGCGGGATCGACAGTCTCGCCCTGAACATCGGGTACGATTCGTGGCAACCTGTAGCAGCGGGACTGGCTTTAAGGTGAGTCAAGCCGTCTGAGCATTTGCTGACCTCAGATGATGCTGAGCTTCGATATGTCTGTGTTCGGATGCGGCGACTACTCCAACGTCGGGCTCTTCCAATCGTATCTTTCGCGATATCTCAACCACAGTGCGGCGGCCAAGATCGGTGGCGAATTCTCCGTTACCACATTCTACGGCTCGGATTGCTCCTGGCCGGCGCTTCGGGTGACTCATATGGCCCGCCAGACAACCGAGGCTTTGTGGGTCTACCACCCTTGCGGAGCTGACGAGTAGACTTTCCGACACTTTCTGCGCTCAAGTCCATCTCGTTTCGAGCGCCACCGTGACTCTTTGTGCCGAGTCATGTACGAGTCACACCGATTCTCCTGGCATCAATCGCTTCTTCCAAACCCTCGTAGCCGGTCAAGGCATGAGTGTCCAGGTGGTTCGTAGTGGTCAGACGACCGTGAACCTTCAGCCTAGCTTCACGTTCAATGGTAACCCCCAGCGGTACAATTTCAGTGAGTCTACCTACCTGCAAAGGTGAAGCTGACGCCAGACTACCTCATCAAATCCTCATGACCACGATCTGCTAGCTAGCTCCTGCTGTCGCCATACTCGGGACATTATTTTGGGAAATTTGCATGAGTTGGACAATCTTTTCTGTCGGGTCATGACAAGTGGTGGACGCTTATCTTTGCTGGAAGATCTTGGGCGCACAGGCTTTTGCTATCGCTCTGTCTTGTTCAAGCATTCCTGGTCTTTCAGCTCAGGATGCAAATGTTGCTTCCCCTCTGTGGACACAGCGACTCAGCTGGTGACGGCGAGTAAAGCTTCACTTGCATTTAACGAGACGTGCACCGAGCCGCCGCAGCCGTATTTCGTTTGTCAGTACCAAAAGCTGGCGTCGAGGGCGGGAGGATGAGGTGTAGGTGCAATGCACTCACTTCTCATTCGTGAAGGGTCGTTCAAGCGGGCGGGCGGATCTGGTGCTACACCTCGAGCAGCACGGCGCTGAGCGTTGGACAGAGCTTTGGCAGCGGACGCAAGGCTTGTCAGGAAGGCGAGGAGAAGGACAAAAGAGCTGATGGCGAGCTTGGTGAAGGCGAGCATGATGGAAAGACGTGTCGAAAGAGGATGCGAGAAGAGTTGATCAGGATACTGTCCTCGACGTTGTGCATGATAGACGCATCTGCAATGTGTCAGCGGATTATAGTCCTGGAATCGAGCGAGTCAAGAACATCATCAGCCTTTGGAAGACTGGACGGTCATTTTTGGACAATCGAGATCAGGGCTGCCAACTCTAAAAACCTCAGTGCGCGATCATGTTGGGATTTGAGCTCTCGACGACCACCTGACCACCATATCGCATGCATATCGACACCGCGTTGGGCTTCCAAAACTCATCTCTCTATTCTCCTTATCCCCGCTCGAGCTGAACTGTGGACTCAGATCCGGCGATACAACCAAGGCAAGGCGTTGGATCATGGCATGACCCGTCGAAAAACGATTGCTGGAGGCAAGTTCAGCAGCACATTCCCTGGCCTCGCCGCCACCCTCTCGTCATCGATGATGGACAAGATGTTTCTCAACGCGAATCCCGACTACAATGCAGAATTCAAGCCCCTCTCTGCTCCGCCGCTCCTCCACTCTTCGCCAGTCGTCAACGAAGACTTGATGAATCGCACGGTCAGTACGGACGTCCTAATGTCTCCGGAATCATCCGATTCACAACCACCGGAATCGTCACCGCCGACCAAGGCGAGTCGCAAGTCGATGTTGTCATCTTCGCTACCGGCTCATAGTTCGACTACTCTATCCTTAGCGATGAGGCGAATCCGACGATATTCCCTGCGCCGGAATGGGAGAAGTCGGAGCACATGAATGAATTCGAATTCCCACGACTGTATCATACCCTCATCTCTCCTCGTTTACCAGACAGCCTCGCCTTCATGGAAGCTTGTGAGGGATTCTCACCGGCCGTATCCTCAAACACAGATTTGTCGGCTTAAGCGATCGGTCAAGTCTGGAAAGGGATCTTACCCGCTACCCAGCCAGGCCGAGATGGAGAAATGGTGTGATGAAATTCACGATCGATCGCTACGGCTGATCAAGACCTGGCGGATCCCCAAAACGGGTGCCGATCCGGTAGAGTCCGAAGTTTGGTTGAATGATGCAGCGGGTAATGGGGTGAACGAGGCAATGGGATTGGGATGGGAGGGTTGGAAGTTCTGGTGGAAGCAGAGGGAGCTTCACGGGCTCATCATGGATGGAATCAGCACTCCCTTCTCGTACAGGCTGCTGGACGGCAGGCCAGGGTCGAGAAAGAGATGGGATGGGGCAAGGGAGGCGATTTACAGAGCGAAGGGGGCTGTGCCGAAAACACCGGCTTGAGCGGTTTCGGTTGACATCAGGCATGTAGCATAAGGAGCATCCAAATATGAAAGCATTTGGCTGATACTCCTGGCTCTTCTTGGTCTTGCTGGACACCGGCGGAGATGATCATCAAACGCTTCAGCCTACTGACAATTTAAATGAATCCCTTGTGATACGGACTTTTACCGGGGAGCGATGACGCAAAAGTCGAACGGATTTTATGCGGAATTTTAGATGGAACAATTCCGGAGCTGATCAAGGGGGGGAACCGCATCGAAAAGCCCCCATTTGAGCACATCAATATATGATGCAGGAAGAGAGTTCACCATCCGACCCCCTTCCCCTGATCCTGCAGAGTCATCTCAATCGGTCTTCCCACGCGTTTGAACATACCTCGGAATGCCTTCTCCCTCACCGACTCTGCTCGAGCAGCTGGAAGCTGCCGGTTGCAAGGTCGACGTCGACTCCTTCGACCCCGCTGTCGCTCAATCGATCCCTTTCACACCTCATGATGCCACCTCGAACCAGGCTCTGATCGGTCTACAAGTGTTCGACCCTACGCAGCACGAGGTAGTGGAGTCAACCGTGAGAGAGATGCCTGATGCTTCCCCGCATGAAGTCTTGACGGTCCTGGTGAGTCTTACATCATGCATGAACCCAGGGTCTGGCTTGGAAGGACAGTTTGCAGACTGATGCCTGACAACGCCTTCAGCACGCCAAATTCGCCAAGCTCCAGATCCCCAATATCTCGGGACGCGTCTTGGCGCAGACTTCTCCCAGCTATCCCAACGACAAGGAGAAGATCATCGAACACGCCCGGGCCTACGCGAAGGCATGCAACGCAGAGGGTATCACCAAGTACTTTTAATGACCCCCAGATCGTCACGGGCAACAGCTGATCATTTTGCAGCGAACGATTCTGTATCAAGATTCCGACAACCTCGGCCGGCGTCCAAGCTGCGGTTCAGCTCAAACAGGAGGGGATCGCCAGTCTGGGAACGGTCTTGTTCTCGCTACCGCAGGCAATCGCTGCTAGTCAGGCTGGGATGCATGCTATCAGTCCTTACTTCAACCGTAAGTCGTTCATTGATACCGAATCGCCGCTAGTCAATCGGGGCTGAATTATATCGCAGCCGTGATAGCGCACAGTGATGCATCATACTGGTCCGACGTGGAGGATCCTGTGACCCAACATCCAATGGCGAGCCGTATGGTCCACATCCGTCAAATGTACGACAGACTCGCCAAAGAGACGGGTCGTCCTCAACCGCAGATCAAAGGAGCTGGGTGCGTCTTCGCATCATCGGAATGAAGAAGCCGAGTCTGACTTTGCCACAGCTATGTGACCGGACGCGAAGTCATGGCAGCGTACGAATTGGGGTGCGACCATGTCACTGTCCTTCCCGCATCCATCAAAGACCTGCTCTCCCACACCCAGATGCCATCCTACCGAACCGGCGAGCGTGACAACCGGATCTCCGATCTCGACAAACCTAACCTCGCTTATTCCGACTGGATAATACCGGAACCAACAGCTTCGGCGAGGAGATTGGCTCAGCTCGCCAAAGTTGATCCACTCGGACCGAAGATGCAGGCGGATCTCAAATTCGCCTCTACGCACATCGATTACCTTGCGGACGGCGTCCTTGATGAGATCATCGCCCAGGATGAGGTGACAAGGTTCAGGTTGGATGATGCTGTGGCAGCGTTCAAGGTGGCTGAGGAGAAGCTTTTCGCACATATCGCCAATGTCCGGACGTCGTTGGTATGATGAGCACATCTGTGATTCGTTTTTGTCTTGTCGCTCGAATTTCTCTCTTTGACTCCGAAGTCAGCTAGCTAGCTCCTGAGATCCAGTCGCGCATCCGAAGATATACGGGCGCTTTAGCTTCACCGCGTACTACATGTCAAAGTGACAGCTTGAGTCTCTCACGAATCGACCCGCAGTGCTCCTACCGTCTGATTTTTTGGAGGACTCGAAGGCTCCAACACTTCCATGCTACACAAGGCCATGATTGCACCATTCTCACCTGCCACCAAGACACTATCAGCCGGTCCGCGGGATCAGGTTCATGCTGAGCGGGGTTATATTTCCGGAGATCCGCGAGCGAATTTCTGGCGCCCTCGGTGCCGAGGTTCCGGTGCCTGGGTCCGGTAGATGCCGATCGGCCGGCACCGCTACTTGTAGGTCCCTCTCTTTGTCAACAGAAAGGAAAGGGACGTTGAGATAAGCCATGCTGCGTCAGCCTCCACTGGTGGCTACGTCCTCTGGCCTGTAGAACGTTCTGGTTTACGTCATCCCCCCGTCCTGGGCTCCTTTGGCAGGCAGAAGACCCCTAGCCCGAACGTCTCCGACGGCGAGGCGGATTCAGTCAGCTTCCCTTTGTGCGTGTAGAACTGTTCGATAAGAGGAGCGTCTTGTAATTGTGTTCTTAGCTTCTTCACATCACTCGTATCGCTCTCACTGAATTATCTTCCTTTGGCCACTTCACAGGAGTCTGACTCGATCACACCGAATTTGGTCGTTTCAGTAATGCGCCCGAGATCAACAACCTCCGGTTCCCTTTCCTACGTCACCACTTTTCTCCTCTCCACCCTCTTCTGTCTCTCATTTCCCATCCTCGCGGATGCTGCTCCGTCACCTCTCGACGCCTTAAATCCTCTCTATCATAACGCTCGTGCACGCAGTCACGATACTTCGACCTCGAGCTCGCAAGGGCATACGCATACCAACGACTCCTCCACTCAGGACGCCTCCAAGCGCCTCCCCCCAGATCCCCATTGGCATGACTTTCACGCTGCGCCGAAAGTCAAGCTCGATGACGAAAGCATTCACCTCATACACCATTTCCCTCCATCGTATCTCGCCGTAGACTTCAGACTGGATAACGATTCAGCGATCTTCGGTGAGGAGTTTGATGAGTCGTGGGATCCGGATGCGGCGCAGGGACACGCGCGCTTGATGGCGGTACATGCGCTAGGCATGGTTCTGGGGTACTTCGGGGCTCTCCCGATAGGCTTACATAGGTGTCCGCATGGGTATCGAGCTTGCTGACATATCGTGCAGCCCTCGCACTACGAGCGGCTGACCACCCGTCGCACTACCTCGCCAACGCTGCTTTCCTCGGTCTCGCAGTCGTCGGATGGCTCGCAGGAGTCGCGTACAAAGTGGCCACCCCGGACAGGTAGGCTCGTTCCCTGTTGCTGGATTCTTCTGACGTCATACAGGTACGAAGGCGCGGCACATAACGGTTTCGGCAATGTTCTGGTCCTCCTTTCCATCTCTCTAGCTGTCCTTGACTCGCTAGGTCTCATCAAACGCGCCATCGCTTTCTACCGCCGGCGTTCGGATCGCTCGTGGTTGAGCTTCACCCGCGAAGTCCTCCGCTCATCGTCTGAGAACAAGTGGCTCTCTACCTCCAGTCGCTACGAGATGGTCGGGTTCTTGAAGCACGATGTGCAAGGCGAAGCAGTCGGAGATGATGAGGATGTGGAGCAAGATCCCCCTTTTCTGACCCTTTCGAGCACGCCTGACCGCCCAGCCGTCCTGACACGGCAAAGGACGCCCCCCTCGCGCAATTCTACCAGCTCAGACGGAACACTACATGATTCCCCCACATCTTCCGGCTCTCACGGCTTCGAGCACAAGCCTCGATCCCAAGCCGGGGCATATGACGTGCATCACGAGAGTGTCGCGATCCCAGAGAAGAAGATTATCTCCAGGAGGATGATCGAGATCCTTCTAACGTGGGTGAGGAGGACTCAAGTCATCATCGCGTACGTCGTCGTGCTTACCGGTATCACCATCTACACGGTAAGCCTATACGACCTGCTGACGAAAGTATTCTAACGGCCCCAGGGGATGTGCCGTGCTTCTTTCATTCCCAGCTGTGCCGCTCATCTGATCTAAGGCTCCATCTTCTTCCTGTCAGTTCCGGTGTAATTTACTCGGCTGCAGCTGACACCGTGTCAGCTACGGCACGTTCACCTTCGCGAGGTACCTCGGCGCATACCCGGACCAAGGTTGGGCCTGGAACCGCCGTCCAGGCGACGTTCGCGGGCCGTCAGCCGAGATGATCGAAAGCGCCGTCATCTTCACCTACGGTATCACCAACACCTGGATGGAGTAGTTCGGCTCGGCTCATGGTGAACCGTACACCGTCAAGCAGGTACAGCACATCTCAATCGCCGTCATGTAAGTGATTCATCATCGTGATTTGTAAGCATTGATCTTCCCAGGTTCTGGTTCGCTGGCCTCATGGGCATGTTCCTTGAGTCTCGCAGCGTTCGACGTGTCCTTGGATCAGCTTTGGGCCGCCGTGGAGCTGCTGAGGAGCCACCGACCTACGGATTCAGCTTCAACCCGCTTCCGGCGCTTGTCATCGCGGTCGTGCATGCATTATCCGTCCTGCTGAAGCCTTCGCTGACATCTTGTAGACCAAGTCGATGATGAGTAGCTGAAGAAGTATTTAATGATAGCCTTTATCATCTAGATCCAATCGCTAGACCACCTAAAACCAAGCGACTGCCAAGAACGCAAGACTTGAAGGGGACTATTGCGGATGTGTTGGTTTGTTCTTGGAAGCCTTCGGCAGGTATCGTATGCTAGCGAGGTCGTGTTGTGCGAGGATCCACTTGATATCTCTACGGAGCGCGTCTGCCGATGGTTTAGCCTTTGCGCCCGCTCTCCATTAATCGCACTGAACCTTTTGACGATGTCCCATCTCGCTCATGTATCTCTCCCGGTCGCTCGGTTGCTTTGATGCCCAAGTCCGGTTCCTCGATAGAAAGCTTGACGTGCCACGGTACTCTCGACCATCCCGCCTGGTGTTGCTCTCCTTTTCGTCTGACTCTCCTGGTCATTGACCCTTGCGCCAACTCGTCGTATCCCGTGCGTTGGGCTCCTTGATGTGTCGAATGTACTGGTGATCTGGTCGTCGAGGTCGACTTCGGTATAGGGTTCGCCCAGGAGAAGTCGAATTCCACCTCGGCCCGCTCATGCCTGGGTCGATTCGGGTCCACACCTCTCCCAGCTTTACGGAAGTCCTGGAAGCCAAGATGAGGGGAAGGTGGGAGTAAACGAGGCTGTCGAAGTGGGAAGACCGAAGTTCGACGCTGATAGGACGAAGTGTCGTTCGGTTTGTTCCGTTTCTTCCGGTTCCTACTCATCCTCATCAGCTCAGTATTCTGTCTGTTGCGATATCAAGCTCATATCTGAGGCGACGGGGAATGCTTGTTTACGTACAGCGAACCGGACATATAGTTGACCTCTCCAGCTGGCATTTTCTAATCCTTCGCTCGGCTGATCCATGAATAGTTGTTATCCCCTTACCGAAGAGAAATTGGAAGGTTCAAGGGGTCAAGAATACCGACGTGGCAGTCATATGGGATCTTGCGCTGAAAATAAAAATAGTACAGTACAAGAAAGACCGATCCAAACTGAGATAAGTCTGAAAGTTGGAAGAGGGAGCGAAGAGAAGATGAAACATCCGGTTTTGTCCTCTACGGAAGAGGAGGCCGTTATATGAAGACTGATATCGAATCTGGTATAAGAAATGCTGGTAATCTACTTTAGGGGTGGGTGGGGGGTCATATGAGCTTATCAAATATGAGTATTGGGGGAGAATATGTGGTGAACCACTCTTGATTATGCTTCATTCCGCTTCCTCGGGGCCTCCTCCTCCACTTCATCTACCGAATCTTCGAGCACCTCGAGCGTCCGAGGTTCCGACAAGGCCACTTCCGCATCCAGGCTCTCGTCTTCGACGCTCGTAGCTCGATCGCTACCGTCGTGTATTGTTTGCGTTGTCATGTCTGGCGAGTTCGAAAAAGCGATATCATCGTCCACAACGGTGACCTTCACGATCTCTCCGTCTCTGCAAATTTCGTCAGCGCTACAAGATCGAGACCGTAAAGACTTGAGCTCACTTGATCGTCTCGTCCAACATCCGTCCTGCGATCTGCGTTACCACCTTATCCCTGATGACCCTCTGCACAGCCCTCGCTCCAAAGGTCTCCGAATACCCCTTGGTAGCGAGCCAGTTCTGCGCCTCCTCGTTCACGTCCAGCGTGATCCGACGAGCAAGTAATCGAGACTGGACCTCGCGCAGTCGAACAGCCACAATGTCGATGATGACAGAAGGTGGGAGCTTGCTGAACACCAGTAGCTCATCGAGGCGGTTGATCAGTTCTGGCTTGAAGAATCGGCCGACCGAATGAAGGACCTCCGTCCGGGTTGAGTCCGTAATCGAGCCGTCGGGATGTGTTGCGCCTGGCTCGTACAGCGCTTCTGATCCGAGGTTCGAAGTCAAGCAGATGATGGTGTTCTTGAAGTTGACTTGTCGCCCTTGACCGTCGGTAAGGACGCCTTCATCCAAGATCTGAAGGAGGATGTTCGCAACATCCGGATGTGCCTTTTCGATCTCGTCAAAGACCACCACAGCGTAAGGTCTCCTCCGAACCGCTTCGGTCAACTGGCCGCCTTCTTCATATCCGACAAAACCAGCAGTCGCGCCAAGCAGCCTCGAGACCGTGTGCTTGTCGTGGAACTCGGACATATTCAGCTGAATCAAAGCCCGCTTCTCGTCGGCAAATAGGAAGTCGGCGAGCGATTTGGTCAACTCGCTCTTCCCCACGCCCGTCGGTCCGAGGAATAGGAAAGATGCGAGCGGTCGCGAGGGCGATTGCAAGCCAGCTCGGGAAAGACGGACGGCATTGCTGACCGAGTGGATGACGGATTCCTGACCTACAACCCGAGCTTTAAGGGAATCCTCCATATGGATGAGCCGCTCGCGTTCACCCTTGAGCAGGTTGACAACAGGGATGCCCGTAGACTTGGCCACCACAACCGCGATATCCTCACTCGTCACTCGATCCCGCACCGTCATGCTCGGATCCTCCTCGCTTTCCGCCGCCAAATCCGCTTGAGGCTTTGGCAATTTCGCCTGCAATCCGGGTATCGCTGAGAATCGCAGTCTCGATGCCTTCTCAAACTCCCCATTCCGTTGAGCATTCTCAAGGTCGACCGTGGCCTGCTCGATCTGCTCCTTGATCGCCTTGATCTCGCCCACCCTGCCCCTCTCCTGTGCCCAGAGATCCGCCAACCGCTTCTGCTCCGCCTTGTTCTCCTCGAGCTGGCTCTCCACCTTCTCCAGCCTGCTCACCGAGAACCGATCCTCCTCATTCCTCAACGATTCTTTCTCGATCTCCAGAGTCACGATCTCCCGATCTAGCGCTTCCAGGACTGCAGGTCTAGACTCCTGGGCAAGTTTAAGGGCAGATGATGCCTCGTCGACAAGATCAATCGCTTTATCTGGGAGGTATCGGTCAGGAATGTATCGATCGGAGTACACTGCGGCAGTGATGAGAGCGGAATCTGCGATCTGGACACCGAAGTGGACCTCGAAGCGGGACTTGAGACCGCGAAGGATGGAGATGGTGGATTCGACAGAAGGCTCGTTGACCATGATAGGCTGGAATCGACGTTGGAGTGCCGCATCCTTCTCGATCGTCTTGCGGTATTCGTCCATTGTAGTCGCGCCGACTAGTTGGAGACCGCGAGCAAGAGCGGGTTTGATCATGTTGCCCGCGTCCATCGAGCCCTCCGCTTTGCCCAGATTCTGCTAGAGGTCAGCATATATCGGTGAGGGATAGTCAGCGAAGCTCACGAGCAACGTATGCAACTCGTCGATGAAACATATTACGTTCCCCTCCTCCTCCTCGATATCCTTAAGCAGCCCCTTAAACCGATTCTCGAACTCCCCCCTAACCCCTGTCCCAGCGAGCAACATCGACAAATCCAGCGACAAGAGCCTCTTTCCATGCAGAGACTACTCCCGTCAACACCTTTTACATTCCCCACCAGATAGCGACTCACCTCGGGAACCTCCTTATTTACGATCCTCGTCGCCAAACCCTCCAGTATCGCCGTCTTCCCCACCCCCGGTAATCCCAGCAACACCGGATTACTCTTCGTCCGTCTCGACAGTATCTGGATCGTCCTCCGTATCTCCTCGTCCCTCCCGATCGTAGGATCCAGCTTGCCTTCTCGAGCGAGCTTGGTGAGGTCCACGCTGAATTGGCTCAGATACTCCCCCTTCTCGGGAGGGGCGGGTTGCATCATCCCGCCTGGGAAACGCATGCCGTTGAATCCGCCTCCACCACCACCAACTCCTCCAGGCGATTGAAACGGCGGCCCATTGCCACCCCCTCCGCCTCGAGGTGGACCTTGGGCGTAGGACCGGGAAGCAAGGTAGAGAGGGGAGGGGAGGAGGGGTCGGGGTTGGGGTTGAATTGCGCGGAGAGATAGGTAAGCGGTGCGGAGTAGGTGTTTTCGTGCAAACATGTCTATGGTGATCTATCGAAATGTAATAATATGTATGCAGGGTATCTTTTATGCGTGATGCGTTTGGAAAGAGAGACTCGTAAGAATTTAGCGATTCGAGTGGCAAAGACAACCGGAAAGTTCCAGGAGATACTGGCGCGTGTCACGGGACTGATCGGATCCCACGTTCTTTCTCATCTCGTTGCCCTGCTAGGTTTCATAACTGATGCGAGTTACAGGACTCAAGGACGACTCGATGCTTCGTGACAGGCTCAAACATGGGACTAAGGGTTCCGAGCTGGACGTACTCTCTGTCTGATCGATATGAGCCCAACCTCGCGTAGAGCATCGGGACTCACGCTCGAGTTTCCAGAAGCCTCAACTCCTCGAAAAACCGGTTCCCTCGGATGATGCAAGGCGTTCGTGCCCACTCCTTGATATGCGGCAGTAGTTCTCGACTCGCTTGATAGCAGGACTGAGCATCCTGGGTTCCTTGTCGAGCGTGGAGTCGGTGTGGCGGGACGAAAAGGTGGGATTGCGATGGAAGCGGCAGCGTCGAAGCGATGGGATGGGAAGGAAATGGTGGATCGAGGAGGGGGACGCCCGCGTGTAGAGCTCGTCTGAGGTGAGAAGGTGTAGATGCGATTTCCGTTTGACGGCGTCGGACCGAAAGGCTGCATTGGCCATTCTGGCGATTGACGGGGTGGAGGAGCAAAGACTGTTCCTGCACCGATCTCGATCGGACGCCGGTTGACCAGAGTGCCCGGCCCATAGGTGCGACGACCACTGAATTCGATCCGTGAGGATTGCACGCGAGGACGATAGGGTAGGATATGCGGTGATTCCATCTGCCAATTTCGATTTGGTGGGATAAGTTGACGTATGAACGCCTCATCTGCGGCCGAGCGTGGCGATGTCGCCTGCTGGGGATCAGGAATCATCGGTCGATGTCTCGAGGTCTCGGGTGTCGGGGTGAGGAGTGCGCGTCGCTGCAGTGCGTCGATAGGCCCACCAGCCGGCACTTGACGGACATTGCCTGTCTGTGCAGCGCGAGCTCGCTCGATGACACCGTGAGGAAGGTCGGCATGCGGGAAATCCATGTCGTCGTCATCGTCGCCTGCGCCCGCTGGTCCACCACCAGGAGGAAAGCCACCGCCTCCACCTGGTCCCGGCGCTGCGCCAGGGTCCCCCTCACTTCGTACATTGCACCAAAATCGATGGCCCTCCGACCAAGCCCTGCTCTGACATTCCTTGCTGCAATACTTTGCCTTTCTACACCGCCTACACTTTGCAAATTCCCTCGGGAAGCTCTCCCACCTCCCGCAAGACATGTTGGCACATTGCCGGATCCCACCTTGCGCCTCGTCCTTCCTACACGCGTTGCGCATGATGACGCCCGCCCAGTACTGTATTTCCTGGGGGATGCGAAACAGCATTGGATCGGAAGGAGAGGGACGAAAGGTGAAGCGCTCGACGAGCGAGAAGATGTTGGGGGTTTCGGAGTAGCCGGGTCGTTCCGGAAGGGGGTTTGCGGCATAGAATTCTCCATAGTCGAAAGTGGGATGCATCGGTCGTCGTGGGTGGTGGAAGGCTGCGCGGACATGAGGGTATTTAGAAAGATATGCGAGAAGTTGGAGTGCAAGGAGAATGCTGTCATCGGAGTATCGATCACCGTCGGGATTGAGGAGAGAGCTGATGCCAACATAGCTTCCCAGGTCCTGAAAGCCTCGGGGCGCACCATTGGCGATGATGATCTGAGCCTGTTGAGGATTGGCGGCGGGCTGAATGAGAGGATCTCGCGGGATGGCGTTCTCGACTGTCGGAATACGAGGCGTCTGAACGGCCCCGGGTTGTCCTGGTGGGGCTCCAGCTTCCATATCTAGCCGTGCTTGCTCGGCAGCCATCATTTCAGGATCTGGGTCGTCCACCATCGCACCCGTCTCGGTCTCCACGATCTCCACATTCGGCGGCGGTCCAGGCTCATCTGGCACCACCGTACCGCCGCTCTCCATAGCTTGAGCATTGGCGGCAGCAATCCCAGCGGCGATCGTTGCCGTTGGTAGGTCCACATCCTCGCCTCCGTCCGACGTCCCGCTACCTGCCGCTGCCTCTCGCCGCCGCTCGTTCCTCACGGCCAGATTCACGTTGACTGGCCGACCCACAATGGTACCCCTTCGACCTCCTGCCCGCATGCCTTCGACGCTCTCGTTCCGCGTCGGCGTACCCATAGGGCTCGATTGATTGCTGACAGGGTCTTGTGCGAGCTGCGGTATCCGAGGTGCGCCGAGATGGAGCGGGCCTGGTCGAGGCAATTGCACGGTAACCGATGAGAGCAAGCTGTTGTCAGAGATGGTGCGGGGAATGGCATTGGAGTCATCGCCCGACAGCGAGTTTCCGGCACTCGATGCCTGACTAGGTGTCTCTCGGAGAACGGGACGGGGAGGGATGCTGATGGCCATAGGGAGGAGAGCATGCGAAGCTCTTGGCGTGGTGGAGGTACCGCTCGGCGCGGCTTGCCCCTCTTGACCTGGCTCGTCCACGTCCATGCTGTCGTCTGCCGCGCTGAGTGACGCACCATCCGTCGACTCTGCATCCGCCATGTCGACATCCGTGTCATTCTGCGGTATATCTCGCTCCCTGGAGTCCGAGACTATCGCCCGGATGGCGGACCGTCCTCCTGTAAGGCTTGAGACGAATTGCGAGATGGTGGATGCTCGGATAGTTGATGATGAAGTAGCATGAGCGTGTCGTGCGGTACCAGCTCTAGACGTCCGTCGCCGTGTCTCTGTCCCAGGGACTGGCATCCCTGCTGCCGCCGCGTCTACCGCTATCTGGCTGCCCAGTGGACCAGCGAAGATAGCCACTCCATGCTGTTTCAGCCAACTCTCCAAGATCTGCGCCACCAAATCCAGCGCTCCAGCTTGAACCACACGCGTCCGTATGGCCTCGCTACCTCTCACGCCGATGTTGACGACACATTGAAATGCCAGACTATGCCGGAGTGATATTTGGCGGTCGACATTGATGACCCGTGCGGTTGGAGGACCATTGAGACCCCATAAGTCAGGAGTCGTTGTGCTTTCCCGAGGGAGACACGAATCGCGGAGGATGTCGAGGAGTCTTTCGAGTCCACCGTCGAGCGTGAGGATCTCGCGAATGCGTGGGGAGGTTGAGGTGAGGTAGGTTAAGGAGGTGAGGTTGTTGAGGAGGGCGAGGGCGCTGTTCGTGTCGAGAGCTGAGGAATCATTGTTAGCAATATGTGATCAGGACGGTGTGATGAAAGCACAGCTCGAGGGAGCCTGATCCAAGGCTGAGACTTCGGAGGGAGGCCACAGCCAAGCGAAGCGACAAGATATGCAAGCCTTGCCGAAACGGGACAAAGTACGGACCCTCACTCACCTCTCCGGTCATACAGTAGGTGTGTAATGGACACCACCGCCCGATTCTGCGGCGGAAAGGTATAGTTCGACTCGCGCATGTCGAGTCGACGGACAAATTCGAATACAAGATGAGGGAAAGACAAAAGGAATGACCCCGCGTTCAACGCTGGTCCGGATTGGTTATGGCTGCTCGTTCAAATCGTTTAGACCTTGGCAGCGCGCCTAGTTGGGGTCGGATTCCAGCAGGATATCACAGCCATTTGCATGCCTACAAATCACAACAAAATCCGAAATGCGATACTTTGACACCCCATGCATCCTTACCAATCCTGCTTCTGCCCCATACCCTGCAAGATCCGCTCGATGAGTGCACGCTTCATGTACTGTTCTCTGGCCAGGCTTCGTATTGACTACGTAAAATACAATGAGCTGTCGCTTGGGGGGTGTATGGAGCAGCTGACCTTGAGAAAGCGGTCGAGGTCTATTCGTTCCATGTCAAAAGCCCGAGTCATATGGTAGATCGTATCTTCTATTGCGTTGTCCTCGGCGACAAGATCAACCAGTCTAAGAGGATATGTTGTCAGCTAACCAGGCAGAATGATCAAAATTAGAAAATGTCCTGTACTTACTGATTGTGCACAATCGAGATCCCGCAGACCACCTCGTCCACGCTGACCTCCCCTCTTCCCTCCACCTCCAGTATCCTCTCCTCTCCTCTTGCAACCAGCTCACCCATCCGTCTTCCAACGGAGTTGCAAACCTTCTTTACTGCTTCTAGTCTGGCCATCTCATCTCGGATCGCCGGCTCGCCTGATGACAGGTCCTCGTGCCGTTCGATGAGGTGTGAGCGGTTCATCTGGAGTGTGTGGACGAGGGGAGGGAGAGAAGCAGAGAGATGGGGCAGGAGAATGGAGTGAAGGTGGAGGAGAGATGGAGGTGGTGGTTTTGAGGGTGGTATTGGAGGAGGTGAGGTCGCGGCTGTGGAGGGTTCTGGGAGGGAGCTGAAGGAGTTTGAAGGGGATGAGAGGAGGTCGTGTTGAGGTTGGCGGGATAGCGGAGCAGCAAAAGGAGGTTGAGGTGTTGCTGCAGGTGGTTGATAGGGTACCGCTTGTGGATGGTTGTAGGGAGCCAGATTAGCATGGATCCGTGCTACTGAGAACCCGTTTGCTGGTTGAGACCATCCCTGACCTGGATTGACAATAACGTCCGGCGGTTGACGTGGTTGCGATTGATACTGTGGGTCCACCGGATATTGTAGAGCGGGAGGAACTGGTGGTATTGGCAGGGCGATCGGCTGTTGTGCAGCCTGATTGGAGGGACCGCCCTGGGCCATCGCAGCTCCGTGAGGTCGCTGAGGCAATCTCGGACTCGTAGGAGATACGGGTGCCTGGGATAAATGACGAGGAGGTATCTGGGCTGGCCGTTGGGCGGGAGTCGGGTATCGAGGCATAGAGCCAGATGCTTGAGCTTCGGGGTATTGTGGATATGGCCCAGATGGTTCTCGGGATGGGGATTGGGGGAAGTTCTGAAGTGGAGCGTATGGGAACTGGGGCGTCGGAGCGGCTCGGTACTGGGGCAGGATCTAGCTCTGGGTAAGCTAGTGACAGAAAAAGGGATATCAAGCTCACTTCGGTCTGGGGGTCTATGGGCCCAAAGCCGGGTCGAGCTGGAGGTGGAGGAGGGCCAGGCTAGGAAAAGGCGTTAGCTCAGGATTGATTGAGGAGCATGTCGGCATAAAGCTCACCGGCTGTGCAGCGCCTCGCAGAGGTACCCCTTGACTCGACCCATGCCCATTGGATAATCGGGAAGCGGGATGTCCAGGAGGCTGCGCTGGGCTCGCTGCCGCGTCCGGAGGTCGCGCATACACCGGGGGTGTCGTCGAGAATACCGTCGTCAGCTGTCTCAATACCGCCTCGATGCCCTTCTCCTGCATCCGAGTCAGCTTTGTCTCCCGGAATTACCCCTTTAGAGCTAACCTGCCATGACCTCCACCATTCCTCTACAATCTCCTCCCGCACCCTACCTCCCGGCTCCACCTCCCTCCCCTTCCATACTCCCATCTCTCTGGTGGGTACTACAAAAGCCATAGGTGGATCACGAGGGTAGGAGTATGTGATCCAGAGGTGAATGGGGATCTGGTAGGTTGCGCCGCGATAGGTTATGGGTAGGGTGCCGTGGAGGAGCAGGAGGAGAGCTGTTTGGCCGGAGTCGAAGGCTGAGAAAGATCAATCCCAAGATAAGGAAGGATGAGGAGGAGCTGTACTGAAGGCATCGGTCTTGACGGATAGTGTTTTCCGTTGGTCGAGAACTTCGAGCACTTCTGGGAGGATCCGGTCTCGTGAGGGGTATGGGCGGAGGACGGTCTGGAGCCATTCTCTGGCGAGATCGGCAGAAGACATCTCGACCACTACGACGCCTGTCGATGGTCTAGTAGACTTCAAATTAATAATAAGACATTAGACGGAGATGAAAAGCGGTAGGATGATGTCTGGTGGATGATCAAGAGGGCGGGGCCCATCTCTCAGGCGAGGTGTCGCCGGCGGATACTTTTCCAGGCAGCATTAGGTGATGGATCGCTCTCAGAATTTTATACATTGGCTACAGGCAGGACTGCTACCACAAAAGAGGCAGAATCATGTCCAGAGCTTGATGAGCCCATCCCAAGACGCCGTAATGACTTTCGACTGTACATCGCATCAGCTTTGAGTCCACTCAAGATACATACTTCCAAGACTCACATGTTCATTCGGTAGCCATACATGATCGATGACCACCTGGTTGTGCGCTCGTAATCGCTTGACGATCCTCCCAGTCTTGAAATCCCAGAACACCACATCTCCGCCGCCCGTCCCCGACGAGATGTACTTGCCATCTGGTGAGAATCCGATGGCACAGGCATATCCGGCAATTGTGTGACCAGCGAACCGCTTCTTCTTGTTCTGTCGGAAGCTACCGTCGGCGGAGTAGATCAGGATCTGATTGTCAAGTGATTGACAGGCGAAATATTTCTCTGCGAGGGATCAGCGAGAGGAGACATAGGTAGAGCTGACGTACTGCTGGGATGCAGGGAGACAGCAGGCATGGAGTGCATGTATGGCTCGGCGATATATTTGATGACGACGGGGATGTCGTAGTCCCATCCTCGAATCGTCTTGTCATCGGACGTGGTGACGAATCGTCGGTTCTCGTCCACGAATGTGATGGTGTTGACAGGTCCCAAGTGTTGGTCGTATGTCTGGACGATCTCATGCGCTCTTGTGTCATACTGCGCGCTCGCATCATTCTGACCGAGCTGACTGCACTCTGAACTCACCTGGATGATCTTCTTGTCCTGCATACCCGCCAAGAAGATGTTCTGTTTATCCGGATCCGGATGATACTTGACCACGTTGGGGATCTTTCCATTGGAGAACGCCTGGATGCATTTGCCGGTCTCGGTATCCCATATCTTGATATGTCGGTCATAGGAAGCTGAGAGGAATTTGGTGCCCTTGCTGTTGAAGGCGACATCCTTGACCGCTTGTGAGTGGCCGAGGAAGGTACGGAGGCAGTTGCCTTCGTGATAGATGTCCCAAAGCTAGACAATCGATCAGCAAGATTCAGGCAATATGGTGCTTCCAGTACCTTGATTTTGGTATCCATACTCGCACTGAGCAGCAAGTGGCCACTCTTCGGGAACAGTCGGACGGCAGAGACACCTTTGTTGTGGCCGGTCTAAGAGGTGTCATCCGCTTGGATCACTGAGCTGCTGATGGGCCAGGAACCTACCCAGGTATGTATACACCGTTCGGGCAGATAAGCATTTGGTGCCGGAGTGCCATCTGACGGATTGAGCTTGACGTCGACGTCGGTGGGAACATGCATATATGTCCGTCCAGCGTAGTCCGTGAGCTCCTTCCCTGTGACATACATCAGCCTGTCTTTGGCGACCGGGACCAGGGATGCTCACCATGAAATATGCTCTTCTCCACTCTCGCAGCCTTCATTGCCTCCTTCGCGGCGACAGTCGCCTCCTCTCGTTTCCGTTTCTCCTCTCTCCACTCTTCCGCCTCGTCTTCGATCACAGGATCCACCTCCTTGTCCCCCTGCCAATCTGCCCAAGGACCCACATATGCTCCCTCGCCTTCTACGATGCTGCTATCCCCCTTCGATCCACGTTTCCGCTTCATCTCTCGCTGCACCGCTTTGGTTGGTCGCATATCTTGTATTGACATGTACCCGTTCTCGTGAGCGCTGTTGAAGGATCCGACGATGGGTTGAGCATGACCGTTTTGGGCGGAGGGGTTTAGGGCATAGCCATGCACATCGAATGTCCGATGTTGCATCATGAAGGAGTAGTCGTCCATCGCTTGTTCCTCAACGTGACCTGACCCGGCCGTCAGTATCTCGCTACCGGATGCGGTGTCTTCCCTCACCTGATAGGGTATTCATCCCCTTGTTCTTCTGCTGATTGAATGGGTCCTGCGGTCCTGCGACTGGCCTCGACATGTCGTCATACGAGATGTTGACATTCATGACCTTGTCCGTGGGTCGAGCAATGATCGCCAGTCCAGCTCCATTCGGATCCTAACCCGTATTAGCTCACCGCCCGAAACCCGTTCGAGCCAAACCACTGACTTCTTTCAGCACATCCGGCGCCGCCATCACCGCTGTTCTCCGCTCCAGTCCCGCCCTCCCATTCCCATTCGCCTTCCCGTCCGAGGTGAACAGACCAAATGCATCCTCACGTGCTTGTTCCTGGAGTTGCTCATCGTTCTCCTCATCATCCTCATCCTCGTCCGCGAGATCAGGTGGGTGATTGTGGTGACCGTGTATAGGGAAAGTGCTGGCGGAGGTGCTGGCTAGAGGTTCGACTTCCTCGTCGGAAGACTCGTAGCCTGCTACGAGAGTTGACATGACGGTGAGGTTATTGGGATGACTGACGACTCGTAATCAGAATTGTTGTCCAAACTAGCAGTCGACATATGACTGAGCTTCCGCAATTTTGACCCTGACTTTTTGTTCCTGACAAAAATGAGTGGCGACGTCAAAGTGGCAATGCAGTATTTTACACACTCCTACCTCTTTCAATGAGTGAAGGGAAGTCACAAGATTCAGACCGGCATGTGAATCCCAAAGACGTACCAAAGACGACGAATATGCCAGGAATAGGCGTAAGGCTTTCCGCAAGCAGGCTGTTCCTTTTAGATTCGCTCTTGCGTTGTGGCAATTCCATGGCACAGACTGGTACATCGTTGTTTCGCTTTATACTTGTTCTGAGCTTCTGCGTTGCTATACTCTGTCGGCAGGCATCGTTTGGAGGTCCCTACTTGTCGCTCCGATGGGCATTCCAGAAGTCGCTCATCTCCAAGGCGGATCGCTTGAACTTCAGACATACAATCAGTTTGAGATGTCACTCGCAGACCCACGGTGCGCTCGAGCGTCGGACTGCGGGAATTACCATCAGAATCGCTCAGGAATCTCTGTGAAGATGGGATGAACTAACCTATTGTAATCGACGTCTTGCACTTTGAAGCGAGCTGAAAACATGACATGATCGGGTGCGGTAGAACGGACTGGTAAACGCTAAACACTCACTTGACAACCCCGAGTTCCATCCGAAATTGTCCAGTAAACTCCAGGCAAAGGTACTTTTACCGGTATCCCATCCTCACAGATCGCCAGGAGCACCTCGCCGAGATATGAGTTGAAATATGCGGTTCGACCCGAATCCTCCGTGATCTGATAGATGGATTGCTTCCTGGGCTGAGATCAGTCCTATCCATCAACGCGGAAAGGGGGATTCACTCGTTCTCAAATGGTTCGGCAAAACCGAACTCGGAGAGGTATATCCCACCCTTGGTGGGATCACGTTTGACGAGATCAGCAAGGAATGGTCGTACGTATTGCCATGTCGTCTGCAACCATGGGACGGTAGGCCAGTTGCCGAAATTCCCGATGGCCCAACCAGCAGAGTCGAGTCATAGAAGTTGACTTGATTACAATCTGCCCAACTCGGATCGCCATTCGGATCGCTGATATTCGCGACGCAGGCAGCGACGCCTTCTGGGACGACAGTGACGAAGCCATCGCGATAGCCCTATCGCGCAAGTCTCAGTCATACTGGCGTTGAAGCGCGGAAGGATAGATGCTGGTAGATCGCTTTTGATCAGTTCCGGCCAATCACCGGCATTGTAGATCGGCTCGGCGAATATGCCGATCTGATACGCCTGATGTCGCTCGACAGCATTCAGGTCATCCGTGTTGCGAAAACAAAGTTCTCCGACTTGAATGCAATCTCGCCAGTGGTGTGGAGATCCCGGAATCGTCGGACAGCCTTTGCGTGCGCGAGAGTCAGGTGGTAGCAGCAAGTAAACGGGTACGTGGTGCTGTTCAAGTTGGGTTGGAGAGTCGTGTTGACCGGGTATCCCATTTGTCCGCAGAAGACGACAGGTTCGTTAAAGGTGATCCATCGATGGACGGTCCCATTGAATTCCCTGAAAATGATGGCGGCGAAGTTTACGAAATCATCAATAATGGTCGCTGGCGAAGCCGCCGTATTCGAGCTGCACGGCCAAACGCGTGTCCCAATGGAACAATGTCCTGCATCATCTCACCTCGACTTCCACGTTAATTAGAAAACAATGAAAGACAGGCTGAACTCCTAGACTCAAGGAGTATTTGATGAGATCCCGATAAGGGTCGGGACCCGCTTGGTTGACGGGACTATCCGCAGTAGCGAACAGGAGAATACGGGTCCAGAAAGTCGAGAACGAAAGACGTTTCCGAGAGCAGCGAGGCGAGCCAAATCTTCCTTGTAGAGGTAGTATTGCAGATCCCCGACATCGGCGGTGGGTATTGTCCAGTGTAGAAGTTGGAAACCTCGAAGCCCAGTCCTGTCACATCTGATCAGCGCTTCGTACGACCCCTGACCGAGCGACACACTCGATTGGTCGGACCCTTGCCGTCGGCTTTGACGGCGCCTTCCACCTGATGCGCCGCAGTAGGCCAGCCAAAGAGGAAATCACTTCGGAATTTGCATCCAGGAAGGATTTCCTTGGGTTGAGTGATGTAGAAGTCCGGGTAAAAGCCGAGGTTGGGCTTTGGGCAGAGGGTATGGCTTTAGGGATCGGGGACGACCGAGAATGGCGGTTCTTGTACTGGACCGACCTGTTTACCTCGTTAGCCTTGCAGCTAGATTAAAGGACAGGATAAGCTCGCCCAGGTGTCCCAGAACTGGTCCAACGTGGGATACGTGTACGCTGAGACGGTCACCGCGGCCGACGAGTGGCTGCCGATCGGCCCTGTCGCTGTTGGAGTCACGACACCGATATTTGGTGGACAGCAGAGACGTTGGGCTAGGAAGACCGGAGGCGATCCCATCCGAGAGCATTTGTCTGGCCATTCCCGATCGTCGAGGTGGTACGGACCGCAGCTGCAGAAGTTGGCGAGACATCGGTGGTCGTAATACAAATTGGGGAAGAAGTGGACGCTACCGTAGCTACCGTAGCTGCGCCCGTTGTCGGGACTCCATTCGAACTGTTCGCTGCGGTGGTTGGCGATGGGCTAAGGGATGATTCCGACGTAGTCGTTGACGACCCGGACGGTGCCATTGCGCCGGCTCCCTACAATGGAACAGTCTCCGTCATGTTGAGGGCGATGGTCGTAGTGTGAAGCTGAGCCGAGGATGCACCGGCCGTAGCAACGGGAGAAGTAACGGTCTTATCGGAGTCATCTTGACAGGGGACAATACCTGCGAGTACACAAGCACCAGTCCCGAGACATGTCAGGGGTAAGTAGTGGAAACTTATCTTGATGTCCACAAGAGTCAGAACATACAGAACCTGGGCTCACATCCGCTTGAAAACCTTGTCAAACCTGCATGCTACCGCCTGTCGGTCAGGTGGTAAATATTCCTGATCTCGAGCCTCTTCTGAAGCCCGGAGCTAGAAGGCAGCGCGTGATGCAACTCCATGCTGAGAGTCCGCATGATCGACGAGGCCGATCGATCCGTCACATGATTTTGACAACGTTATCTTGGTCAGGCTGGGCATATAGGCGGAGATGATCCTTGAAACATATAGTAGTCACCCTGTACGAACAAAAGCTACCTGAGTTGGCAGATCTTGGAAGGTAGGCTGATAATCAGGCGCAAATAAGGTTCTGTGTGCCTGGGTGATTTATGAGTACTACCTGCTTAACTTTCAAAATCAATCCGAAGATAGGTGCTCCGCTCGAAACGCTTTGCACGTCTCAAAACCCTCCGGAAGCAGAGGAGACCTTCGACGGATGGGAGAGCCCGTCATCAGTATGCGGGTCATCCAAATGGATGATGGACCTTCAGCGACTCGGCAGAATCGTCGAGCACATCTCTCACCTGACCTTCTTCGTGACGCCAAACTCGCAGCTGGAGAATGGGCGCTTCTCTCATCAGCTCCAACTGGAGATAAACGGAGCTCTGTCATTGTGCAGCTTTGGCCGAGGGCAGGATTGGAGGATGATGGTATGCCCTCCCGCTCGCATGGACGGCATACAGCGTAAATCTGACCTGGCCATCAGTAGTCATGGTCTCAGCTGAAATCAGGATAAACTTGCAAGCAGAGAACGTCGCTGTCTACCGCTTCGATCCCGCAAAATCGAGCAGCGGACTCCTGAGCTCTGTCACCATGGAGGAGCATCATACCAATACGTCCGCCAAGAGGCTCAATAGGGAACCTTTGGCAGCTCAACGAGAATCTGCTTGGTTCAAAGCTGCTGTCAAGGAAGCGCTAGGCATGCTGTCCTTCGCTTGTGATGCAGCTGCTCACAAATACTTAGCTTCTTTGAGATATGTCAGACCTGGATTTCGAATAGCGATCAACTCTGCAAGCCTTGCTGAGCGTGAACTCGTCGTCAAGAAGCTAGCGGTGGCTACAAAGCCTCCGACGAAGCCAGGTGTTTCATCGCTGTCCGAGAGGATGAGGAGAATCGACCTCCAGCAGAACGGTGATGCGAGCTTTGAGGTTTACGAGGTGGACTGGAGAACTGAGGTTGTTCTGCTCGGCGAAGAGGCTTTAGGCGCTAGCGAGGTCAGCAGAGCTGTGATCAAGGGCGGAGGGATCTTAGTGGGCAAGCTTTCCCAACACGTTGATTTCATGCTGAGGACACGTCCAGAACGGAGATTGCAGACCTCGCGACGCAGTCACTCCATCTTACATCAACCTCTTCACACCATCTCAGACGTCAAATTCAACCTACTCGCTACTGGGCGGCCTCGATCCCCAAATCAAGCTCATCAAGTCTCTACTCGACCTACCTCTGCATCACCCCGAGCTTTTCACCTTGTTCGGTCTGCAGTCACCTCGGGGTATCCTCCTCTACGGCTCACCAGGTACTGGCAAAACGGCTCTTGCCCGTGCCGTCGCAACATCGACCCCGGGATGCTCATACATCGTCGTGAATGGGCCGGAATTGTCCACGGCATATCATGGCGAGACAGAGGAAAGGCTTCGAGGTGTCTTTGACGAAGCAAAGCGGCAGAGTCCGTGCATCGTAGTCCTGGACGAGATCGATGCCTTGTGTCCTAGGCGGGATGGGGATGGCGGTGAGGTGGAGAAAAGGGTTGTGGCGACGCTATTAACGCTTATGGACGGGATGGGAGGGCAAGATGAGAAGGAGAGAGTCTTTGTGATTGCTGCTACAAACCGACCGAATAGTATCGATCCTGCTCTGCGGCGGCCTGGACGGTTTGATCGGGAGATCGAGATTGGTGAGTGACCTATCATCGACGGTGGACACGTTCCGCTGACATTCCTGCAAGGTATACCTGACGCCATTGGTCGTCGACAAATCATCGAGATCATGCTCGCCAAGATGCCCCACTCCCTCACTCCCGATGATCTCACAGCCTTCGCCGCCCGCACTCACGGCTACGTCGGTGCCGACCTCTCTTCCCTAGTCCGCGAATCCGCTTCCGCCGCCATTCAGCGATGGCATGACGATGATCAGCATTCCCCAAGGCCGACGCTAGAGTACTCAGACATCCTAGCTACTCTGCCCTCGATTCGGCCGTCGGCAATGCGGGAAGTCTTCATCGAGACGCCCACGGTCAGGTGGTCTGACATTGGCGGACAAGAAGAAGTCAAGCAGAAACTCCGAGAATGCGTGGAGTGGCCATTGACCCATCATAAAACCTTCAAGAGACTAGGCGTGGAAGCACCGAAGGGAGTGCTCCTCTATGGTCCGCCGGGATGCAGCAAAACGATGACGGCGAAGGCTTTGGCAACCGAGAGCGAGATCAACTTCATCGCCATCAAGGGGTCAGAGGTGGGTCGCTGCGCTGAAGCACCATATGCTCACGATCTGTCCGCAGCTCCTCAACAAATACGTTGGCGAGTCCGAGCGGGCAGTACGGGAAGTATTCCGCAAGGCTCGAGCAGCTTCTCCTTCTATCATCTTCTTCGTATGTCTTCCCGTTTATCAGGACACTATCCTTACAGCATTAAGGACGAAGTCGACGCCCTCGGCTCTTCGCGATCGGATGACCGAGCGCATTCAGGCGCCCTCACAGCTTTGCTCAACGAGATGGACGGTGTCGAGGAGCTGTCGGGGGTGACAGTTGTGGCTGCGACAAATCGACCAGAAGTCCTAGTGCGTGGAGCGGCGTTCCGGTGATCGACGCTGATGACGACAGGACTCCGCGTTGATGAGACCTGGTCGACTCGATCGTATCCTTTACGTTGGTGCGCCAGACTTCGCCACAAGGAAGGAAATCTTCCGAATACGTCTCGCAAAGATGGCGATCGAGCCTAGCGTCGATATCGCAGAGCTTGCTCGCTCAGTGAGTGTCCTTTCGTTGGAACCGGTCGAAGCTGACCGTTCAGACCGAGGGATGTTCTGGCGCCGAGGTCGCCTCGATCTGCCAAGACGCTGCACTAACGGCTATGAACGAGGACCTGAACGCGCCATTCGTGAGTGACCAGAAGTAACCCCGTTGAGATGAATAGGTCAAGCGATTACACCTCGAGCACTCGGCAAAGACGGTCAGGCGACGTATCACACCGGAGATGATCAGTTTCTTCGAGGGATGGAGGGATCAGAGTGGCGTAAGAAGCGCCTGAGCGATGTAAGCGGACGTCGACTGCGGGATCAAAAGAATGCCACTGGGAGCCGTTTGCGGGCACCGCCACAAAGTCAACCAAGGTCGTTCGCCAAGAGCGGGCTTCGAAGCGGCGGTGAAGAGCTGTTGACGTTCATGAAGCTGGGTCTCACATGGTATTACAATCCCGTTGAACCCTACAGGAGCAGAGAAGTGGATCCCTAAAGATAGATCCAAGCCAAGCGGTGTAACATCGACCCTGAGTCAATACCTCGTCGTCGCGTCTTATATTATGTGGTGACGATCGCCCGTTTCGTCTCACACACGACTTTCTCTTGTTTTGCCTCATCTTGTAGCATTGTAAAACAAGTCCCGAGATTGCGCTTCGTTTCCTGCGATGGCGTCCGCATTCATCGCTGCGCCGATCCGACAACCGCGCGGCCCATCGTCAAACTCCTTCGGTACCGACCCTTCACCACCTCCTCCCTCTGGTCCACCTACTCCAGATGCCGAATTCCTCATTCGTCGACACAATACCGTCTCTAATCCTCGACATCAGCCATCTGCTAGTGTCTCTTCCACACCCGCTTCGACATCAGCGTTTCACGGAGCGAGGGGTTTCAGAGCTGGTGGTGCTGGAGTGAATCGATTGCGGAGTGGAAGCCTTTCATCTGGAAGTGATGGTGGGGGTCTGAGTAGAAAGGGGAGTGGGAGATCGGTGGTGAGGACGGAGGACGTGGTGATCGAGAGTGGAGAGGAAGGCACTGCGGAGATAGGAGGGACATGGGGTAAAGGGCTGAGTAGGCAGAGCTCGTTGCCGTCAAGGAGAGGTGAGCGATCAACCGCCTTGTTCATGTCAGCTCACGCTGAGATACCGAACAGGCCTCAACGCCGTCACCGCTACAACCCCTGTAGCTCCACCCACAACCCCTCCCGAAGAATCCAAACAGTCGATGGCCCCTCCTCCGCCTCGACCACCCCGCCGGATATCTGTGGCCGCTCAACGCATCACCCCTCCAACTCCGCCTTCCAACCACAGCACTCATACTGCCTCGCAATCGCTCTCGTCGTTGTCGATGTTCAGCCGTCCCAACGGTCGAAGCTTTAGCCCGAATGAAGAACAGATCCAAGGCGCAAACCTATCCCGGACGCAAAGTCTTCGGGCGCAGGCGAAGGATGCGGAGGTCAGCAGGCTTGGAAGGAGCGCGAGCCTGAGAAGCGCAGGCGAGGTACGTATGCACGGTCTGTGGAGTCAATGATTGGCTGACCGAATACAGCAGCAGTATCGTCCAATGCAGAGTGTACCGCAGACCATGTCGCCTCCGACTCAGCCGACGACGCCTCACCAACCCTTCAACCCGCCTACTCCGCCCCCGATGTCATCCTTCGCAGCTCTTCCTCCTATGCAGCTTCTTGGGGTCGACCAGTCATTGGACGGTTCTGAAAATACCGATATCAAGCGCCATCAATCACTCACTCAAGGCTACGGCACCTCGAGTCGCGTCCGTGAGCGGCTTGAACGCAGTCCGGCCCTTTTGAGCCTTGAGCAGAGAGAGGACCTGCGCCGCCGGTATGCTGAGGAAGCCGCTCAGGCTCGGAAAATCTCGGAAGAGCGGATAGAGCCTCCGACCAGTCCAATTGGACGAAGCGTCTGGTCCATGTCGCGCCCGGAAGACGATGGTTGGAGCCGACCGGGAACGCAGCACCTTCAGGACAGCTTCGAGGCGATGCAGCTTGGCAGGAGGATGATGGGCATGGACAATGGTCAAAGGGATCGATCTCTCAGCTTCTCCTCGAGGGATGGGCGTCCACTACAGCTCAACACCGTCGATCTCGTCATTCCGTCGAATGGGCACAACGGAGAAGAGCCGAGCTGGGTGTCGAATCTTGTCGGAATGCCGGATCGCTTATCTCCTCAGCCACCAGACAGATCAGTGAGCACACCAAACTGGCAAGATCAGGAAGCCTGTCTCCGGGGACAGATGCAGCAGAGATGGCCGGAGGAACTGCAATTTATGGGTCAGTCGATGGGATACCCCCAACAGCAACAACAGCAGCAGCAGCAGCAGCAGCAGCAACAGCTTTTTGCGGCTCAAGGCTATGGAAACGGTGCACCGATGAAGAACGGATATCAGAACCAAAACCAGCTTGGACACTATCCGCAACCGTACCAGCCTGCGTACAACGGGACACCTTTCACCCCAATGTACCCTACTCCGCCGGCGTCGGCCATGCCAGCACAGGATCGGGATGTGATCGAGCTGGCGAGAAGGAAGGGCCTAAATCCTGCTAGCTTCAACTGTAGACCCGCCAATGTAAGCCCGTCTACCCATTCCACGAGCAGTGCTTACGAGAGTAGGCCCGATTCTTCGTGATTAAATCGTATACTGTGAGCCATCACGAACTGTACGGCGAGAGCATCGCTGACAGTCTGCAGGAGGAAGATGTTCAAAAATCGCTCAAGCACGAAATCTGGTCGTCGACCGTCCTCGGGAACAAGCGCCTCGACGCCGCCTTCCGCGAGTCTGCCGACAAGCTGCCGATCTACCTATTCTTCTCGGTCAACGGGTCTCGTCATTTCTGCGGAGTCGCTCAGATGCTTACTCCGTGAGGCGAGATTGCCTGTTCGACGGTTGATGCTGACATCTGATGCAGGGTTGACGAGACGCAGTCGAGTTCCGTTTGGGCTCAGGACAAGTGGAAGGGTATCTTCAAGGTCAAGTGGATCTTTGTCCGCGATGTACCTACCGGGTTAACTGGATTACGCATGTCCCATTTCCACGCTGACCAGTCTCGATAGGGCCTTGCGACACATACGGCTCCTAAATACCCCGGAGCAGAAACCAATCACGAATTCTAGAGACACCCAAGAGCTGCACTATGAAGCGGGATGCGAAGTCCTCCAGATCTTCCTGGATCATCAGGCGAAATCAAAGACAAGCTTGCTCCAGGACTTTGCCTACTACGAGGTGAGCTCTATGCCACGGTGGATGCAAGAGTACGCTGACGAATACCAGCAACTCGCGGCGACCCGAGGGGTGGGAGGTCCGCCGATGCCGCAACAGCCCCCTCCTTCTGCCCCGCCGATGTCGACGGGATTTCGTCTACCGGTACCAATGAATGCCGGGCAGATGCCACAAATGCCACCGATGCCCGCCATATCGGCTCGCTATAGATGAGAACGAAGGGTTTCCCGATGAAGTAGTGAGGAGGACGGAGATGCAGGAGAGGAGAGTCTTGTTGAATCACGAACAGGACGATCTTGATCCCGTAGAAGGACGAAAAGATCACGCGGAAGGACGAATGGACGGGAAGAGCTTGATGACGTAACGATCCTTGTCATAATGTAGCTGTACCGAGCATGACTTGACTCGCAATGACGCAGGAACCGGATCATGCACCTCAGGTGGATGTTGCAACCGTTTCAACGTCAACCACCATGCAAACCCACCTAGGCGATCCCGGACCTTCCCCCTCGCAGCATGGCGCAACGACGGCAGCTTTTGATGATGGCGATTCAGAAGAGGATGAACCCCTCGGCCTCGCTGACCTCCTCCCGGTCGGTCTCCCCTCTCGGCACAAAGGCCCTACTCACCTTCCCTCAGGAACCCGAATCTCCCTTGCCCCCTCCGTACTCCTTCTCGACCTATTCCCCTCCTCGCGACCTCGTTTACAGACCATCTTTGCGCGATGAGCGCGTTCAACTCATCCTCCGGCTCGTAGGGGATCATCCACTTTGGGGACATCACCTGTCCGTCCCCAACTTTCACCCTCAGGGTTCAGGACTGATAGGGTATTGACTAGCTGGAACACCGCCCGGACCCTGTCCGACTACCTCCTCCGCCACCCATCATCGGTCAAAGGGAGATGCGTACTCGAGCTTGGCGCAGGCGCGGGGTTACCGAGTCTAGTTTCCGCCCTGGCCGGGGCGAAGGGCGTAGTGATCACGGATTATCCGGATGAAGAGTTGGTGAAAACCATCCGGTGGAATGTGGAGACCAATCTTCCGGAGGAGGTGCTGAGACGGGTGGATGTGAAGGTGAGTTGGGGGAACGGGAAAGGCTGATGGGGTGAAGGGGCATGTTTGGGGACACGATGTCAAGGACCTGCTTGAGATGGGCAAAGGGGATGGACGTGGACATGGAGTCGGAGAGGGGAGATATGACCTCCTCCTACTTAGCGACCTAGTCTTCAATCACTCCCAACTACGTCCTCCTCCCTCCACCCCTCATCTGCTAATCCAAACCAGCACGCCGCCCTGATATCATCCATCCATTCCCTCCTCTCGCTCTCCCCTTCTTCACCTTCCAATCCGGACTCCAGTGCCACACCCTGCATCCTACTCTTCCTGACGCACCATCGCCCGCACCTCGTCCAAGCCGACCTGGACTTCTTCCCCCGTCTCGCGGAGTCCGGTGGGGGTTGGTGTTATAGAAAGGTGGTGGAGGAGTGGACCGGACCGATGTTTGTGGATGACCCTGGGGATCAGAGGGTTAGGGGGACGGTGCATGGCTGGACGGCCTGGCGGGTGAGGCCAGGGGAGGTGAGGGGGGAGGTGTACCGGGAGGGGCAGGGCCCGGGCGGAGCTGTGGAGGTCAACGAGGGGGAGATATCGGTAGACGGTAACGAGAATCGGTCATCACGAGCCAACCCTCCATTCATGACAACCCAATGATAAGTGGCATGAGTGCCCTCTGGATATGCCCAAATTCAGAGTTTCGCCTTCGCACCCTTCTTATGATCATCCACATCCACCACCCCGCCTCCTTCGACCAGGCCCCTCTCCGCCTTCCCCAAATCAGCCCGTACCACACCCTCCTGCAATGTCGCCGCGACCATCACTCCTTGCGGAGTATATAGCGTGCCCCTGACCACGCCTCGTCCAGAGCGAACATCCGCGATCGCCGACTCCATGACGTGGAGCAGCGGTGTGGCCGGGTCGAAGTCTGGAGGCAAGGGGTAGAAGTGGGTCGTGTGGTCGAGGGAGGCGAGCATGCCTAGTCTTGGCGAGGAGGTGCGGCTAAGCCCGACGGAGCGAGAGGCGGTCCCAATGAATTGAAAGTCGGTCATATACGCTATCATCGCCTAGTCCACCATCAGTCCTGGTCGTCATGAACTGCAGGGAGTTATAGCCCACCTTGACGGTCTCGGTATCTGGTTTCTCACCAGGAGCCAATCTCGCACGTAACCACATACTCCTCTCATTCCTCGCATCCTCCCTCGTCGACCCATCCTCGGTCAAAGATCGTCGCTTAGCGACCCTGATCTGAATGGGCGATTCTTTCCTCTCCTACCCCACTCAGCCAAGATCACTGGAGGAAATTACTGGATGAGCCTACCTGAATATACTCCTCGACGGCAGCTCTTCCCCTGTCTTTGAGCTCATCTCCTTGATCGTCCAAGTACCGCTGCCACCTCTTCTCCTCGAGCTCACACTCGTCCCACATCATCACTCCCTCTGGCATGGGAACCTGCCACCTCTCCGCATATCCCGGGACCACACTGATCGATAAATGGGGCTTCTGAAACACAGGCTCGACCACCCTCGATTCCAGCAGAGGCCGAGTGGACGGATTGGGTTCCACTGCGAAGCGTAAGGAGTGGGACAAGCCGAGCACCTCTTGATTCGTCTGTTTCTGTGTGACGATCGGGCTCGGATTCGAGAATGTCGGAATGAACCCGAAAGGCGGACTCGGGCCTTCCTTCAGAGGCGGCAGCGATAACGGGGGTAGCGCGAAACTCGCGAGGAGGACAAAGACGACCTTGCGCTTCTGACTGGCGCGGACCAATCGCGTCGCATAACTCTTTCCATCACGTAGTCTTTCGACGGTGTATAGAATCGGGATACCCGCGTCGGCCGGGAGGAGGAAGTAAGAATGTTGAGAATGGAGACCGAGGGGTTTAGGGACGGTGTGGGAGGCGGAGAGGAGTGCCTGGGCGATTACTTGGCCTCCAAAGACACCGCGGGCACCCCGGGGTCGCCAGAGGGATTGACTTATGAATTCGTCGGCGGAGAATGGCAGCCCCAGGGGCGGTATCGAGTCCGGGCTCGGGATCACGGAGAGCGCTTTCGTCAGGGAGACGAGAGGTTTCGAGTCGTCCATCGTGATTGAGAAGGTCGTTGGAATGTGCACAGTGTAGACGAAGAGACAAATTTATGGCGGGGGGGGGGGGAGGTGTGAAGGTAAACTAGCACCGGTTATACCGCCATTCCCGGAATCCCAAGCAGAGGTTTTCCGGCCGTGTGCGGTCGGTCATCTTGCAGAATTTCCGAAGCGATAATATGCCCATGCTATGCTGATTGTACTATTGAACGATTCGCCTCAAAACGAAAGACCTAGATGAACTCGAACCTCCCCTCTTCGCTAATCAACATCCGTCTCGCATCCGTCGACCCGACGACCCTTTCCAGCCTCAAGACGTCAAACCTAGAAAACAAAACTCGACTCGACACCTCACCCTCGTCCACCTCCACTTCCCCTCCCTCACCTTTCTGAGACTGTATGAACGGCGTATGCAAGAAATCGGCGTAGAATTGCGCGTGGTCTGGCGGGCCGTAGAACACGATCGTCTTGGCTCCTCGGAGACGATAACGGCGGTAAAATTGGAATCGTTCCGTGACGAGCAGGAACGCCTTCTTGCCCTTGAAGAAGAGGGTTCGAGCGCGACTTATCTCAGAATTGGATGAGTATCTAGTGGCGGTCAGTTCGTCACACTCTTGGACCAGCAGCCGAATACCTACTCTGAGATCGCAGCGAATGTGACAATGTCGGACTTGCGGAGGTGGTTGATTACGCGAACAAAGTCGAAATACGAGGGGATGATAACAATGGTATTTTGCCTTGATACAGCCGAGCGGAGAAGTGCAGGAATGGTCTGAGCAGTCATCAGCGGAGCTCTGGACGGTTCTGACCGTGATGACTACCTTCTTGGTGAACCACTCCAAACGTGACTCCACCTCAGCCACCGCCGCGTCCCCACCAATACCTTTCCCACCCTCCAAGTCGATCCGCTCAAACACCTGCCGTACACCAGACCGGACACGGCTCAATACACCGGGGAAGTCGTGGTTTTCCAGACGGATCTTCCCTTGCAGATTGTGGCAGTGTCGGTGGAAGAGGCTTCGCGCTTCGGGTGAGTCGAATCGGGACAGCAGGATGGTCTGTCGCAGATACTTGGCCCTAACGCGGTGTCAGCTGAAGAGAATATAGTGAGAGACCGACTCACTGCAATTCCAAATACCACGGCTTGACACGGGAGAAGTCACACCCATGTGGGCTGTTGGGGATTTTGTTCATGTTCTGGAAGATGAACTAGGCATTCGTCAATGGGACTTCGAACCTGCCCGAACCCCGAGCTCACCTGCACATGATCCCAATTCTGCATCTGCATGACATCCACCCCATCCGCCACACAGATCTCGACACTGCTCAGCAGATCCGTGCTATCCTCCTTCTCTGCGGTCATCTTGAAGCCCAATGGACTCGCGATGAGGATGTCGCATTCCATCAACTTCGCTTCATTCGCCGGCATCATCACAACTCTCCAAGCCTTGCGCGTGATCTTGATGCCGAAGCGGAAATTGTCATCGCTGTTACCTCGGAAGTTGACGAGGTGATCTATGGGGAAGCTGGCGCTGGCTGAAGGTGAAGCGAGGGGATCATCACCTGCTTCGGGTGGTAGGGAGAAGGATGTGGTGAACGGCCGTAGATTTTCGATCTGGGTTCCAGGAGGCGCGAGCGGGAAGAGGTGGGCGGTGAGGTAGTGCAGGGCGAGGGAGCGGAGAGGGATCAGCAGGAGTACTTTCGGGCGGATGAAGGATTGGTCGCGAGGTGGTTCGGGCATAGAAGCGGGTGAATCGGCAGACGAAGAGGCTTGTGCGAGCTTCTCGTTGTTCCGGACGATTCGCCGACGAGTTCTGTAGGCATCAGTCAAGTCCTTGCTGAGCCTTTGTGAAAAAAACCTACTTGAGAACGTGATTGAGAGCATGCACGACGATGCCCTTCCGCATAGCCTCCTTGGTATCCCCATACATCGTCGTCTCAGAACCATCTGCCTCGCCATCAAGGGAGTGGAGGTAGAAGTCTTTGTACGTCCCGAGGCTGGACAACGACGTGGAGACGAGGGGCGAAGACGACGCTATAGCGTTCAAGGAAGAAAGGAGAGATGGGATGATCTGCTCGACATTAGTTTCTCTCTACTATTGCTGTATCTCTCAGTCTCACCCTCGTCTTGAATCCCTCGATTTGATTAGTCGGCGCATCGACAGCTCCAGAACGCAGCTTCACCGCTCTCCCGAACCCCTGTATCACAATCCTCTCGCTGGCCCAGTCATTTTCGGCCGCCGCCGAAATCGCCTGAGGCGTCAGAACGGGTGGAGAAGTCCCGAAATGCTCGTTGAACATATCTGCCCCCGCTGAAGGGCATCTCAGCTCCCTTCGAGCTGGTGGACCGAATCGCCCTCACTCACCTAAAATCGAGCCACCATCGTCGTCCGACCTATCATCATCGGCGACCAGGCTGGCGATCCCATCTCCATGCTCGACCTCTCCCCCTTGATGTCCATTCACGTTCAAGCCGTTGACATGCCCATTCGCCGCTTTCGTGACGACCTTCGCCTTGCCCTTGCCTTTGACTTCACCGTTTTCTCGCCGTAACCAGTGACTCCCACTCGGGCCCACCTCCCCAGCAAAAACTACACTCTTCGGCCTCTTCGCTACATTCTCCTCCTCTTTCCCATGTCCATTCCCGTTCACTAGACTTTTCGGGACAGGCGAAGCTGAAGGAGATCCGCGATGACCTCCAGGAAGGTCGAGCTCACGAGGTCGTTTGACCGCGCTGACATTGAGTAAGGTAAGGAGCTTGACCTCAGTAGCTGAGCTCATGACTTGGTAATGAGATAAAGACAATGAGAGGCGAAAACAAATCACGGGAAATTTCTTGATGTGCCGGACCTGGAGGCGGCGATGTCCACTTCTATGAAGATGAAACCCTCGCGAGAAGTTTTGGACAAGCCACAGAGGTATACATGTGCAAAGATAGAGATTGCTGGGTAGAATTAAGATAGGAACGCCAAAAAGGGATCCCAGGGCTCAAGACATCGTGGCTATTTGTACCAGCTCCTGCCAAAACACCCAAGCGAAGCTGATCATCGGCCTAGGCGTATCGTCAGCTCGTTTAGCTGTACCATTCAATGCTGACCTCGGGCGCAGGACCTCATCTCTATCGTCCACATACTCATGAGTGTCCGCTCCTCTACCACCCCACATGCCCTGCCTGAGCTGCTCTTCCCATTGCTCCACGTACTCCTTCTCGAAGGTCAGGGCGTATGCGTGTCGTGCGATGAGCTGCAGGTCGGTGAGGCGATTAGTGAAGGTGATATTTCGGACTGCGTGCTGCGCTGCTTCGCGGGCCGTCATGACATGGACTTGATAGCTGTCTCGTAAGGGCTCCTGTACGGTAGTCCTTATCAGCGGCGTGTCACCCAAACCCAAAAACGGGGTTGACGAACGTTGAGGTTCTGATCCCGAGCCCGCTTGCGCCGCCTGTTCTTGATGGCGATGCCGGAAAGGATTTCTGGTTCGAATACGCGATACCTGAACGAGCTCAGCTTGGAGAGCTTATGTTAAATACTGCACGGACCGCCTCGTGTCGTAGCTGATCCCGCTCTCATAATTACCCTTGATCGGCTTGAGCCTTTCAAGGATGCTGGTGAAGATCGGGTAACGAGTGATGCGACTATCGACAGGGTAGCCGAGCTTCTTGATGTCGCACGGTCGGAAATGGGGATCGGGCTGGACCTGCACGAGCTTCAGAATCGACCTTCCGGTATACGAGAGTGTCTCACAATGCGAAAGAGCTTGCCCAATACTTTCTCGCTTTCATAGATCTTCTTCGTTTCGTCCTCAAGTATCGTGAGCTAAGCAGATACGCAGAGCATGATGGTGTAGCTTACTTTGTCCATGAAGTCAGGCCAAAGCCTGGGTCTCAGTTTGGGATCCAGAACTGCCGCAACACCCGCTGAATGACGGTCAGTTTGCGGTCCAAATCAGTGATGGGCTCCGAGCCTACTCACTCTTCTGGAAGTCGACGCTAGTGAAACACTATGAGCATGGGGTGATGTAAGATAACTGGGGTCGTACTCACGCAATCTGTAGAAACCAATATCAGCTGACAGAAGCAAAATTATGTGCAATGCGGCTCACGCTATGAATCTGAGCGAGTTCCATGCAGTCTTCGTGGGAGGGTGACTTGATATCGGCCTGCGCAAGATGACAATTGTCGACCTGCCCCAACATGTCGTTCTGCTCGTAGCTCAGCATTTGTCCCAGCGCTGTAAGCCATCGGCTGACCATCATATACTGCACGAAATTCTGCGTATAGTCAGCAAGCCCAACATCGAGTCTCCTCATCGACATACCTCATTCAGATGTTCCTGCGTGACTTTTAGTACCCTCACGGGGGTGGGCGCGGTGTAGTCCATCGGATCTTGTACTTTCAATGCCCGCACTAGTCGTGGATCCCAGATCAGGGTATAGTCTGTCGTGGTTAGGTTGGCTCTTCATTACACTCAGTCACAGTGGATTTACCGTCGCCGTCGAGGTCGCCGCCACCGAGCCTGAAGGAATTATCAGTCCGACTTCATGAAAAGTTACTTCTGCATGCATGAGTAGTACGGTCTCCACTCACATGTTCGGTAGATCCCGTCTGCCCTGAGTATTGAAGACGATGACATTCTTCAGATGCCTAAGCTCGGCCCTGTCGACCGCCCAAACTCGTCTGACATCACCTACACGGGTTAGTACAGCATCTAAGCGGGGACTGAGCAACCCACCAGGATGTACTATGGTAATGTCAACTACGCCGGACCGGGAAGGAAACACTTACACGCAGGTGCGCGGCAAATCAGGACTTCGTCAATGACCACTCGTGGCTCAACTTCCTCGCTTTCCTGAAACTGGCAGAAAACCTCGCCCTCCCTCAACGTGCCACTCTCGTCCGCAATGCCTTACAGAGCCTAGCTTTCAGCTAATCCTCTAGCCGATGAAGAGCATCGCCCACCGATGAGGAAGACACCTCCGGGCAGCTTCACTCTCGCTCGCCACTTCAAGTCCTGTAGCGCTCGGCATTCAATGATCTCGGCTAGATCGAGTATCAACGGATCTTTGTTGAAGCCGGCCTGGATCATTGCCGACAATGGGAACTAGGACAATGAGTACGGATCGGCGGAGTCACTCACGTCTGAGCATAACGACATCAGATCGTAATCGTCCTTCGTCTGTTTGCGGTCTTCGACGCGGTCCTTCAGACCTCTGATACTCCACACCGCGTCCCGAAAGATCTGTATCAAGAGGTTCTCAGGGACGCCGTTGGCGCACATGATCATGATGAATTGGCGATTCAGGAAGGCGACTTGGTACTTGGCGAGCTGGGCCCGCGTCAACCTCCGGGCCTCATCCTCAGAAGCATCTCACCCTGACGACGTTGAGATCGGAGAGATCGCTTTGAAACTTGATCAGCGATTTGCGGAGTCGAACCTCGTAATCGTCGACGAGATCTGGCCACCACCCCAAAACACCTTTTGCCCCTCTTTCCCGATGGTCAGCCGGGAAGCCTCCGCACAGCTTCTACTGACCCAAGTCGGAACTGGATAGCGGACGGTGCAGCGTTGATCCCTCTTGTACTTCCAAGAGCCCTCGCAGCTTGTCGCATCACCTCCCGTCCAGCCACTGCCACTCCATCTGTGAAGCAGTATCCATTCCGATTGATATCGGGAAGCTCGGCCTTCAGGCGGATATCGATGTTCACGATTCGACTGGTGCTAAACGGCTGTGAAGACCTCAGCTGAGGGGCCTCGGAGCGAGAACTGACCAGTCCCATACGGGCAGAGTGCTTGGCAACGATGGTCTCGTCGACATTGCCCATCCAATTGCGTAGTTGCAAACCGTCGATCATCTTGTTATCGATGAACCAGATAGCGTGATCCCTAGGCGATCAGCTAGCATTCTCCAAGATGTGTCGTCCCTTACTTTTGCTGAGACGAAGAAGATGCAACTGGAGTGAAGCGCCGCCCTCCGATCACGAGACCATGCTGTAGGGCTCGTCGAATACGGGCAGTGATGCCGATATTGGGGTTGAGCTGATCCGCCTGCTTGGTGTAGTCTTGCACCTGCTAACTCAGCATGTTTCCTTTTCTCGCACGCACATAAAGCCTGTCTTCTTCGTCCGCGAACTGGACACGGATGATGCCGTCGAGCTTGTCGTTATAACGTCGAGTGACACTGTTTGATGGCTCTTGCTGTGGAGGACCAATAAGGATGCGGGTAGGAGTCACCAGAACAGCACGAATCATCACGAGGTGAGCGAGTACGGAATGAGGTGTACGACGAAGATAGGCTGCTTTGCCTACACAAATCAAAACCGGCCATATCATTGACTCACCTCTGACGACACCTTGGACGTTACGGATCATCTCCTCTTTATACAGGCTCTCCAGGATGCGATCCTGAAATGCAGGAACGGGAGCGTGAGTCTTCAGAGCCTGAAAGAGACCTGGTAGGTCTCCAGGTTTCAGGATGCCGTGGGCAATCAGGCCTTCGATCAGGGTGCGAGTCGAGAATCGGACATCATCCAGCTTCGGAGCGCCGTAAAGTTTCTGGTAGGACTGAGCGTCCAGCTTCTGGATGTCCCAGATCGGCTTGCCATGCCGAAGGAGATCCATTTCCGGTTCCTGCGAGGCGAGGAGGCGAAACTTGTTTGTGCAGTTGTGCAGCTTGTGATAGTCTTGAGGAGGCATCACGAACGTCCAGCGATATGTATTCCAAAAGGTAGGCTGTAGTTGACGGTTATCACACGGGCAATGGTCTAGCCGACAGGGCTCACATATGCACAAGGGCCCTCTGGGATAGCCTCAATCGGTCCCGCAGCCCTCTCTGTCTGCGATTGTTAGTAAGCATTGATCATTATGACGTACCACGCCGGTGATGGCAAAATCCATTGCCGTCGCCCTTCTACGATACGGCATCTTCCTTCCGTCCCTCATATCCTCCAGGGCATCGTTCTGCTCGAATGCGGTAAAGAACCTCGGCGGACGCCGACAAGTGACAGTGACGGTCACCTCGTAATGACGTTCCAGAACCCTATGCCTACCTGGCTGTGGGACGATCTCCTTGTGCACGATATGAATACCTTGTGATACGATATCATCGAAAGCGAGCTCGGCGTCGAGGGGTCGCAAAGCCGGTGGAAGGCTTTCTTCCGGCATCACGAGGTGGGCTTTGATGACCAGTAGTTCGCGGATGAAATCGAAGGCGAGAAAGGAGAGACCATTGCCTGGCTGGAACCCTTCTCTCCCTTGCTTGATTCGCTCTTCGCCGCACTCGCAGCGTGACCCGAGCATCTTAAAATCAGCAAGTCCGTATCTCCAATGGATAGCTCACCTGGATAAATTGCCTCCCAATCAGACTTCCCATGGCCACAGCGGTCGGCCAGAATTGGAACTTGCTGATGTCTCCCTTTTGGCCGTTCGTTCGCGGACTGTCGTTCCGGTCATTGCGTATCTGGTTGGCGATTCTCCCGAAGTCCATGGCCGGGAGGTCTCGGTAGTACATTCCAGAAGACATATTCGGTGGGCGATGCAATTATGGCGGGGCGAACATGTCTTTCAAATTCGAGGTATGATGTGGGAATCCTGGGACACCGGAAGTGAGGGTCAGCGGATCATGATAGGGCGGAAAGACAGAGTGCGGACAGAAGACGCGAATACTGATTGACCTGACCGGAGTCGCTGGCTTGACGAGGTGATGAAGGCAGAATGCCGTCACGGCCAACGACGAGCTGTGACTGCTCCAAAGGCCGGATACTGAAGCGCCGAGCCCGCCTTCCCAGAAAAGGCCACATGGGCACGTACCGATGCGTTCCTCCCGCGGCCGACACCTATCACTTCGGCTTCAGTCCGGGAATTAGTGGGACAATTCGTCACACGCCTCAAGACGCCTGAATGGATATGACATACGCAAGACTCAAAATCTCGAGGTGGATACAAGACAGCAGTCATGGGAAGAAGTTGTATGACAGGTAGGGTGCGAAGGAAATGAAAGCATTTGCTGAAGCGGACCGAGCGAAAGACATGCACGGTCCCAACGTGGCGGGACCAAAAGCTACCGGAACCAAATATTGGAGCGAGATTTGGATCCGCCTGGTTTGTGCAGTCCTACTCGCATGCCATGCAGAGCGTCGCCATGCGGTGTCCTCGCTCATGTCAATGCATGGATCTCTCCAGCCCATGCTTCACCCTTATTCGTCATGGCTGAGAGCTGTGCCCTCGAGGCCCCTTTTGCCGGCCGGCAATAGGCATCGTCATTCTGCTTGAAAATCTGTTCCGTGATTATTTTTGCTTACTTTGATTTCCGTAAGTGGTGTCACAACGGCCCAAACACCAGCTCCATTCTAACGGCTTCCGGCATACACTCGCTTGGGATCGACAGTTTGCCTCTCGTACCATTGTTTCGCACGTCATCGACACTGATAGTGACGCAGGCAAGGATGCTTGTTTGATCTCTCACATTCCTGTCCGGGGGAAAAGCTTAAAAAATCAGGGTTGTGATCGGTGCCTGATGATCGGGGTCTACCATTATCGGTCGGATCCGGCGTTCAGCAAATTCCAGTGGCGCTTTGTTTACTGTTGGAAAAGCCGGTCTCAGGATGGTATAAATGAAACATGGCGCTGTCTCTTACATTCTGGCATGCTCACTCTCAGTCCGGTAATCTGTCCCACCGATGTTCTCGCTCTTCCACCTCGTTCTTGCGCTGGCGCTCCTCGGTCTCGGCTCGGCAGGGCTCTCCGGTCGGCGCCACTCGCAGAATCGAAATATCCAAAGATCGCCTCACCGCCATGACAAGGCGAGCCTCAAGGAATTCTCGCTAGGATGTCATATGGACGATTCGAATCGCACAATGACCTGGGCGTTCGAATCATCGTCGAGCATGACACCGAACCTCTGTTCGAGCTGGTGTGCTGGGCACAAGTACCTGTACGCTGCTGTAGCAGATACGAAACATGTACGCCCTTTCATGTTGATGAGATGTATTCCATTGACACCTTCTTCAGTGCTTCTGCGGGAACGCCCTCGACAAAAGGGTCAAGACGAGCGAAATGGAATGCACATACACTTGCCCTGGCGACAAGTCGAAAGCATGTGGTGGCAGCTTTGCGATGAACATATTCGCCCTATTCGCGAACGCCGAATCCTGGTCGTCATCAAGCACAACTACCTCGGGTATTGCGACGAGCTCACCCTCTACTAGCAGCGCCAAGACCACGACGTCTGCAATTACCCCCAGCACCAAAACAGGAACGACTTCCATTTCTTCTTCAACATCTACGATCCGGTCTTCGTCTTCGAAAAGCACGGTCCAATCCAGTGCAAGTGTGAGAGCAAGAACCATCGCCTCGAGCACCTCAATCTCGACCTCATCTTTGAGCAGTACCACTAGATCCACTTCAACAGCCACATCAAGCAGCTCTACCTCGAAAACTACATCGAGCTCCTCTTCATCTGCTACCATCACCTCAAAGACGTCATCATCCTCTTTGCCCGCTTCTACGACTTCGAAGTCTTCGACGACGGCGTCGTCCTCGAGCCTAACGAGAACTTCGAGCACAATCCCATCAGCCTCACCATCTACCTCGTCAAGCAAAATCACGAGCTCGCCATCGTCGTTATCAACGGCCGCCAGTTCCACATCCAAGAGCAGCATCTCGATATCCTCGGCAACACCGAAAATATCCTCCTCGGTCATCGGCGTCGCCGCTCCGCCATCTGCTACCGGTACGAAATCGCTCTACGCTCACCATATAGTGGGCAACGTGAGTCCCTCTTCCTTCAATGCATGAACACATAACTGATGCAAGGCCTAGACATACTCGTATACCCAAGCGACCTGGGCGGACGATATTGCCCAAGCGTCAGCTGCGGGTATCGATGGATTTGCGCTGAATCTCGGGTCCGACAGCTGGGAATCCGTACAGGTCTCCAGCGCTTACGCTGCCGCCCAAGCTCAGGGATCGTTCAAGCTCTTCCTGTAAGTCGTCTCGCCTCCTCGCCTGGTCATGAACTGACGTAAGCGATAGCTCTCTCGATATGACGTCCTTGAGCTGCTCGTCCACCGGCGACGCTACCAACCTCGCCAACCTAATCTCCGCCCACGTCACATCCCCCAGCCAAGTCATCTACAAGAGCGCGACCCTTGTCAGCACCTTTGCCGGCGACGCCTGTACCTTTGGCCAATCGAACGTAAACACCGGCTGGGCCTCTGTCCGTAACCTCCTCTCCGCCAAACAAATCACCATCCACCTCATCCCCGCCATCTTCCCAAACCCATCCACCTTTCCGTCCCTCCCCTGGCTGGACGGGGAACTCAATTGGAACTCCGGCTGGCCGACCGCCGGGAGAGATCTCGACGGTTCGAGCGATACGTTGTACATGCAAGATCTGGGGAACAAGACGTATATGCCAGCGATCAGTCCGTGCTTCTTCACGTACTATGGACCGAACACCTATAACAAGGATTGGATCTATCGGAGTGACGATTGGTTGTTGGCGATGAGGATGGAGATGATCGTGGCGATGCGGAACAAGGTGGATTTCGCAGAGATCATCTCGTGGAATGGTCGGTCACTCTCAAGTATCCATCCCAGCATCGCTGATAATGGTGCCAATCAGACTACGGGGAGAGCCATTACATCGGCCCGGTGCGAGTAGACCAACCCAACTCGCAAGGCTGGACCAACGGGATGCCACACAGTAAGCCTTCCCTCTTCCTCTTTCCGCCCCACCGTATGGCTGACTCGTCCAGCTGCGTGGCTCAGTATAATCGCCTACTACGCACCAGCATTTAAGACCGGCGCCTACCGCACTCCCACAGACAACCTCTGGCTCTGGTCCCGTCCCCATCCAAAAGCCGCGATCCCGTCCGCCCCTACCAACCCGAAACCCACGGGCTGGAACTACACCGACGACAATCTGTACGCGTTCGTGACGCTCGCTTCTCCCGCAACCGTCCTTATCTCCTCTGGGAAAAATACCGGGACGTGGAGCTTACCGAGCGGGGTGAGCAAATTGAGCCTTGCGACTATGCCGGGGAGTATCGGCGGCAAGATAGTGAGAGGGAGTGCGACGGTGAAGAGTTATGATAGTACGGGAACTTTCACATACGCCGCGTAAGTTGATTGGCTCGGTGATCATCGAAGTGAGGCTGATGGTGAGTAGGACGCCTACGGATTACAACTTCAACTACTTCGTCGCGCAGGCGTAATGAGGTGGCACCACAATCTAGAATGGGTCACATGCTGGACATTTAGTAGCATCTTGGAATTTGTTGCGCCTTGGCGGATCGATATTCACGTAGATCGCTTTACATCATTAATGCACGATATCGGCTTCCAGGAGGTATTCTTGGCCTAACGAGCCGAGTTCGATCCGTTACGAGTCTAATTAAGCGTTCCACCATGGAGTAACAATGGAACGGAAGCCGTCAGTGGAATAACAACTGCTTTGCTCCACGACATCGGCCCAACATGAGCGAAGACAACCTACATCCCTGTCGGACACATCCATTCTATTCAATCCCTGAGCCAAGCCTGGCTCCGTTGCTTCCTCTCCTGCTGCTTCTTCCTAAACCGATCCTACTTCCCATCAGCTCACCCCTCTTATCACCTTTCCCAACAAAACTCACCATATCCTTCTTTGTAATCTTCTTCTGACTACTCACACCCATCTCCTCATCCCTCTTCCGCTTGGCATGTTCCTCCGCCTTCTGTTTCTCCCAAGCGTCCACATCGAAATAATGGCTGCTCATCCTCTTCGCCCGGTTATACTCGTCGAGGTGGTCGACAGAGTAGGCGTAGTCTGAAGCTGTGAACCGGCCGGTCCGGGAGTTGAAGAGGGCTTTTTGGGAACCTTGGTCGGCTTGGGCCATTCCTCGTTGGTCTGGGGGGAGGAGATGGGCGAGGTCGGGGTCTATGTCGGTTGATGAGAGACCGAAGCTGGGGTCGTGAGCTCGGGTGGAGGGTGGAGGGGGACCGAGGGGTAGTGGGGGCTGGACGGGGGTGGGTGCAGCGGGGCGGGCGGGGGCGGCATGTGTCGAGGAGGCAAGGGTAGGTTCGAGCGGGTTGGTCCATGTCACCTCACCGGTATTAGCGTTCCAGAAGTACCAAGCTGCCCAGTCATCAGTTGTGGACTCTGGATACCTCGCAGTACCCACCGTTCCGCTCAGGCGCCCAGACAGCCTGCCAAGGCTGACCATCGCCATCCGCCTCCTTACCCTTGCCTTTGCCTTTCCCCTTTTCATTTGCCTCTCCGGGTAAGCGCTTGGCAGCTGGATCCCACTCGTCATCCCACTCCTCCTCCTCAGAATCGTCGTCGCCTAGCGATTCGATAGGCTGGTCGACGGGTTCGGCAACAGCTGGCGCGGGCAGAGGTTCCTTCGGGAGCGGCGGCGGAGAGGGTGAAGCATCTTCCACCGTCACTCGCTTGGACCTCGAGGCCATCTCGCTCATGGGCGACAGGATGATGTTGAGCAAGTTGGCAAACAGAATTCAAGTAAAGTTGGAACGCGCAACTCGCTCGGCAGGCTCTGATACAATTGCATCCGTCTTGGCGCAAGGTGTTGATACCCTGAAATGCCCCTGGCCAAAACCAAATCATCGACTCGTCCCATTTGCATTCGCTCGTCAAACCACGTTGCACGTTTACTTTTGCGTTCTTTGCAAATCACGAACCCGCCATCAACGACGGGTGTGAAATAGATTAGATATGGATGAAACCGAACCAAACAACCAGCAAGCCTCAGGCTCGGGGCCAAAAGTGACCTGTCTCTTATCTCTCAAATTCATCATCCACTGATCTCGGACAGGACCGACTGGAACCCCGAGGTCGGAAGCCGAATGAGCACCTCCCGCCCTCTCGCGCACGCGAGGTCCAGCGCGCTTTCCGACTTCGACGAGCGGAACATCTCGCAGCGCTGGAAGAACACATCAACAACCTCGAGAGCGAGAATGCCCAGCTGCGAGCTCTGCTTCAGCTTCCTCGTGCGGATAGAGGGCGGATCGGCTCCGGACCGACGGGGAGGGGGAAGAGTCTCAAGGAAGGGGGTGTACCTATGAGTGAGAGGGTTCGAGCGAGGAAGGAGGCGCGAGCTCGACACCGACAAGCTAGGGGTCTACCGGAAATGGATTCGAGCGAGGATGATCTTGGTGGACGGGACTCCGCGACGATCTCACCACGAGGAAGTAATCCGCCAGCCCCGTTACCAGTCTTCGGCAACCCACCGCAGGATCAACCTCCGCCTTTCAATTACCAGCTACCTATGCCATTCAATCTCCCGCAATCCTCCAGTCCGCAGTTCCCGGACTTCTCAAATAACCTCGAACCGTCACTTTTCAAGGGCACCCCTTCTACACCCGGGTTCAGCGGGATGTTCAGCAATATCTTCGACACTCCCCCGGCAACTGCCTCATCCAGCGAACCATCCTCCACCAACCGCGCACGCATCTCACCGCCACTGACCAATCCCGCTTCCACACCTACCCAACCCGACCTCCTCACCCGCCTAAAAGCATGCTGCCACCTCTCCGACTCGCACGTCGTCAACGACCCCGGCCTCCTCATATTTGCGACCCGTCTCTGCCAATCCTTCCCATGCTCATACGCCGGAGCCCACCCCGACCCCACACCTATCAGTGATGGCGACCATCTACTGCTCGAGGACAGCTGGAGAGCGCTCAAGGTACAGCTCGATCCGGGAGGCGAGGCGGATGGGGAGAACAGGATCAATACGGGGAGGATGGCGGCGGAGCTGGTCTGTCGAGCTGCACATTCGAGGGGTGCGGGCGGTTGGATCGTTTGTAGGTATAGGGAAGGGATGTCGGTGAGGCGGCCTTTGATCGCGGGTTTGGTACAGGGACTGAGCGGGCAGTTTGACTGAGCGGGCAGTTTGACTGAAGCCGAGGATGTCTCGTTCACTTGTTGTTTCGGGACTTTGGGATGCATGTTATTTTCCATGTCGAGCGATGTCTGTCCACAGTACCCGTACCTCCTCCTCCCACCGCATTTGGTACTCCGAGCTGTCTGCGAAGGCATGATGTCGATGCATGGTATATGACTACGCGCTCAATCTGAAATCTCAATCACTTCTGCCCGATCCTCCGCCATTACCCTCGGACGCTTCCCCGCCCTCGCCTCGATATCTTCCACATGCCTCATAAAGCTATCGTCCACATCGAACTCATCGTCCTCCTCGTCGATCTCGTATGCAGCTCGTTGACCCGAAGCGCGCTGTTCCACCTCGTCCACTTGACGTATGACGCTGTCGTCTACGTCAAAGTCGTAGTCTGGCTCGGAAGAGTGATACTGGGCAGTTGTAGCGGTTCGTCCTCGATTCGTGTCATGATTCTGATGCTGTTGTCGGGGGTTGGCGAAAGCCTTGTCGTCATCATCGTCATGTAATGGGAATGGCTGTTGGTAGAGAGCGTCGAGTCGGAAGGAAGCTTGATTACGAGCGGCTCGAGCGGGACGGGTTTGCGAGAGAGTCAGAGATTCAGGAGATGCGGGCTTCCTGCCGGCGATTCTGGATGATTCCGCTTTAGGGATCAGGCGAGGCGTCAGGCGGATGATGGGTGGTGGAGATACCTCTACAGGAGGCGCTTGGATGGATGGAGGCGCGGGGAGCTGTCGAGGGATTTGAGTCAATCGCCGTCTCGCACCCAGAGTCTGGGCTGGAGCTGCTCCTCGAGGAATGGTTGGCTGAGGGCGCTCCATTGGAACATCGTCTTCTCTGTGCTCCATTGGCGGTGCTTTGCCGAGCCGCTTCAGAAGGCCGGCGACGAACTGCTTCGCCTGCTCGGATTCGAGATGTGCAACTTGGTACCCCAGGACCCTCGCATTCTCCGGTGAGAGCAGGACTAGTCTCAATCAGCTCCAGTCCCCTACCGTGAGGTGATCCTCACGGGTCCCTCGGAGCGCTCGGACGTTCTGCACCTGTATCTAGCCTATGAGCTCAGGCTTCACCCAAAAACCCACCTTAGCCCCCAAGGCCGTCTCCCCTAACTTCAGCTCCCCAATCCTCCTATACTCCATAGCCTTCATCACCCTCCTCCCATCACTCACCTCCATCTTCAGCATACCCCTTGGATACGCAGGCAACTTCCCCTCCTCCACCTCTTCGTCGGTCTCCTCCTCGCCCATCCGCCGGATCCGGGTTGCTCCGTCTAGCACGTCCCGTCGCTGCTCGAGCGTCGTCTGGAGCTGGAATGCGGATGAACCGATCTCAGTGATCGAGATGATGTGAAGGAGGGTAGGCTGGGTGAAGAGGGTCGTGTTGTGGGCGTCGGAAGGGATGGCCGGGGAGGGGAGGGTGGAGTGGGAGAGGTCGGAGAAGAGGTATTGTTCGTGCTACAACTGTCAGGAGGCGTAAGATGGCCGGTGCAGACATACGACGGCGTCGATGGTCGGGCCTTGTCCATCATCGATGAGAGCCTGGACGCAATCTCTCACCCAAGCCTGTAAGGGGTCAGCTTGGATGAGATTGTAAAGGGGGAGGAGGGATCTAACCGGATCAACCTGTGGGAGAGGGTACTCCCGCTTGAGGAACGCTATGATCCGAGCGATATCAGTCATCATCCATTCGTACGCAGGGCTACGGCTTGTCCAGGGGAGGATTCTTGTAAAGCTCCAAATCGAGCAGAGGTGCACATGATGGGATGATGAATGACGCGTGGGAGGGTCCAGAACGATCACCCACATCCCGGCGGAAAGTTCGGTCTGTTTTCCACTGGCCGGCTTCGTTTTCGGGGATCCGTCATGTCTACATCTCCTCAACCTCTTCATGCCGAACCCAAAAGAAACGTTCAAAATGGGAATGAAATCCCGAGGCGTCTCCTCGCTCAGCGCTTGCGTGCATAGCCGACCATCAATTCACCCTTTTCTCGTTTGCGCTCCATATCGCCAACAATTCCCGATCTTCCTCCCCGTCCGATTCAACACTTATCTCCCACCCCAACGACCAACCAGTACCCAACCTCCAGGATCCCGGAAACCTCCAGAGACAGCCTCACCGAAATCTTTCCGACGTGAGACCACCACCTCGGGTAGCATCTTCGAGCTCCGCTGATAGGGTTTCGTAGAACAACTCTCCCAAGCCTGGTCAACACCCACCAAATGGTTTCCAATCCCCCTAGCTCTCGGCGCCCTCGTCCTTCTCGCCGTTCAATTCCGGAAAGACACACGAGACACCTTACAGGTGGATAGCCAGAGAGAAGGCGCGGTGGTCCGATCAAGCAGTTCCAATGGACCTTGGCAGGTTCGTCCTGTCTCCCTCAACTTTCCGTCGGTGGCCTGACAGAGCGCAGGTCCGGGTACTTGGAGCTCTTCCATTACGATCATTATCCCAGCTGTGGGGTTACCTCAACTCCCTCGTCCTCCCCATCTGGTTTCGCCCCTTCGGTTTCCGGCTGTACTCCCGGATCTTCGGGTGTAACCTCGATGAATGCGTGCCAGAGGACTTGACGAAGTATGAGAGTCTTGGACAGTTCTTTTATCGGGAGCTCAAACCTGGACTTCGACCGATCGCCGATGCCCCTATGGTACGTTGCTCAACCCACTGATCAACTCGGGCTATCGCTGAGGCTTCGGTTCTAGGTGTCACCTGCGGATGGCCGAGTCCTGCATTTCGGCGAGATCGTAGGCGAGCGCGTCGAGCAAGTCAAAGGCATCACCTACTCCCTCCAAGCCCTCCTCGGCTCCGAGTCAGCCGCCGCGGGAGAACGCACCGAGATCAAGTCATCCGCAAAGGATCAAGTGGTGGACGACAAGCATTTCGCTCAGATCAACGATATCTCGTACTCCCTCTCGTCACTCATGGGGATGTCGGATGCGAATGCCGTCAAGGATCCGGATCTACCCCGCAAACCAGCTGAGCCGGAACATGATGTTTCTCACCGACCGGATGATGACCTGTCGCATGACGCGAGCGTCGCTGTGGAGTTGGGAACGAAGGCGGCGAGCAAAGCTACGGATAAGAATACGGAGTTGGCATTGTTGAATCCCGATAACAAGCTGTTCTTCCTCGTCGTCTATCTCGCTCCAGGGGACTACCACCGATTCCACAGTCCGACATCATGGGTCGTCGAGCGGAGACGGCACTTCACAGGCGATCTATTCTCCGTATCACCCTACATCGCTAATCGGGTGAAGGACCTCTTTGTGCTCAACGAACGGGTGGCTCTCCTCGGTCGGTGGAAGTACGGGTTCTACTCGATGGTCCCCGTGGGCGCTACGAATGTCGGGTCAATCCGGATCAACTTTGATGAATCCCTTCGAACGAATACGCGGCAGATCACACATCCAGCGCATACGTTCACAGAGGCGGTTTATACCTCGGCTTCGATACTTCGGGGTCAACCTCTGTTAGCGGGCGAGGAGATGGGCGGGTTCAGGTTGGGAAGCACGATTGTGATGGTATTTGAGGCGCCGAAGAATTGGAAGTTTACGGTCAAGGCGGGAGAGCCGATCAGGGTGGGTGAGGCACTTGGGGAGTTTGCATCGTGATGCATGAGCAAGTGCATAAAAGAAGTCGTTACAGTTTCAGCATTTCTGGTGGTATGCTGAGACGGCAGAGGCGCGCTATCAATGCTCCTAGCTGTACGAGAGTGCCGACTCCCTCGAGTATCCGCATGTGTGTCCAGCCGATCTCCTGTTCTCCATCAGTACTGTCCCGGGGGGGGGGGGGGCGGGGGGGGGGGGGGGGGGGCG
>JAABUY010000580.1_pt1 | contig 61753 bp, 58 predicted proteins | sample 5560271 | NCBI WGS metagenome assembly JAABUY01 (sample SAMN10711886, study PRJNA513374) | rock metagenome | isolation source: Antarctica rocks | place: Antarctica: Victoria Land, University Valley | reverse complement strand
GCGGATCGTCGGCAGCACCGGGTCGTCGGCCCGGTCGCAGCAGAACAGCAGTTCGTAGCGCGGATAGTTCAGCGTGAAGCTCGACCGCAACGTCTCTTCGGCAAAGTTGTCGAGCCCGCAAACGGGCCGCATGAGGCTCACCGATGGCGCATCGTCGGGCACCGGAACGGCGTCATGGATCCTGCGGCATCGAACGGCCGCTACTCCCGTGCTGAGGACCTGCGCACCCGTCATCAGGAAGGAGAAACCCGCCGCGCATTCGGCTACCGTCATGATCGATCCATTCTCCGCCGCGTCGCGGCTGTTCCGGGACGACGTGCTGGGTTGCTTCCGCCCACAATGTCGAGGCATCATTGTGAGTTGCCTGCCTGAATCGTTTGCGCAAGTCCAGCAACCCGCCTCGCTTTCGTCCATCGACCGGTCTCGGCCGGAAAACGCGGTTTCCAGGCGGAACCGCGAAAGGTTCGGGGCCGTACCGCGAACGGGCCGGCGGAGCATTCATTCTCAGTGCAGAAAGCATGGTCTACCAACGCCGGCCCAAATGCCGGATGACGGCCTTGCACCGCGTCCGCCTCGGGTACGGCCGGCTCAACGCCGCGACGGCGCCACGCAACGAAAGAGGTTCAGAATGTCGACCAAGCCACTCAAGCTCGCTGCCGCTGCCGCATTGATGATGTCCGCCCTGCCACTCTCGGCCGAAGCTTTCCCGGTCGCGACGGCGCCGGCGGCCTCCGCCAACACCGGCATCACCCTCGTGGCGGGCGGTTGCGGTCCCGGCTTCCACCGCGGTCCGTTCCTCGGCTGCCGTCCCAATCGCGTGTTCGTCCGTCCGGTGTTCGTGCGTCCCTTGGTGCGTCGGCCATTCTGCCGGGTCGTGCTGCTGCCCCTCCCGCACCGCATCTGCCGCTGAGTTCACGGATCTTGGAGGCCGGCGGATGCCGCCGGCCTTCGTTAACCCTGACGCGCGAATCGAGGAGGCCGCTGGACGGCCAACCCTTGACCTAGAACAAAACAAGAACGAAGTTCATCCTCACTGGTCACCGCAGGAGGAACTCATGCTTCGTCGTCTCGCCACCGACGCTTTCGAATTGATGGCCTTGGCCGCGTTTCTCTGCTCGGTGGCCATGCTGGCGCGCTGGTGAGCGCGCAGCTTTGGCGCGCTGGTGAGCGCGCAGCTTTGGCGCGCTGGTGAGCGCGCAGCTTTGGCGCGCTGGTGAGCGCGCAGCTTTGGCGCGCTGGTGAGCGCGCAGCTTTGGCGCGCTGGTGTGCGCGCAGGAAGGCGAGCCGTCCGGCCGCTCAAGTCACTCGTTCACAGGTGCGTTCAGTCCCGACCTCGACTCCGGGCCGACGTCGGGGCAGGGTCCGACGTGGAGCGGAGGGCGACAGCACGTGACGGCGATGGATCAGGGACCCGGTTTCGTCCACCTGCACCTGCACACGTCCTACTCGTTGCGCGAGGGTGCCCTCACCATCCCCAAGCTCGCCAAACTGGCCCTGGCCGACGCCATGCCGGCTTTGGCCATCACCGACACCAACAACCTTTTCGGGGCGCTGGAATTCTCGGAGAAACTCGCCAAGGAGGGCATCCAGCCCATCACGGGCCTGCAACTCACGATCGACTTCGGCGACGGCGCCCTGTTCGGACGCGATCTGGCGCGGAACGCCCGGGGCTCGGTGGTGCTGCTGGTCGCAACCGAGGCGGGCTACACTAACCTGATGCGGTTGGCCTCGGAAGCCTATACGCGTCCCGCCTCGGGCGACGAGCCCCATATCACCTTCGACCGTCTCTCCGGCGGCACCGCGGGCCTGATCCTGCTCACGGGCGGCCCCAATGGGGCGATCGACCGCGTCCTCTCGGCCAACAAGCCGGAGGCCGCGGCGGATCGGCTCGACCGGCTGACGACCGAGTTTGGTGCCGATCACGTCTATATGGAACTGCAGCGCCACGGCCTGCCGGAAGAGCGGCGCCTCGAAAGCCAGCTCGTCGAATTGGCCTACGGGCGCAAGCTGCGCCTCGTCGCGACCAACGAACCCTACTTCGCGTCCACGGCCGACCACGAAGCCCATGACGCGCTGATCTGCATCGCCGAAGGTCAGGTGCTGGGCACGCCGGACCGTCGCCAGCTGTCGCCCGAGCACCGGTTCCGCACGCGGGCCGAGATGGTGAAGCTCTTCGCCGAACTGCCCGAGGCGACCGCCAACACGGTCGAGATCGCGCGCCGCTGCTCCTACCGGCCGCAGACCCGCAAACCCATCCTGCCCAACTACACGTCGCTCGAGGGCACGCCGCTCGACGCGGAAGCCGCGCTACGCGCCGAGGCCGCTATCGGCCTCGCGGCGCGGCTCGCCGCGCATGGTCCGGCACCGGGCTTCGACGAGCAGGACTACGCGGCGCGGCTCGCCTTCGAACTCGACGTCATCGCCGACATGAAGTTCCCCGGCTACTTCCTGATCGTCTCCGACTTCATCAAATGGGCCAAGGCCCAGGCGATTCCTGTGGGCCCGGGCCGCGGCTCGGGGGCCGGTTCGCTGGTCGCCTATGCGCTGACCATCACGGACCTCGATCCGATGCGCTTCGGGCTTCTTTTCGAGCGCTTCCTCAATCCGGAGCGCGTGTCGATGCCGGATTTCGACATCGACTTCTGCCAGACGCGCCGCGACGAGGTGATCCAATACGTCCGTTCGCGCTACGGCAGGGACCGCGTGGCCCAGATCGTCACCTTCGGTTCGTTCCTGGCGCGCGGCGTACTGCGCAATGTCGGGCGCGTGCTGGAGATGCCGTTGGGCCAGGTCGACAAGCTCGCCAAGCTCGTGCCCCAGAACCCCGCCAATCCGGTGACCCTGGCGCAGGCCATCGAGGGCGAGCCGCGCCTGCAGGAGGCGGCCGAGACCGACCAGAAGGTCGCGAAGCTGCTCGGCATCTCGCGCACGCTCGAGGGACTCTATTCCAACGCTTCGACCCATGCGGCCGGAATCGTGATCGGCGACCGCCCGCTGCACGAACTCGTGCCGCTCTATAAGGACCCCAAGTCCGATATGCCGGCCACCCAGTTCAACATGAAATGGGTGGAGCCGGCCGGGCTCGTGAAGTTCGACTTCCTGGGCCTCAAGACGCTGACGGTGCTCGATACCTGCATCAAGCTCATCGCGCGGCGCGGCATCGTGCTCGACCTGTCGAAGATCCCGCTCGACGACGGGCCGAGCTACGCCATGCTGGGACGCGGCGAGACGGTCGGGGTGTTCCAGGTGGAATCGGGCGGCATGCGCAAGGCGCTGGTCGAGATGAAAGCCGACCGGCTGGAGGACATCATCGCGCTGGTGGCGCTGTACCGGCCGGGTCCGATGGCCAACATCCCGGTCTATTGCGCGCGCAAGCTCGGCGAGGAGCAGCCCGAATACCCGCACCCCAAGCTCGAGCCGGTGCTCAAGGAGACCTTCGGGGTCATCATCTACCAGGAACAGGTGATGCAGGCCGCCCAGACCCTGTCGGGCTATTCGCTCGGCGAGGCCGACATGCTGCGCCGCGCCATGGGCAAGAAGATCAAGGCCGAGATGGACGCTCAGCGGGCGCGCTTCGTGGACGGGGCCGTCGAGCGCGATATTCCCCGCGCCAAGGCCGACGAGATATTCGACCTCCTGGCCAAATTCGCCGATTACGGCTTCAACAAAAGTCACGCCGCCGCCTATGCGCTGATCTCCTACCAGACCGCTTACTTGAAGGCCAACTATCCGGTCGAATTCCTGGCGGCCTCGATGACGCTCGACAAGGCCAACACCGACAAGCTGAGCGAATTCCGCAACGAGGCGCAGCGGCTCGGCCTCATCGTGGAGCCGCCTTCGGTGAACCTGTCGGGCGTGGATTTCGAGGTCAACGCCGCGAAACGCTCGATCCGCTACGCCCTTTCGGCCGTGAAAGGGGCGGGCGAGGGACAAGTTGAGGCCATTGTGCGGGCCCGAGGCGACCGGCGCTTCGCGAGCCTGGGCGACTTTGCGGCCCGCGTCAACCCGCGTGAGGTCAACAGGAAGGTGCTCGAAAGCCTCGCGGCCGCGGGCGCCTTCGACGAGCTGGAGCCCGACCGGGCGAAGGTGTTCGGCGGCATCGAGACCCTGATGGCGGTCGCGAACCGCCTGCATCTCGACCGGGAGGGCGGGCAGGGCGCCATGTTCGGCGGGGCCGACGGGGCGTCCGTGCTGCACCTGCCGCAAGGGCGCCCATGGCCCGCGGCCGAGCGCCTCAAGCGCGAGTTCGACGCGATCGGCTTCTTCCTCTCGGGCCATCCCCTCGATGACTACGGCCGGGTGCTGGAGCGGCTCAAGGTCGAGAAATGGTCCTCCTTCGCCCGCGACGTCAGGAACGGCAGAAGCGGCGGGCGGCTCGCCGCGACAGTGCTGGACCGCAACGAGCGGCGGACGAAATCCGGCAACAAGATCGGTATCGTCGACCTGTCGGACCCGTCCGGCCAGTACGAAGCCATCATGTTCCAGGAGACGCTGAACACCTATCGGGACCTGTTCGAGAAGGGCAATGCGGTGCTGCTCGACGTGCAGGCCAGTGCCGAGGGCGACGAGGTGCGGGTGCGGATCGTCAAGGCCGAGGCGCTGGAGACCGCGGCCTGCCGCATCGGCAAGGGCCTCCGCATCCACCTGCGCGACGCGGGACCCATCGCCTCCATCGCCGGCGCTTTGGGCCGGCGCGGCGATGGGGAGGTGTCGTTCCTGGTGCCGTCGGGCGGCACCGGGCGCGAAGTCGAAGTGAAACTCCGCGACCGCTACGCCGTCTCGCCCGAGGTAGCCACTGCGTTGCGCGCCATTGCGGGGGTCACGCAGGTCGAGAACCTGTAGACGACCCTGGCAGCGCCGTTCGGACCGCCATGCGGGACATCGTCCCGATCGCAAGCGGTGCCGTCGGGGTGTTCTTCGGGGAAGTCAGCGGGCTCGACGTCCCGGGACCGGGTGGTGGGCCAGTGTGAAGTTAGGTGCGCCGTAAAGCCCGGAGCCACCTGAGCCGCCCACACGGCGGCCGCCTAGTCTGGCGGGGGTGGAAGCGCGATCTCACGGACAATAAGCCGGTCGATCTCCAGTGTGCCGAAGCGCGCCTTGCGGATCGAAAGTCGTCCGATGGCGAAGGCGCCTACCGCAATTGCCCCAATCGCAAGAGCACCGATCGCAAGCGCACCGGTTGCGAGTGCGCGCGTGGCGGCTGCCGGTGACGTGAGGTCTGTGCCAATCGTGATCGCTCCAACGCCCTTCGTAACCACTACTTGAGGCAAGTATGTGGGAAATGGCGGTCGACCGCCAGCGAGGTCAAAACCCCCTGCATTCAGACACTAGGCGGGGCCGGGTAGTGGGTCAGTCTGAAATTCGATCCCTTTGACTCCGTTCCCGCCAGTCCCGTAGCTCCTATACGCTAGACGAGGAGCATGGGAGATGAAGCATCCCAGAATGAGTCCAGCCCTTCGTTACAAAGATGCACCAGCAGCGACTGAGTGGCTCTGCCGCGCGTCGTTTCGAGAAGAACCCTGTCGCTCCCGGCAAGGATGCCATTATCGAACACGCGCAATTAGCGGTCGGAAGCGACATGATCCTGCTTGGGTCAGTCAAAGACACCGAGTTCGACAAATTCGTGGCGCTCCCAAGCGATGTTGGCAGGTGCACTATCACTTTGTACATCGTCGTTGATGACCCGGATACACACTATGCGCGGGCTCTGAATGCAGGCGCAAAAATCATGAGAGAACTCACGGATCATGATTACGGAGGTTGAGACCTTTCCTGCCTTGATATCGAGGGGCACATTTGGACCTTTGGCACTCACGATCCTTGGGAACCCAAGTGAATCCCAACTTCATCAAAACGCCCCAACGTCTCCGCGACAAACTCGTGGCACCTGCCTAGGCAATGGCGTAACGAACTGAGGCAGTTAGGGCACCCAGGGAAATAACCGCTTCGGAACCCGCGGCGTTCGACGAGGGAAGGGCGTAACGACGTGAAGCGGTCATTTCCATGGGGACCCTTATCTCCGAGTGGTTCCTTAACCCCATGACGCCGCCGCTCGACGAGGACGGCCTGATCGCCCGCTTCTTCGCGCCCATCGCGGGGCCGGGAGGTCTGGGCCTGCGCGACGACGCGGCCCTGCTGAGGCCGTTGCCGGGACACGACCTCGTCGTGACGACGGACGCCCTCGTGGCGGGCGTGCATTTCTTCGCCGTCGACCCGCCCGAGAGCATCGCCCGCAAGGCGCTGCGCGTGAATCTGTCCGACCTCGCCGCCAAGGGCGCGGAGCCGCTCGGCTTCACCCTGGCGCTGGCGCTCGAGGCCGCCTGGACGCCCGAATGGCTCGCCGGCTTCGCGCGCGGCCTCGGTGAGGACGCCGTCTCCTACGCCTGTCCGCTGCTCGGCGGCGACACGGTGAGGACGCCCGGGCCCCTGACGCTGTCGATCACGGCTTTCGGAGCCGTGCCGGAGGGCTGCATGGTGCCGCGCACCGGCGCCAGGCCGGGCGACCGGATCTATGTCTCGGGAACCATCGGCGACGCCGCGCTCGGGCTCGTGTTGCGGCTGTCCGGCCGCGAGCCGCCGCCCGAGCAGGCCTACCTCCTCGACCGCTATCTCCATCCGCAACCGCGGCTGGCACTGCGGCCGGCGCTGCTGGCCCATGCGTCCGGCGCCATGGACGTGTCGGACGGGCTCGTGGGCGATCTCGCCAAGATGATGCGCGCGTCAGGTGCGTCGGCCGAGGTCGACCTCGCGTCCGTGCCACTGTCGCGGGCCGCGCGGCTGGCGATCGCGGGGGAGCCGTCGGGCTTCGACGTGGCGGTGACGGGCGGCGACGACTACGAGGTCCTGGCCACGGTGCCCGAAGCGGAGGCCACCGGCTTCGAGGCCGCGGCGCTCGCGGCCGGCGTGCCCGTGACGGCCATCGGACGCGTCGTCGCCGGCGAGGGCGCGGCCCTGTTCCTGGACCGGGACGGTCGATCGCGCGTCTTCGACCGCGGCTCGTTCAGCCATTTCTGAGAAGCTTGGCCGGTCTGTCCCTCAATGGGCCCGAACCGATCGTCACTCAGCGACTCCGAGGTGCCCTCATGGGTATATTCTATGCCGCTCTCGCTGTCGTGGCGGGCGTGATGTTGCCCTTGCAGGCGGCCATCAATGCTCGGCTGGCACGTACCGTCGGCGGTGCGGTATGGGCCGCCACTGTTTCAGGTCTGGTCTTGACGATCGTCCTCGCCGTTGTCGCCAGCGCAGCCACACGGGCAGGCCCGCGCACGAGCGGCCTCGATGCGCTGCCGTGGTGGGCATGGACGGGTGGGCTTTGCGGGGCCGTCGTCTTGTCGGCGACGACCGCCATAGCACCCAGGCTTGGGACCGCCAGCATGATCGCGCTCGTCATGACGGGTCAGGTCCTGAGTTCGCTTGTTCTGGACAACTTCGGGCTGCTCGGCTTGCCGTCGGAGCCATTGAGCCTAAAACGGCTTACTGCGGCAGCGCTGCTCATGGGCGGTGCGGCTCTGATGAGGTAGCCGAAACCTCATACGCGATCTTTTCAAGCAAGATCGTCAGGGAAAGCCGGCCGCGAGACCCCGGCCGACCGAGACGCCGAACTCGATCGAGGTGTTGCCGGTCAGCGCATAGGCGAAGCCCGCGCCGACGCGCGGCGCGGCGAGGAGGTTGCCCGAGCCGTTGAGCAGCTCGTTGAAGCTGTCGGTGGTGTTGCCGGCGAGTCCCGGCCCGGTGATCGGCTTGGCGACGACGAGACCGGCCGTGACGAACGGCGTGAAGCGACCCATTGCGTAGCCGACCTTTGCGCTAGCCTCGCCGAAGTCGAAGCCCTTCAGGCCCGGCTGCCCGAGCAGCGCCGGCCCGTAACCCGTGGCGCCCTGCAGCCCGACAATCACGCCGTTGCCGAGGACGCGGTCGTAACCCGCATAGACGTCGCCGCCGACGCCGCCCTTGATGCCGTGGCCCGAGACGCCGAAGATCTCGGTCCCGACATAGAGCCCGTGGTAGAGCGACTCCGGCACCTGCGGGTCGAGCGCCATCGAGGGCAGGGCAGGGGCGGACGCGCCGCTCGCTCCGGCCGACGGCTTTACGGTCCCGGGCAGGGGCGCCGTCGCGAAGAGGGGTGTGCGCGGCACAGTGCCGTCCGCGGCTCCGGCCGGGCCGACCTGGGCCGTGCCGGCCATCGCGCCTGCGGCCATCGCGGCCAGGAGCAGCCTCGCATCCATCGCGGTCTTCCTCGGTTCGGCGTGGTTCGAGCTTTCCCCGGAACGGTGCCGCCCGGCAAGGTTCGCGATGGTGCGTTTCGCCAGCGCCCTCACGTCTTGGTCCGGTTGAGGCCGGTGAACATCATCTTGGAGAAGGCGTCCTGCAGCTGTTCGGGCGACTGCGTGAACATCGACAGCCAGCTCTTCAGCACGCTGTCGGGCGAGAAACGCTCGATCTCGGCCAGCATCTTCTTCTCCACCTCCTGCATCACGACCGCCTGCAGGGGCTGGACATCCGGCAGGCCGAAGAACTGCCGGGCTTCCAGCGGCGTGCATTCCACTTCGAGCTTGCACTTCATGGCCCCGCCACCCCCCTTGCACAGACCCGCTCTTCGCAGAGGCGATAGGCGGTCACATCTTTTCGGGGATCCTGCAGTCGGGCGGCCCCCGGAAGCCGGGCCGATGCTGAACCGCAAAGGGGTCCCGTGCAAGGGGAGCGTCGGAGGGGGCTCGAAAGGGCAGGTCCGTGCTCGGTCTCGGAGGACGCCATCGGCGAGCGCTTCGCCGGATCGCTCGGGCCAGCCGAGCGGTCCGGGTTTCCGATCTGCAAAGGCTCGCTCAGGCCAGCTGCTGCGCGATCGAGCGGGTCAGCGGCGTTTCGACGTCGCCGGTGTGCTTGGTCGTCACCGTCTCGATCAGCACGATCCAGCACTCCTCGTCGGCCACCGGATTGTGCATCACCCCGCGGGGGACGACGCAGAACTCGCCCGCCTCGAGAACCGTCTCGGCGCCGCCCTCGAACTGGATGCGCAGCCGGCCCCGGATGACCTGGAACAGCTCGTCCTCCTCGTCGTGCTTGTGCCATGCGAGCTGGCCGAGGAGTTTCGCGACCTTCACGTACTGATCGTTCACACGGCCCACCACCTTGGGCGACCAATGCTCGGTCAGGCCATCGAGGGCGGCTCCGATGTCGACGGGCTGGATCACGGGATCTCTCCGAATGGGAATCAAAGCCAGATGGGCACGATTGAGGCCGCCAGCAGGGCTCCGAGCGCGATGTTGAGCGTCCGCCACTGCGCCTCGGTCCGCAAGGCCCGTGCAAGCATCAGCCCGGCGGCACACCAGAGCGACAGCGAGAGGGCCGCGGCCAGTCCGAAGGTGATGCCGAGCAGCAGCCCCAATCGGGCAGGCTCGTTCGCCAGTGCCGCGAAGGATGCCGCGGCGCCGACCGTCATGGCCCAGCCTTTGGGGTTGTGCCAGAGCATCCAGAGGCCCCCGACGAAACTCGACGGCCTGGTGATGCCCGTCATGCGGTGCGGAGCGCCGCGGCCCGCGATCTGCCACGCGAGCCAAAGAAGATAGAGCGAGCCGATCGCCTTCATGGCCAGTTGCAGCGACGGGACCGCGAGCAGGATGCCGGCCAGCCCCGCCGCGGCCGAGGCCGCCATGGAGGCGAGCCCGGCCGCGATGCCGGCGATCAGCGGCACGGAACGCCGGAAACCGAAATTCGCGCCCGACGCCGTCGCGAGCGTGGTGGCGCCGCCAGGGCTGATCGTCGACACCAGGACGAACAGGAACAGCGGGGTCAGGGCGTCGAGGGACATGGCCTCTCCTCGCGGGAGAGGTCGAGATAACGCCACGAGCTTCGGAAGCGAAACTAATGATGGTGATCCCCACCATTAGCCATCATAATGCCAGCATGACGCGGAACCTGGACATCGGCCTCCTGCGGGCCTTCGCGGTCGCCGCCGATCGGCGCAGCATGACGGCGGCGAGCCAGGTCCTGAATCTCACGCAGGGCGCGGTCAGCCAGCAGATCGCGCGGCTGGAGACGCTCGCGGGTGGCCCGTTGCTGGCCCGCGAGCGGCGCGGTCTGCGCCTGACGCCGTCCGGCGAACGCCTGCTCGGCAAGGCTCGCCGTCTGCTCGCCTTGAACGACGAGATCTGGACCGACATCAACGGCGGCACCATCGACGGACCGGTGCGGCTCGGCCTCCCTTACGACCTCGTGGGCGCCTGTCTTGCGCCGGTGCTGAAAGCCTATGCCGAGGCGTGTCCGCACGTGGAGCTCTCGCTCGACTGCGGGTCGTCGGATGAACTTGAGCGACGCCTCGCCGACGGCCGGCTCGATCTCGCAGTGCTGGAAGAGCTCGTGGCGACCGCGACGGGCGAGTGCCTGGCGGTCGATCGGCTGGTCTGGGCCGGAGCCAAGGGCGGCACGGCCCATGCGAGGACCCCGCTGCCGGTCTCGATGGTAGCCGAGACCTGCGCCTTCAGGCCGGCGGTGCTGGCAGCCCTCGAGCGGCAGCATCGGGACTGGAGGACGATGTTCGAGAACGGCAGCCTCGATGCGACCCTCGCGACGGTGCGGATGGATCTCGCGGTCTCGGCCTGGCTCGCGTCGGCGGTTCCGGCCGACCTCGACGTCCTGCCGCCCGAAACCGGCCTGCCGGATCTGCCGTCCTTCGCCATCACGCTTCACCTGCCCGACCGGCCCTCAACACCGGCCGCGAGCGAACTGGCCCGCCACATCCGCACCGCCTTGGCGCCGCACCGGCAATCGCGTGAACCATAGGGTGAGATGGCCCCGCGCACGCCGCGCAGGAGTCCGGTACCTGTCGAGGAGTCGAGCGATGAACACCGGTTAAGAGATGCTCAACCGCTTGTCTTCGCCCGCCGCGAGACCATTGAGAAGCGCGTGAAGGAAATGATCCTCAAGGCGAAGGTGCTCCGCGCTTTGCGGAAACACCAAGGCATGTGGCCGATCCGCTGCGCAGCACGCCGCGTTTTCTTCGAGCACGAGGTCCCCGATCCGTCGATTGAACACGAAGGTCGGTGATTCCGGGACGACGAATGCTTGCGTCTCGATCGAGATACGGCCCTTGCTGATCGACTCGGGAAAGCTCCGATCGGCGGCATGGGCGTGTTCCCGACCGGCGAACCCCGCCCACGACAGCGGCCCGCCAGCATGCTAGAATCTCACGCGATGGCGACGAGAACCACGAGCCGGGCGGGCGCGAAGGCGAGAGCCCAAGCACCCTCGATCTTCGACCCGGCACCGCCGGCCGGCGAGGCCGGGCCGGCTGCCCTCGCGGGCGAAGCCGGCCGGCTCGGTAACGCGCCCGAAGTCACCGTCAGCGAGCTTTCGGGTGCGCTGAAGCGCACGGTCGAGGACCGTTTCGGCTACGTCCGGGTGCGGGGCGAGGTGTCGAACTACCGTGGGCCTCATTCCTCCGGCCACGCCTATTTCTCGTTGAAGGACGAAGGCGCCCGCATCGACGCCGTGGTCTGGCGCACCAGCCTCTCCCGCATGCGCGTCAAGCCCGAAGAGGGCATGGAAGTGGTGGCGACCGGAAAGCTCACCACGTTCCCGGGCAAATCCTCCTACCAGATCGTCATCGAAACGCTGGAGCCCGCGGGCATCGGCGCCCTGATGGCCATGATGGAGGAGCGCCGCCGGCGTTTCGCGGCCGAAGGCCTGTTCGACGCCGCACGCAAGCGACCGCTGCCGTTCCTGCCCGTCACGGTCGGTGTCGTGACGTCGCCGACCGGCGCCGTCATTCGCGATATCCTGCACCGCATCGAGGGCCGTTTTCCCCGTCATGTGCTGCTGTGGCCCGTGCGGGTCCAGGGGGACGGCAGCGCCGAGGAGGTGGCCCGTGCCATTCGGGGCTTCGACGCGCTCGGCCTGGGCGGCCGGATGCCGCGCCCGGACGTCGTCATCGTGGCGCGGGGCGGCGGCTCGCTCGAAGACCTGTGGAGTTTCAGCGACGAGGGCGTGATCCGGGCCGCCGCCGACACCCGCATCCCGCTCGTCTCGGCCGTGGGGCACGAGACCGACTGGACGCTGCTCGACCATGTGGCGGACCTGCGCGCACCGACCCCGACCGGCGCCGCGGAACTCTGCGTGCCGGTGAGGGCCGAACTCGGCATGGCGCTCGACCGCCTCGGCGGCCGCCACGGCGCCGCCATGCTGCGCCACCTCGAGGGCGCGCGCGACGTCCTGCGGGCGACCGCCCGCGCCCTGCCGTCCGGCGCCGATCTCCTGGCGCTGCCGCGCCAGCGGCTCGACCATGCCGCGACACTGCTGCCGACGTCGCTCCGCTCCGGAGCGGACGCGCGCCGGCTCACGCTGGCGCGGCTGGGCAGCCGCCTTGCCGCGCAATCGCCGGGAGCAAGGCTCGGGCGCGTGGTGGAACGGGTGGGGGCGCTCGATGCGCGGCTGGCGCGCGCCGTGACCGTCGCATCCGAGCGCCGCCGACAGCGGCTCGACACCGCGGCGACACGGCTCGGTGCCGCCCTGAAGAGCCGCACCGCGCTGGCCGTGCAGGACAACCGCAACAGCGCCGGGCGGCTCTCGGCACTGGCCGAGCGCCTCCGCCACGGCGCGAGGCAGGCCAACGAGCGCCGTGCCGCGCGGGTCGTCGGGGTGGCTCAGCTCCTGGTCAGCCTGGGATATCGCGCCGTGCTGGCGCGAGGCTACGCGCTGGTCCGCGACGAGGCCGGCCATCCGGTCCGGGCCGCGGCCGGGCTCGCGCCCGGCACGCCGCTGGGGCTCGAATTCGCCGACGGCACATTGACGGTCCAGACGCTGGACGGAGACGGGCCGCCGCGCGTGCCGCGGCCCCGTGCCGGCAAGCCCGCGACCGCGAAGGGCACCGCGGCGCCGGTTCGCCAGGGCAGCCTGTTCTGATGCCCGTGCGGCGTCGGACCGCCTCCGTGCGGATGGCGCCGGTCGCGTGCGACTCTCTCACGCCGCCGCCGTGGCGTGTTCGGGCAATCCCGTCGGCAGCCGGAACGAACGGACCGTCGCCGGGGCGCCGACCTCGAAGGGCGTGACGTCGGACCAGAACCGCCGGGCGAACTTCGTGGCATCGACCTCGTACGGGCGGTCGAAGGTGAACCGCATCTCGGCGACCTCGCGCATGAACGGCGAGACGAGGCCCAACAGCGGCAACAGCCCGAGCGGCACGGCGCGCACCTTCAGCTTACTGCCGAGCGCCTCGGCACCGAGACGCAGGATCTGGCGCGGGGTGCGGGTCGGCGCGCAGGGCATGTTCCAGGCCTGGCCGTAGGCATCGTCGGGGGCATCGAGCAGCGTGACCACGGCGCGCGCGATATCGGGGACATAGGCGAAGTCGTGGGGCGTATCGGGCGGGGCGAGCAGCAGAGCCGGCTTGCCTCGCGCGAGCGCGCCGAAAGCCGCCGAGCCGAGATGCGAGGCGCTCACGCCCGGACCGTAGAAGTCAGGCGGCCGCAGGGCCGCGACGCGAGCCCGTCCGGCGGTCGCCGCGGCCATCCAGATGCGCGTGACCTCCGACCGGACCGCCGGCTTCGCGCCGAAATCCGTGAGGGCCATGTCCTCGCGGAGCGGCTCACGCTGCGGCCCGAGCATGTACAGGCCATCGACGAACACCATGCGGGCTCCGGTCGCGGCGCAGGCTTCGACGAGGTTGGTCATGGCTCTCGGCCAGGCGCTGCGCCAGACCCGGGCGTCGTAGGCAAAGCCGATCGCCACAACGACCTGCCCGGCTCCGGCGATCGCCTGACGGACGGCTTCCGCATCGAGCACGTCGCAGGACTTGAAAGCGGCTTGGGCCGGTAGATCGGCGGGGCGGCTACGTTGCGCGACGCGGACGGGGTCACGGCGGGCCAGAAGGGCCAGCGTCGTGGCGCGCCCGACGGCGCCGAAACCGATAACGACCGTGTTTCCACTCATGCTCACCTCCATCGAGAGCGTCATGGTAGGGCCGCACTGGTCATATCTGAAATGCATTGATATGATCATGGTCATGCGCGAAGTGAATATTGCTGGTCTCGACCTCAACCTCGTTCCCGCCCTGGACGCGCTGCTGCGTCGCCGCAACGTCACCCGGGCGGCGGCCGATGTCGGGCTGAGCCAGCCCGCCATGAGCCGCGCCCTCGCGCGTTTGCGGGATCTGCAAGGCGATCCCCTGCTCGTGCGGACACGGAGCGGCTACGTGTTGACGCCGCGCGCGCAGGCGATCCAACCACTGCTGGCCTCGGCCGTGCGCCAATTGCGCGACCTGTTCCAGCAGCAGAGCTTCGACCCCGGAACGGAGCGTCGCATCGTGCGTCTCGCGGCAGCCGACACGCAGACGGTGCTTCTCGTGCCCGGCATCATGGCACGCTTGGCCGGTGAGGCGCCCGGGGTCGATCTGCGCGTGGAAGGCTACGGGCCCGACCTCCTGGGGCGCCTCGACAGCGGCGCGCTGGACCTCGCCTTCGCCCTGTCGAGCACCCCGTTGCCGCCCGGCACCTCCAGCGAGGTCGTGGCCGAGGACCACCTCGCCCTGGTGATGCGTGGCGGGCATCCGGCCGCCGAGCGTGCTTGGTCGATCGCCGATTACGGCTGCTATCACCACGTCGGGGTGGCCCTGCTGGGCGATGGTCAGTCGGAGATCGACGCGCTCCTGGCCGCCGAGGGCGTATCGAGGCGGATCGCCCTGGTGACGCCGCACTTCATGGCGGCCCTGGCCGCGGTCGCCGCCACCGACATGGTCACCACCGTGTCGGCCGCTCTGGCGCGCCGCTTCGCCGCGGTCTTCGGCCTCGTGCTACACGAACCGCCCTTCGCCCGGACCCTTTTACAAACGACGCTGGTCTGCTCCCACGTGCGGGCCGCCGACCCGTTCCTCGCCTGGTTCCGGGCGCTGGTCCGCGAGGTCGCTTCGGCAACGACCGCAAGGTCGGCCGACAGCCGGTGAGGGTCGTTCGGGCTGCAGAGCGGCCGCCGCAGGCGGAGCGATCACGGTTCCGGGCGCGACAGAGGCCGACATCTCCCCGATCGCTCTTTCGGAAGTCTCACGGACGGCTATTCAAGCGATTCCAAACGGCGTAAGCGTCGTGACCCCTTCCCACCCGTGCGCCTGGTGCCATGAACCGCTACGAGCGTCGCCCCGTCGCTGCCGCCGAAGCCGAAGTCGATTTCGGGGACGGCGAATTCAGGGTCGTTCGGCCCGGCACCTTCGTGCGCTGCGGCGTCACCGGCACACCGATCCCGCTTGACGACCTGCGTTACTGGAACGTGGAACTGCAGGAGGCCTACGTGGATCCTCAGGCCAAGCTGGCCCGGATGGGCATCACCTTGCCCGGCTGAGCAGCCGGCCGAGCAGGTCTTCCAGCGGCACGGGATCGGCGAATCGCAACCGCACCGGCAGCACGGCCGCGGGAAATCCTGCCGGCAGCCGGACCCGATCCTTATCGGTCGTGACCAGCGCGGCACCGGCCGCCGCAGCGGCGCCGCGCAGGCCGTCGAGATCGCGCGCCCGATAGACGTGGTGGTCGGGAAAACCGATCTCCCGGGCGACGTCGAGCCCTGCGTCCCGCAGGGTCCGGAAGAACTTCTCGGGCCTGCCGATCCCCGAGAAGGCGAGGAGGCGCCGGCCCCGCAGCTCCGCGACCGCCCGTTCGCTCGGCTCGAAGGCGCCGTGCATGACCGGCAGGCCGCGGCGTTCGGCTTCCGCCGCAACCCTGTCGCCCGGGGCTCCCGCGCCGATCACGACGACGAGCTCGACCGACCCCCATTGCCGCACGAGCGGCGCCCGCAGCGGTCCGGCCGGCAGGCACAGTCCGTTGCCGATGCCGACCCCGCCGTCCACCACGGCGATCGCGGCATCCTGGGCGAGCGACCGGCTCTGCAGGCCGTCGTCCATGATGACGATCGTGGATCCGGCCGCGACCGCGGCCCGCGCGGCCGCAACCCGGTCGGCCGCCACGAAGCACGGCGCCGCGCGGGCCAACAGCAGCGGCTCGTCGCCCACGTCCCCGGCACCGTGGCGGGCGATGTCGACGGGGATCGGCCCCGGCGCAACGGTGCGGCGGCCGTAGCCGCGCGATACGAAACCCGGGCTGTGGCCGGACGCGATCATCTGCCTGGCGATCTCGATCGCCAAGGGGGTCTTGCCGGCGCCCCCGACAACGAAATTGCCGACGCAGACTACCGGCACGCCGACGCCCGCGCCGGACTTCGCCATCCGGGACCCCGCAACGGCGCCGTAGAGCGCCGCCAGCGGCGCGAGCGCCAGGGCGGCCGGGCCGGGCCGGGGTCGCCACCAGAAAGCGGGAGCCTGCAGCGTCACGGGGTCCCGGCCAGAAACGGCTCGAGTGCCGCCATGACGCGGCCCGTGGCGCCGGCCCGCCGCTCGACGACCTCGGCGGCAGCCCTGGCCACGAGGCGCAGCCGCGCCGTGTCGGACAGCAGCACCGTGAGCGTCTCTGCGAGCTCGGTCGCGTCGTCCACGGCCACGGCCCCGCCGGCCGCGTCGAGGTCCGCATAGATCTCGGCGAAGTTGCCCGTGTAGGGGCCGTGCAGGACCGCGCAGCCAAGCTTCGCGGGTTCGATCGGGTTTTGGCCGCCGCCGGGTGGCGTGAGCGACTTGCCGACGAAGACCGCGTCCGACACGCGGTAGAACAAGCCGAGTTCTCCCAGCGTGTCGGCGATGTAGAGGGCGGTGCCGCGCTGCAGCACCTCGTGTCGGGACCGCAGCGCGGCCGGGATCCCGCGCCGGCGCGCTTCCTCGCGCAGCGCCGCGCCACGTTCCGGCTGGCGCGGCACCAGTATCGTCAGCACGTCGTCGAGGTCGCGGCGCAGCAGGCCGTGAGCCTCGATCAGCGCGGCTTCCTCGTCGGCATGCGTCGAGGCCGCGACCCAAACGGGCCGGCCTCCCATCCGGGCCGCGAATTCACTGGCCGCGGCCGGATCGGCGACCGGGGGCGGCACGTCGAATTTGAGGTGGCCTGCTGTCTCGACCCTGGCGGCCCCGAGCGCCGTGAAGCGTTCCGCATCCTCTGCGGTCTGGCACAGGCACAGGGCCGTGCGCCCGAGCATGGCGCCGATGAATCCCGGAGCCCGCGACCAGCGCCGGGCCGAGCGCGCCGACAGGCGGGCGTTGACCAGCACCAGCGGAACGCCGGCGCGGTCGAGGCCATGGACGAGGTTGGGCCAGAGCTCGGACTCGGCCAGGACGGCGAGGTCGGGCCGCCAGAAACCGAGGAAGCGCCGCACCGCGCCCGGCAGGTCGAGCGGCACGAACTGGTGGGTGACGCCGGCCGGGAGACGGCCCATGAGCACCCGCGCCGAATTCACCGTGCCGGTCGTGACCAGGACGTGGCACCCGTGCTCGACCAGGGCGTCGATGAGCGGCAGCAGCGAGACGCCCTCGCCGACGCTGGCGCCATGCAGCCAGACGAGCCGGCCGGGTGGGCGGAGGCGGCCCGGCCGACCGAGACGCTCGCCGATCCGCACCGCATCTTCCTTGCCGCGTTTCAGGCGCCAGCCGAGGAACGTGCGGCCGGCCGGCTCGACCAGGGCCGTGGCGGCCCGATAGGCCACGAAGAGGGCGGACGTCGTCACGGCCCGACGGGCACCCGATTGCCCGGATCCCGGCTGCCGGGATCCCGCTCGCCAGGATCCCGCTCGCCCGGATCCCGGGCCCCGATCAGCCCGTAGGCGCGGGCATGGACGGCGTCGAGCCCCGTCTCGACCGCGAGGCGCGCCGCTTCGAGGGCCGCGTCGTCGGCCTCCCGCGCCACGCGCACGGGCTCGCCCAGCACCATGGCGCCGCGCCCGAAGGGTTTGCCGAGGCTGGCCCGGTCCCAGGAGCGGAAATCGAAGCGGCGGCTCGTCACCACGGCGATCGGGTAGATGGGCCGGCCCGTCATGCGGGCCAGCGTGACGATCCCGAGCCCGGCGCGCCGCGACACCTTGGGCACATCGGCCGTCATGACGACCGTGCGGCCCTGCCCGAGGCGGCGGGCCATCTCGCGCAGCGCCGCCGCCCCGCCGTGCATGCGGGTCTTCTGCGCGCCCTTGCCGCCCGATCCGCGGATCGGCTCGACGCCGAGGCGCCGCAGGATGACCGCATTGATCTCGCCGTCCCGGTGTCGCGAGATCAGCGCCGCGACTTTGGTGCCGGCCGGCCAGGCGTAATGCACCATGAAGTGCTGGCCGTGCCACATGGCCACGATGACCGGAAGTTCCGGCGTGATGGCGGCGACGAAGCCCGGCGGGTGCTGCACGAAGCGGTTGGTGCGCTGCACGAACTTCAGGTAGGCACTGGCCAGCGCGCCGGCTGTCTCGAGGACGGCGGGGGCCCGGCCGACCGTCTTCAGCACGGCGGTCAGGGGACGGTGCCGCCGCCCGGCAGCGACGGGTCGAGATAGCGGTGCAGGTGGACGACGAAGTAGCGCATGGCGGCGTTGTCGACGCTGGATTGGGCCTTGGCGCGCCAGGCCACGACCGCGCTGGCATAGTTGGGGAAGACCCCGACGATGTCGAGCGTCGTGGGGTCGCGGAACGCGGTCCCGCCGATCTCGACAAGTTCGCCGCCGAACACGAGGTGCAGCAATTGTGGGCTCTTCTGGTCCATGATGTCTCATGTGCCGCGCTGGTGAAGGGAACGCCTTTCGGCCTTCCGGGACAACGGCCTTTAGGTTCGGGCGGAGGAAAGTCGGGAAGATGGGCCGCGTTCTACACGATGACGGTGGCGCTCTTCCAGGCCGATGACGCTCAGCCGCCCACCCCGAGCGTGCGGCGCCCGGCCCCCACCAGGGCGGGCTGCAGGTTGGGTCCCGCCCCGTAAAGCGTGCGGTGGCGCGGGACGCGCCGATTGTATTGGAGCTGCAGGCCGTCGGCAGCCGTGAGCCGGCCGCCGGCCTCGTGCAGGATGACGTCGACGCCCGCGAGATCCCAATCGTGGGCATCGGGCGACGCGATGGCGGCGTCGATCTCGCCGCCCGCCACGGCCGCGAACCGGCAGGCCAGCGACGCGATCCGCGGCACCAGGACCACCGGATAGGCGCCCGCCAGGGGTTTGATGAAACCGGCCGGGGCCGACAGCCTCGCTCCGGCGAGTTCGTCCCCGCCGGTCGCGGCCGTCGGCACCCCGTTGCGCCGCGCGCCCCCGCCGAGCCTCGCGTCGTAGGTGACGCCGAGCGCCGGCGCCAGCACCACCCCCGCCACGGGCCGGCCGTCGCTGACGAGGGCGACCGACACGGCCCAATGCGGGTCGCCGGCCGCGAAGGAGCGGGTGCCATCGATGGGATCCACGATGAGCACGTGGTCGTGATCGAGGCGGGTGAGGTCGTCGACCGTTTCCTCGGACAGCCAGCCGGCATCCGGCACGGCGGCGCGCAGCCGGTCGTGCAGGTAGCGGTCGACCGCGAGATCGGCTGCCGTGACCGGCGAGCCGCCGGCCTTGAAATCGACCCGGGCCGCCGTCCGGGCGCCGAGCCGAAAGAAGCCCATCGCCATGTCGCCGGCGACGCGTGCGGCATCGAGGAGGAGGTCGAGGACGGCACGCGTGTCGCTGGGGGGGATGGGAGCCACGGCACCGACGCGGGGTTGCGGAAGGGGAGAGGATCCTCTCCGGACCCCGTCGAGGCTCTAACCCGCGACCCGTAGCGACGCAAGCTGGCGCGGCAGCGCGGCCGGGCGACAGCGACTTCGGAGCGTTCCCTCCAGCGTCGGCCTCCTCCACCACGCGAAGCCGAGCTTGCTCGGTCAGCGTGGTCCCCCTCCTCCGCGAGGCGGAGGAGGATACGCGCCCATGCCGCCGCAGATCCTCCTCTGCGGAGCGGAGGAGGGGGACCGCACGAGAGTGCGGTGGAGGAGGCGATACCGAAGCCCGGCCAGATGTCGAAGATAAACCAGGGTCGGTGCAATCGGCGCGGTCTCGTTGGTGATTTCGACACCATGAGGCGAGGTGTGGGCCGATATCCTTCGTTTCATCGAAGCTTAAGCACGCCTGTTAGCGGTTCCACGGCGAATGTAAATGTAATCTGACTGTATCGGAAAGCGAAGACCTTTAGCTGGCCGATCAGGCGAAAGTAACGAAGCGGAAACCGCGTCGCTGAATGCCGGATCGAGCTGCTGCGAGTCCTGCAGGCGGCAGCAACAATGTGAGGCGTCCATGTCCACGAATGCAGTGCCGGCCCAGATGGTGCCCAGCATCTTCGATCGCATCGCCGACGGCGTCGCAGCGCGCCACGGTCTCACGGCCGGCGACCCCCGGGCCGACAACCGCCGCCGCAGCGTGCTGCTGACGCGCGACCGCGTGACCATCGACCGGAGCTACCGCGGCATCGCCATGCGGCTGTCCGTGCCGGTGTCGGCCTACCAGGGCGTCTGCGTGGCCGTGAAGCCCACGGCGACCGGCGGCTTCTTCTACGAGCTGCGGTTGGCGCATCGCGACCCCGATCTCTCGATCACGCTGGTCGAGGCGATCGACGAGGGCCGCATCTGGGCCGACTGGCGCGCCTCCGCGGGCTACTTCAACGTGCCGGCCCTGGTGGAGCGCAACGACGGGCCGGAAGCTTGGGCGCCGCCACTCGCGGGCGGGGACCATCACGATCGCCGCGCCAAGCGCCGCCACCGTCCGGGCATCGTGACCCGACGCGCCGTGCGGCTCGAGGCGCTGGAGACCGTGCACCGCGAGGACGAGATCATCGCGCGGGATTGAGGGCTCCCGGGGAATGACGGCCCCGAAAGCGGCCTTCGTCAGCGCCTGCCGAACAGCCGTTCGATGTCGTTGAGCTTCAATTCGACGTAGGTAGGCCGGCCGTGGTTGCACTGGCCCGACCCCGGCGTGCGCTCCATCTCGCGCAGCAGCGCGTTCATCTCGTCGGGCAGAAGCCGCCGTCCGGCCCGCACCGCATTGTGGCACGCCATGGTCGCGAGGTAATGGTCGAGCCGGCGCTCCAGCGGTACCGTGGCGCCGTCGGCCCGGATCACGTCGACGAGGTCGCGCACCAGTGCCGTCATGTCGCCCCGGCCGATCACCGACGGGACTTCGGTGACCGCCACGGCACCCGGCCCGAAGGCCTCGACGCCGAGGCCCAGCGACCCCAAGGCCTCGGCCTCGCCGAGCAGCAGGGCCGCGGCGTCGGGCGTCATCTCGACCACGGCCGGGATCAGCATCATCTGCCGCGCCACCCCACCCTCGGCGCGCGACCGCTTCATCCGCTCGTAGACGAGCCGCTCATGGGCCGCGTGCTGGTCCACGATGACGATGCCGTCCCGGGTCTGGGCCAGGATGTAGGTCTCGTGGAACTGCGCCCGGGCGGCGCCGAGTGGCGCGTCGGCGCCGAGCCGCGCGTCCTCGTCCATGACCGCGACCCCGGGCGCGGATTCGCGCACGTCGGCCGATGGTTCGGACGCGAATCCCGCCTGTGGGTTCTCGGCGAAGCCGCGGGGCGCCGCGCCATCGGCCGGGGCACCCTGCGAGCCACGCCAGTCCCATCCGCCCCGCGGGCGTGCCTGGTCTCCGGCGCCGAATGAGCGGGCGCCGAGCGCCCCCAAGGCGCGCGACCCGCCCGTGGTGGAGGCGCGATGGAGGGCGCCCGACAGCGCGTCCCGGATGGCCGAGACGACGAGGCCCCGCACCGCATTGGCGTCGCGGAACCTGACCTCGGCCTTGGCCGGGTGGACGTTGACGTCGACGGCACGGGGCTCGCAGCGCAAGAACAGCGCCACCACGGGAAAACGGTCGCGCGGCACGTGGTCCATGTAGCCGGCATAGAGGGCCGAGGTGAGGAGCTTGTCGCGCACCGGCCGGCCGTTGACGAAGAGGTACTGGCCGTCGCGCGTGCCCCGGTGGAAGGTCGGCAGTCCGACGAAGCCCGCGAGCGCGATGCCGTCCCCGTCGGTTCCGGCGCGTTCGGCCCGGAGCGGCAGGGCGTTGTCGACGAAATTGTCGCCGACGATCTGACTGACGCGGGTGAGGCGTCCCTCGTCGTCCTCGGCGCAGGCCAGATAGTCGAACCCGACCGCGGGCGTGCCGTCGAGCGACAGGTGCACGGCGGGATGCGCCATGGCGAGGCGGCGCACGGCATCCGCGATGGCGCTGGCTTCCGCGCGGTCGCTCTTCAGGAACTTCAGCCGTGCCGGCGTGGCGCCGAAGAGATCGCGCACCTCGACCGTGGTGCCGGCCCCGCGTGAGGCCGGCCGCACCGGCGACACCGCCCCGGCGTCGACCGCGATGTGGTGGGCCGTGGCGGCCGGCCCCGCGCCCGTGGCGCCTCGGGGCCGCGACACGATGTCGAGCCGCGCCACGGCGCCGATCGAGGGCAGGGCCTCGCCGCGGAACCCCAGCGTCGCGATGTCATGGAGATCGCCGCCCGGCAGCTTCGAGGTGGCATGGCGTTCGATCGCCAGCGCCAAGTCGGCGGCGTCCATCCCGGCGCCGTCGTCGCTGACCCGGATGAGGCCGCGGCCCGCCGCCTCGATGCGGATCTCGATGCGGCGTGCGCCGGCGTCGAGCGCGTTCTCGACGAGTTCCTTGATGGCCGAGGCCGGCCGCTCGACGACCTCGCCGGCGGCGATCCGGTCGATCAGGATGGGGTCGAGGCGGCGCACCGGCATGCGGTCACTGTCGGCCCGGGCCGGGGGGAGCGTCAAGGGCGGCTGGGGACGCCCCTCGCGGCTGTGCGGCAGCCTCCTCCACCGCACTCTCGTGCGGTCCCCCTCCTCCGCGATGCGGAGGAGGATACGCGCGCTGCATCCTCCTCTGCGAAGCGGAGGAGGGGGACCACGCGAAGCGTGGTGGAGGGAGGTGACGCTGGCCCGACGGTTCCCCTGGATCTTCCAGCCGAGCCCCCGGATCGGCCTCGGGACGCCGCCGCGCCGCGACGCGAACCCGTTGCCCGGCCGGGATCCCGCGCGTAACCTTCGGTCGTGTCACACGCCGAACAGATCACGACCGTCGCGGGCGCCGACCCGGTCGACGCCTTCATCCGGCGGTGGCAGGGCCGCGAGGGCGGGCAGGAGCGGGCCAATTACGGCCTGTTCCTGATCGAGCTCTGCGACACGCTCGGGCTGCCGCGGCCCGAGCCCGCCGGCGCCACGTCGGACGGCAACGACTACGTCTTCGAGCGCGCCGTCAGGCGCGTCGACCGCGACGGCGCGGTCTCCCATCCGCGCATCGACCTCTACCGGCGCGGCTGCTTCATCCTCGAGGCCAAACAGTCCCGCCTCAGGGGTGCCCGCAACGAGATCGTCGGGCAGCTGCCGCTGCCCGTGGTCCCGACCGCCAACCAGGGGCGGCGGAGCGCCGACCGGGCCTGGGACGTGCTCATGGTCAATGCGCGCCAGCAGGCCGAAGCCTATGTGCCGCTGCTGCCGGTCGGCCACGATCCGCCGCCGTTTCTCGTCGTCTGCGACGTCGGCCACTGCTTCGAGGTCTACGCCAACTTCCGCCGCGACGGGAAGGTCTACGACCAGTTCCCGGACCGCCGAGGCTTCCGGATCTACCTCGACGACCTGCGGGACGCGGCCGTGCGCGAGCGCCTCGTCCGCATCTGGACCGATCCGGCCTCGCTCGACCCGGCGCGCCACGCCGCCCGCGTCACCCGCGCCATCGCGGAGCGCCTCGCCGCCGTGTCGAAGGCGCTGGAAGCAAAAGGCTTCCCGCCCAAGGAAGTGGCCATGTTCCTCATGCGCTGCCTGTTCACCATGTTCGCCGAGGATGTCGGGCTCTTGCCCGAGGCCTCGTTCAAGGGCGTGCTGGAGCGCTGCGAGGCCGAGCCGTCGAAGTTCGTGCCCATGGTGGGGCAACTCTGGGAGGCGATGGACCGGGGCGACTTCGCCTATGCGATCGAGTGCAAGGTCCGCTGCTTCAACGGCGCCTTCTTCAAGGAACGCAAGGTGCTGCCGCTGGGCCACGAGGAGATCGGCGAACTGCGCCGGGCCGCCGGGTACGACTGGCGCGACGTCGACCCCTCGATCTTCGGGACGCTGCTCGAACAGGCGCTCGACGCCAGGATCGGCGCCGCCTCGGCGCCCATTACACGCCGCGCGCCTATGTCGAGCGGCTGGTCGCCGCGACCGTGATCGAGCCGCTCCGGGCCGACTGGCTCGCCGCCTTCGCGACCGCGGAACGCCAGCGGGCCGAGGGCCGGGCCGAGGAGGCGAGGCGAACCGTCGCGGCCTTCCACGACCGGCTCTGCGCGACCCGCATCCTCGACCCCGCCTGCGGCACCGGCAACTTCCTCTACGTGGCGTTGGAGCTGATGAAGCGCCTCGAAGGCGAGGTGCTGGAGGCGCTGGCGGCGTTGGGCGGCCAGGAGGCGCTATCGGGGCTCGAAGGCCACACGGTCGATCCGCACCAGTTCCTCGGGCTGGAGGTCAACCCGCGCGCCGCGGCCATAGCCGAACTGGTGCTGTGGATCGGTCATCTGCAGTGGCATCTGCGCACCCGTGGCGGCATGCCCAACGATCCCGTCCTGCAGGCCTTCAGGAACATCGTCGTCAGGGACGCCGTGCTGCAGGCCGAGACGGTGCTGGCCCGCGACGCGAGCGGCAGGCCGGTCACCCGGCCGGGGCCGGACGGCACCCGCATCGAGACCTACGACTACCGCAACCCGCGCCGGCCCGATTGGCCCGCGGCCGAGTTCATCGTCGGCAACCCGCCCTTCATCGGAAAGGGTGAGGCCATGCGCGCCGCATTGGGTCAGGAGTACCTTGAAGCACTCAAAGCCGCGCATCCGGACATGAACGAGAGCGCCGACTTCGTCATGTACTGGTGGGACCGGGCTGCCGACCTACTGACCCGCGAGGGCACGGCTCTGCGGCGCTTCGGATTCGTAACGACGAACTCGATCACCCAGGTATTCAATCGCCGCGTTGTCGAGCGTCATGCGCGGACGAAGCGACCTGTCTCAATCGTGTTCGCCATATCCGACCACCCTTGGACGAAGGCATCCCCCGATGCCGCCGCCGTGCGAATAGCGATGACGGTGGCCGAAGCGGGCATTTGGGATGGCACGCTTTGGAGCGTGATGCATGAGGCGCACCTCGACAGTGACGTACCCTCGATTGAGTTGCGGGCTCTCCATGGCAGCATACATCCTGACTTGTCTGTCGGTGCCAACCTGACCAACGCATCAAAATTGCTGTCAAATTCTGGAGTATCCAGCAACGGGATGTTGCTTGCGGGACGAGGGTTTCTTTTGGACTCGAAAGAAGCCGAGCATCTTCGGTCCATGACGTCGCATCAGGGTGTCATTCGCCCATACATAAATGGTCGGGAACTGTATTACGGATGGACGAACAGGTATGTAGTGGATTGTTCAGACTTTAATGCTGACACCCTCCGGTCTCAGATTCCGCGTATCTACCAGCACCTTCTTGCCACGGTAAAAGTCGAAAGAGATAAAATCGCTGAGAGGACCGGTGTGAAGGGCAATTATCACTTTGACATAGTAAGCAATGGGAGATTGTCCAATGAAGGCGACAGAAAGGCAGGTTGAGGAACTAGTCAGCGCCGTTCTCGACGAGATCAATCAGTTCGTGGATCCGGCGACGGTGACGGGGATAGGAATGGCGCCAGATGAGCGTTTATCACTAGCCCATGCCGTGTGTACTCGAGCTCTTCTTTTCCTTGATTCGAAACCAGAATACCAACCATGTCAACAACACGTTCCGTCCTCCCAAAGTCCCTGATGTCTATCTCTACATCTGAGATGGTACAAACATACACTTCATCGTTTGGAAGAGACCAATGGCGCGGTGTGACTTTCTGTTTTCTTTGCAGGGCGTCTTGTAACTTGCCCTGAGTCAAAAGCAGTGTTTTTGGATCGACAATCGGAAGACCATCTTTTATTTGATCGGAGTACATCCAAATCCAATGCGCTAATTTGTGACGCGTCTTTCCGAACGCTCTTACCATCTTTAGCATGCCGATGACAAATAAATAGTCATCTCCTTTGGTTCTTGCCGCGCAAAGGGAGTTTAAGGCATCAATTTTTGATTTGTCGCTGTTGAATGAGTTCCAAAGTGAGGCTCCGATCTCTCGGTTCTCGTTGACGAGGTTGACGAACAGTCCGCTTAAGGCCAGTTCAACCCTAGCCCAAGCGGCCAGGCAACGAGCGACGCCGACTGCAAGATCGGGCCGTTCGGAGAGCGGGTCCTCTTTCAGGAGGAGTGTGGCGGCTCGGTACTGGGGATGGAAAGGTCTAAGCGGCATGACAATGAAACCCGAGAAGCGAGAGACCGAACCCGAACTCCGCCCGGACGGATGGGATCGGTTTGAAAAGGCCGTGGACGAGGCGATGAAGGCGAGTCCGAAGCGTCATGTCGAATCGGGCGTAAAATCCGAAAAAGCTGAACCACCCGCACACGATAGGTCGAAAAACTATGACTAGTAGCTGTTCATCTATACCGTTTGGCTCTACTGGGTTGAAGTCGGCGCCTGGAGGAATATCTGGGCATCCGTCGCAATCTTCGACACTGCTTCTCTGGTCAGATGAATGTGTAACCATCCGAATCCCGGATGAAGAAGAAAAAGGCGGCACTGTTCGGGTACATCGTCTTGGACTACTTGATAACGAATCGCCGGGACAGATGATGTTTGTGTCTCAGGTTTTAGATCGACAGCCTCATGAGGCGGTATCATAGACGTTCTGAGCCAAGCTAAATGCCGGATCAGGTCGCTAACCTCTTCCGTATTCATGCTTAGCGGCGCTAACATATTGGGTAAAGTGAGCAAGGCTGTTTTTTGATCTTCGGATAGTTTAAATTCAGCATTAAACATGACATCCTCATTGGCTTTTGTCATTGCTGTGCTTCAACAACTCGCCGATACGTGAGCCGCTTTCCGACGATGCCGCTGATGCTCTTGGACATGCGCTCGGTATCCGTGATCGTGCGGTTGTTGTAGCGAAAGTCGAACTCGGCAAGGTAGCGGTGAAGGTGCGCCTCGGAGACGTGGTGATACGAACCGATGATCCCGCGCTTCAGGATCGAAAAGAAGTTCTCCGCCGTGTTGATGTGGATGTAGCCGCCGAGGCGGGCATACTCGTTGGCGCTGTGGTTCACGGTGCGATGGCTGTGCATGGTCTCGCCGATCTTGCCGTAGACCGGCGCTTCGTCGGTCATGAGGTTCGACGCCAGTTCAACGTTCTTCGCGATGATCGGCTTGACCATCTTGGCCGTGACGTTGGCGACGTGAAATGAGCGGACATGCCCGTCGCGCTCGACAAGCGACAGGACGGCCTTTTTCGGCGCGGCCTCGCGATGGGCGCGGTTCTTCGCCTTGCCGCCGATGTAGGTTTCATCGGCCTCGACGACCTTGTCCTTACCGCCGATCTTCAAGTCCGTCGTGTCGGCCACGGAAGCGCGGATGCGGTGGCACAGGAACCACGTCGTCTTGTAGGGCAGGTCGATCATGCGGCTGATTTGCAGGGCCGACATACCCTTCTTCGAAGCCATTAAGAGGTGCGTGACCATGAGCCACTTGTTCAGCGGCACCTTGGAACGCTCGTATAGCGTGCCGACCGTGACCGTGAAGGGCTCGCGGCAAGCGTTGCACTGATAGAGACCAGAACGGTGGGACTTGCCCTTCATGAGGGTGGACTGATCGACCACACCGCAGTGCGGGCAGATGCGTCCGTCCTTCCAAACCCGAGCTTCAAGCCACTCGCGGGCCTTGTCGGCGTCGTGGAAAATGGGGTTCGAAAGATCGGACATAGCCTTGCTCCTGCCACCTTTTATGAGGCAGGCCGCGTGCTATGTCAAGGTGATAATTACCGGTGTGAAGGATGCTCAGGACTATGCCCGTCATTGGTGGAAATTTGCCAAGACCCGCAACGATTTTCGGAAGGCCGCGGTAGATCTGCGTCGTTTCATAGGAACGACTGAAACCGCGAAGTATCGTATTTTCAAGTTCATTGAAGGCAATTTCGTTCACGACCACATGGTAATCGGCTTTGCTTTCGACGACGGATTCGTGCTGGGTGTCCTGTCGTCACGCATCCACAATATCTGGTCTCTAGCGAGCGGCGGAACGCTCGAAGACCGACCACGCTACTCGAAATCCCGCTGCTTCGACCCCTTCCCCTTCCCCGCGGCCGACGACGGGCAGAAACAGCGCATCCGCGCGCTCGCCGAAGACCTCGACGCCCACCGCAAGCGGGTGCTGGCCGAGCACCCGCACCTGACCCTCACGGGGCTCTACAACGTCCTCGAACGGCTGCGGGGCGGGACCGCCCTCGACGCCGCCCTGCGCCGCACCTTCGACGACGGCCTCGTGCTGATCTTGAAGGAGCTGCATGACCGCATCGACGCTGCGGTGGCCGAGGCCTACGGCTGGCCTGCCGACGTCGCCGACGACGAGATCCTGGCCCGGCTCGTCGCGCTCAACCAGGAGCGCGCCGCCGAGGAGGCGGACGGGCTCGTGCGCTGGCTCCGGCCCGACTACCAGGTGCCGCGCTTCGGTTCCGTGAAGGACAAGGCCGAACTCGGCCTCGCGGGCGGCGCCATGCGGGCCGAGGCCGCGGCGCCGGCCGGGCCGAAGCCCGCCTTTCCGGCCGCGGACGCGGCCCAGACCGCCGTCGTCATGGCGGCGCTCGCCCATGCCTCCGGCCCGCTCGACGCGGCCGCCATCGCGGCGCGCTTCAAGCAGGGCCGGCGCGTGGCCCCCAAGGTTGCGGCCGTTCTGGCCTCGCTCCACCGCATGGGCCTCGTGGGGACGGCCGACGGCGGCTCCGCCTTCGCGCTGCAGCGCGCCGCCTGACGGCCCGGCGGCAGCCTCCTCCACCGCGTTGCACGCGGTCCCCCTCCTCCGCAAGCGAGGAGGATAGGGGCGGCGCGGACGGTCGATGTTGCGGCCTGCCGGCATCTGCCGCACGCTGACGGTGCTGGATCCTCCTCCGCTGGCGGAGGAGGGGGACCACGCGCAGCCGAGCTTGCTCGGCCAGCGTGGTGGAGGAGGCCCGATGCGGGCGCCGAGATCGACCTTCGACCGTGCCCGGACGCTGCGTCGCGAGATGACGCTGCCCGAAGTGCTGCTGTGGCAGGCGCTTCGGCGGCGGCAGCTCGACGGACTGCTGTTCCGGCGCCAGCACCCGGTCGGACCCTACGTCCTCGACTTCTACTGCCCGGCCCACGGGCTCGCGATCGAGGTCGACGGGGCCGCGCATGACGGCGCCGATCGGGCGGCGCGCGACCGGCGGCGGGATGCCTGGCTCGGCGCGCAGGGCATCCGGGTGGTGCGGTTCCCTGCGGTCGACATCCTGCGCGAGACGAGCCGGCTCGACGTGCTGGCCACCATCGCGGCCGCGGCAGCCTCCTCCACCGCACTCTCGTGCGGTCCCCCTCCTCCGCGATGCGGAGGAGGATAGGCGCGTTCTGTTGGGGTCTGGTTCATCCTCCTCCGCTGGCGGAGGAGGGGGTCCGTGCGCAGCCGAGCTTGGTCGGCCAGCACGGTGGAGGAGGCTCGATGCCCCGGATGTTTCCGTCCGGCCTGGGCCGGGACCGGCGCAGCCCTATAATATGGTTGGGCCGACCGTTCGGCCATCGGGGAGGACAAACCATGCGTTCCATCACGTTGCTGGCCGGACTGGCCGTCGCGGGCCTGCTGACCGCCGCTCCGGCATCGGCCGAGATGCTCAAGTTCAAGGCCATGATCAGCCCGTCGGCCGAAGTGCCGCCGGTCACCAACAGCAAGGCGACGGGACACCTCGACGCCACCTACGATTCCAGCACCATGGCCCTGACCTACCAGGTCGGCTATGCCGACCTGACCGGGGCTGCGGCCGCCGCCCACTTTCACGGCCCCGCCCCGTCCGGCAAGAACGCCCCCGTCATGGTGCCGATCCCGGGCGACCTCGCGAGCCCCATCAAGGGATCCGTCAAGCTGACCGAGGACCAGGCCAAGGCGTTGATGAACGGCGACCTCTACTTCAACCTTCACACGGCGGCCAACAAGAACGGCGAGATGCGGGGCCAAGTCGAAAAGGGCATGTGACGGCGGCCCACGGGCCGCCATCGCGTCGCACGCCATCGTGGCCGGTCGTTTCCGAAGCAGAATCGACCGGCTCCCGGTGAGCCCGTCCGCGGCGGCGCCGTTGAGATGGTGTGCCCGCACGAACCGCCGAGACCATGGCCCGCAACCCCCGACGCAACATCCTCATCGTCATGGTGGACCAGCTGGCGCCGCGGTTCCTGCCGATCCATGGCCATCCTGTCGTGGTGGCGCCGAACCTCGAACGACTGGCGGCGCGCGGCGTCGTGTTCGAGCGGGCCTATTGCAACAGCCCCCTCTGCTCGCCGTCGCGTACGGCCTTCATGACCGGCGCGCTTCCCTCCCGCACGGGCGGCTACGACAACGCGGCCGAGTTCCGGTCCGACATCCCGACCTTCGCGCATTACCTGCGCCGCCTCGGCTATCGTACGGTACTGTCGGGCAAGATGCACTTTTGCGGTCCCGACCAGCTGCACGGCTTCGAGGAGCGGCTCACCACCGACATCTACCCGGCCGACTACGGCTGGACGCCCGACTGGGAGCACCCGCTCGATCGGCCGAGCTGGTACCACAGCATGTCCTCGGTCACCGACGCGGGCCTGTGCATCCGCACCAACCAGATGGATTTCGACGAGGAGGTCGCGTTCGCGGCCGAACGGGCCATCTACGACCACGTGCGCGGCAGGGACGACCGTCCCTTGATGATGGTGGCGTCGCTGAGCCATCCGCACGACCCCTTCGCGATCACGCGGGCCTATTGGGACCTCTACCCGCACCAGGCCATCGACGCGCCAGCGGTCGGCTTCGGCGACGTGCCGCTCGACCCGCATAGCGCCCGCATCCGCCATGTCTGCGCCATGGACGCGGTCGAGATCACGGCCGATCAGGTGCGCCGCGCCCGCCACGCCTATTACGGCGCCATCGCGTTCTGCGATGCCCAGCTCGGGCGCCTGCTCGACGCGCTGGACGCCGCGGGCCTCGACGACACGGTCGTGATGTTCCTGGGCGACCACGGGGAGATGCTGGGCGAGCGCGGGCTCTGGTACAAGATGAGCTTCTTCGAGGGCGCGGCCCGCGTGCCGCTCGTGGTGGCGGCACCGGGGCTGTTCGAGCCCGGACGCGTCGCGGCCTCCGTGTCGCTGGTCGACGTACTGCCCACCCTGGTGGAACTCGCGGGCGGCGACCTCGCGGCCCTGGCGAGCCCCGTCGACGGGCGCAGCCTCGTGCCGCATCTGACCGGGCGAGGCGGGCACGACGAGGCGGTCGGCGAATACCTGGCCGAGGGCGCCGTGGCGCCGCTCGTGATGGTGCGGCGCGGCCCTCTGAAGTTCGTGCACTCGCCTGCGGATCCGGACCAGCTCTACGATCTCGACGCCGATCCGGAGGAACTCAGCAATCTGGCCGAAGACGCCGCCCAGGCTGGGGTCGTCGCGGCGTTCCGGGCCGAGGTGGCGCGGCGCTGGGACCTCGGGGCGCTTGACCGGGCCGTGCGGGAGAGCCAGCGCCGGCGCCGACTCGTCGCCGCGGCCCTGACGACCGGCACGATGAAGCCCTGGGACTTCCAGCCGTTCCGCGACGCCACGAAGCAATATATCCGCAACACCATGGACCTCGACGACCTCGAGGCCATGGCCCGCTTCCCCCGCGCGGCACCGGCCGGCGACAAGCCCGAACCGTGAGCGAGTTCCGCGTCATCTCTCCGTCGGTCAGGCCTTGCCGGCCTTGCACTTGCTCATGAACGTCTTGCGCGGCTTGCCGTGAACGTTCTGGGCATCGGCCTTCCTCGAGCATTCGAGCGATTGAGCGGTGCGCGGCTTTTCACCCTTCTTGGCCATGGGGGCGGCGGTGCTCGCGGCAGCGGGCGCGGGCGTCTGGGCAACGGCGCCGCCGACGGACGGCGAGAGCGCCAGGGTGGCCGAGAGCGCCGCGGTGGCGAGGGTCAGTCTGCTGATCATGATGGAAGCATCCTTGACGTGAGGACGACCCGGGCTGGATCCCAGTGAATCGCGCCGTGGCGTCCTGCGACAACGTAGAAGCCCGCGTGTCTCCGGCAAGCCACGCGGCTCCGCTCTTGCTAGGGACCTCGCCTTTTTCTCTCCTCGTGATGTATGGGCCACAGCCGGGCCGGTCACTCCCTGATATCTTCGCCTCGGCACGGCAGGTCAGGAGCGTCGGCGGTGAGACGATCAACGAGGAGCGGTCTTGGATCATGGGTGGGCGTCGCCTGCTCGGCCGTGATCTGCGGCACCGTGCCGTCCCCGGCTTCGGCCCGCAATCTGCCCAGGGCCGAGCCGCCACCCAGGGTCGTTGCCTGCGACGGCATGGGCGAGGGCTTCGTCAGGTGGAGGGATCCGAGACCTGCTTGAAGCTCGACGGCAGCCTGCGGGCCGAATTCGCCCGCACCAGCGCCGGCAGCCTTCCGTCGCCGGGCGCACGCTGAATATTCGACCAGCATCCTTGCGCGGCGTCGACGCGGTATCACGACCTTGTCGCGACATCGCTCGCGGACCGGCCCGACATCGTGCCGGCCTCGCCTATGCGCCGGGCGGAGGATCCGCTTTTCTGGAGACGACCCTGACCATGCGCCCCAACGCCGCTCGTATCCTGGCGCTCCTCGTCGTCGCTTCGGCGCTGGCCGGATGCGACAAATGTGCCGACGATTTCATCGCCAATCCCTTCGCGACGAAGCCGGCCGCCACCTGTCCTTCGGGGGCGGTCCCGACACAGAAGTGAGCGCGCCACAGCGAACGCGTCGCGGATGCGCAGAGCGCTCGGCGTGGGTCCGTGCAGGGCAGGGAAGCTTCCGCCGGTACCCCGAAGTCCGGCTCAGTAGGCGCATTCCGTGAAGACTGGGTCCACGCTCCCCTCCCAGGGTCCGTGGAACCGTTCGAGCAGCATCTCGGCCCTGGTTCGGCCGCGCTCGACGAGGTCGTCCAGCGGCGCGAGATACCGCGTTTCGTCGCGACCTTGCGGATCCAGCAGGGCGCGTCTTGCAAGCCCAGATCGCGCGATAGCGAGCATCTCCCGCGAGACGTCGAGCAGATCGCGCCCGCCGATTTCGGCCGCCATCCCCTGCACCGGAACCGCCTCGCGGAGACTCTGGCGCATCTCCGCCGACCAGGGCAGCACAAGATCGCTCGCGGCGCTCAAGGCCGCGCCGTCGTAGAGCAGGCCGGCAAACAGGGCGCCGAGCGCCGTGATCATCTCGGCCGAGCCGACATCCTGACCCCGCATTTCCAGGTAACGCTTGAGACGCACCTCGGGGAAGATGGTCGACAGGTGGTTGGCCCAGTCGGATAGGGTCGCCCTCACGCCCGGCAGAGCCTGGAGCTTGCCGGCCAGGAGGTCGCGAAAGCTCATGCCCGAGACGTCGTGGTAGCGGGTGCCGCGTTTGACAAAATACATCGGCACGTCGAGCGCATAGTCGACATAGCGTTCGAACCCCATGCCGGGCTCGAAAGCGAAGGGCATCATGCCCGACCGCGCCCGGTCGGTGTCGAGCCAGATGTGGGAACGGGCCGACAGGAATCCGTTCGGCACGCCGTCCGTGAAGGGCGAGTTGCTGAACAGCGCGGTCGCGACCGGCTGGAGAGCCAGCGAGACGCGCAGTTTGCGCACCATGTCGGCCTCGTCGGCGTAGTCGAGATTGGCCTGGACCGTCGAGGTGCGGAACATCATGTCGAGGCCGCGCGTGCCGACCTTCGGCATGTAGCCGGCCATGATCCTGTAACGGCCCTTAGGCATCACCGGGGTTTCCTTCAGCGACCACTTGGGGCTCGACCCCAGGCCCAGAAAACCGATGCCGAGCGGTTCAGCCACGGCCTTGAGGTCGCCGAGATGCTGGGCCAGTTCGGCGCTGGCCTCGTGCAGGGTGCGCAGTGGGGCGCCGGAGAGTTCGAACTGGCCGCCCGGCTCGAGCGAGACGGCCCCGCCGAGATCGTCGTTCGAAAGGCCGATCGGTCTGCCCTCCTCCTCGATCGACTGCCAGCCCTGCCGCGCTCCCAGCCCTTCGAGCAAGGCCCTGATGCCGCCGCGCCCCGTCGCCGGATCGCCCTCGTAGGGCACCGGGGCGAGTCCGTCACGGTAGAACGGGAACTTCTCGTGTTCGATGCCAATCCGGAACGAGTCCGACGGCTTGCCGCCCCGTTCGAACCAGCGCACGAGTTCGTCGCGGCTGCCGATCGGCGTCGTGTCCGTGGTGTCGCGGGCCATGCAATGCTTTCACGCCAGAACAAGGCCCGCATCGGCCGGGCAGGGGCCGGCCGGTTCGGAAACCGGTGAGGCGGCCCGACGGCCGCGCGCCGTTAGTTAGGCAAGACCCGCCGAACTGGCAACGTGCCGTTTCGGCACCACCGACGGCGATTCGGGGATTCGTCCGGGATCCGCGGGAAACAATCGTTTGCGACAGGCGTTGCGTGCAGGTCAGGCCGTTGCGTCATTGTATTGACTTCTGCGCGGCGGACAGCTTTAGGGAGTCGATCATGAATTCAGTTCGGAAGACCATTGCGCTCGCTTGTGCAGCGTCTGTCCTCAGCTTCGGTGTCGCCGTCGCCCAGACCGCCCCGGCTCCAGATCCGGCCGTCACGGCGCCCGCGGCCGATGCCCCGGCAGCCGCCGACACGATGCCGATGAAGCCAATGAAGAAGATGTCCAAGAAGACGTCCATGAAGAAGATGTCCAAGAAGAAAATGATGAAAAAGAAGGCTATGTAACCGTCGATTTCGTCGGACGCCGGTCAAGCCCCGATCCTCATGGAGGACCGGGGCTTTGTCTTGCGTGGCCGTGCCTCGTCGACTCGCCGTGCCGCAGGTGACGAGAAGCGGGCCAGCGACTGGGCCGGTGTTCCTCGGCCCTCGGCCAACCGGGCGCAACCCGTTAACGTCCCGGTGGCAGAGTTAGGCGTCGAGCTTGGGATATCCTCAGTGTTCCGCCGTTTCCGAACAGACGACCATGCCGCTGCGGTGCTCGAATACGCCCTGATCGCCGGGCTGATTTCCATTCTCGTGGTTGTGGGCGCCACCACGATCGGCACCACGCTGTCATCCCATTATTATCGGCCGATCGCGGTCGGCCTCAGCTGAGCGGGTGATCGCGGCCGTGCTCGACAGTGGGGCCTTCTCGCCGGCATAAGACAGGTTGTCGAGGCTCGACACGATATGGCCCGCGAGCGCGTCGCTGAGCGGCGACGGGTCGGCCCGGTTGCGGACCAGAGCCACCTTGCACGACGGCAGCGTCGGAAAGTCGTCCGTCGGCCCCAACACCCGCATGCCGGGCCTCAGCGCGCTTTCCGGCAGCACCGAGACGGCGAGGCCCGCCAGCACCGCAGCACCGACCGCGGTGGAGTTCCAGCTGGAATAGAGCACCCGGTATGGCTTGGCCCTGGCGTCGAGGGCGGCGGTGGCGGCTTGACGCCATGTGCAGAAGGTCCGCCCGAGCGCCAAAGGAAGCGGACTCTGCTCGTGGGTGGCGTGCCGGCTCGACGTGACCCAGAGCAGCCGCTCGCGGCGGATCACGGAGACCGAGCCGCGCGAACCGACATGGGTGATGATCGCGAGGTCGAGGTCCGCATTCTCGATCCGTTCCATCAGCATGGGGGTCGGCTCGCACACCACCGTGACCTCGACGCGCGGGTTCGACTGGGAGAAGCGGGCGAGGATCTCGGGGAGGTAACGTTCGGCGTAGTCGTCCGGAAGACCGAGCCGCACGCGGCCGGCCAGTTCCGCCTCGGCAAAACTGGCGAGGGCTTCGCCAGACAGCCGAACGATGCGGCGGGCGTAGTCGAGCAGGCGCTCCCCCGCGTCGGTCATCCGCGACGCCCGTCCATCCCGTTCGAACAGCGCGCGCCCGACCGTTTCCTCGAGCTTCTTGATCTGCATGGAGACCGCGGACTGCGTCTTGTGTACGGATTCGGCGGCGCGCGTGAACGTGCCGGCATCCGCGATGGCGATGAAGGTCCGCAACTGGTCGATGTCGAGCAACAGGGTCATCGATCAAGCCCGTCCATCGTCACCCTCGGCCCGCCGAGGTCCAGAGTTCATATTACAGATATCGATCGTTAACATCAATAACATTCGTTTTTCCGATTTTCCATCCTGAGCTATGATCCGGCTCCGTTGAAGGAACAAGATCATGCGCGCTCCCAACTTTCCCCTCGAGGTCCTCAAGACAGCCGTCGCCAGCATCGGCCGCTTCGCCCGGCGAGTGAGCGAGGCCCAGGACCGGCGGCGCATCCTCCACGGCTTGGCAGGTCTCGACGATCATATGCTGCGGGACATCGGTCTGAACCGCTGCGATGTCGACTCCGTCCTGGTCCAGCCCGCCCTGACGGACGGCACCTTGTTGTTGGCCGAACGCGTGCGGGACTCCCGACGTAACCAACGCGCCATGGCCCAGGAAGCGCAGGACTGGTCTTCGCTGATGCCGAGGACGAATGCGCGTGCCGCCTGACATCTTAATAAATGATGAATGAGGCGTGCCGACATCGTGCACGGCGATGAATGTCCGCGGCGAGGATCGACGGCCGACCGGTGGCGCTGCCCCGGGGCCGGTCGTATCCGAGGAGTGTGTCCGCGTATCCAGCGGCTCGAAACCTATGGGCAGATCCGATCGAGACGGGGCATCGTGGGCTCTGCATGTCGACCGGACGTCCATGGGGTCGGTCGTCGGCGTCGGGTCTTGACCAAAGCGGTCCAGACCCGGCCGGAGCGGATCGGTCGAGAACGCCCGCCACGTCCTTGCGGTAGCCCGACCGTGATCATAGCCTCCAGCTTAGCGCGAGAGCTGGCTCTTCACGCATGAAAGTGACGGCCGGGACAAACGGTCGGCTTGACCCTCGGGCCCTCATCCCGCAAAACCCGCGTGAGATTTCGCTCGGAACAGCTCGATGATCAAACCGCCGCTGCAAATCCTGCTCTGCGCACCGCGCGGCTTCTGCGCCGGCGTCATCCGCGCGATCGACGCGGTGGAACAGGCTCTTGCGATCTACGGGCCTCCGGTGTTCGTGCGGCACGAGATCGTGCATAACAAATACGTGGTCGAGTCCTTGAAGAAGAAGGGCGCCATCTTCGTCGAGGAACTCGATGAGATCCCGCCGACCGATGCACCGGTGATCTTCTCGGCCCATGGCGTGCCCAAGGCCATTCCGCTCGAGGCCAATGCCCGCAGGTTCTTCGCCATCGACGCGACCTGTCCGCTGGTCACGAAGGTGCATCGCGAGGCCGAACTGCACCATCGCCGCGGCTATACCATCATCCTGGTCGGCCATGCCGGCCATCCGGAGGTCGTGGGCACCTTGGGGCAATTGCCGGACGGTGCCGTGCTCCTGGTCGAGAACATCGCCGACGTCCACCGGATGGCCGACGAGGCCACCGCGGAGTTCCTGGCGAAGCCGCTCGCCTTCGTGACCCAGACGACCCTGTCGGTCGACGACACGCAAGGGATCGTCGAGACCTTGAGGCGGCGGTTTCCGGCCATTGTCGGCCCCCACAAGGAAGACATCTGCTATGCCACGACCAACCGACAGGAGGCCGTGAAGCAGATCGCATCCTCGGTCGACGCGTTGCTGGTGGTCGGCTCGGCCAATTCGTCCAACTCCCAACGCCTCAAGGAGGTATCGGAGCGGGCCGGCTGCAAGAACAGCCAGTTGGTGCTGCGCGCATCCGACATCGACTGGGCGCCGCTCGGCGATATCCGCAAGATCGGCATCACGGCGGGGGCTTCGGCTCCGGAGGTCCTGGTCGAGGAGATCATCGACGCTTTCGCGGAGCGCTACACGATCGAGGTCGAAACGGTGGCGACCGTGACCGAGACGATGTTCTTCCCGCTGCCGCGCGAGTTGCGCGCGATGACCGAGCCCGCGGTGGTCTCCGTCGTCCACTGAACGGCCGTATCTGCACGCAGGATCGGTATCGGCGCCTCGCCCGATGCGGGCGCCGTCTCGCTCGGATGCCGGGCGATATCGGTCCTTGGATCGCGTCGGCGCCGCGGAGCAGAGCCTTCCGCTCATCATGGCGTGCAGCCGCTGTCCTCCCGCCGATCCGGACCCCTCCATGGCCGTCTATACCGAGGTCTCCGACAGCGCACTCGCGGCCTTCCTGGGCCGCTACGATATCGGGATGCTCCTGTCGTGCAAGGGCATCGCCGAAGGCGTCGAGAATACGAACTACGTCGTGCACACTGAGGGCGGACGCTTCATCCTGACGCTCTACGAGAAGCGGGTGGCGGCCGCTGACCTGCCGTTCTTCATCGGGCTCATGGACCATCTCGCGGCGCATGGGCTCACCTGCCCGAAGCCGGTCCGAAACCGCGACGGCTCGGCGCTCGGCACGCTTGTCGGGCGCCCGGCCGCCATGGTTTCGTTCCTCGACGGTGTCTGGATCAGGGACCCCGGGGCGACCCATTGCGAAGCCCTCGGCCGCGCGCTGGCCGAGCTGCATCTCGCCGGAGCCGACTTTGCCATGCACAGGCCGAACGCGCTGTCGGTCGAGAGCTGGCCGGGGCTGTTCGCGGCGGCGGGCCCGGGCGCCGACGCGCTATCGGCGGGCCTCTCCGCCCTGGTGGCGGCGGAACTCGCCCAGCTCGCCACCGCCTGGCCGCGCGGCCTTCCGGAAGGCGTCATCCACGCCGATCTCTTTCCCGACAATGTCTTCTTCCTCGGCGACCGGCTATCGGGCCTGATCGACTTCTATTTCGCCTGCACGGATGCTTTCGCCTACGATCTGGCCATCTGTCTCAACGCTTGGTGCTTCGCTCCGGACGGTCGTTTCGACCTTGCCCGGAGCACGGCGCTGTTCGAGGGCTATGGCGCGGTACGGCGGCTGACGCCCCAGGAGGTGGCGGCTCTGCCGATCCTGGCGCGGGGATCGGCGCTGCGCTTCCTGCTGACCCGCCTCGTCGATTGGCTGAACGTGCCCTCCGGTGCGCTGGTCAGGCCCAAGGATCCGCTCGAATATCTCCGCAAGCTGCGCTTTCACCAGGCGGTCGGGTCCGCCGACACTTATGGGTACCGATGAGCGAGACGATCACGATCTGGACCGACGGCGCCTGTTCTGGCAACCCGGGCCCAGGGGGCTGGGGCGCCATCCTGCGGGCCGGGGGTCAAGAGAAGGAACTGTCGGGCGGCGCGCCCGCCACGACCAACAACCGCATGGAACTCACGGCCGCCATCATGGCGCTCGAGTCGTTGAAGGGTCCGAGCGAGGTCGACATCCACACGGACTCGCAATATGTGCGCGGCGGCGTGACAGGCTGGATCCACGGCTGGAAGCGCAACGGCTGGCGCACCGCCGACAAGAAGCCGGTGAAGAATATCGAGCTGTGGCAGCAGCTCGACGCCGCCACGGCCCGCCACCAGATCCGCTGGCACTGGGTCAAGGGCCATGCCGGCCACCCCGAGAACGAGCGCGCCGACGTCCTGGCCCGCCAGGGCATGGCGCCGTTCCTGCGACGCTGACGCCGCGCGACGAGGTGAAACCCCGGCGCTCGCCAAAGCCGCCGCCGGCCTATAGGCTCCGCCGATGCTGCCTTCATTGCTCTTCGACATGGACGGAACCCTGGTCGACACCGAGGACCTCCACTTCGCGGCTTTCCGGACCATCCTGGAACCGCATGGCATCATCCTCGACTGGGCCGACTACCGCCGCTTCATCATGGGCCATCCCAACCACGCCATCGCGGCGCATTTCCTGCCGCACGTGCCGCAGGAACGCCATGCCGGACTGATGGACGACAAGGAAGCGCACTACCGCGCCCTGGTGAAGGACGTGACGCCGGCCGCCGGCCTCATGGACCTTCTCGACTGGGCGGACCACGAGACCATCCCGTTGGCGGTCGTCACCAACGCTCCGCGCGCCAATGCCGAACTGGTGCTAGAGGCACTCGGGATCCGCGACCGCTTCAAAGCCGTGGTGGCGGGTGACGAGGTGTCCCATCCGAAGCCCCATCCCCTGCCGTATCTGACCGCGGCGGAGCGGATCGGCGGCGACATCGGCCGTTCGGTGGCCTTCGAGGACTCCGGCTCGGGCGTGGCATCCGCGGTGGCGGCGGGCCTCCCGGTCGTCGGCGTGGCATCGGCGCTCGACGAGAACGGGCTGAAGGGCCGGGGTGCGGCGCTGTTGATCCAGGACTATCGCGACCCTCTGTTGAAGGGTTTCCTCCACCGGCACCTTCGGCTCGACCAGGAGCGCGGCATCACGCCGGACCGGTAGCCCTCATTCACCGCGTCACCGGCGGGGCGGGGGCTGGGCCGAGGCCATGCCACGCTTCCTTTTGCAGTTCGACCGCGTTACCAAGGGCTCACGCTTTCGGCGACAAGGCCACGACGGTTCAGATGCGGTTGTCTCAGGTTCTCGTATTGCTCGCCGCGGAGCCTGAGGAGCGTATCAGTTTCAGCGATATCCTCGCTATTCTGAGCGATCGCTCATTTGCCATCCTGGTGGTGCTGCTCGGGTTGCCCAACTGCCTGCCCATGCCGCCGCCGATCCCGACGATCTCGGCCCTGCTCCTGATCATGATCGCGGTCCAGATCGCCATGCAGCGGCCGGAGCCATGGTTCCCGGGCGCCATCCTGCGCGGTTCGGTGGCGCGCAGCGACGTGCTCAGGGCCGTGACACGGGCCCTCCCGGTGGTCAGCGTGCTGGAACGCTGGTCGCGGCCCCGGCTCGGCGTCTTCGGCCCGCGCACGGGTGCCATGCTCAGCGCCCTGCTGCTGACCACCATGGCGCTCGGCATGCTGATGGCGGCGCCGCTGATCGGCCAGGTCCCCTACGGCTTGGCGGTGTGCCTGATCGGCCTGGGCCAGATCGAGCGTGACGGTGTGCTGGTCCTGTCCGGCGTGGTGGCGGGCGCCGTCGGCGTCGTGCTCAGCGCCAGCTTCGTCTATGGCGTGATCTTGGGGCTCCGAAACCTGTTCTGACCCGGGCGGGGCTTGCGTGTTGTGCGTTACGATACGGGCATGGTTGCTGAGGCAATCGGCGTCGCTGCCCCGCTCCTTGCCCGCCGTTTATTCCGCGGCGACGTGCAGCCGGACCGGCGGTGAGACCGAAGTCTCGCCGGCGTCGACTCCTTTCCCAGCCTTGGGAAGTCTCCAGCCCTTCACCAGAGCATAGATGGCCGGGATGACGATCAGGGTCAGGATGGTGGACGACACCATGCCGCCGATCATCGGCACGGCGATACGCTGCATGACCTCCGACCCTGTGCCGGTGCTCCACAGGATCGGCACGAGGCCCGCCATGATGGCCGTGACGGTCATCATCTTGGGCCGGACCCGCTCGACCGCGCCCAACATGATCGCCTCCTGGAGGTCGCCGCGGTCGAAGACACGGCCTGCCGCCCCCCGCGCCGCCCTGACCTCAGCCATGGCCTGGTCGAGGTAGATCAGCATGACGACGCCGGTCTCGGCCGCGACGCCCGACAGGGCGATGAAGCCCACCACGACCGCGACCGACAGGTTGAAGCCCAGCCACCACATCAGCCACAGTCCCCCGACGAGCGCGAAAGGCAGCGACAGCATGACGATCAGCGTCTCGGTCAGGCGGCCGAAGTTGAGGTAGAGCAGCAGGAAGATGATGAGCAAGGTGACCGGCACGACGATCTTCAGCTTCGCCGTGGCACGCTCGAGATACTCGAACTGACCGCTCCACTGGACGTAGGTGCCGAGCGGGAAGTGGACGTTGTCGGCCACCGCCTTCTGGGCGTCGGCGACGTAGCCGCCGAGGTCGCGGTCGTGCATGTCGACGAAGATATAGAGCGCGAGCTGACCGTTCTCGGTGCGGATCGATGTCGGCCCGCGATCGAGCTGCACTTTGGCGACCTCGCCGAGCGGCACCGTGCCGCCGCCGGGCATCGAGATCAGGACATCGCGGGCGATGGCCTTCGGGTCGCTGCGCTGATCGCGCGGGTAGCGAACGTTGACGGTGTAGCGCTCGCGTCCTTCCACCGTCGTCGTGACGGCATCGCCGCCCAACGCCATCGAGATCGTGTCCTGGAGGTTCCCGACCATCAGGCCGTAGCGCGCGAGGGCATCGCGGTCCGGCACGATATCGAGGTAGTAGCCGCCAGTGACGCGCTCGGCATAGGCGCTCGTGGTGCCCGGCACGTTGCGCACCACCGTCTCGATCTCGCGCGCGGTCCTTTCCATGTCGCCGAGGTCCTTGCCCAGCACCTTGATGCCGATCGGTGTGCGGATGCCGGTGGCCAGCATGTCGGTGCGGGCCTTGATCGGCATGGTCCAGGCGTTGGAGACACCGGGGAATTGCAGGGCCTTGTCCATCTCGGCCGTCAGGCTGTCCGTCGTGACGCCGGGCGGCCACTGGTCCTTCGGCTTCAGGTTGACGACGGTTTCGAACATCTCGCTCGGGGCCGGGTCGGTCGAGGTGTCGGCGCGTCCGGCCTTGCCGTAGACGGAGGCCACCTCCGGGAAGCTCTTGATGATGCGGTCCTGCGTCTGCAGCAGCTGGCTCGCCGACGTGATGGAGATGCCGGGCAGCGTCGTCGGCATAAAGAGCAGCGTGCCCTCGTTGAGGGTCGGCATGAACTCGGTGCCGAGCTGTCCGGCGGGCCAGGCGCTGGCGCCGAGGGCCGCGAGCGCCAGGAGGATCGTCAGCGTCTTGGCCCTCAGCACGCCGCGGATGAGTGGACGGTAGAGCCAGATCAGCGCGCGGTTGATCGGGTTCTTGTGCTCGGGGATGATCTTGCCGCGGATGAACAGGATCATCAGCACCGGCACCAGGGTGATCGACAGGATGGCGGCGGCCGCCATCGAGAAGGTCTTGGTGAAGGCGAGCGGGCCGAACAGACGCCCCTCCTGTGACTCCAGCGTGAAGATCGGCATGAACGACACGGTGATGATCAGCAGGCTGAAGAACAGGGCCGGCCCGACCTCGCGGGCGGCCTCGATGATGGCCTCGGCCCGGGGCTTGCCGGGCTCGGCCCGCTCGAGGTGCTTGTGGGCGTTCTCGATCATCACGATGGCGCCGTCGATCATGGCGCCGATCGCGATCGCGATGCCGCCGAGGCTCATGATGTTGGCCCCGAGGCCCATCATCCGCATGGCGCCGAAGGCCATGAGGATGCCGACCGGCAGCATCAGGACCGCCACGAGGGCGCTGCGGATGTGGAGCAGGAACACGATGCACACCAGCGCCACGACGACGCTCTCCTCCAGCAGCGTGTGCTTCAGCGTCTCGATGGACGACTCGATGAGGTTCGACCGGTCGTAGACGGGCACGACCTTGGTGCCGGCCGGCAGGCTCGGCATGAGGGCGGCGATGCGCCGCTTGACGCTGTCGATGACGTCGAGCGCGTTCGATCCCGACCGCTGCAGGGCGATGCCGCTCGCGACCTCGCCGGTGCCGTTGAGCTCGGTGATCCCGCGCCGCTCGTCCGGCCCGAGTTCGACCCGCGCCACGTCCTTCAGCAGCACGGGCGTGCCGTTCTCCACCTTGAGGACGATCTTGCCGATGTCGTCGACGCCGCGGAGGTAACCTTTTCCTCGCACGATGAACTCGAACCCGGAGAGTTCGAGGGTGCGGCCGCCGACGTCGGTGTTGCTGGCCCGGATCACCTCCCGCACCTTGTCGAGCGTGATGCCGAGGTCGCGCATGCGCTTCGGGTCGACCACGACGTTGTACTGCTTGACGAAGCCGCCGACGCCCGCGACCTCGGCGACGCCGTCCGCTTTGGCGAGGCCGTAGCGCAGCGCGTAGTCCTGCGTGGTCCGGGTCTCGGCGAGGCTCTGGTTCTCGGCCGTGACGGCATATTGGTAGACCCAGCCCACCCCGGTCGCGTCGGGGCCGAGAGTCGGCGTCACGCCCGAGGGCAGGCGCTTGGCGGCCGCGTTGAGGTATTCGAGGACCCGGCTGCGGGCCCAGTAGATGTCGGTCCCGTCCTCGAAGATGATGTAGACGAAGGACACGCCGAAGAACGAGAACCCCCGCACCGCCTTCGATCGCGGCACCGTCAGCATGGCGGTCGTCAGTGGGTAGGTGACCTGGTCCTCGACCACCTGGGGTGCCTGGCCGGGATCCTCGGTGTAGACGATGACCTGCGTGTCCGAGAGATCGGGTATGGCGTCGAGCGGGAGATGACGCAGCGCATAGAATCCGCCCGCGGCCGCGAAAGCGGTGGCGATCAGCACCAGCATGACGTTGCGGGCCGACCATGAGATGAGCTTGGCGATCATTTGGCCTCTCCCGGTGCGTTCAGGCCCTGGAGGGCGGCCTTGAGGTTGCTCTCGGCGTCGATCAGGAAGTTGGCGGAGGTGACGACCCGGTCGCCATCCGCGACGCCGTCCTCGATCTCCACGAAGCCGCCGCCGCGACGGCCGGTCTTCACGGGTCGGGGCTCGAGCCGGCCCTCGCCCTTGTCGATAATGACGACCTGGCGGTCGCCACTGTCGATAATCGCGCTGTCGGCCACGGCGAGGACCGGTTTGCCGCTGCCGGTCGCGATTTCGACGTCGGCGTACATGTCCGGCATCAGCGCGCCGTCCGGGTTCGGCAGTTCGACGCGCACGCGCGCGGTGCGGGTCTGGGCGTTGATCGACGGATAGATCAGCGCGATCTTGCCCGTGTAGGTGCGGTTCGACCCTCGCGGCTTCACGGTGACGGACTGGCCGACCGCGATCGAGGGAAGGTCGCCCTCCGGGATGTCGGCCACGGCCCAGACGACCGAGATGTCGGCCAGGCGGAACAAGCTTTCGCCGGCCGTTGCCTTCATGCCGTCGACAGCGGTGCGCTCGACCACGATGCCGGTGCGCGGCGCCGGCCAGGCCAGGGTCTGCGGGATCTCGTGGGTGCGGTCGATCTCGGCGACGACGCTCGCCGGCACCCCCAGATTGTCGAGGCGCCGTCGCGCGTTCTTCAGCGTCGTCGTATCGGTCCTGTCGTTGAGGGCCGACAGGTACTGGGCGGCGGGCGCCAGAAGATCCGGGCCGTAGACGTGCATCAGCGGCTGGCCCTGGCGCACCAGGCTTCCGGTCGTGACGTTCTCGACCTTGTCGACGTAGGCGTCGAAGCGCAGCGCGATGATCGACTTGCGCTGTTCGTCGAGCTGGATGGTGCCGGCGGCACGGACCGTGGTGGTCAATGTCTTCATGGCGGCCGGTTCGGAGCGGACCCCCGTGCGCTGCAGCTTGCCAGGCGAGAGCTTGATGTTGGAGCCATCCCGCTCCTCGCCGGCGTAGACCGGGATGTAGGCCATCCCCATGGAATCCTTCTTCGGCACCGGCGACGTGTCGGGCAGGCCCATGGGGTTGCGATAGAACCGAACCTTCTTCGGGCCGCCATCACTACCGCCGCTTGGCACGGCATCCACAGCCGTCTGCGCGGGTTCGGCCTTCGGCGGATCGTCGAAGCTCACATCCTCGCTCGCCAGGACGGGCCGGAAATCCCGTCCATCGGCGGTCTTCGTCGGCGTTGCGGAATAGGCCGCCCGCCCGTCGGGGTCGCGGTAATAGATCACGGGACCGGACAACGCCGGGGCACGCTCCGCCGCTTGGGAGGCGAAGGGCAGCGGGAGGCGGGTCTCGGCCCAGCGGAGGACAGGCATCGCGACCTCGCGATGCCCGCCCCAGTACCCGCCAACCCCCGCCGCCATCACGGCGGCGAGGATGAGGCCGGTGCGGCCTAATCGGCTCAAGGGGTGACCTTGAGAACGAGCTTGCTCTCGATCGTTCCGGTCTCGCCCTGCACCTTGGCGCCCAGCGACAGGCGCCAATCGCCGTCCATCACGATCTTGGCCTTGAACCGGTAGACGCCGGGTTCGGTCGACGGCAGCGGGTCGAGCGGGGTCGTCATCGTTTCCATGCCCGCGGGCGCCATGTCGAGACGTTTGGCGGAGATCACGGCATTGGGCACGGTCTTGCCCGTCCGCTTGTCGACGAGGGTGGCCGAGATCACCGCAGCGTCACCCTTCTTCACCTCGGTCTGGGTCAGGCGGAACTCGTAGTCGCTCGCAGCCGCCAGGGCGCGGGGGAGCGGGCTCGCCAAGGCGAGCGCCGTCAGCGCCAGGCCGGCGCCGTATATCGTGGCTTTCATGATGGAATCTGTCCTGCGTTCATCGACGGAAGCGCGGACGACTGCCTCCCCGCGTCTTGCGCGTAGGCTCGGCGATCGCCGTCCGACTCAGTTGGCCTGGAAGGCCTTCGATGACGTTAGGTTTTGGGGGGCCGTGCAGGGGGGCCGTCGGCCCTACGAACGCGATCCCGATCGTTCGTCGGCTTCTGCGGGGGGAGCGCCACGGCCAGTGCGGAGCGGAATTCTACGATCGAGTCGGCCGGGGTGAAGGCTGCCGCGCACAGCATGACCCAAGGACAGTCATGTCCGCAGTCAGACACCGGGCGGGTGTCGGCCGAACAGCAATCGATGCTCTCCGCTGTCATCGGCATGCCGTCCATTACGGCAGAAGGCACGTCCGACATTTCGGAGCGAGGCATCACGCAACCCGCCGCGGTCGAGGCTATGGCCGGAACAGCAAGCAAGCCGAAGATGGCGAGGATCGCCAAGCATCGAACGATGAAGGTCGGCACGGTCACCCCGCGATTATGACACGGAGTGTTGCAGAGGTGAAGCCGTCTTTGGTCCCTTCGCGCCACGGCGGTTTCGCCCTAGATCCAGGCCGGGCGGCGCAGGTCGAGCGTCATCGGGAACTCGCCAGGGCGTTCCTCCGGCGGCACGACGATGGTGCCGCTCGTATGGCCCAGCGCGGTGAAGCGGGCGCGCCGCCGCGCCTCGGCCTCGAAGGCATTGACCGGGAACGTCTCGTAGCTGCGCCCACCGGGATGCGACACGTTGTAGACGCAGCCGCCGATCGAGCGTCGCGACCAGCGGTCCACGATGTCGAAGGTGAGCGGTGCGTCGACCTTGACGAAGGGCTGCATGGAGCGCGTCGGCTGCCAGGCCTTGAACCGCACGCCCGCGATGTATTGGCCCGCGCTCCCCGTCGCGGCCAGCGGCACCGGGCGGCCGTTGCACAGCACCAGGTAGCGGCCGGGCGTCGCGCCCGACAGCTTCACCTGCAGGCGCTCGACCGACGAATCGACGTAGCGCGCCGTACCGGAGCTGCTGCCCTCTTCGCCGAGCACGTGCCAGGGTTCCAGCGCCTGGCGGAGCTCCAGCGCGACGCCGTCGCGCTCGATCGTGCCGTAGTGCGGGAAGCGGAACTCGCGTTGTGCGTCGAACCAGGCGGGGTCGAACGCGTAGCCGGCGCCGTCGAGGTCGCGCAGCACCTCGTTGAAGTCGCTCTCGACGACATGCGGCAGCATGAACCTGTCGTGGAGGGTCGTACCCCAGCGCACCAGCGGCCCGTCGAGCGGTTCGCGCCAGAACCAGGCGATCAGCGCCCGCACCAAGAGCTGCTGCGCCAGGCTCATGCGGGCGTTCGGCGGCATTTCGAAGGCGCGGAACTCGACGAGCCCGAGCCGCCCCGTGGCGCTGTCGGGCGACCAGAGCTTGTCGATGCAGATCTCGGCCCGGTGTGTGTTGCCCGTGACGTCGACCAGCAGATTGCGGAACAGCCGGTCCGTCATCCAGGGCCGGATGTTGGGCTCGTGCGGCCCCGGCACCTGGGCCAGAGCCACTTCCATCTCGTAGAGGCCGTCGTGGCGGGCTTCGTCGATGCGCGGCGCCTGGCTGGTCGGGCCGATATACTGGCCCGAGAACAGCATCGACAGCGACGGGTGCCGCTGCCAGTAGATGATGATGCTCTTCAGGAGGTCGGGCCGGCGCACGAAAGGCGAGTCGTTGGGTGTCGAGCCGCCCAGAACCACGTGGTTGCCGCCGCCCGTGCCGGTATGGCGCCCGTCGGTCAGGAACTTGTCGGCGCCGAGCCGCACGGCGCGCGCCTCCTCGTAGAGGCCACGGGTGATCTCGACGGCGTGGTCCCAACTGGTTGCGGGCTGCACGTTGACCTCGATCACGCCAGGGTCGGGCGTGACCTTCATGACCTCAAGGCGCGGATCGTAGGGCGGCCCGTAACCCTCGACGTGGACCGTGAGGCCGAGGTCGGCCGCCGCCCCTTCGACGGCGGCAAGCAGTTCGAGATAGTCCTCCAGCCGGTCGAGCGGCGGCATGAACACATGGAGCTGCCCCTGGCGCGGTTCGACCGCGACGGCAGTGCGGGCTTCGGGGTCGGTCCGGTGATGGTCGGGGGCGGAGTGCTGGAGCGGGCGCGAGGCGCGCGACTCCGTGATCGTCGTGAGCTGGTCCGGGTCGGGCAGCGGGGCGCGCGGCTCGGTCGGATCCTGCGGGGCCGCGTAGGGAAAGCGCGACGACGGGATGTGGTCGAGCGATTCCAGCGGCAGGCGGAAGCCGAGCGGCGAATCGCCGGGCACCAGGAACATGTGCTCGCGCCGGGTCTGCCACATTTCACTGGCCCAATCGGACCCCCGACGCTGAACCGGCACGACGAAGCCCACTGGCGTGGTGAGGCCACGGTCGAAAACGCGGGCGATGCGGGCCCGCTGCTCCTCCGTGCCGACGGGCGATTGGAGGGCGTCGATCTCGCGCGGCAGCGAGGCTTCCTTCAGCAGCCAATGGGCCGGATCCTCGTAGGCGTCCTGCACGTAGTGGCGTTCGAGCCCGAGCCGGTGCGCGATGGCCTGCATCAGGCGGCGCGCGTCCTCGACCCGGGCGCTCCGCGGGCCGGTCTCTTGGGCGATGAGGTCGGGGTTGCGCCAGATCGGTTTGCCGTCCCTGCGCCAGTAGAGCGAGAAGGCCCAGCGCGGCAGGCTCTCGCCGGGATACCACTTGCCCTGGCCGTAGTGAAGGAATCCGCCGGGCGCGAAGCGCGTGCGCAGGCGACGGATGAGGCTGTCGGCGAACCCGCGCTTGCTCGGGCCCAAGGCCTCGGCGTTCCATTCGGCCGCCTCGAAGTCGTCGATCGAAACGAAAGTCGGCTCGCCGCCCGCGGTCAAGCGGACGTCGGCTGCCCTGAGGTCGGTGTCGACCCGCTTGCCGAGCCCGTCGAGCGCCTCCCAGGCCTCGTCCGAGAAGGGCAGCGAGATGCGCGGCGCCTCCGCCACGCGCGACACCTCCATGGTGTGCTGGAAGGTGATCTCGCATGGGTCGAGAGCGCCGCTGATCGGCGCCGCGGCGCGGTAATGCGGGGTCGCCGCGAGCGGGATGTGGCCCTCGCCGCAGAGCAGGCCCGATGTGGCGTCGAGGCCGATCCAGCCGGCGCCCGGCACGTAGACCTCGGCCCAGGCATGGAGATCGGTGAAGTCGTGACGCGTGCCCAAGGGGCCGGATACGGGGTCGATATCGGCTCGCAACTGGATCAGATAGCCCGAGACGAAGCGGGCCGCGAGCCCGAGCTGGCGAAGCAACTGCACCATCAGCCAGGCCGAGTCCCGGCACGAGCCGGATTTCAGCGTCAGGGTCTCTTCGGGCGTCTGCACGCCGGGTTCCAGGCGGATCACGTAGGCGATCTCGTGCGACAGCCGCGTATTGAGGTCGATCAGGAAGTCGACGGTGCGCTTGGGCTCGAGTGGCAGCGTGGCCAGGAACGCCCCGGTGTTCGGCCCGGCCGGTTCGGGTTCGACATAGGCCGCGACCTCGGCCCGGGTCTCGGCGTCATAGGCGAACGGGAAGGTCTCGGCACTGGGCTCGACGAAGAAGTCGAACGGGTTGATCACTGCCATCTCGGCCGTGAGATCGACCTCGATCCTGAGCTGTTCGGTCTTGTCCGGGAAGACAAGGCGAGCCAGCCAGTTGCCGTGCGGATCCTGCTGCCAATTGATGAAATGATGAGCCGGCGTGACTTTCAGCGAATAGCTCGGCACTTCGGTCCGGCAATGCGGGGCCGGGCGCAGCCGGATCACCTGCGGGCCGAGCGACACCGCACGGTCGTAGCGATAGTCGGTGACGTGATTGATCGCGGCGCGCACCGGCATCGCGGTCTCCTCGAAGATCGTGGTGGTGTAGAATGGGCCGAAACGGCTTCGGCCGGGCAGTACGGCGCGCCTATCTCTTAGTCAACCGTGCGGCGTGCTCAAATATTGTGCCCGAGGCTGTGGCCATGGCTCGGATGTGCGGCTTATCGGCGATTGCAGGCGGGTTACGCAGCCAAAGCGGTGCTGCAGCGTTGAGCGGCAGTGTTGCAGACCCGGAACTGCCTGCCCGATGACGACTGAACTGACCTATCTGGCTTGGACGCTGGTTCTCGCGCTAATCTATATCGGGCTGCCGTCGCAGCTCCGCACGATGGAGACCGGCACGGCCTACAACGCCAGTGCCCGCGACGACGCCGGACCGCCTGTCGGCAAGATCACCGCCCGGCTGCAGCGGGCGCAGAAGAACCTCTACGAGACGCTGCCGCTGTTCATCGGCGCCGTGCTGATCGCACATGCGGCAGGGCGCGAGAGTTCGCTGAGCGGCTGGGGCGTGGCGCTCTATTTCTGGGCGCGGGTCGTCTACCTGCCGCTCTACGCCTTCGGCGTGCCTTACGTGCGCTCGCTCGCGTGGCTCGTGTCGCTGGCCGGCCTCGCCATGGTGATCGTCGCCGACCTGCACGGGTGAGACGGAACTCGCGCCGCCCTCGGCGCGTGCCACCTAGGAGAAGCGTTACTGCACGTTCACCTTCCGTGCAGCCCGCATGCAGCCTCTACTTTATCCCAGAATGGGGTGAGCAGCGATAAATCGCCTTCTACATATTGGCCCTCGCCTTCCACCACTTCGCGGAGACACGATCCCACAGTGCGATGGTCCGTCGTCAGGATCCGGCGCCCTTTCATGTCCTCGAAACCGACCTGCCACCTAAAGGGTCGACTAACGCCGAGCTTATCGAGGAACGAGCCATATTCGTCGAGCGCCTGCTGCAAGTAAGGCATCACAGGCGGCACGGCTCGGGTCTTCTCGTCCTTGAATGCCGCAAGCCAGTATTTGTCCAACGACCATATCTCTCCGGTCGAAAACGCCGCCACCACACTCTAGGGAGGCTGCGTTCCCGAACTCGCGTACCAGCCAAGAGCTTCGTCGGAGCTAAATCGACCGAAACCCGAGACAGACCGATTGATGGGCAAGATCTGCTTCTTGGCGTCAGCGGCGGCCAACTCGGCGACGCTCCACAATCGTTCCTGAGTATGCTGCGGGATGAGGCGCAGCCAGATTACCGGTCCGGCTTCGACGGCTATGAAGTCCGATACTCCCGGATAGCGCTCGCGAACGCCAATTTCCTCTCCGGCAGCTGCGAATCGTCCGGGGCTTGAAACGCTGGGCCGCCTCGTGAATGGAACCGGCTCCGGCGAACGTGGCATGCTTGCAAGGTATGTGTCACTTTGGAGAACCTCTGCAATTGCCGACCTCAGCTTCTTGGCCAACCCGGCCTTAACGGCTCGACGGGTCTGCTCGTCGGCGTTCGGCGGGCAGTCGTATGTGATCGGGTTACGGAGGTGCCGCATGTCGAACGGCATCGCCTCCGCGGACGGCGCGCCGAACGCCACGTTCATGACCGGCACGATGCGGCTGTGGGTCAGTGACTTCAGCGCCCAGCCATACTCGATGAGCACGTTCGGGTTCGGGGTCGGGCGATCATCCAGGCGTTTGCCGACGAAGGTGAGGTCCGGGACAAAGACCGCCGCCCTGTCGATCTTGTCGAAGATCGTCTGGACGATCGGTGGCGACCCGGCGACACCCATAGTGTCTCGGTCGACGGCGAGTTCCTCGCGCTGTGCCTCCTCAACCTCGTCGCCCTTATTCAGTTCACCGAGAGCCTTCTCCAGCGCCCGTTCGATGAGGTTGCGCCCCACGAGCGTTGAGGTGTCCGCTTGCCAGGAGTAGAAGACCGTCGCCACTTCATGTCCTTCGGGGTGTCGCGTTTCGGCTCAGTTCATCATCTCGCCTTCGAAACACCCGGCATCGGCAGGGTTACACCCTCAAAGGCCCAGGAATGTTCGAAATTCATTAGAGCAAGCCTGCCCATCATCCCCCGAACCGCCTCACATGTTCGGGTAGTTCGGCCCGCCGCCGCCCTCGGGCGGCACCCAGGTGATGTTCTGCGACGGATCCTTGATGTCGCAGGTCTTGCAGTGCACGCAGTTCCCGGCGTTGATGACGAAGCGTGGATCGCTCTTCTTGTCTTCGTCGCCGTACACCACCTCGTAGACGCCGGCCGGGCAGTATAGCGGCGCCGGTTCGCCGTAGAGCGGCAGGTTCTTCCCGATCGGAATGGACGGGTCTGTCAGCACGAGGTGGGCCGGCTGGTTCTCCTCGTGGACCGTGCCCGACAGGTAGACCGACGACAGCCGGTCGAAGCTCAATACGCCGTCGGGCTTCGGATAGGCGATCGGCGTGACCTCGGACAGCGGCTTCAACGACGCGTAATCCGGCTTGCCGTGTGAGAGCGTGCCGAAGATCGAGCCGCCGAAGAGTTGGTTCGACCACATGTCGAGCGCGCCGAGCGCCACGCCCGGCATCGTGCCGAAACGCGACCACAGCGGCTTGACGTTCTTGACGCGCTTGAGGTCGGTGCCGATGGCCGAGGAGCGCCAAGCCTCCTCGTAGGACGCGAGATCGTCGTTCGCCCGGCCGGCATCGAGCGCACGGGCGACGTGCTCGGCTGCCATCATGCCGCTGAGAATCGCGTTATGGGACCCCTTGATGCGGGGCACGTTGACGAAGCCCGCCGCGCAGCCGACCAGCGCCCCGCCCGGGAACGACAGCCTCGGCACCGACTGCCAGCCGCCTTCGGTGATGGCGCGCGCTCCATAGGCGATCCGTTTGCCGCCCGCGAACGTATCGGCGATCATCGGGTGGGTCTTGAAGCGCTGGAACTCGTCGAAGGGCGACAGGGTCGGGTTCTCGTAATTGAGGTGGACCACGAAGCCCACCGAGACGAGGTTGTCCTCCATGCCGTAGAGGAAGGAACCGCCGCCGGTGCGGTTGCCCAGCGGCCAGCCGAAGGAGTGCTGGACGAGGCCGGGCCGGTGCCTCTCGGCCGGAAGCTCCCAGAGTTCCTTGAGCCCGATCCCGTATTTCTGCGGGTCGCGGCCGGCGTCGAGCTTGAACCGACGGATGAGCCCCTTGGCGAGCGAACCGCGCGCGCCCTCGGCCACGAGCACGTATTTGGCGCGCAACTCCATTCCGCGCGTGTAGCCGTCCGTCACGGCCCCGTCCTTGCCGACCCCCATGTCGCCCGAGGCCACGCCGACCACCTCGCCGACCTCGCCGTAAAGCACCTCGACGGCCGCGAAGCCGGGGTAGACCTCGACACCGAGCGCCTCGGCCCGGCGGCCGAGATAGCGCGACACGTTGGCCAGCGAACCCACGAAATTGCCGTGGTTGCTCATCAGCTTCGGCATCAAGGCATTGGGGATGCGGGATCCGCCCGCCCGGCCGAGGTAGTAGAACCGATCTTCCGTGACCTCGACCGTGAGCGGCCGATCCTCGGCCTGCCGCCAGTCGGGCAGCAGCGCGTCGAGCCCGACCGGGTCCACCACCACGCCCGACAGGACGTGGCTGCCGACCTCCGAGCCCTTCTCCAGCACCACCACCGACAGGTCGGGCTGCAACTGCTTCAGGCGGATGGCGGCCGACAGACCCGCGGGGCCACCCCCGACGACCACGACGTCGAACTCCATCGCCTCGCGCCCCGGCACTTCGAAGGATCGTGCCCCGCCGTTGCCGTCCGCCATGCTGATGCCGCTCCCGTCCGAGGCTGTGCTATGACTCTACATTTATGAAGCCCGGCGGACTGGCGCAAATGCGTCATACGGCTCCGCGCCAGGGCCCGCGGTCGGCTCCGGGAGGCGCTTCGAGCACGAAGGCGTCCTCACTCAGCCCGATCCGGTCTGCCGCCTTCGCGACGCCGGAACGGCTCCCGCGGAAGCGGAACCTCGAGGATGGTCGCAATCTGCGGCCGGCGAGGCGGATCGAAGCATCGGCCGGTGCGCCGGCTTCAACAAAGTCGCGAACCGTCCTATGAGAGGGCATGTCCCTTGAGGCAACCACCCGCGACGAACTCGAAGCGCTGCTGCGCTGGTATGTCGACATGGGCGTCGATGTCGCGGTCGATGCCGCGCCGCACGACCGTTTCGCCGAGACCCTGGCGGCCCGCGACGATGAGCCCGCCCGGCGCGACGAGGGGCAGCGCGACGGTGCGCTCCGCGACATGGAGGGTCCTGATCCGCCGCGCCGTCCGGCGCCCGATCCGATCGCCCGCCCGCCGGCGCTGCCCGGTTCGGCGTCCTCGCCCATTCTGTCGGCCGCGGCCGTGTCGGTCGACTCGGCCGCGCGGTCCGCCCGCGAGGCCGCGGCGGACGCCGCCACACTCGACGAACTGAAGGCCGTGCTGGAGCGCTTCGACGGCTGCAGCCTGAAAGCGACCGCGACGCGGCTTGCCTTCGCGGACGGCAACCCCGCGGGGCGGGTGATGGCGGTCGGCGAGGCGCCCGGCGCCGAGGAGGATCGGCAGGGTAGGCCCTTCTGCGGCAGATCCGGCCAGTTGCTCGACCGCATGCTGGCCGCCATCGGGCTCGACCGCACCCAGGTCTACATCGCCAACGTGGTGCCCTGGCGCCCGCCCGGCAATCGCACCCCGACCCCCCAGGAAGTGGCGATCTGCCGGCCCTTCATCGCGCGGCAGATCGCGCTCGCCGACCCCGACGTCCTTGTCTGTCTCGGCGGCCCGGCGGCCCAGAGCCTGCTGTCGTCGAAGGAGGGCATCATGCGGTTGCGCGGGCGCTGGCAGGACTTCGACACCGGGCGCAGGACCATCAAGGCCATGCCCATGTTGCACCCCGCCTATCTGTTGCGGCAGCCGGCCCACAAGAAGCTGGCCTGGGCCGACCTGCGCCAGCTTCGCCGCGCGCTCGACGCGTCAGTCTGACGGAGGCCCGGCCGCATACGCCGCCCGAGCGGTAGACGGATGGGGCGCAACCCTGGAGGGGAGGCAGGATGGTGGGGCAGGCTTTCCCGGACGGGACGCGCGAAACGCTGCTGTTCCTGGCCACGGCTGGCATCGCGGTGCCGCTGTTCCACCGTCTTCGCGTTAGTCCGGTGCTGGGTTTCCTCGCAGCGGGCGTGGCACTGGGGCCGTTCGGTCTCGGCAATGTGGCCCGCATGCTGCCGTCTCTTTCGGTCTTCGCCATCACCGACACACGACGCCTCGACGACATCGCCGAGCTCGGAGTGGTGTTCCTGTTGTTCATGGTAGGGCTCGAATTGTCGTTCGAGCGCCTGTCGCGGCTGCGCCGCCTCGTTTTCGGTTTCGGGGCGCTGCAAGTCGGGCTATCGGCCGCAACGGTCGCGGTGCCGGCCGTCCTCTTCGGCTTCAGCCCGGCTTCGGCCATCGTGCTGGGCTCGGCCCTTGCCCTGTCGTCGACTGCCGTCACCGTGCCGGTGCTGGCGGAGCGCCGGCACCTCAATTCCGCCGCCGGCCGTACGGCCTTTTCGGTGCTGCTGTTTCAGGACCTCGCCGTGGCGCCGCTGCTATTCACGGTGTCGGCGCTGTCGAAATCGCGCGACGCTGGTCTCGGGTTCGAACTGCTGGTCACGCTGGCCCCGGCCGCCCCGGCGCTGGGGCTGATCGTGCTGCTGGGCCGCGTCGTGCTGAGACCGCTGTTCCATGTGGTGGCGGCGACGAAATCGACCGAGTTCTTCATGGCGGCCTGCCTGCTGGTCGTGATCGGCACCGGTGTCATCGCGGCGACCGGTGGGCTCTCCATGTCGCTCGGCGCCTTCATGGCCGGGCTGCTGCTGGCAGAGACCGAGTTCCGGCGCGAAATCGAGGTCACGATCGAGCCCTTCAAGGGCCTGCTGCTCGGCCTGTTCTTCGTGTCGATCGGGGTAGGTCTGGATCTTTCGGCAGTGACGGCCCATCCGGGCGCCGTGGTGGCGCTGTGCTTCGGCGTCGTCGCCATCAAGGCCGCCCTGGTGTTCGGGCTGGCGCGATTGTTCAGGTTGCCGCGCGGGGTCTCGATCGAGATCGCGCTGCTGCTGGGGCCGAGTGGCGAGTTCGCCTTCGTGATGGTTGGTCAGGCGGCCGCGGTCGGCCTGCTGCCGATGCCGGCGGCGCATCTCGTCACGGTGGCGGTCACGCTCTCCATGATGCTGATACCCTTCCTGGCGGGGCTCGGCGAGCGCCTCGGTCGCCGCCCGAGTTCTGCCGTTGAGGCCCCGGCCGAGCCGCCGCCCGACGACGGCGAGTCCCGCGTCATCATCGTGGGCTATGGCCGGGTCGGGCGGCTCGTCGGCGAGATGGTGGCGACCCACGGCCTCGACTTCATCGCGATCGACGGCGACGCCAGGCTGGTGCGGGGCGAGCGCGAGTCCGGAACTCCGATCTTCTACGGCGACGCGACCCGCCACGATCTTCTGCGGAAATGCGGGCTCGGCAACGCGCGTGGCCTCGTCGTGACGTTGAATAGTCCGCGCGTCGCCGAGCGGGTGGTCGAGGCCGCGCGGGCCGCGCGGGCCGACCTCACGATCGTGGCCCGGGCGCGCGACGCCGACCATGCGCGGACTCTCTATAACCTCGGCGCTACCGATGCCGTGCCGGAGACCATCGAGGCGAGCCTGCAGCTCAGCGAGGCCGCGCTGGTCGATATGGGGGTCGCGGCCGGCCACGTCATCGCGTCGATCCACGAGAAGCGCGACGAGTTCCGCAAGCTCCTGAACGAGCCACGCCTCAAGGGCGGGGAAAGGCGCGCCATCCGGCGGACGTCGCGGCGCAAATGACGCCAAAGGCGCGATTTACCCCGGCAAGCCCTGGCACGACAGCCACGCATACGACACGGTACCGCATGATCACGGCTTACGATTCGATTGCCGCCGCCACCTCCATCGCGTCCGACGCCGCGCCGCTGGCGCTGCCGCGGGGCACGTTCTGGATCGACTTGATAGACCCGAGCGACCGGGACGACGCGCGGGTCGAGCAGGCCATAGGCCTCAAGCTGCCGAGCGCGCACCAGCTGGCCGAGATCGAGACGTCGAGCCGGCTGGTGGTGGAGAGCGACGTGCTGATGATGTCGACCCCGGTGCTGTACCGCGAGGACGGGGCGCTCAACACTATCCCGGTCGGCTTCGTCCTTGGCCGCGGCGTGCTGGTGACGATCCGGGCGCACGAACTCCGGAGCTTCACGGACTACCTGGCGGGACGGCAGGCGCAGGGGAGTGCACCGCTCGGCGGTCCCGTGGACGCGCTGATCGGCCTACTCGACAGCGTCGTCGCCCGGATGGCGGACGCCATCGAGGCGGTCGGCTCGGAACTCGACGCCGTTTCGAAGGACATTTTCGGCGTCGCCCAGCAGGATCCGCGGCGCAAGCCGGTCCGGACCGAACGCAAGCTCAGCCAAACGCTGCAGGTGATCGGCCGAAGCGGCGATACGACGTCCCACGCGCGCGACAGCCTGCTCGGCTTGAACCGCCTCCTCACCTTCCTGGCCAACAAGGGCGGCGATCGCATCACGCCGCAGCACCGGGAGCAGATCGACAGCCTCAAACAGGACGTCGCGGCACTCGGCGACTACGAGACGCGCCTGACCGACAAGGTCCAGTTCCTGCTCGATTCGACGCTGGGCTTCATCAGCATCGAACAGAACCGGACCTTCAAGCTCCTCACCATCGCTTCCGTGATCGGCATCCCGCCGACCTTCGTGGTCGGGCTGTACGGCATGAACTTCAAGAACATCCCCGAGTACGACTGGGCCTGGGGCTATCAATGGGGCTTGTTGCTCGTGCTGGTGAGCGTCGTGGTGCCGGTCGTTTGGTTGAGGCTCAAGGGCTGGTTCTGATCGGCCCGCGGTCCGGCCGGACGAATTCGATCAAAGCCGGTCGAGGGTCGCCCGGTCGGGCTCGCCGCCGAAATACCGCGCGAGCGCCATCCGGTAGCGCTCGTCTTCCGGGGCGGCGCGCGAGAACAGGGTCATCGAGGAGCGGAACTTCATGTCGTCCGGCGACCCGAAGATCGCCGCGATCGACCGGCCCTCGACGCGGTTCACCAGATCCGTGCAGTGCCCGAGCCGTGGCCCCAGCCGGTCGTGGGCCAGATAGGCGTTCGCCTCGTCGAGCGAATGCAGGGCGTAGCGCTGCGCCATGGCGCTGAAGCCCAGGCCGGCGATCTGTGGGAACACGAACCACATCCAATGGCTGCGTTTCCGCCCGGCTTCGAGTTCGGCCACGGCTTGATCGATGATCGGCGCCTGCGCGTCGACGAAGCGCTGGAGATCGTAGGGGTCGGGCATGGAGCCTCACGGTCCGCGGTGTCTTGCCGGGTCAACGCAGGTCCGCGGAAACGCGTTGCTTGACAAAGGCCACCGCGGGCGCGAAGGCGCAAAGTCCCCGCCGGTGTCGGCATCACTCCAGGCCGCCATGATTCCCTCGCTCGACAGCTTCCGGCGCATCGTCGTCAAGGTCGGCTCGTCGCTGGTGGTGGATGCCGAGGCCGGCACGCCGAAGCGCATCTGGCTCGAGGCGCTCGCCGACGACGTCGCCGGGCTGCATCGCCGCGGAGCCGACGTCATGGTGGTGTCGTCGGGCGCCATCGCGTTGGGCCGGCGCGTGCTGCAGCTCGGCACCGGCGTGCTCAGGCTCGACGACAGCCAGGCCGCGGCCGCGGTCGGGCAGATCGCACTGGCCCGCACCTGGGCCGAGGTGCTGGCCGCGCGCGGCATCACGGCCGGCCAGGTGCTGGTGACGCCGGGCGACACGGAGGAGCGCCGCCGCTACCTGAACGCCCGCGCCACGCTGGAGCGGCTGTTGCGGCTCCGCGCCGTGCCGGTCATCAACGAGAACGATACGGTCGCGACCAGCGAAATCCGCTACGGCGACAACGACCGGCTCGCGGCCCGCGTCGCTACCATGGCGAGCGCCGACCTCCTCATCCTGCTCAGCGACATCGACGGGCTCTACACGGCGCCGCCGGCGCTGCACCCTGCCGCCACGCTCATCCCGCTGGTGGCGCGGATCGACGCCGCCATCGAGGCCATGGCCGGGGGGGCGGCGTCCATCGACTCCCGCGGCGGCATGCGAACCAAGATCGAGGCCGGCAAGATCGCGACGGCGGGCGGCACCCATATGGTGATCACCGACGGACGCGTGTTGCAGCCTATCGCGCGCATCCGCGAGGGCGGGCGCTGCACGTGGTTCACCACGGATTCGAACCCGCGCGCGGCCCGCAAGGTCTGGATCGGCGGCACCCTGGAGCCGCGCGGGGCCGTGACAGTCGACGCAGGGGCGGCGCGAGCGCTGGCGCAGGGCGCGAGCCTGCTGCCGGCCGGTATGACGGCGGTCGCGGGGGACTTCATGCGCGGCGACTGCATCGTGATCCGCGATGGCGGCGGAGGCGAACTCGGCCGCGGCCTCGCGGCCTACGACAGCGCGCACGCCGCACTCCTGGTCGGTTGCAACAGCCGCGAGATCGAGGGGCTGATCGGTTTCGGCGGCCGGGCCGAGATGATCCATCGCGACGACATGGTGATGCGGACGCAGTGAGTTCCGGCCCGGGTCGAACGCTCCGCTACGAAATCGCACAAGCCTTGGAACTCTCGGCAGGGCTCGACGTCATCAACTCTGAGACGTTAACATTTGACAGAACGAAGCAGTGAGAGAGCAATGCCCTTGCAATCCGTCAATCTAGCGCCCCGTGACGACGGGTTCGCGGTGAGCTTCGTCATGCTGGACGGCGTGAGGGCCATTCGCTGCTACGCGCAGCAGGGCACGCTGGACGCGATCGAGCAGTCCCGGACCGATGATGCCCGCGAGCGTCTCGAGCGGTTCGACCGGCATCGCGCCGCATTCGAGTCGGTGGCGAGCGATCTCTTCGACGCCGGTCTGCCGCTCCGCATCACGGCCGACCATATGACATGGCTGCAACAATGCTCGGGCCGCCGCCGGCGAGCAGTGGCCTGACCGTCAGGCCGGAACGGCGCTCCCAAAACGGCGTCGCGCCTCCAATCACCACGTGCGGTTTTGGACGCAAGCGAACTGCAGCTTGACCGCGGTAGGTCTGAAGGAGCCAGCATAGCGCTTGAGTGACGCCGATCGGCGTCCAACCGGAGCTTGCTGTGCCACACGAGGCCCCGACCGGCGTCATCTGCCTAATCGTGGAGGATGAGGTCCTGGTCGGAATGGACCTCGAGAACGTGCTCTGCGAAGCAGGGTTCGACGCGCGATGGGTGGCTTCGACCCAGGGCGCCCTCGCGGCGTTGGAGACGACGTCACCCCACGTCGCCATCTTGGACATCATCATCCGCGCGGTGCCCTGCACGGACCTCGCACGCGAATTGAAGCGGCGCGGCATCCCCTTCCTGCTGCACAGTGGTTGTTTCCCGGACGAGGGTCTCGCGGATTTCCAGGGTGCGCCGTGGTTGGGCAAGCCAGCCGAACTGTCGGCCTTGCTGTCGACCCTCGCGGCCACCCTGGCTTCGAACAGGTCCGGGATGGCGGTGCAGCCAGGATAGGGTCAAAGGTCGTCCGATTCGACCACGAGGTCGGAGAACGGCACGGTCATGACACGCCGACCGGCATCGTCCGTCACCTCGAAGGAACAATCGTACCAGTTGCGGATGTGCTCCAGGCGTGCGCGCTTGGTGAGATCCCGCGCAGTCTCCATCGCATGGTCCCGCACCAGACTCTCGTCCGCCAGTTCGTCCCCTTCGGGGTCGAGCGCCAAGCCGCGTGGCCCCGGACGGTACCGCAGATTCAGGTGGTAGAACGGCATCGTTACCGCTTCTCGATCAGTGCGGCATATTGCGCTTCGGCCAGACCGTAGCCCTCATCGGCCACGGCTTCCAGTCCCGCCCGGTCCAGGATGGTGATCCGGCCACGCTTGGCCCTGATAAGGCGATTGCCCTCGAGGATCTGAGTCGCGACCGATACGCCGGGGCGGCGCACGCCCAGCATCTGGGCCAGAAACTCATGCGTGAGCACCATGTCGTCGCCCTCCGCCCGGTCGTGACACATGAGCAGCCACCGCGCCAGGCGGATCTCGATGGTGTAAACCGCATTGGCAAAGGCGGTCTGCGCAACCTGGATCAGAAAGGCCTGGATGTAGCACAACATCAGTGCGCGCAGGGAAGGACTTCGATCCACAGCCTCAAGCAAATCACGAGTTGAGATCTGCAATCCTTCTCCGGACATCTGCATGAAATGCTGGTACGGGGTATGATCCGAGCCGAGCAGGATGGGTGCGGCAGCCACCAGACCTTCCCGACCGACCATCCCGATTTCAACCTTGCCGACCAGTGTATCGGTCACGATCGATGTCATGCCTTCCTCGATGAAATATAAATGTTCGATCCGAACCTTGGGCTCGATCAACACATGGGTCAGTGGAAGGTGAACATGCTGCAAAGGCAGCAATGCAAAGTCCTCGGGTGAGAGAGCCCCGAGAAGACGGTTACGGACGGACGATTGTTGCGGCTGGGATCACGGCTTCACCCCTGTCGGGGCAAGAGCGCAGCGCATCCCTCAGCCGCCTGCGCCCGGTGGTCGAGCAAGCGATGATGCAAAGATAGGCTGAAAACGCCGGGATGCAACGACGGTACGATTTCGCACCCGGGGTGGGGGCGCTCTTTAACACAGGTCAATCCACCGCATAAATGAAGGCATTCGACAGTCTTACGACCGTTCCGAGGTGTCATGCCCAACCCCCTGGTGCTCAAACTCGAAAACCTCGTCCGCCTGTCTGCGCCGGAACGGGACCTCCTCGAGCGGTTGACCCGCGACGCAGTCCATGTCGGGCCGGGGCAGGATCTCGTTTGTGAAGGCGACGCCCTGCCGAGCGTCCTCATCGTGCTGCAGGGTTATGCGTGCCGCTACAAGCTGCTGCCCGACGCTCGCCGTCAGATCACGG
>JAABUY010000577.1_pt1 | contig 61911 bp, 74 predicted proteins | sample 5560271 | NCBI WGS metagenome assembly JAABUY01 (sample SAMN10711886, study PRJNA513374) | rock metagenome | isolation source: Antarctica rocks | place: Antarctica: Victoria Land, University Valley | reverse complement strand
AAGGAAAAGACGTTTCAGCAAGGGCTTTTCGTGGGACATGGACATAGCAATAGTTTTGACAGGATGATAGCGCTAGAGCCCTTTAGGCGTAGTGCCTCCGGGCGGAATAAATTACTTACTTACTTAATGTGAGCTGTTTCAAGCAGGCATTTGTACCTAAGGTAGCTAATTGCTATGAAAAGTATGCGACTCCACCACCAAGATCAGATAATCGCTGCTGAACACGAAAGTGCGACGTGGGTGTGTCGAAACCCGGCCTAGATCAAGGGGGAGTAAGGTAGGGCCTCGCTAGACGCCAACCCTAGCTCCCGTTGAAGCGTACAGGGAAATGATCATGACGGGCTGGTGTACATCTGTGACGTCGTAGGGATCTGGACTTTCCAATGCAATGCTGTCCGATGCGGATCGGTGGATGCGTATATTCCTCGGGGAACCGCACAAAGACCTTGGGTCACGGTCTGGATGGATTCGGAGAAGACTAGGTATAGCTGAGGTAGAGTACTCTCGGACTATGTTCAGTTCTATTGAAGCGGATATATATATATACATTGCTAGCCCAATCATCCACAAGCCTGACCTGACCATGTAAAACCCCTGACACTAACCTCCAATTTTAATCTATATTCTGAGTATATACACCGTCGTGGCAGGTAACAACTCGTCCGTTTCGGGTCTCCGGAGGCTGAGCGACGCGCCCTGAGGATCGGATGCAGTCTGATGAGCCACGGACCAGAAATGAGCCGACGACGTTTCGCTATCAGGAGCGTAGCATGGTTGCAACGGACCCTCGACAACCTCGAGTACGAGCATTCTACTGCTCTCCGTCCCCGTCTACACATTCCAAGGCGGATTCCTCCTCGGCAATTCCGGCATGGCGATCGAGACTCCCTTCTGCGCCGTCAGTGACGAAACGTCGAAGAATACACCGCCATACACCGCCTCGGTCGGAGCCGAGATACTCACCGCAGTCTCTACTCCTATATTATCGGCTTTGCCACCCACGATACGCTCCGAAGAGGACGTTCGGAGGGCACTGCTGCCCCCACTCCGGCTGTCGGTACGGGTGTACTTGGATGAGCGGGTAGGGTGGGAGGGGCGCGACGAGGCGGATTTGAAGAGTCCACGCATACCAGGCAGACAGGCGCAGACGATGCCGATGTTACACTCGACGTTGAGCCAGATCCCGGCGTCGACAATGGTCCCTGAGAGACAATGAGTGATGTCGAGCGAGAAAAGTGGCGTTTTCGTGCCGGAGGAGCCAAGCACGATGACTCACATGTGATATCGGCCTCGTTCAACTTTACGAGTAGCGGAAGTCTGATGAGGGGTGCCAGACAAACACTTTGACGTACAAATTAGCCATTGCCGGAGTGCATGAACGATGGACAGAGGAAACGGTCCACTTACAGTCCTCCAAGTAAGAACATACCGATGACGGCCAGCTTCCGGGAGGTTTCCATCTGCAAGCCCCAGAGCCAGGGGATCGGTAGCAGCCATACCGCGAGGTCAGTGATGAAGTTGGCTGCCGTGATCCCGTAGCCTCGGGTATTCTGGCTGTGGCAATAGCCATTCGGAATGGACTTGTCCCAGAAGTATTCCACCGGCTTGCAGCTGAAAATGATGGCGCCCGTGAGACTAATGCACCAGGCAATGTTCAAAACTCCAGCGACGATGGATGCGATCTTGAACTTGTGAGAAGGAAAAATGCGAAGGTAGAGGAAGAGGATCGACAATTTCGTAGCAGTAAGCGCCCAGGCGAAGAGCAGCTGGGCCGAGAAGTTGATCTGATGAGATCAGCAGTGAAGACAGCTTAAGCACGAACACAAGCAATGGTCATACCTTGGCAAAGTTTAAGATTTCGGAAAGCTGAAGTGTCACGATATGTCGCCCATATCCAAAGTGAACCGCTGCGCTGTTGTGAGCGGCCAATGGGATTTGAATTGCAAGAGGAGTCAGGGAGGGTATACCATATAGATTGTTGATGTTCAAGCCAAAGGTGAGTACCTGTCAGTAGTAAGTCGCGGAGTGATTCCTGGGCCACGCTCTTCAGGAGTTCTTACCAGTGCGACGATGATCGTATAATCGTCCCACCATAGGGCAACCTTTGACATTCTCCGCGCGACGAGTCGTGCAATCACCGCTACGATGCTGAGGACCGTAAGAGTAGACAGAATCGCAAGGACCATTGGAGCACGTGAATCCTTGAGATTCGGGACAGCTGCCGTACACAATTGCCTCGCGAAATCGAGGGTTTCTGCAAAGCGATTTTATCAGCAACCTGATGAATTCCGTCGGGTCTCCCCCAGTCACCGAGAGCAGATGCATATCAGGTGTCCATGCAACCAAAAGACGGAAATTCACGGTTTGGAGATGCTCACTCTGTCCATCCGAAGGGCTGCAACGGGTCGCGATGACCCCCTGGATCGTAAGGAGAAAGGCGTTGCTCGTGCAAAGACAGGCCTCATCCGTTCCACACCCACTGGAGGCAATTCCGGCCGCAGCGCCGGCTTGCTGCCACGGTTGATGTCAGCTATCATCCAACACCGGGCAATCTTTGCAACTTAGGAGCGTACAGCACACTTAGGCAGCAGACTTAGTCCGCCATCAGCCATCTTGAGAAGGTCCGGTCTTGGTAATGCTGGAGCTGATGCTGGGAGGAGGTAGTGGACATGATCCAGAAATCCATTGTCAAGGGACAACAACTGCTTTATCTATGGTCTGCCCAATCTGACCGGGTTGCCTGGCACGATTGAACTTTGGGTAATAGTCAAGAGCTAGATCCCAAAAACTAGGAGAGAATTGTGGGGAAGGCTTGTGAGACAGGACTGTAGTCGTGCCACCATTCGTGAGAATGGAGCCAACGGACTTGACAAGCAAGCCACCGAACATTTAGGGCAGGTTCTCAAAGTGATCGGTGCGAGCTAAGGATCTTGGAATGCAGCTTAAGGAGAAAGCGTACACAAATCTGCCAAGAAAAGACCAGTAGAGGACACAATGATAACAATTATAATGAACTGTTGAGAAAGACAAGCTCGTACTACGGTGTGTAAGTTATATCACTGTACAGAATGTAACTTAGGTAAGAAGTCCACTCACCCAATATAAAAGCGCTTCCCACCACAAGCGCACTCATCACAGCCCTGAACAAACGCCAATCTTCTTTTTCCCTGCAGAACCAAGATCCGTCATCGAGCCCGGCAATTAACTTGTCCATGTAGACGCCGCTGTAAATCTGGGGTGCATGAGATACCCGAGCCAATCAGCCCTGAACCACTCAGGAAATCTCCGTCGGGCCTCCCCGCTGGCGCTGCAAGAGGATGGTTTTGTATGAGGACAAAGCCTGTGGATCAAGATCTCAAAGCACCTACAGTACTGACTACCTTAGCTGCAGCACCGCCTGTCATGCTCATTACCTATCGCTGTCGACGGACTCGTACTTGGACAGTACACACTACCTTAGTACTGCCGGGTGCATATTCTAGAATCACCGCTCCAAGTTCCTTGGCCAATCCGGTTTTCTATTCAACCCTCCGTCTACCAGGTATGTCATCCATGAAGTCAATCAATTTAGCAGACCTCCGGTCCAACCAGCAGTCTGCATTCTCCTGACTGACAGTATAGTTGACCTGACCAATCGAGGCCCGTACAACAACAATGCCACAACCAAAGTCCTCACCTCCCTCCTCCTCCCAACTCCACCCCGCCAAAATAACATAGGTGAGCAGGCAATCCACCTCTTGCATGTGCAATCTCTCCGAACCCGGTAACGTAGATATATTGTCTGAGACAATATAAACCCGACTAGGTATACATCAAGCACGATCCAACGCAGAAACACAACAGCCCTAACCAGCACCGACATGAAGCTTCAACGCAGCAACAGGGACGGAATCCTCCGACCCCCTTCAAACTCCCGCTCATTGGGTCGGGAGAAGCAAGTCCTAACTGAAGTCCGTCCGTCGGCCATCGTGCAATCCTAATACTCCAAGGTAATCAAAACAGCAACAACAACAACAACCAACTCACTTCAGCCCCAGCCATCAGCGTCTGGCCTAATAAGTACTGTCCGTATGTATGTAGGTCCAGATCTGACCACACATACAGTACATACGGACAGTACCGCAGCCACTTCCCTCCCTCGCCCCGATCCATCCAACGGCGTCGGAGCTTATGCGTACTGTACCTACAATACCTAGGTACTCTATATGTGGCGTTCGATACTCGCGCCTATGATCGCGGGACGCGGTCCAATCGAGGGAAGGTTCCGGTCCTGTGGGAAGACCTGGGGTTCAACTTCCGGGGGCGATGGCGTCCCTGTCCTGTCCCAGGGAACTGGGCGAGAGGGAAAAAAGGGCGGTCCAGGGTTCGAATCCTGTTGCTTCCAGTCAGCCAGCGGGCTAGATACTGTATGTACTGTACAAAGTATCTAAGGGTATTCTCCGCGTGGCTGCACTACATGTGAATCGGTCCGTAGAAAGTTGTTCCTATTCGTTTACGCTATGTAGAGTATATATAGGAAATGATGACTAAGACATAAATAGGGGCGCTTAGTAAGAGATGAGTAAGCAACGATATCACATACAGATGGTTGAAGCTGCGCGCCTACGAAATAGTCACGGAAAGGGTACGGAGTATCCCGCAGCCAAACAAGGACGATGGGTGCCAAGGAAAGACCGCCGTCTAGAACGATTGGACCATTGAAGATCGTGATACCCTGCAATTGCAATTCAAAGGTACTGTACCTCTGTCATCGCCAGCCAGCCACTATCACTGCGCTTGGTGATCAATGGAGATCGCGGATATCTGGCAACAACCAATAATAACGTTAAAATGCATCTCATAAGATCCGGTAATAGTGGCGGCGCCCCTACCTAATCGATGACGGGGCTAGGCCCGCAATAACTGCCGGCATTAAGGTGCAAACAGCAGCAAAGTTTCACCAAGACGATATGTACATACAACAAGCAAACTCTACAGATTCCCCTCCGCACACTCCTCTGCCCGTCATCTCCTCTCCCATCCCTTCCCTCATCTACAACTACCTTTACCTTACTTACCTCACTCATCATCATACTTCATAATTCCCTCCTCCAACGCCTTAATCTGCAACGCAATCATGCGGGAGTAATACCTACACAACGCCAGATTCCCGCCGAAGAACCAAAACCCCGGATGGCCCGTCCGCCTCCACATGGTGCGCAACTCCCCTTCCTCGTCGAAGCCCCAGACGGACTTGACGCGCTCGCCCAACTCGTCGCCGAAGATCTTCCGCGCCGTGGCGCGCATGTTCGAATATCCCGTAGCAAACACAATTTCGTCGGCGGGCAGTTCCGTGCCGTCGGCAAAGGTGAGCGAGTGCTTGTTGACGGACTCGATCTCCTGGCCCTGCTTGATGTGGATCTTGCCGTCGGCGATGAGGGACGAGGCGCCGACGTCGATGTAGTAGCCGCCGCCGCGCTGAAAGTACTTAATGAAGAAGCCGGCGTCGTCGGGCCCGTTGTCGAGCTTGAAGCCGGCCTTGGTGAGGCCGTCGAGGAGGGCGCGGTCTTGCTTGGCAATCTCCACCGTCGCGTCGACGTGGATGCGCTTGAGTACGGGGTTGGGGATGGACATGAAGAGGAGGTCGGCGTCCTCGATGGGTGGCCCGCCTTCTTCGTACACGCCGCCGAGGAGCACGCCCAGCCCGGTTTTGGAGCCCATGACGTAGGTGCTGCTGCGTTGTACCATCGTGACGTCGTAGCCGTGCTCGTAGAAGTCTTGTGCGATGTCGTGGCCCGAGTTGCAGCAGCCGACGACGATGGCGTGTTTGCCTTTGCCGTCGGATTTGACGCCGGGGAATTGGGAGGAGTGGCAGAGGGTGCCTTGGAAGTTCTCCATGCCCTTGATGTGCGGGAAGTTCATCTCGCCCGAGTGTCCGGTAGCTTGGATGATGTGATGTGGGTGTAGGGTTCGGGTTTCTTTCTTGCCGTCGGGGGACTCTCGCTCCAATGTTACTGTCCATTGGCGTTTCGCTTCATCCCAGTGGGAGTCTTTGAGCGTAGTCTTGGTCCAGACGTTGAGTTCCAGGATCTTGGCGTAGGATTCGAACCAGTCCCCGAGCTTGTCTTTTGGAGTGAAGACGGGCCAATGCTCAGGGAAGTTGACGTACGGGAGATGGTCGTACCAGACAGGGTCGTGGAGGACGAGCTGATGGTATCGATATCGCCAATTATCGCCGATACGGGGATTGCGGTCGACGATGAGGGTCTCGACTCCCAATTGCTTGAGCCGTGCAGCGGCAGTCAAACCTGCTTGTCCGGCGCCTTTGGTGACATGTCAGTGTATTGCGGTTTTGCGGTGTGAAGAAGTCTCACCGAGAATCAACACAGTTGGTTCCGTGCCTCCATCGAGATTCTGTTCCGCCACTCTCCTTTCCTGCCAGTTCTTCCGTCCAGGCTGACCACCATGGGCGACCCCATGCGGTCTCCTCGAACGAATAGTCTCCTCGTGATCCTTGAGCTCGTGCATTGTCGTAAAGAGCGTGAACGCTTTCCATTTGCCGCCATCGTCTTGATCCTGTGAAAGTCGTACAAGTCCTCGACCTCGACCGACGTCCGTCTCGAGCGTCAAGAAGCTCTGCACGCCCATGACCTTGCCCATGAAATCCACGGCCGAGACGCTAGGGGCCCGAAGCTTGCTGCTCGTGTCGACATCGATGGTGTGCAGGCGGACTCCCTTCGGTGCCTTCTTGAGGAAGGCCACCATCTTCTCGGAGCCTTTGAGAGTATGGTAGTCCCATGACAGGCAAAGTTGATCACGCCAGTAAGACTCTTTGAGGAAGAGTTTCTCCAGGCCGGAGAAGTCTTTGGCCTTCAGGACGTTGTTGAAAGAAGAGACCCATTCCTTCGCAACCTTCCCGACCTCCACGTGCTCAGACGAAATGGGGTTCGGGTAGTTCGCCGCTGTTAGGTGGTTCGAGCCCGGTTCGATACGATTGTAGGAGGGCGTTTCAACCGCTGCTGTGGCCATCTTGAGCTACTCTGTAATACAGATTTGGGAAGAAAGCGAAGAAAGAACAAGATTACTTCACTTCAGCGTGATAGAAGGAAGAATGATCATGTAGCTTATATAAAGAATGACAAAGATCGCCTCCGCACGGATAGAAGGAATACATCTCCTCTGTATCCTCGTTCGCCAGTTGCCCCGCACCCCACCTTAAGCTCGATCGTCCCCTTGCCTACCTTAAGGTACATCTATGGACGGGACGGGAGTTACCCAAGGTAGGTAGTGGGGGGAGAGACAAAGAACTTCCCCAGATCAGATTGCTCGCTTCGCCTCCCGCAATAGGCTAAAATCGTAAGGTAAGGTAGTACCAAGTAAGTGTTCCTCTATATCCGCCGCACGTGTTTGGAAACAGGGTCCAACCGGTAAAAGGGCTCTGGGTGATTCCCGACCTGGGATCTAAACTTCAACGCAGCAACCACCAAAACCTTTGAGAAGAGCCTGATCCTGTTAACCTCTGCAGTTGCAGAACTAAGGCAACGATCTCGATAGGATAGTATTATACGACATACCTTGGTACGATGGAATGCTGTTTGAGATGACCTCTCTCTGCTACGGAGATACTCATAATCTGAGTTCTTGCTTTCTGCGTACATACAGCCCCGCCTGATTGTCATTGCCCGAGACTTCCTTAGGCAAGTAGGTAGATCTAGTATTTTTAGATCGAGCGAGCTAACAAGAGTATTATTGATGTATTTCCAGGTTGACCTTAGGGGAAGCCGCCGGTTCTAAGAAATCATGCTGATGTAATGTTATATCAATGTTACTATAAATAGTGTGTCCTTATGATGCTAGATTAGTAACACAATATCAATGAAATTTTAAAATCAACATGTGTTATTTCAAAAATGAAAGTTGCTGTCATCCCAAGCTCAAAGACAACATAATAATCACAGTATGTTGCTCTGAAGATGTGTCAAATAGTCAATAGCATGTCAATTGACAGAGACATGTTGATATTTGAGCATGTGATCAGCATGTCTTTGACAGAAAGCTTTGTTTCTGATATGTTGTTGACAGAGACACTTCTTTCAGCATGTCATCAGTATGAAGCTTCTTTTTCAGCATGTTGTCAGCATTGTGAGAGACTTCTTTTGTTTAACTATCTTATCTTGAGTCGTCGCTTCCCTAGCTAGTTGATAACATCATAGTGGTGTCGTCATGACTTCTTACTTATAGAATATATAGCTGGCACAAGGCTCACCTGAATTCAAGCAAGCTTTGCACCCTACAGTGGGGGTGACAGTGAGGGTGTGGGTGTGGGTGAGGGCATGGGTAAGGGTGTGGGTGTGGGCGTGGGCGACGGCATGGGTGAGGGTGTGGGCGACGGTGTGGACAACGGTGTGGGTGAGAGCGTGGGCGAGGGTGAGGACAAGGCAAGCAGGGGCGACAGCGAGGGCAACAGCAAGCAGAGGTGACAGTGAGGATCTTCATCAGCAGTCATGACTCATGTGTATATAGAATAATAGAAATGTGTTCTTTTATGAAAATAGTATATAAGATAGATTTGAAACCCTGCTGTCATCTCACACATAGTCAATATCAACATGCTTTTGTTACCAACAGTGTTTTTCATTCAAATTCATGTCAGTACCAGCATGCTTCAAATACAAGCATGATCTTTTCTCTGAAAACCTTGCTGAACAAGACATGTGCTGATCTTGGGAGGCTGCTATCACAGTATTACTATCGACATGATGTCACACGTAAAGTTATTACAACATGACTACAGACATGATTTTCCGGAACCAGCTACTTCCCGTAAGGTATGATCGGATCTCGTCAAACCCCGCAAAGGCTAGCTATATGGTGCTAATATCGCAATTAATGCGTCAACAAGCCCGCCTCGTCGAGTTCCAGCCCTGTGTCCCCGGACTCGTACTTGTGCCGGAACCGGAACCGGAACCTGAATCTGAATCAGACCCTGAACCAGTGAAGGAACCGGTGTATGAAAAAGTTGTCGATAAATGCATATACATCCTAATTCGCATCCTAATTCGCTCGTTTCTTGCCTTCTCTTCATATCGATTGCCGTGATGATTGGACCAGTGCAACGAAGTAAACTGTATGAGGAAGGGAAGTGAAGAACAGGCCTCACGCACAAATTTGAGAATAAGCGTTCAAGAGAGGCGTGGCGGAGCCGTCGGGGTTGGTGAGCGAGGGGTTGCAAAGGGCGGGATTATCTTTGTAGATTGGACCCTGTGTGCGTGGAAAAGGTCAGCCTCAGCTCAGAAGCTCAACAACAGGGGTGGGAAGAAGTCGTACCCATTCGCCACAGTTCCAGAAGATCTTGTCAACGTATCCTGACGCCGCAGCCCATCGAACGACGGTCTGCATCCATCCGATAACCCCGCCCTGATCCAATGTGCATCCCATATCCGGCGCACACGCGGGCGCCAGCTCCGTGATCCACAGCCTCTTGGACGGATAGGCATTATGCACGCTGGTGATCTGATCGATCGCCTCCTGCGCCTTGGGCTTGTACACGTGCAGGGATATGATGGGAATCTTATCGATGCAGCCCGGGCAGTTGGCGAAGAAGTCGGACAGGTAACCGCTCCCGGTGAAGGCGATGGCAGGCGAGATGAATTGCGTGCTCGTGGGCGTGTGGATGAGGTCTTTCAGCGTGGCGCCGGCGGCGGGGGCGAGGGTCAGCGGTGTGAAGCCCAGGTAGCTGTAGTCGGGCTCATTGAAGAGCTCGAGATAGCTCGGGGGGCTGGCCGAGGTGATGAGCGCTTTGGCGGCGTCGACATCGCGCGGGTCCATGGCGATGCGGATCTGGGCCGCGTCGACGGCGCCCGAGACGGCTGGCTTGCCGTATGTGGGTGATTGGGAGAGCGGGTTCACGGTGAAGCCAACTGCAGGACCCGTATCAGTATGTTGGGGCTTTTGGGCTGGTCGGACGCAAACGCATCGGGCAGCACGTACTCCAGTTGGAGACACCATGGCTCGAGATCGTATTCCAGCGATTCGAGACGTCCCCCTCCCCAGGCATGTTCGTGTTGAAGACGGTATTACGGAACCCGGGCGGGCATGAGACCTGCTGGCGCTTCGTGACGAGAGGCGTCGCCGCAACCAGCGCCAGAGGGAGAGCAATGAAAGAAAAGAATTGGGACGACTTCATGATGAAAGAATGTGAATGCGACGCTCTCGTGGTGCCTGACCTAGAATGTCTTTCGTAGAAAATGATGCATATGGGAGGGTGTAGGCGGGCACAGCAGGTTTATATATGAAGAGACGTAGAGATGACATTGGAGGGGCATGACCGCCAGCCATGCCGATAACACGGCATCTCTTGAAACTGGAAACGATGAAGGAGTCTTGAAAAAAGCATGGGAAATTCAGGGTACGTGGTCCGGGAGATTCGTACTATAGAGCAGGATCTTCTAGGATTTGTACAGTAGGGGAATGCGGCTTAGATTAATACATCATACGGAGAAATATTGAAACGTCGTGGAGATCGTCAGTGGAGCAAAGGCATTGCTGTGCCGGGCTTGACAAGTGATGGAGATAGCAATCACGCATCTCATTTGCCGCCATTGGCTAAGGTGAGGTACCTAGTGAAACGAACAGACGGGGAGAAAGGAAAGGGTCGACTGCGGAAGCTTGCGTGTCGATCAGACGCGCAGACGGGCAGACGGCGGTGATGTCTGAAGATGGAAGGCTGTGTGACTTTCCATGAGGTTGATCTGAAACGGGCATGGGGGTACCTTGGTACTTCTACCGCAATGATTCGAGCGAGTATAAAAAGATTGAGATTCAGATACAGATACAGATTCAGATACACGGCCGGTTACCGCTATGAGGCCGGGTACCTTGCTTCAATGTTCGGACATACATCCGACATCATCACCAATGGTAGCGACGAGGAAGATGCGTGTTCTTCACCGCCAATTTCCGTCCGCAAAAAGTCTTCGTCCTTCGTCCTTTTACTGTGCTTGTGCTTATACTTCTGCTTATGCTTCTGCTTCTGCAATAGTTATTTATTGACCAAGAGTAATCTCAATTCTCACTGCGAAATTCAGGGCCAAAGCCACGACATGCGCAGAACTTGCTGTAGGATCTGTTATGCTGTGATAGCTTCAAGGACCGGGCATCGGCGGCTACCGTACCTGAGACCCATCCGAGACTGTGATGAAATTGGCAAGCCGTGCCTAGGTGTCTCTCTGGCGTCAAGACTTACCTTACTTCTATGTCCATTTATGTGAGCAAGATTGTCAATGGTACCGGCGCAGGCTTAGAGGATGACTGTGGTTTCTAGCACCTAAGGTACAGATATTCGGAAATCATGGACATCCCGGGGGCACCTTTCAATCAGAAAGCGGTGGATGTCAATTCCTGGCAGAGTGGGTACTACATCACCGTCCCGAGAAGGCCTAAACGTCGGCGGGTGGAGATCAACACCCACAACGGTAATTGTTACACAGCCCCTTATTTCGGGTAATCCCCGACAACGTGTTCTACACGCTCGGAGGCTGATCCCAAATGCATCAATCGTGAACCAAGACGTCACAAGCAACACGGCTAGAGTACATAAGCCGAGAAGACCGACAGAGATCTATATACACACCGAAACGATCACCGCTGCGTTGGTGTTGCCCGAGCCCCAGTATAGCGGTAGCTCCGGACGATACCCAGAATGACAGCTGCGAACGGGAGTCGATTGACCAGCTACACAGTCCCTACCTTGGATACACCGACCGACGCTCGGCGGACAAGCCTGCCATTTGTGCCCCGGTCCATCGTCCGAGTTAGGAAACGGCTCCGGTTTCAAAGCTGCCCGGCCCCTTCAGGCTGAGAATTACTCGCAACATATCGCCCAAGAAGAACCGTCCTCTACCTTATCGCCGTACCCGCCCCTCCCTGCCACCTGGTCTCTGCCCTACACGCCTCTGCTCTTGCCATCTCCTACGCGATTACCCACAATCACCTATGGTACTCGACCAGATCTTCCCAGGGTGCCGGGCACGGCTAGTCTGAGCAACGAAACCTCCGTTCGTTACGATACTGACTATGGCAGGACGCGGCCCCGCCCGAAGTGGCCGGGGCTTGTAGGGCACTGGCGTTCTTCGCGATATATGAGGATGGGGAGTGTGTGTTTGCTCAAAGTTCCGGCGATCGAGTTGCTGTCGGCTGACGCGTTTCGTCGGTGAGTTTTCCTGGCTGATCTAGTGTGTCCGGCGCTAGGGTGACCATCTGAGAGACGCGATACTGGATGGCGTATATTGACGAGCTCTGCTTGGGTTATCAGCAATAGATGTCTAAGGATGATACGTCTGTGAACGTCTGGAGCATCTCTGCCACATCTGAAAAGTTTGGGAGGATCATATATATAAGTGTGGGTGGGTAGGTAGATTGGAGAGTTTGATGAACATTTTTTACAATACATAAACACAGGTGAACATTCGAGGGTCTTGCTCGGTTTGGTGATTCGATCTCTCTATCTCTTTTGAGCGTCACCTCAGCGCACGCGATATTTCGTCTCTGCCCAATATTGCCGTACCTATGAGCTTGACTTAATGAAAGCGACACCTAGTTACATATAGGTCAGCATACGTCCGTGCATCTTGTGATATATCTGAAAGGAGAGCCATACCCTTCGCAATGTTCTTCTTCAAGTCCGACAAGCAGTTATCCAGAAGTTTCTGCTCATAACTGTTGATCTTGCCAACCGGGTGAATCTTCTCCACACCATTCGGTCCGAGCTCGACCTTGGAAGCGAAGAAATCGATGCCCTGGTCCTTGTACAGCGGGCTGTCCACAAAGGTCGGCTCGATGACTCCCTTCTCGCCTTGGGCGGCTTTCAACAAGCTCTCGGCGAATCGGGCGCCGGCCATGGCCATTGAAAGGGTGGCGGACCCAGCACCCCCCTTGGCCTGCACAACTTCGTCGCCTCCGAACTGTACACGGTTGACGTATGCGTCAAGCGTTGTGCCGGAGAGGTCTGGGTGGTTGGACTGTGACAGGAGCGGTACGATGGTGACGCCAGAGTGACCGCCAACGACTGGGACGTTCTCGTCTGCCGGATCGGTGCTCTTGATCTCCGAGATGAAGCGAGAGGCACGGACGACATCGAGAGTGGTGACACCGAATAAACGCTTGGGGTTGTAGACGCCTTGGGCCTTGAATACCTCGGCGCAGATGGGGACCGTGGAGTTGACCTGGTGCTGTCAGTAAAGAATCGCATTTTAGAAGGTAGCATTATGATTCTCGCACCGGATTCGAGATGACGAGGATGTTGGCGTCTGGCGCAGACTCGGCGGCAGCCTTGGCCAAATCCCGGACAATGGATGCGTTGGTGTTGAATAGATCTGTATATGAACTCAGCGAGGTTCGTTCAACCCTTCACCCTTCCTAAACATATTCATACCGTCACGAGTCATTCCAGGCTTTCGAGGCACGCCGGCAGGGATGAGCACGATCTCCGCGCCCTTGAGAGCATCTCTGAGCGACGACGGTGTCGCTTCGTAACCCGTGACCTTGCTCTTGGTGTTGATATGGCTGATATCGGCCGCGACACCTACAATCATGCCAATTAGATACTACTAACGTATAGCCAGTTATATTAGGTTGACACACCTGGAGCTCCGCGGATATCGTACAGGGCAAGCTCCGTCACCCTTGGGTTGAGCTTCATCAAAAGTGACAATGGTTGACCAATCCCTCCCGACGCTCCAAGAACGGTGACTTTCGACGCCTAGAACAGTAGGCAGTCAGCATTGGTGCTGTATTGATGGTATTGGTCATTGCGCCATTTATGTCGAGGAAAAGTTTGGTAGACCTCCGTACCTGTCGTGTCGAGACTGAGAAAGCTCTGCGCTGGCACGCGCCGTATATTTGACGAGAGGCAAACATCTTTGAAAGACTGCTAATACAAGAAGTGAATGTGTGAGGTTGTCCAGATGAGGATGAGTTCAAAAGTCGGTTAAATCCAAGGGATACAGGGAGACAGGACTGGGAGATTCTTTAGTTCGGCGAGCTACGGAGCAGCGGCTGCTCCAACTCCGCACTCCGAAGAGCCGCAACACATCACCACAGCGAAGATCATTGCCAGCGTTGCCAGTCTCATGATCCTCCCTCTGCAAGGAATGTGATAGAGAATGTGTACTACCATGTTTATGTCTTGGGTTAGGAGCGATCTCCTTCCTAGCTTCGTACTGACCACCCAATCTTGCGTTGACTCTCGTGTCATCCTGGCTTCAGCATCTCCCGTTGTCACGCACGCCTGTCCATTCAAGACTGTCTTTCAGACTGATTATACTGCTTTTCACGAAGGCTGAGGGCCATATTCCATATCTCCCTCAGTGAAGAAAGCTTCAAGGAAAGTGTCTACTCAATTGGCTGCAGATTACTCACTTGCAGGACCTTACTCCTGCGCTTGACCAGCGCCAGATATACCACGGGAAGAGTCAATTAGTTCGAGCTAGAATCCTCCTCACTTCATTTATCAGATTTTCTCAAACTTACCAAAGCGACGCTAGCCCAAACTCCATCAGCCTCAACATCCAGTGCAAGGCCCCACCTTCAGCACCTATGTCGCGTTCTCTCCCCATGGACTCCACCGCACTGCAACACAACTTTCGCAGCTCCGCTCGGATAGAACAAGGCGCAACAGTCCGATCGTCCAAACACACCCCCAGCCTCCCATCGCCGCCATGACAAACCGACAGACGCCATCGGCCCCGACGGGCAGTCTGCCCCTCGACGACGCTTTCTTTTCTCGGCCGAGTCCCCACAGGTCTGACTTCGACGCGCAGAGAGGTGGCGAGTCGCTGGACCCGAGGGCGGTTTCGACTTGAGGCGGTCCGGGTCGTCTATGGTTAGCTCATCTGGAAGAGTGTGGATTAGAGGCCGCGGTTGGATAAGGGTGATGCCACGAGATAGAGATCGGCGGGCTGGATACAAGGACCAGGCGGGACTTATGTCTCCTCGGTTAGCGTGTCTTTGGTGTGTTGATAGAAGGCACCGAAGATGTAGGACATTGATGTCATTGCCGGACGGCCCGTGTACGGGTCACTATCATGTGGAGAGGCCCCCGGGAGGAGGAAGAGGTGAGTTATTGGCGTTGCGAGATTGCGTTTTTTAAGGGTATATTGTACCATTACACTTTGGAACCAGTTACTTGGTGATATCCATGCGCGTCCACGGTCGCGATTCCTGGCGCGAACCGCTCTACCAAAGCTACCTACCGACTTGCGAAGAGCTGTGGGGTGAAGAGTGGAGCGATGCCAAGAATTCGTGAGCTTGCGTCTGTAGACGGATGTATATACAAGTGAGAATTAGACACCTCCACTCTTGCCGTCTACCCAAACCTCGAAAAAAGAGAGAGACAGAGGCGGAGAACAGTCGAAGTACGAAGCTCGTCTTTGCCTGCCTCGCCCTCCCTCCCTTCTCATCCCTTCTCACGCCCTACAACCACATCAGCCACCCCACCAACCCACCGCCACTGCCAGGATGCGAGACTCACTCACAGCTTGCTCGCAGCCCCCTCTCCCCCTTCCCCACCCTCGCTCCCTCCAATCTCAACCACCAACTTCCCAAACTGCTTCCCAGTCTTCATATCCTCGAACAAGCCATCAATAGCCTCCAAGTCCTCCAGCCCCTTGACAACCCTCGATATGACGGGCCGGATGCGATGCTCGCGGACAAAAGCGATCATATCCCTGAACTCAGCGCGGGACCCCATCGTCGAGCCGCGAAGCTCGATATTCTTGAGCACGGCGGCCATGGAGAAGGGGAGGGTAGGGCCGAGCGTCATGCCGTAGGAGACGATGACGCCGCCGGGCTGAGCTCGAGGCGGGAAACGTCAGCTTCCGAACGCAACGACAACGACAACGACAACGACAACGACACACGCCCCAACACAGCTCCTCAAAAACGGGGTGCGCAAACAAACCTTAAGCAACCGCGCCCCCTTCTCAACCACATCCCCCCCCGCCCCATCAACAACAACATCCAACCCGCCCCTCCCCCCCTCCAACAACCCCGCCAACCCCCTCTCCCACCCCACCTCCCTATACACCACCCCGCCCTCCGCCCCCAACTCCCGCCTCGCCCTCTCCACCTTCCCCGCCTCCCCACTACTAACCCACACCCGCGCCCCCCTCGCCCTCGCAAACGCCAACGCCATCAACGCCACCCCGCCCCCGATCCCCGTCACCAGCACCTGACACCCCGCCCCCGCATGCCGCCCCGCCTTCGTCACCACCGCCCGCCAAGCCGTCAGCCCCGTCAGCGGCAGCGCCGCGGCCTCGACGTCGCTCAGATGCTCGGGCGCTTCCTCGAGCTCGGCGGCGGCGATGCAGACGAGCTCTTGCAGCGTGCCGAGCGGGTGGAGTTTTGTGCCGCCCAGGATGGCGTACGTGTCGGGGGCGCCGGTGGCCGGGTTGGGTTCGGGGCCGTCGGGCGAGGAGGCCCAGCCCGAGCCGGGGTTCAGGACGACGCGTTTGTACAGCCAGGGGGTGGCGGTGGGCGAGGTGCCGGTGGCGATGACGGTGCCGCAGCCGTCGGCGAGGAGGGGCACGTTGAAGGTGGTGCCGGGGTAGAGGTGTTGGCGGATGAAGAGGTCGCGGTGGTTGAGCGCGGCGGTGTGCATGCGGATGAGGACTTCGTGGGGTTGGGGGGTGGGGTGGGGGACTTGGGTTATTTGGAGGCTGGGGAGGGGTAGTGGTTGGGATTAGTTGGTGGTTTGGAAAAGGGGGAGGAAGGAGGTGGGATGGTTGAGAGTGGGAGGGAGAGGGGCGCGTACGGGTAGTAGACTTGGCCGGGTTTGCCGTCTACTTTGCGGATTGTGACTGCTTTGGGCATCGTTGCGAGTTGCGGTCGGGTGTTTGAAGATTGGTGGCCGGGGTGTGGCTGTGGGTTTAAGCTGGGTGCAACTGCTGGTTTGGAGATGATCACTGAAAACGGTAGATTGTTGTCGTCAGTCGTTCGGCGATTGGAGCTCCCCACTATCATGTCTCTGGCCGAGGTATAAAAGAGTATAGTGGGGCGAGGCTCTGCGTCGGAACATCGGGGCGCGAACAAGCTTTATCGAAACCGAACATGTCTCCGGCCTTGAACTGATAGTGTCTACGAAGTTGACATCGTATACGAGCCATGAGGAAAGCTCCACCTCACATGACTGAGACTTGAGGGATCTCCTGGGTTCATGCGGTTCAGTCTGTTAACGACATCCAGACGATATCACCTTACTTTGTGCATATGATGGAGAGGGAAAGTGCTGGTCCTGTTAAAGTGAGAAGAGAAGAGAAGAGAAGAGAAGAGGAGAGAGAAGAGCACTGCAAGTTTGGGGAAAGGATTTCTAAACCCAGGACTGGAGGTATGGTTCTTTCACTCACGTGACAGTGTCGTAAAATCGACAATGTTTCCCACTGCGGAGCCAAGAGATTTGTCCCCCCTCCCTTTGATCAGAGCGGATGCAAGGGAGGCAATAAGGATTTCATCAGCTTCACAAGACGGTCGGTCATATAACCTATCAGTTAGGACTATCCGTATATACTTTGTAAAGAAAACTTGTCCGCATCTGAAAAGAACCAGGTGCCTGAGAGGATTAGGAATCCGGTGCCTCTAAAATTAGATTACTACTAAACCGTGAGAGCTACCCACCCACCCACCAATACACCAGCAGAAATGCAATGCTATGATCCCCGATGCTATGCTCTACCGACACTGGTAATAAAGACCCGACGCCCGGTACGACGCTGGACGCCGTGCTTGTACGACATCCTGCTTCAGCCCTCCGCCTAGCCCCCAGGCTCAGCCTTCAGCCTCGAAACTCAAACTCCAAACACCGCGCAGGCCATACCCGACCTACGCCCTGCCCTCGCGCCCGCACCCGCGCCTACGCCCACGCACAAGCACAAGCCCAAGCAAGCACAAAGTAAAGCGTATAGCGCAGGCCAGCTCGGCATCAAGGACTCCCTTGCCCCCCCGTGTTGGCCACAGTATATGCCATTCTAAGTTCCCCGTAAGAGCTTGTCAACTCAGCCCAGCCAGTCTAACACCAAAAGAAAAGCCAAAAACCACAACACCGAGCGCTCGTATGCAAGAGGGATAGACACATAAGGTAGGTATGATGTGAATTAGTTGTGTCGTACGTAGTGTGTGTCTCGTGGGTAGGTTGCTCCATAGAGCGAACAAATCGGAGGTAATAAAAATTAAAATAGTAGCTGAATCAGTATGTGATGTAGGATTAAGGAAAAGGGCAATATTAATAGCCATGACAAGACGCCGTGTCACATGCTCGCTCCACTAGACTCCTGCACGACCAAGAGTGCCGATGTGATTAGGAACGCCGATACCGATGCAGCCCTCGACTGGACAGAGACGTATTATGTGATAATGATCGAAAGAGGGTTAAGCAAGGGAGTTGCTGGGTGATTTGGAAATTGTTGAAGTTGTTGGTGATGTGGGTGTGGTTGTCGAGTAGGTAAGGTAGGCACCTCCGTACAAGTAAGGTACTTTGTACTTGTATCAGAATGATGGGTGCTTGCGTTCCAGGTTAGCGAGATGCAGTCGCATGACCTGGAACATCTGATCTTCCACACCCACCACCTCTTTCACATAAGGTATTCTTCTCTTCCTCCACCCCGATCAGTCAGCTCGGCTCAGTTCAGCTCGGCTCAGCTCAACCGCGAGAGGTCTGCTGATGATGATGCCGGAAAGCCGCGCTTGAGCCTTGATCGGGTGCTATGCTCATCCCTCCAAGACTGCCCTGATAGTGCAGCGCCTGCGCATTCCTCGATGTGCCAGCAGCCGGACTGGTGTCGATGAAGGACGAATAGTCCCACGACGTCCGTTCAGGTTGGTTCACCATCGTTGTGTGGGGGTGGATTTGTGTCATGTGCTGCGGTTGCTGAGACTGATATTGATATTGCGGGGGTGTGCTGATGTAAATCGGAGCGTGGGTGGGGACGCCGCCTTGCAAATTTGCCGTTGCGGACGGATGATGGGCAGAGGGTTGCTTGATGTGTGCGACGTTGGGCGATATGGCTGCTGTCAAGCTGGCGTTGTATGCGCTCAAGCTGGTCGAGTCTGATGCTGGGTGTGGTGAAGCCGTTGCTTGCTGCTCCGTATTCGACTCGGACGGCCCTGCGCTGCCATATGTCGAAGTCACAGGTGTGAGAAGAGCACCGGCGGTGGAGGAGTAACTCGCCGACTACACACTGTCAAGATACAGTGCCCAAATAAAAATAGATTGATGAAAACTTACGTATTTGCCGATAATCTTCTTCAGCGCATGCGCCAGGATCTTCCAAGGAAAGACTTTGACGTCTTTCTCAATGTTTCGAGGCTTGGGATTGGGAAACCCCATGATGATCTTGAAAAACTCCTCGCTGTCCGATTTCGCCTTCGACACTGTGAGCGGCCGGAAACCCTCCAGGTTTCGGCGAATGCGGTTTTTCTCCTCCACCGTAAAACGCACGGCTACCAGTGACTCTAGCAGGTAGATCGTATCGACGCTGGTGACGAAAAACTTCTGCTTTTCCTCCCACCAGATGCAGCTTATGCAGATGCTGTTTGGCGGCCGATCTTCAGGTGCGACGGGTTTGAAGCTGGCGTTGATGGTACTCCCATTTTGGGACCTCCAGAACTGTACAAGTCGCCGCTTCACATCCCATTCCTCCAGAGTCCAGTTCTCCGCCATTCCGTCGAGATCACCATCCAGTAGGAGTAATGCCTTGTTGGGATACATGGCGTACGGGTTGAAGAGTGAACTCGATTGTGGCACTCCGGTAGGAGTGTTGGCTGGACTGGGTGATTGCTGTAATGTAGAGGTCCGTATCAGAGGAGGATTGGCCGATCCTGATGGAGAAGGCATAGCAGACACTCTAGGAACCGCCGCCGGAACCGCCAGCCCTGGGCTTCTGCTCATCTGTGCGACTGACGGACGAGACGGGCTCCAGGATGGTGTGCGAGGCGACGGAGCCTTCATACTAGGTTGCGAGGCAGAAGAAGAACGATGCTGGTAGGGGCCCGACGGTTGTTGGGAGCCTCTCTGAGCATAAGTCACAGGAGTAGCGGATCTGTCGAAGGGATTCAAGTATGCGTAGGCGTTACCAGTCGCATCTGGTTGCAAGAAGGGGGAGTAAGGCGAAATTTGATTTGGGGCGTAAGGGTAGACACCGTAGTCCTCTGGGACGTCGGTGCGAAGCTGTTGTGTTGATGGCCGCTTTGCTATCCTCACGGAAGCTGCAGATTCCGCCGATATTTTCCTCTTACGGGGCATCTGTACGGGCGATGCATACGTCTGGACCTCACTCCTGTCAATATATGTGAAAGCTCCGACCTCGGTCGCGCCGACTTCCACGCCGTATGCATCTTCCACCTGGACACGGATCGGGACTTTGTGAGTATGCCATCCAGTAGACGCTAGAGGTGGTACGGTGGCAGTGAGTGCATACTGGAAGAAAGGCCCGTCCTGATCGATCTTCATCAACTCGGTGCTGCATCGCCGTGACGCAAACATCAAGCAGAAGGTCAAGAGCGGCGGTGTACCGAGTTCGTCCACAGTTTGAAGGTAGATGAAGATCTTCGTTCCTTGCGGACCTCCAGACGGCGTGTAGGATGTGATTTCCGGGACCGGGCGGGGCCGTAGATCAATAAATGCGGACTGCGGCTCATGATAGGGCGCCCGTGTCTGATATGGTGACTCTGCGCCACAAGACAGCTGTTCCGTATCGAGTCCATGTGGAGCTAGTGGCTGCTGAAATGAGGGATGTGACACGAACGAGGGCTGAGCGAAGGCAGCATAGTTTGGGTCCTGCAGTGGTCTGGTGGTATCCAGATCTGCCGGACGTGTATTAGCCTTCAGTAGCTCTCTCGCGTCTGATTTGCCAGGACGATCCGAGGCACTAGGATACGAATCCTAAAACCTTAGTCACAATCTAACGTGAGCCTCACTTACCGTTTAGTTCAGAGTGTTGAGATTTCCCGTAAGTCGACATAGACAGCAGCGCAGCCGAATAATCCGCACCGGCCAGAAGGCCCTCGTTGTATTCCACGCCAAGGCGCAGGGCGGCCGAATTTGAATACTCGTCAAGATCGTCTAGTATTAGAGGTGAATGATCGAGCTCAGGCTAGATGGGCAGAACGATGATCAGCATCATCGTAAGGAATGTGGCCGAGTGCGCCATCACACATACAGCGCCAGATCGAGTGGACGAGGCACGAACGAGAGGCTGGCACCGCCCCGTCTCGAGGGAGCTGAGCAGAGGTTGAAACCAAAAGCATAACCGCGGAATAATGCCAATCAGGCTGCCTCGCGGTAGGCAGCAACCAACACCCCGCCAAAGAGGCAAGCTTCTGGCAAAGAGAATAAACGGCGTACCTCAAGACGATTATATGTGTGGAGAGCCAGGGTGATGACCGGTGAAAAGAAAGAAGATGAAGAAGTGGATAGCGAACGACTGAATTTGGAGCGATCGACAGGTGCCTTGCAGATGATCTTTTGGCGATATCAAACGAATGTAAGGGCCGCAGGATGAATCTCCGTTCGGCACGAGCAAAGCGAAAAGAGCCGGGTCTACATCCAGGGCGGTTTAGAAGAAGGATACAAATCAGATATCAAGTCTTCGGCGGGGATCTCTGCGAGTTTCTATGATGACCAGTTTGGCAGCGAGCTGTTGAAGTGATTTTGAACGTAGGATAAGGTGTTTCAATTCCGTGACTTGACCGTGACCGGGGCGACTCGCGGAGTATTAGAACGACCCCCAAGGCGGGTTTCCCCAGCTGCTTGGAATGCCGCTAGGGTAGTACCGCCTACCTTAGTGGAGTCGTGGTTTCGGGAAGCAGACAGCACTCCAAACAATGACAATGAGAAGAGGGCGGTTCCAGCCTGCTTTTATCAATAAGTATACTGGTCATCCACCGATAGCTTTCGCATGACTGCAGAGATTAGCGACTGGCTTACCACGATGGGGACAAAGAAAGAAATTATTCGCCTGGCGAAGCCTTTGGACTGCGTGTGTTTTGAATATCGAAGAGAAGAGAAGCGCAACAGGTTTGTCGAATTAAATTATTCTGATGCGTGTATACCGGTATACCCGTACACCTGTATACCTTAGATACTCTATGTTAACAAAGATTCACATGATGCAGGGACAGGACTAGGTGGGAAGGAGTTGATGGCGCAGTAGAATGGTGGCGCAGGGGTTCGTATGGGACGCAAGGAGGTGGTGTTGGTGGTGTGTGGTGGGGGGGGTGGGAAGAGATGGGGTCACGAACCTTTCGAGTCAAATAAACCCCGATGACTCCCCCTCTGCTCTGTCTCTCGAGCCACAACAGCGCAGATGATCAAAGAAATGATAGATAATAGTGACGCAAGGTACTTCGTCAGGTAAGGTAAGGTTGAGAATGATCTACTGAACGTAGCAGAATAAATTTGACTCAGGTCCTTTAGGCTTCTAGGCAGCTTAGGATCAAGCTGAGCCCTTTACGAGCCCCGGCTAGAGTACTCGCGAACGAGGCTTTGTCTGCTCTGCTGAACCTGAAGCTGAAGCTGAGCTGCGATTAGGTCCGGTAGGTAAGGTAAGTATTGTACCTCGATTTCCGGCTGCAGGTGGATGTCAAATTATGATGATGGCGAGATATTCGCCGAGTCCTTCCCTTCTCTCCTTCTTTCTTAAGGCTGACGAATGATGACAGATGATTGCTATGGTGTAAGGATGCTGCCGTCTAGGGTATGGTAGATACAAGGCCTTGGACGGAGTCGACCAGGCAAACGATTGTAAACGAAAGGGTACTGCCGCTGGAACCGGCTCACAAATGAGGCAATGCCGTGATGTGAGATTAGGATATTAGTGTAAACGAGGGACTCAATACTGAATTATCTGCCCAAAGCGAATGTGGGTGTGAGTGTGAGATATGGAGACCGGTGTCGAGATGGTTGGCCTGACGGTAATGATATAGTGTAGTCGTGTCGTGATACCGGTACTCGTCCTCGTACTCGTACTCAACAGCAGCCCTTCCACAAAGAAAGGTCGAACTGGTAAAAATCCAGAAGGACGGACGGAGATGTCGTGCAGCCATATATCTCTGGACGGCAGTCATACTTCCCATTCCCCGACGTGAATGCAGGCCAGATCCAGAGAGATCTGGCTTGGAAGGCCCCAAAGCCTGCGATTTGAAAAAGTCTCGACGTCTGTTCGACGATGTGAGTGGTTGGCCCGAGAGCGAGGACGGGAACCATTTCGAACTCCGCCCCAATATGGATATGGATTTGAATTATGCTTATGCTCATGATAAGGTCGGTAAGGTAACTTATTATTTGTATTAGTAATAGTATTAGTATCAATATTATTGTCATAGCAAACCCGATGTATGTACAGAAATGTATATGAGTGAACTAAGGTAGGCACTCGTCCTCGTCCTCGTCCTCGTCCTCGTCCTCGTCCTCGTCCTCGCAGTCGCAGAGGGTCTAGAATGCGACTTATTCAACAGAGATGTGTGTGTGTGCGTGTGTGGCTCTTTCGGGCACCGTCGAGGGTCATGAGCCATAAGGTACGAGTAGGTAAGGTAAGGTATTATTCTTCGTTAAGTTTACTACTTGTGCGCTGTAACTATCTACATTATTGTAGAGCTTTGTGGGTTGTCGATGTAAGGAGGTAAGGTAAGGTACTAAGGCAGGTAAGTTTCTGCCGTGTGGTCTAATCATAGCCCATCGTGCATTTCCTCTGCAGAAGAACATCTCCGCTTCATCGCAATTGATACAGAGTACAAACCTTATTGACAGGGTTCCTCGACACTTGAAGCCGTCCGCATCCTTCAACTTTCAGTTACACATATGTACAGTATGTAAGTTCCCTTAGGTGTCCAATGATGAAAAGAAATATATATATATATATTTAGTATCCAGTCTCCAGTCGTCAGTCGCCAGTGTCCAGTATCCCGCAGGGTAAGTTTGGGTCCGTCGCCATTTTACCCCATCCCATCCCATTGTCGTACATACGGCATTGCCTTGATGCCTCTCTGCTATGGTATGGCACGATGGAGACCCTGCCACTGCTGCAGTGCAAGGACCGAGTTCCTTAGGACGGATTGCGCTCTTCCGCGCTCAACACAAGGTATACCTTTAGTACATACACCTTGAGCGAAGGGAAGTCTAGCGGCTGGCTGGGAAGCCCCCCGGTCCAGTCTCCCCACTCGGAGGCTCAGAGCAGTCCAACGCCGGAGATTTCTGTGTCGCCATCCTACAAGTAGAGTAAGTCACAAAGTACCTTTGGTTGGCAGATCTACCTTGATGAAGCAGATGGCGCGGCCGGAGAGCGGCTACCGGTTCCCTTTCCACGGAAGGAGCGGCGTGGGAGGGTCTGGGAGCCGTGGGTCGACTTCGGCACATCAAGTTTATTTGCTCTATTATTGATTTCGTTTGTCGCTGTCCTCCTCAGCTGGCTGTTAACTTAGTTAGCAGACCAGACTAGACTAGACCAGACCAGACCAGACCAGACCACACCGAAGGAGCCAAACCCCCTAGTTGAGTTGCTTCCGCAACCTTGTTGTGGTCAAAGCTGACGTCTACCTTAGAGAGTCTAGGCAGCATCTAGCGGGCGCCCCGTGTGAAGTTTCTGTGAGCTAAAGATAGATCTGCATGACCGTACGGCTGGGGAGATGGTTGAGGCTGTTCGCTGTACTCCGTACAAGTTGTGTAAAGTATGTGAAGGGTATGTCGGGTCGTGCCTCCTGCAGGCACAATCACTTCTATGCATAAAGAATCTTATAAGAATCTTATAAGAATCTTATGAGAATTTAATATAGGTTGTCGTGCGAGTAAGGGGTCACGGGACTATCCCCACCTTGATGAGGCTCTTATAGCCAAGACTCTCGATAATTGTGGCTTGTACTCCGTAAATCAGAACTCTTATTTCCTCCTCGAACGCCAGTAACCGTACCACGGACTCCTAGACTCCAAGACTCCAATGGAGTGTCGGATTTGACCGACACTCTCTGCTCAGATGTTTGCCCTTGGCTCTCGTTCCATCGGATTGAAATTTCCCGTCTCTACAAATGGCATATATCGAGCTTGTCACGGCTTACCCGTTGTCCAAACGGCAACTTATAAGCATGGTTCCGGAATGAAAGGCTGAGCGAATGGAGATTCGGCCCTTCCGCCGCTCGCTTTGGGATTCTCCCTTGACCTATCGGCTCGAGATAGTCGCCTGTCAAAGGAAGCCTGCAGCTCGACTTGGGATTTTCGTACATCTATTGGGGTTATATCCGGCATGGCCTATCACGGACTAGTCCTGATTATGTTCTGCATTACCGCAGCTGAGGTTCAAATGATGGTTCAAAACAAGCTCCAAGCAGGTGAAGTTCCATAGACTTGGGATACTGTTGCCGCAGCTTTCGCATCTTACGGGCCTGTTCGTCGTTGGCCTTCTAAAAATTGCACCGAACTCTATTCGAAGACCTGTGGCTGTCAACGTTACTGGGGCTCCCGACATTGGTGCGCTGGTAAACACCTCGTATCAAGGGCTAGGAGGACGTACTGTCGCATGGTCGTCCAACAGAAACGTGCACGGCGTGGAGCACCCACGCGTGCGAATGAAGAGATTAGAAGACCATCCCTGGACTGTCAGCTGTCATAGTACGTGGACCTTGTCGATTGCTCAGTCTCTAGTCGCCAATGTTGCCTCGACCGTGCGAGTCTTCGAACCCGCCGCGGGTCAATACCAGCCTGGCCTTGGAGACTCCGACCAAGCTTAAACCTTGCAGATCAACACAGGATTCTGAGCCATTGGCTCTTCTGCACCAACCAGCTTATCGGGTTCTGGTGAATCGTGAGGTGGTGTAGCAACGGTCATACGAATCACTCATCTTCCGAATCCCATGGTGGCTTGGTAGATGTGAGCTGAAGTCTATCTTGTCCCTGCAGACCTAATGGTTCAGCTTTGTTACATTACAACCCCCGTTTCGTAAAACTACCTTGGCCGCGAAGATTGTGTGGTGATGTGCGAGGGCTTTAGGGCAGGGTAGTTTGACAAGGCTTTCGTCGAAGCGGACGCCGAACAACAAAACCGAAATCTAATTATAGGCGAAGTGGCTTTTGACTGCAGGATGGAGATGGTTTGCTGAAGACCTCGTAGTCGATTGCCCTACCACCGTGGTGTTGGAACGGAACAACGGGCCTGATGCCGGGTTTCAGGAGCCGAACAACATCTACGATTTATCATGTCAGTGGAAGCGCACTTATCACCCTCCCAAGTATCTTGTAAGTGTGTCTTCCTACACGGTTTCGTGCGGCCGAGGTCTGAAGCTACGGATCCATTTCTACCGTGACTGCGGTCTGCCTCTTTTGTTTCTCTCATATTGAGGCTTTTACAGTTGTTTCTGCTCCGTAATATTCCTCACACACCAAGATCCTACCACATGACACAAGTCACCAAAGCGCATACCATTACATCAGGACTCTCGCATTCCACAAAGACCGCCACAGCAGCACATAGCCGCGAAGCTCATTGAGAGCATGCATTTTAGTTGCCACGCCAAGCCCTCGTCGCTGTGCAATACAAGTAAGAAAAGGACACATATGCCTCTGCAACTTTGGCTTCCTCCCAGAGACGCACAACATGAGGGCTTAGAGACTCAGCACGAGTGACTCGGTTTCAAACACAGAAAGAGAGACCGTCACACTTCCCACCACGTCCGAAGTTCTCCGCTCCTGACCCTGGTCTGTGCCTGTATGGCCCGCCCGACTTCAGCCATGTATACGGATCCAGATCTTCCGGTTTCGCCGAGCCTTGCCATGATCACCTCTCAACATCCGAACCAAGATACTCGATCACACATTCGCGCACTTCTGCAAAAGTCTCGGAGGCCGAGACCGTGTGCTGCGCACCACGCCTGACTGTAGTCTCAACCTTGCCAGGTTCAGCTATGCCGCTTGGGTCTCGAGGCGCCTGTCTGAAAGCTTCACGCGCATCAGAATCGTCTGAAATCAGGATCCTCTTGGCGCGAGGCGTTTCCTGACGGCAGACATCCGGCTCTCCTCGGATGGTTGGACCCCTCATGTTCCTGAGTACGTTCTGGTACTCCCACCGACCCGGCGGTGCAGCCTCAGGCCATGGATATCTGATGGGAATGCCTTGGCGCCAAATGTTCGGATGCGTGATGTTAGGGTTGAAGGAAGGCGTCTGCTTAGGCGGCAGATGGGGCCGGCCAAGCCCAAGGCGTCCGACGGGAGTGCCATCCATCTCCCAAGTCTTGAAGTTGGTGCTTGCAGCGGTCGCATGCATGATGTCAGCGCTGAGGGAAGACGTTTCATTATGGCGCGGACTTCTTGTACCAAATGCCAGGAATCCGCTGCGACGGCCGATTATGGGCCTTATCGGCGGGCCGGTAGCTACAGCATTCCCATGACTCCCGTTCATACTGGGCCAAGGGGTGTCAGAGTGAGGCATATGAGGACGTTGGATAGGCGGAGTATCCATCTTCGTGTAGCGCTCCCACTGTTCCATTCGCTGGGCTCGCAGCGCACCACTACGGAGGGCAGGGCCTAGGTCCCCACTGTCTTTCGGTGTGGCTATCAGACTGTCAGCAATGTTCCATATTAAAATGTTTCTTAAAAGTTACCTGCGGCATTCTTTGGTAACGTGGTGCTAGGGTTGGGCTCCGTCATGGTTCGTAGGCCAAACCGGATGTGCTGATTGTTTTGGGTTTTGAAACAGCAGTGGGTTCAAAGCTTCTCTCAAGTCAACACCGTTCACGGGCAGAGTTGACGTTCCTTTGAATTGTCAAAGCCGTAGCTCTGGAGACGTGTAGTCCAGATGATGGGGATATCCGCGTGAGAATGGAGCCGGAGCCGGTCCTGATCGAGGATGAGCGTATGGCAATTTACCAGCTCTGACGATGGTGATGAAGGATAGAACCAAGATTTGTTGATGTAGCAGAAGAGTTTTCATGGCGCAAGTGGTGTTAGAGAGACTGAGAGTGAATAAGATAAGCCTGGAGCCCTAACACAAAGGGTCGTTAATGGCAGGGAGACTAACTTAAGGCAGGTGAGGACATGTCCGAAAACACGGGTCAGAGTTTATCAAGGGAACTAAACAACACGTCGACGGATCAAGCCACTTTAGATGCGAGGAATCAATTTGTGTGTGAATGATGTTTTGCTCAGAACGACCACATTACAAAGTGAGCAGTTGACAGTGTTGTGAAATCAACCTGGCTGAAAAATGTTGCCAAGAAAGCACACAGAGAACCACTTGAACCTAGACTCAAACTAATGATGGCGCAAAGTGCTATATGGTATCCGCAGAGACCTTGCTAAGAGCGAAAAAGCAACAAGCAATTACACCATGATAGGTACAGGATGAGGGGCTTGGACCATATCATCGAACATATCTAACCGACCACCTCCAAATCCCTCCGGCTCCGGAAAGGGCGACATCAAGCACGGAGGTACCACTCTTCCACCAACCCCTGCATCATCGTACTCGTACGGCGAGGGGAGGTAATCGTCGTCATCCGTTTCGGAATCGGTGTAAGAGAAGTCGTCGTGGTCTAAAGCCATGAAAGGGCGCCCGGCGACAGGATTCGCCCTTCCATGTCTGGTTCGGAAGCGACCACTGCCGTGGTGAGGTCGGACGTATGGCTCTTGGACGAGAATGCGCTCCGGCTCGAAGTCGACGATGTCATGCAACATCCCGCGGCCGAAGTCGTTGCCAGACACGAGCTCTGCTCCATGCACTCGGGGGACGAGATCCCTTGAGCCACGGCCGGAGTGCCCTGGGCTGGGTAGGCCGGGTCGTACCAGTGCGCCAGGGCTCCAGTCGCGCGGGTCCGGTAGGCGACGGCGGTCTTTAGTTCGCAAGCCGTCGATGTTGGCGTAGATGATCTTGCGTATCCTGTGTATCGTCCGGGTTGAGATGAAGCTGCGGAGGTAGGTCGGCTTGCTTTCGAAGGACAGCAGCTCGTCCTCACCCCAGGGACCTATGTGGAGGATCATCGAATGCAGTGCTTCTGGGAAGGGTCGTCGAGTGCGCTCGAAGGCGTGGATAAAGTCCAGGACCGCGTCGATCGGCATCGACCGCACAATTGTGTGAGAATGCCGTATGAACCATCCCGAGAAGACGTCGAACAGCTCTCTGCTGCAGCCGAGCACGCTCGGAGCGAGGAGCTTGCCGAGGACGGCGAATCGTCTGACTAGAGCCTTCCAGTCGTGCACTCGACCGTCGTGGGTGCCGTGGCGCCCGAGATAGGAGTCTAGACATCGGGTCAAGGCGGTAGGCACGGCGCCGGTATCGTCCTGGTGGACGTGGTCGAGGATGGTTTGAGCGCACTCGATGATGTAAGAGACGTCTCTTGATGGGTTGAATCTCGAGTTTACCACGTCAACGACGTCGAATTGCCGCTTCTTGTCTTTCTTTCGATGCCCGCGATCCCGTCGGATGGCTTTGAACAGACCGGGTAGTTGGGATTGGATAGCTGACAGTCGAAACTGGTATTTGTTGCCTCCGGAGACGATGAGGATATAGCTCTCATGAAGATGATGATGCGGACTTTGGTGTGCAAAGTCGGCGGGCTCGCCTCTGTGTCCATACATGGTCATATCTGTGAGTGATGTTGCTCCGGTGTTGCGAAGGAGCAGACTATATAGCTCGTAGTCAACTGGAACAGAACTCCTGCTGGGATGAGAGAAAATTTTCCTTATCAAACATGCCTTCCATTCTAGCGTGGCGTGTACTTTTCGTGCAGCTGCCGCTTTCTTACAATACGAAGAGGGCTGCATGTCGGGTGGGACAAAGAAGGCTGCGAAGCAAACTTGCGGAGCTACTGCATACCTTACCTAAAGGTAGCTACATTGAGAACTTCTTTGATAGAATATGCTCGTCATTCCCATTCGAGACTCAAAAGAGTCGTTCGCCTTGGGAAAATCCGCTCGTTCTGGCGCACTCTGTCGGCGTCCGCTGCCCAAGGTACCCATACGACCATCGAGGGAAGGCTCAGGATCTGCCAAGTCATCGGGAGGCGACATCAAGAACATGCCAGACGAATCCAGAGCTTTTCTTCTGATTGCTCTTGTGCAAGACAAAACTTGTGCAGGTACCTTTTGCTAGTCAGACCATGACTTGTCTTGCGACATCGGAGGAGGGATATAGCACTGTGTCCTACGCTCGAGGTTTGTCAGGATGCAGAATGGAAGAAACCGGGCAAGTTCCAGTTTGACTTCGCCTTCAGGTGATTCACAGCGGCCATGGCCCAACGAAACAGGTGCTTTTAGAAGAAAAATACCTTGGCACGCACACCGAGTCGGTCTTTGTTTGCTCGAACGAGGACTCAGGGGGCGTCGACGGTAGCAAGGATGTGACTCAGCTTGCATGCAAGTTGTGGAGATAAGGCAAGGTAAGGTAGGTAGGGCAGATTGGCGGGCCACCCCGGGCCGACAAACAGAGGCATAGCTTGCGGAGGTAGTAGGTTGAGAACACCGGCGAGATCAAACGAAGTCCGTCTTCCAATCTCGGGGTGGAACGGACGCGAGATGGAATGGAAGAGCTTACTCACCGCCAGTTGCTCCACTGACCATTGCATACGGTACATGCGCAACATGGCTTACACGAAAATGCAAGACGGTTTTCAGACGGCCCAAGTGCACAAACATCGTGACCACAAGTGCATTATCGCAAACATGATCTGCTCTTCCTACGCAAGAGCACGTCCCATTTTCAGGAACCAGAGCCTGACTATCAACTACCCAACCAGAGAATCGGCCGACTCAGACTCAGCAGTAGAGCTCATCCCACCGTCCCAAGCACGACGACCGAGCGAGAAGCACAGCGACTCTCCCCACCAAACCCACGCCGCAACCTCACTCCTCCCCTTTCTTCTCCAGCTCCTTAACCTTCTTCTGGATAATCGCCGTCGAAAACTTCCGCGACCCCATCGCCTCCATCCCCTCTGCGATCTTCGCCCACTTCTCCGTATTGAACTTCGCCTCCACGTCGATATTCGCCGCCTGCAGACGTTCGCCCTGTCAAGTCAAGTCTTTCAGTCTTGGTTCCCTTCACCCACAACAGGAGACACGCCGGTACTCTACTCACATCTTCTTCGGTGAACTGGACGAAATTGGCTTTGAGCCGGTTGTAGCGGTTGCTGGCGCCGAGGGAAAAAGGGAGTCAGCAGCTTCCCGTGCGCGGAGGCTCGAACGAGTAGGGGAGGAAGTCTGTCTGTTGGGAGGGGAAGGGAGGGTGGTGGCCTTACGGAAGCGTGCTGGCTCCGACACTCGTCTCGCCCGTGATCTTCATCCATGTAGCCCTGATGTCGGGCCAGGTACACCCCTCGTCTTTCATCTTTACCAGGGTGCGGTCCGCCTCGTCGGCTTCCTCGATGGTGGCTGGGATGCTGCGGCCTGGGGTCATAGGGGTGCCTGACGCTTTGCGTTTGCGCGGGGTCTGAGGAGGGACGACTTCCTCTCCGCCGTCCCCAGCTTCGGCAGTGGTTTTCGTGGCTTTGGTGGGAGACCGCTTTTTCTTGGCGGTCGTGGTGTCGTCTTTTTCGGTCGCTCCGCGCTTTTTCGGGGAGGGCTTTTCGGGCTCGGCGGCGGTGGGGTGCTCCGTTTCGGTCTTGGGTGGTTCGGGGGCCTGGTTTGGTTTTAGCGCAGAGTCTGCGTGATGTGTGGCTTGACGCGAGGGGAATGAGAGGAGTGTGTTTGCGGAGGTTGGGGTCTTGTTGAATGAAGCTAGCTAGGGGAAATGTCCAGAGCTCAAGACACGTTGAGAGATATTATAACCAGACAGCAGCGCAGGTACGTTTGGCAAAAGCAAGATTCAACATCAGGAGACTTGAGAACTTACAGCCGCGACCTTGACAGGTCCTCCATCGGAGTTCGCGCTGCTAATGTTCTCGGCTTGTTGGAGATCAGCCATGATGTTGGTTGCTGGTAACGAGAATCGCTTGAGAGACGGTGATTAATGACAGAAGAAGGTATACAGCGATAGCAGTGGCAAAGGTTGAGGTTGAGGTTGAGGTTGAGGTTGAGGTTGTGGATGTCTTCAGGTAAGAGAGGGACGTGAACTTGAAGAGAAGAAATGGGCATGGGCCCATGGAAGAGATGTGTTGTGACTCGCTAGGGTAAGCCCGAATCTTCACTCGCATTCACTGGACAGATGCAATTTCGCAGTCTGGCGATGAAGATTTTGCTGGCTTGGTGTGGAATGGAATGGAGCGGAAGGGCATCTCACTGGTGCCTCACCAGATGGACTCAGATGAGAGAGGCATTGCAACCTGTTCTGAAATGTAGATTGAGACTTAGCATTGCCATTTGATTCTGAAGCGCAGATGGAATTGCCCATCAGTTGTATGTTTCCTAGATTCATGCCTCTCCTATTAAACGCCGTGTTCATTCAGATACAGAAGCTGACCCTTGCACTGTGCTCTCAGGTGGAACCACTTAAACCTACTGTACCATGCTGTCCTTCAAGGTCGTGATCTGCTCACCGGTGTATCATGCTCGATTGCCATAACCTTGCAGTGGTTCAAGTGAGGTAGGGCTCGCTACCATAGGTCTCAGGAAGGTGTGTGATTACTAAGCAAAAGGGCGCCTCCAAAACTGAGTGAATCCATAAAGACCGGCGAGAATGTAGATGCAGCAATTTTCACATGTAATTGAGAGGGCATCAGAAGAGTGAAATTACCTGAAGAATGACTGTATAACACAGAGAACAGATACAATTACCATCATTGTTATTGTTCTTGTGCTGGTGAGTGCGAAGTGAGGTGGAGGTATGGTCTGTCAAAATTGGCAGGTGTCTCATCTTCGAGCCATCCAAAGTGGGATGTTTGGAGATTGAGGGCTTGATCTCACATTGTTAACTCAAGCTGCTCTAAGAGACAAAGATGATGGCCTGAAGTTGCCTACCTCATCAAGCCCTCATTTCTTCTGTCTAAGGTACTTTGATCTTACGTCTGAAGCCTGCTCTCTTTCTTCCAACCATGTTTTCTACCTATCAAAATGTTGCAATTCCTCTCCGCGTAAAGGGGTAATTATACGCGCCACCGAGAAACAGCAACTCAAGCTAAGATACAGAGACTCTACAACGTTCCACTTGGGCTTGACGTTGTACTCTGCGCTTTCAAAGTTTACTTCATGGTTCTATGACGGCCAAGTTGTCCTATGTGAACGCGTCTCATAAGCTTTCATAGTTGTTATCGTCCAAGATCATGGTGTTATCTCCACCGACGTTCGAACTAGCGGAAGCACCAGATCTACAGTGGTAAGTTTCCGCCGCTCTTCTCGTACATCGTCATCCAAGTGTTCATCTCATCGCCAGTCCATCGAGGGCAGTCATAGAAATCCTAGATTTTGTCGAGGCTGGTAAGTGACTGCAAGCTATCGTAAGTCCGCTGGTCACTACTAATGCAGGCTTCAAGTCACCAATAGGCCTTTCGAGAATCTTGTCATTCAGGATATCGAGACTCCCGAGACAGCCTTCCCTTTCCGGGCTCTCCTTGAGTGGGTCGAAGCTTCTTGTGAATGTCAACTTCAAAGGCTGGTGATCGTGGACAGCGAGGAGCTTCGAACCTACAAAACCAAGCTTTTACAAGGTGTACAAGAAAGCTACATCAGACACTGTGACGAATTCGTTCGAGAGAAAAGTTCTCCCCATTTGCACTATCGCATCGCTCAACTTCAAGCGGAGCTTAGCAGAGTGTATGGAAGCCTAAAGGAACAGCAAACCGAACTCGCCTCCTTACGATCTGCTCATGGAAAACAGAACCTCGGGGCTTGCGACAAACCGAACGATTTAGACACTGAGAGCGATTCTGATCTAAGATACATTCCTAAACGTCGGAGGCTATCTCGTCGGTCAGCCCATTTTGGTATAGACGGTGTAGACGAACACACCATGGATGGCCCTGGGCGAGAAAAGAACACCACCTCTAGCTGGTTGGATGATGTTTCTTTTAGCTCACAAAGTCGCTCTCAACAAAGGCTATCTGCGCCATACTTGTCTCGAGACCAGCATTCGGCTCGCAGCTCCCATCGCTCAGGCAGAAAGTTCCATCGCGGTGCAATCGACACTAGGTCAACCCGTGGCTCTACCTTGACCGAGTTTGGACATCACCATCGAGCGGCGTATGGTAGCTCCAATCACTCAGGACTTGACGGGATTTTGATGCCACCACCAAGCCAACCACGCTTACACGCGCCTGGACTAGCCAAAAGAAAGGCAAAGGTTGACGAGTATGATCCGCTCGGCCGACTCATACCGAAGGATTTCTACCCACTACGCAAGGAGAAGGAGGATGCTGCAGTGACTGGCACTTGGACAACCATTGACCCGGACGACAATCTGAGAAGCTGGGATACTCTCAAGAAGCAAGAACGGAGCCAGAGCGACTCACATGGCAGCCCATCGATGAGCCAAACGAGTACTGTTGAATCACATAAGGAGCTACAGGATAGACGCAATAGCTCTTCAGTGGCAGCCTCAAATGAAGATACGACAAATCTTGGTTGGGCCACGTCGCACTACGATCCAGAGAAGTTGGTGGATTCACGATTCGAAGACCCGGAGCTTGACGTGGATCCAGAAGTCCGTGTGAGTAACAGGACACTATCCTCAATCTTCGGACCATCACTAACCTTGTTTTCCCTTAGTTGAGTTTCAGAGACGTCACCGACCTCCTCAAACCGAGCACGGGTCCTCGATCGGCGTTCGAGCAGAGAAACCAGGATGTTTTGTCTCGTAACACAGCGGCGGCAGTCAAGGTCATCATTGGCGGTCAAGTTGCGAAGACCTTACATCGAAAGGCAGATAACCGCGGAGAGCTTAGAGATAGACATGGGAAGTATATCGACGGCAAAGATAGGGGAAAGATGAAGAAGCACCTTGAAGAGGATAGGAGTCGCCTCATCAAGGAAAGGGATGAAGAGCTGGTCCGGGCCACTCAGGAAAAGAGAGCCTGGGACGCACTGAATCCTAGCGAGAAAGAGAGAAGGCTCGCTAAGAAGGCTAGACATAACTTCTTGGTGGGAATGCTGGGCGCCGGCATGGGTGGGACTGATATGTATCAAAGCGAGGAAATTCCTGTACGACGGCACTGTTCCCAATGCATTCCGAGTGATGCTAGCTAATTGAGCTTTGATGTGATAGGAGATATACACTCGCAAAGTCAAATTTGGAGAAACACCAGCTTGGAGTGCCAGCAGTACTACAACCTCGACCTGGGGCCCGAACGCGCATGACGACTTCACTCAACCTATTCAGGAAGATGACATTCTCTTCTCAAGGTCGCCAAGTAGGCAAAGCGTCCAGCCTCAACCATCGTACAGAACTTTCTCGACAACTCGACCGGCAACAGAGCGTGCGTCAAGCTATACGGCTAGAAACATGACTGGTGGAGCAGTTTCCACCTCGGCAACGTCAAGCACGAAAGAAACCACCTACTCCGCACTGGACAACGGCCCGGATCTTGCCCCATTGCAAGATATCACGGTCGACCTTGTGAAACATTCCGATGACGCTGCTGCGGCAAAGTTCGACTTGACCACAGAAGCTTCCAGTAAGCGTGGGCGTGTTGTTTCAGTCATACTCCATGAACCCGTCTTCTACAGCACTTCAGCCGTGGTCGAGAGGGTATTCGGTGGTACAATCCAAGAGTTCCAGTTCTTCCCCGAAGAGCGCCAAGCTCTTGTCGTCTTCGTCCACCCGGACGAAGCAGCGACATTCTTCAAGCACGTGCAATCGGTCAAGGAAACAAAGTCTCCCGACTACCGCCAATTACAAGTAGATGTCGAATGGTACCACGGAACAGAGTCGACCGCCATTTACCCAACGCAGAAAATGATCCTCGCGGCCGTCATCGCGGGCGAGGCGAGTAGGTCCTTGCTCTTGAGAGGCTTGGCTCCCGAGCTCGGCCTCGATGATCTCTCCCGCCAGATGAAGGTCCGTCTCTCTAACATCCTCGTCAAAGTGACGTTGGTGAAGCATCGCAACGCTTTCACACGGAAGCGGGAAGGGAACTCGGCGGTGTTGGAGTTTGCGTCCATTAAAGACGCTGTTGACGTGTTGGGGCTTTTCGAGTCTGAGAAGGTCGCGGACTTCCCGCCTGTGACGGCGGAGGTGTTGACGGATTCGTGTTGTAAGGGACCGTCGATTACTAGGGACTATTGTCGCTGTATCTATTGCTACAGATCGAGAGTTTCTGTATAGTCGCTCCGACGGAGCCAGATGTACGAGCAGCAGCTAGGGTAATGAGGTGTGGTGTTTTGTTTTGCTGAAAGTGCTATAGCACATGTGATGTACACCATCAGAGGACTAGGGCTTGATACCAATGACGAAGGGTTCGCACCATGTCTAAGTGCTTTTGAAAGGGAGAATGAGAGATTCCGTCACCTCGGGTCGAAACTGAAGGTGACTTTTCTGTATACAGAGAGGGAGAGGGAGAGAGTGATAGGGAGAGGGAGAGAGTAATCACCAAGCTACTTCAGATCTCTCCCCGCTTTCCCACAAACTGTCCTGGTATACCGATATGAAGTGGCTACTCCATAGAGATGCAGTTTTCACCTTGCGGGCTCAGCCTCCCGGAGGTGATACCAGAATATGGCGGCTCGAATCTAGCGTGCCACGCGAGTGCTGCCTGCTGACTTGTTCGGAGGACTCATAGTCAGCCGTGGATGTGCATATACATGGTTCAGATTCGATGGAAGAGTATGAGCCACAAGTCGTGGGTCAGCGTCTATGATACATGCTCTAAGAATTGATATCATTCACGGCTCATGATCGACTTCTCTCAGTGGTTGGACCTCTCTTCATAAGTCAATCGATTATTCCCCACGTCGTGTAGATCAATGGTACAGAATTTACTGGGCGCATCTTGCACAGCCGCCGCTTTTGCTCCTGAGTCGGCCAATCGATTCCAATCTCTAGGGATCCGCCAAAACAGTACATGCAGCTGAAGAGTCTGTATTCTTTCCAACAGCAGCTCCCACAAATCCCGATTCTTGACCGGAGTGTTTTTCTTCGTCATCCATCCTTTGCGCCGCCAACCCCGCACCCACGCCGTGGCGCCCAAAGCCACATACTCAGAGTCGGTGGCAATGACCAACTCGGTCCAGCCCTCGCCACGCCAGTGTCGATATTGTAATGCGGCGATCACGGCGCGGAGTTCGGCGCGATTGCTCGTCGGTGGGTAGATGACGCCAGACGGGCCTTTTCTTTCGAGGGGAAACGAAACGGTGCCAGTGAGTGGGGAAGGACCGTAGACGAACGCGCAGCCGGCGGTGGCAGAGGGTTTGCCGTTGTTGGGACAGGCGCCGTCGGTGTAGATAAGGATTTGGTCTCGGTTTGAGTGCCGAACGAAGCGGGGGCCTGGGACGAAGTCGCGGTGGCCTGGGGCGAAGAGGGTTTGTGGCATGTCGGTGTCTTTGGGAGGGCTAAAGCGCGTGATGTAGTCGAGAGGATTTGCATTTTCGGACACGATATACCGTTCTGACAAGGAAGTGACGAAAGTTATTGAGGAGTCGCTGGAATTTTCGTCTTGATCTTCTTCTTCATCGTCTGAGTCGAGGTCCTCGTCCACATCAGAATCTTCTTGCATGAAGGTGTAGTCGACACAGCACCTCGTACAGAAGACCAGAAGATGGGCTCCGCAGCCTAGACTGCCGTCTGCGAACGTTACGGGTCTGTCAGGTCGCCAAGTGGACATTGTGAACGAGCCCTGTGACGATTGGTGACCTGCGAGGCGTAAGATGTGTAGTCAGGAGGAGAAGAAGAGGACTTGTATGATTATTGAAGGGTGCATCAAAGGTCTTAGATCCAAACTAAAGTCTACCGTAGGCGGGCGGGGCTACGGAAACCCAATATGCCCCGTGGAGGACCAAGATGTTACAACTCAGTGTCTTTCTGTGCACTCTGTCTTTGGATAATGCATCTCCATTATTTATCGATCCCACTGGACAGCTGTAAGGTAAGCTACAAAGTAGATGGCGTTTTACTTGTACCCGCCGGCATTGTTACGGTTGTTCGTACCACGAATTTTTATAAGGGGAAAAGGCACGTCGTTTTAATTGGCTTACGTAGGTACTTTGTATGGGCTCCTTTCACCGCACTAGAGCGCGGACAGGCTAGTATGTTACCATTACCTGGTCCGTGCTTCAATGTTGAGTTAGTCAAGGTGAATCACACACGCTGACGGACGAGTTGCTGCAGCACTTGTGCCCTTTACAAAGCCATCGATATTGCTCTTTATACTCTTCATAGAAAGACCTCAGGCATATACCAACTCTAAATTCCTCGACACTCCCCCATCACCCTGCACTTAGCCAAAACTATCGGATGCCTTGACCCTCTTATGTCTGACACCTCAAACTCGATATTCGATGCCAGCACTCAAACCCGGAAACAAGCCTACCACACTACTCTTGCCACAAACCTCGGCAGGTGACGTGGCCTCTGAGACCTCCAGCAACATTTTGACGCCAGACCTCACCCCTTCGGAAACACCCAAGTCTCACAGTGGTCCCACTACTGAGAAGCTTGATCTCAAACGCTTTTCAAACTCCGCAGAGATGGACAAAGATATAGGTGAAGGCCAGGCCCCGAATAAGGAGGAGGTGCAACCCTCACCGGCCGAAGGGAGCTCATCGACAAAGGTTGAGGTCAGAACCCAGGACCCCGGCGAAGTTGGAATCAAGAAAGCTATTTGCAAGAAACATTCGAAGCCGAGAAGATCAACGCGGAAACGGAGGAAGTTCAAAAAGGAGTCCTCTTCCAGCAGCGATTCTTCGTCAGATGATAGCTCAGACAGCAGCGAGGATGAGTCCGAGGAGGAGGAGACGTCTTCATCGGAGGAAACCGAGGACGAGGCGGCAAAGAAGAAGCGGAGGAGCAAGGCTCGACGGAAAGCCAGCAAGTTGAAGGAGAAGAAGAAGAGTCGGTCCAAGAAGCACAAGGAATCAAGCACGGAAAGTTCGGAAGAAGAGTCTTCTGACGATGAGAGTTCCAGCGAAGACGAGAAATCTAAGAAGGCACGGAAGGATAAGAAACGGAAAGCCAAGAAAGCCAAGAAAGTGTTGGAAATTGATTCCACAAAGGTTGTGGATGAGGTTGACCCTCTGGCTCGTACACGAGCTCAGCTGAATGCACTAGCCCTTGGCGGTATGGGAGGGGCACGGAGAGGCAGAGGTGGCAGAAACTTAGTGGTTGAACATCGTAACGCGGCCCTGCAGAAGGTGCTGGCGGGAAAGCTGTCCGCGAAGTCCAAGGGCGGCAAGAAGAAGAAGTATGTGCGGCGGGAGATTTGCTGAGATTTGACGCTTACACTACGTATATAGGGCATCCAAAGTCGCCTTCATGCGGGTTGATCAGCTCTGGGACAGCTCAATCCATAACTACAAACTCACCGAGACAGCTGACGACCCTACTGCTGACGAGTACGATGCTTATATCTTTACCGTTCGAAGAAAGTTTGACTGGGAGAATAAGTATACCGGTCAGTCGCGAGCTCTTCTCGACTGTATGACTATCGCTTACCAGTTCTTGACTGTAGACACGGTTGTCGATATTAAGAGTAAGCCGCTAAAGGATGCCCTCAGTCATGTCATGAAAGGGGTGAAGGGTGTCAGCTTGGTTGAGGCAACTCCGGTTGTGGATCCCAACATGCTCTTCTTGTATCTGGAAGAACTCCGAGCGTACAGAAAGGAACTCAAAACCCTAAGCAAGACCGAAAACAAATCGAAGGCAAGGAAGGCCGCAGCTGTGAAGGCTGCTCACGTCAAAGGTAGAACTGCTGTACGACACCCACCAATATGTTAGAGTACTGACTAAGTGGACGACCTAGTTCTCGTGAAATATCTCGACAAGGATTACTCTGAAACGAAGAAGACTTTATATCCTTTACTCGACAACCGTACTATAACATTTGATCTCATGTGGGCGTTGTTCAAACCAAACACGATAGTATATACCACTACCTACAACAATCATGAGGAGCCCAGGGCTTTCAAAATGGAGTACGCCACTAAGGAAAGCTCGTTCATGAGGGGGCAATGGTACACTATCGAGGGTAATGTACCGCTTTGGATTGGTGGACAAGTTCTGCTAATGATGATCTAGGACGCTATCTCGAGTACGATGGCAAAGCCTTCGGCATGGGGACTATGGAAGTTGAGGTCGAAGCGTTCAAGGGCCCACGTAAAATAACAAGCCTTTCTTGCTATCCACTCAAGTACCACAAGGATCCTAACGGTCTCACCGAGAAGCTCACCGAGAGAGGTATGAAATTTGTGGCTTTGAAAGGCATGAACTACCGCTTTCACCAGGGGATGGGGTTTTACAAAAAGAAGCGTAGCGTCATCAAGGTCAACATTAACGGACGTATTATGGTCGATCCCGCCCTCCACCGCCGCATTAACCCCAACTATTCAATAAGCACAGTCAAGCCAAAAGATCCTGATGTGGTAAGTGACGGCGGTGAAGGCAGTGATGATAGCTGTTGCTGTAAGGATGATAGTTCGGACGAAGGAGGACAAAAGCCAGATCTTGAGCTTGAAGTGGAAGCGCGGCCTACAACCAAGCTCAAGTTGGTGAGAGATAAGAGCGGAAAAATCCAAGTGGCCAGAGTCGAGTTGGATGACGACGGCAAGGAGATCCACAAGGAAAATATTGATCATCTCTCCGGAGCCGAAGAAGCACCGACGGAGCGGGAGTTTACGAAGGAGGAACTATTGATCGCAAGCCCGGTCGTTCTGGGATTTGCGTTTAGTGAGAAGCTCTGGCTCGAATTTGCAGTGTCTGGGATAAGGGACATTGACTGGAATGAGGGCGCCTTCGACTCCCTTGTACTGCCCGAGAGCCAAAAGTCCATCGTCAAGGCATTGGTCGAGTCGCACACATTCCATCCGGCTCAGAACATCGACGATGTAATCCAAGGGAAAGGACGAGGTCTCGTCGCAGTCCTTCACGGCCCTCCCGGAACAGGCAAAACACTCACCGCCGAGGGCATCGCGGAGCTCCTCCGTTGCCCGCTCTACATGGTCAGCGCCGGCGAACTCGGCACGAACCCTCGCGAACTGGAAGCGGAACTCAACAAGATCCTCGACATTGCGCACTCCTGGGGCGCCGTCCTCCTGCTCGACGAGGCGGACGTGTTTTTGGAGAAGAGGACGATCCAAGATATCCATCGCAACGCGCTCGTCAGTATCTTCCTCAGATTACTCGAGTACTTCCAGGGAATCTTGTTCCTCACCACCAACCGCGTCGAAACCTTTGACGACGCCTTCCAATCTCGCATCCATGTCGCCTTGCGCTACGGCGAATTGACCACCAAGGCGAAGAAGAGCGTCTGGATGATGTTCCTGGGCAAGGTAAGGGAAAAGGACGGCGTCGAGACGGATGACTTTGTCGACGGCGACTATGATACTTTGTCGAAGCACAACCTTAATGGCAGACAGGTACGGTCTTCCCCCACCCTGTCTACTTCGTCTGTCCACTAATTGAGAAATGACAACAGATCAAGAACGCCGTGCGCACTGCTCAAGCCCTGGCCGTCAACGAGAAGATACCTCTGAACATGGCGCATCTCAAGGTTCGTTGCGCCGCTAGCCCTCGTATATGCTTGCTAGCTAGGAGAGACTGTCGCTGACTTCTCGTATAGAAAGTCCTCGACGTCGGCGAGGCCTTTTCGAATGATCTACGTGGTGGGACAGGGTATATGGATGCTATGCGGAGTTATACATGATTCGGCCTCCCCGGCCTTTCGTTCGCTTTTCAATTACCTTGTCGTCCTGCGTCTTATTGCGAACGGTGCTGGTCAGGAGCCGGTTGCGGGTTCACCATTGCGTAATGACGGTCACGATCGATTCGTTTTGTTAGCTAGCAAGTGGGTTCGAGCGTAGCGGGCGGGTTGAAGCGGGAATGGCATACTTGGTCGAGGGTCAAGACGTACGGACTCTTGTTGCTGCTTTGTGAGGGGCGTCGGTTTGCTTTCTTTGAAGGTAGTAGGGAGCGCGTTTTAGGTAATAATCCTTACTTAGAGCTATCTAACTCTACCGCTCAAGTGGGATTCCCGAGGTTCGTGTCATTGACGGTCGGCTTCAGACGATGCTCTCGTATCTACACCTTCGGTCGACTAAGGTACCTAGGCGTCTGATGGGTGTCTACAAGTCACTTGCTCACTGTAATTCCGGGTCGAGCGTCACGTTACGGACAGGTTTTGTTTCCGCATAGTCGGTATTATGTTGGGATGCTGGGTCCTGTGAGTGAAGAGATCGAGAGACCTCCTTGCAGGTCGTGGGATGATGGAGAGGAAAGTGAAAATTGTAACTTTCAGTCAGTCAGCCACGGCCAATCAACACCAACGAGATGCGTCCGTTAGAGTCCGGCGGTGGGGGTCGATCGTGGCTGCGACGTGGGGGCCAATAAGAAGGCAGACGAGTAGGTCATCAAGCCTGATTGTCTCATCACAGCCACAATCAAGCTCCTCAGCAACCGAGCAGATCAGACCTTTCATTCTCTCGACGCGATAGTCCATTAAAGTTCCATTCCACTACGCCTACCACGCCTAGTCTCCTCCTCTCCAGCCCGATCAAGTCAAACAAGCCCTCCCCACCCTCCCCCCACCCCCTTCCTACACGCAAGCAAGACTCACCACGACTCCTCCGTCCCATCCTCCGGCCTCCTTCGATGATAGCTCCCATACTCCCCCGCGCCGTCGTCGCCACCGTACCCGTCCAAATCCCAGCCCGTACGCCACCGGTCCCGCGGGCTCCGACCCGGCACGCGATTGATCCCGCTTCCGCGACCCTCGAATGGGCTGGATGCCGGCGAGTCGCGGTCGTGGGTGTGACCCCGGCGGGGTTGGTGGTGATGGTCATGTCTGCGTGTGGGGCGAGCGTGCGGCAAGCGCGAGAGCGAGGAGAAGGTTGGGAGGCTGGCTAGGGGGCCGTCGTCGTCGTCGTCGTCGGAGTCGTCGGAGTCGGTGCCGGAGAAGAAGAGGCTGTTGTCGTCGGAACTTGGGTCGTGGGTTGAGTCGCCGTACCAGGGCTCTCTGCTGTCGTGGGGGGATCGTCGGTGCGTGATGAGGTCTCTGCGGCTGGGGTGGTGGTGGTGGTGGTTATTGTGGGGCAGCAGGCGTCTAGGCGGGTGTGCGGGTCTGTGCATGATTTCACTTCTTGGGTATCGGTTGTGGCGGCGGTGGTGCGGATGGTGTGGATGGTGTGGATGGTGTGGATGATAGCGGACGAGCTCGCCGCCGTGTCTGCGTCCCGGTGCAAAACCCGTTGGACCTGGCCATGGGGAATGGGGAGGCCAATCATGCCCGTCATCGAAGTCCGAGTCAGAGGATGAGGAGCTGTCGGAGTCGAAGCTTGGTCTCCGGTGCCGCCGCCCATGGGCATAGCGCCGACGGCGGGGACCTGGGTCAGGGAGGCCCAGGCGTCTGTGCAACGCTAGGTTCTCGCCACTTCGGAGTCCTAGTGATCGGCTGAGTCCGAAGAGAGGGGGATGGTGCTGACCGACCATGGCCGGAAGACAGACGATGTCTTGGTGCCTATGGCTGTGGCTGTGGCTGTGGTTGTGGTTGTGGTTGTGGCCGTGGCCGTGTCCATGTCCGTGATGTGGAAAGGGCGGGCCGGCGTGCTGTAGGTATGCTCCGTGATGAGTATGGTCCATTTCGAAGCCAATTCTTCTGGCTTGCCGGTTATGGCGCTGTTTGGTTGCTATTCTGTAGTGTTCGTGGAGGCCGAGGACTTTCGAGAGAGTCTCTCCTCCCCACATGCCAGGGCTATGAAGGGCTTGCAGTGGTACGCTTGTTAGGTCTGTTCTTGGGACATGAGCCAGTGGTGTAATGTCCTAGCAGTAAGAGCAACTGTTGGAAACTGCGTCGATGACACAGAATGGAAAATGGGGGTGGCGCTTGCTATAGTAGTAGAAAGCAGAGAGAAAAGTTCATGCCGAACAAGAGGGTCTTATACTGAGTTTGCTATGGCCAAATGGCACAAACGCAGAGGTTTGGGTAGAGCAAACATTTCGTAGCAAAGCGCTGCGATGATACGTGAATATCTAATCCCATGATCAGAAGTTTGCAGCCTCAATGATAGCGTGTCCCGTCCCTGTTGTGGAGAAACATTCGTAAAGTGTTATAGAACGCTCTTCTTTGCGTCATGCATCTTGCAAGACGTTGACAGCTTGAGACAGATAGCAAAGTCCAGATACTTATGAAAGAGAGGGACAAGTAGCCGGTAGAAGACTCGGCCACACTTGATCTCCTCATCTGTGAACTCTGCTTGATAATTGCAAGTCGTGCTGCACACTCTTAGAGATAAACGATACAGTCTCCAGAGAAGCCAAAGGTGCGGTGTTGCTCTGCTGTTACCCGATGATGATGCATATCACCGCCCCGGATGCATTGGAGAGCCGCTAGAACATTGCAATTCGAAGAAGAACCTTAGGTAGGGTTCCAGAGGTCACAAAGAGGCAATAGGGAGGCAAGAGAACAGCCGTAATGAGCGGAGCATGCAGAAAGCATATCAAAAGAGAGTATGTGCTTTGCGAAGGTGGTACGATTGACTCAACACATCGACTCCATAGATCCCCATTGATCCCTATAGGTTCCCGTTCAAAAATACAATGACATGAATGAGGAGTGACAATGTTAATTGGATATCTGGTGATACTCAAGCACCGTGTAAGTCAGTCCAGTCGCGTCGCGGTCGGTTACTGTAGTCCGAGGTCGTAAAGTAAGAAAAAGGAAAGAAAAAAAGAAAAGCTCTGATCGCGTGTGCAATCTGTAAAATACGCGGAAGCTGCACATTTGAGACTGACTAGCCTATCCTGCCTCCTGCGCCTTCGTACCTGACCTTACCTTACACAATAATAACTCGTCAATAATTCGTCAAGCCAAAGCACCGCGACCCTTTTCTAACTGGAGGATCGGTACCTAGATCTTTTTATCTCGACCACCAGTCAAACAAAAGTCAACAGCCTTAATCACGAAGTATCGCCTCGAAAGTCGAACCAGCAGCTGCGCTACCCTACGAGTCACATAACCGCAACGATTCTTCCATTCAGTTTGCCATCTCCATCTCCGTCCATAGCAGGCCCGCAGACGAGTAAGGTACAAATACCTAATACAATCACGCGAATCGCCGCCACCTCGCAGGTCCCTCTACCTAGCAATTCCTCAGGGACCAGCCTCCATTGGAAGCCACCCCACAATCGCAACAATGCCAGCACCGTTCACGTCAACCTTCGCCTCGGCCGCCGCGGGCAATGGTAGCCAAGAGTCTATCTCCGACGGGAGGACCCCAACGCGGGGTGACGGTAATGGGGACTGGTAAGTCGATCCTGGCCCCTTAACACCCCATACTTGGTGTAACCCGTCAACCGTGGCTCCGTTTCATTGCAGGCGCTTCATTGCAGGGCAACATCGTCCCGGAGGTCGTGCATCGTATGCCAAACTTGCTGGACGCTGACGGTGAAGCTTTTCAGGTCGCGAACACGCTCGAATGGAGCGACGCAAACATTCCGGCGTCCATCACTCGCGGCTGGGTCGTCGCATCATCAAAGAGAGAACAGCGTGAATCATGGCGGTAATTCGAGTTCCAATCCTGGGGTTTATGTAGCGCCGCATCTTAGTTCCAATTATCAATCCAGTCTCCGGAATGGCACTTTCAGTGACACTCGGTATTCGAAAGATCAATTGCTGGACATGTTCAGGCGTCAGGGAGAGTCTGGTGCGTTGGGAAAGAAAATCTCCAGCTTGATGGTGGGTGGATGGGATCCCGGCATGTCGAACGAGAGTGGTACTTGGAATAGGAGAGACGATCTTAAAGAAGGAGCTCCTGGCCCTGAGATATGCTGGGACGCCGAGGGCACGGTGCAGCCCTTGGGATTAGTCGACATGAGCGACGAGGAAAAGGAGGTGTGTTACTGGTCAATGGACTTTTCTGATGCATTGCTGACCTCGCATCTAGTTGTTTTCTACATCTGTCAACTCACCCCTTAAACCGCCTCCGCAAAATACTTCCAAGGAGAATACACCGGTCAATGGGATAGCGGGTCGGAAATCGTCAATATCCACGCCGCATAATATTTCAACCGCTTTCGGGGTTTCGTCGCCTACGTCATCACGACCGGGCAACCGACGCCGTGAAACGAGTGATTCCATCCAGTCCGGCAATCCCTTAGCATCACCTACGAGCGCCGGGGGAAGCCGTTTCTTTCGGGACGATTTTAACACCACGGAACCACCACCATCATTATTGAGAAGGAGAACCGACTTCCTCGAGAGCAACCAAGAGGCCCACCATGAAGAGAAGGGTAGTGACAAAGGCGCAGCCGGCAAGTCTGTGGACACCTCGTCTGCGTTCGGGGCGTTCAAACGTAGCACTACAGCTCCTTTCAGTCCCGGCGCGAACGCGCCTTCTTCACCATGGTCAACAGCTCCGCATAGTGCCGGCTTTCCTCCAATGGGCGCTTTTGGGAACTTCTCTCTTGGCGGATCCTTGGGGCAATCTTCCACTCCGGGAGAACGAAGAACTGTATCAAATGTACGTGGGGAAAGCCGGTTCAAGGGTTTAATGGGCTCAGATGATATAATTCGGCGCCCCAAAGAGAAGTCGTCATTCGCCAGTCTTGAGAAACTTTCCGAACGTGAAAGTGAGAGCTCTCCACAAAAGTCAGCGGCGACTCGTTCAGTCCGTCCTCTGAGTACCGAATCGAATCCCTTTGAGCACGGAGAGCAACGAACGGGCAGTGCTGCGCTTACAGGGGAGCAAGATCAGAGCTTGCATCATCACTATGCGCCTAGCCTTGCCACGCCAAATCGTTCAGTTTCTCGAGATGAACTTGGGTTCTCAGCATTCGGAATGTCATCGGACATGCCAGCGTTTCGTGATATGATGCAGCAACAACAACGGCGAGAATTTTCTCATCACGAACAAAATCAACGACATAGTACGACCGGACCCCATGAACCTATGAGTCCAACCGACACGAATCCGTACCAGAGTCCTCGAGGAGAAAAGGAAGATCCTGAAGATGTTGACACAGACGGGTCGGATGTTCAGCATACCCATCCAGGCCTAGGTCGTCAGCAAGGGGATCCACACACGGAAATGTTTGGACATCACCCCCGAGGTGTCGCAGCCGCCGTTGATGTGGCTGCGAGTGATCGAAGTCAGACGTCGAGCGCAGGACTGAGCAGAGGTTTCCCTAGTCTCGGCGGATTAGGTGGGCTGGCCGGTTTGGGTGGTGCAAGTGGGTGGCCGGCACCTGCAGGTGCGGGCTCGGTCGGCACTCCAAGTAGGGAAAGACCTGGGTACTCAAGCGGTTTTGGGGACTCGATCTTTGGGCCTATGGGTGACCTGCAATCCCCTGGTCTTACGGGGCTAGGTAGCAATGCGTTCTTTGGGTCTGCAAATGTAGGTCCTGGGGCAACAACTCGCGGAAGCAAGATGGGTTCTCTGTTTCCCGCAGCCATGCAGGAACAAATGCGAGGCGTTGAACATGGGAGAGTGGAACAGGGTCCTAGCGATGCAAGCAGCTTACAGCAGTCAAACGCTGCTGCCAGAATCTCCGGCTTGAGCACTGCCCCTGGATTTGGTGTTAGTCGTGAGATGGAAAGCCCTATGCACACCTCTCGCGGAGTTTTCGAAGATCTCTTCAGCAATCTCGACAGCAATCTCGACAGCAATCAGCATGGAGTACGTTCCTTAGAGTCGACGTTCCCGTCTAACGACGCCGGGCTCAGCCCTTTTACGGGAAACTTGCAGGCATCTTTATCATCAGCATCGACGTTGATTGCAACACCATCTCAGGGGCCTCAGTTGCAAACCAGTGGATCATCGTTCGGTCAGAATGCTGGGGCGACCGCTGGAAGCCTTGCGTCGAATGCAATGCCGACTTCTCAGCAGCGCCAAATGGTCATGCCAGACAGGATGAGGTGGATCTATCGAGACCCACAAGGCACCACACAAGGCCCGTGGTCTGGCCTCGAGATGCATGATTGGTATAAAGCTGGGTTCTTCTCTCCCGAGCTTCAGGTCAAGAAGCTCGAGGACACCGATTACGAGCCTCTAGCGCAGCTTATACGACGTATTGGAAACTCTCGCGAACCATTCCTTGTCCCCCAGATAGGGATTCCGCATGGGTCAGCTGCCAATGGTGGTGCCACTCCATGGACTGGGCCAGGTGCCGCTCCGACAGCCAATGTGTCTGGCACACAAGCTGGTGCAGCACAGCCGCCATTTGCCAGCAGCTTCCCGAGTTTCGGAACAACTCTGACGGCCGAGCAACAGAATGCTCTTGAAAGGCGTAAGCAGGAAGAACAGTATCTGATGGCTCGCCAGAAGGAGCATTTGGCACAACAACAGGTCATGATCAAGCAGATGCAACAACTTCAAGGGGGACCACATGCACTGCATTCTCAGCAGCTTCACCACCATTCGAGTGCTCATAGTCTGCAGAGCCAGCCCAGTTTCGGCAGCGTTACTTCGCCCACAGCGTACCAGCCATCGCCGGCTCAGAATCCCATCCAACCACCCCAAGCTGTGCCAGGCTTTTTCGAGACCTCGAATCGGCAAATCAACAATGTCGGTATTGGCCCTGCTGGTCATAATACAGATCTACATGCTATGTCTTGGGGAGAAGATTTCCCGGGACTCTTTGATCGTCTCAACCTTGGACGAGGTGGTCAGCTTCCACTAGGGGATCCTTCATTCGCACCCGGTCAACTGGACAGTTCGAGCCATGCACAGCAGGTGGCCGTCATGATGCAGGAAAGGGCTCGTCTGCAGAAGGAGCAGGAACAGTATGATGCAAGCCAGGCCAGTGCGCTGCATGATCACTCAAGACCAAACGATCGTCTTCAACAATTTAATGATTTGCAGGGTCACACACTTGACATTTCAGGATCGGGACCCCTAGAAGGCGTGATCGGTAAGCCAATGCACCAACCAGGCGACTTCAGCGAGGATATCCGGAAGGCATATCAGTCAGGCGTGCCACCTTCGGTGTTTCAGGGACAAGGGCAAGCATCTACGCAGGCTGGAACTTCTGCTCTCTTGACAGCGCAAGGAGAGCCGGAAACCTTGTCTCTTGCGGAACAAGTACAGAAAGCTGCATCTGCCAAGGATGTTTCAGTGCCTCCCCCTCAATCTCCATGGGGAAAGGTAGAAGTCGGCCTCCCACGTCCTTTTCCGCCACCGCAGTCAGCATCTCCTCTTCCTGCTCCCGCTGCGCAACGTAACAGACAACATGTTGCAGATGCCCTTGCTGCTGAGTCAGGATCACGCTCCGAAACTCCGGTGGATACGCCCAGCGCATCTATCGCCCCTTGGGCTAAGGATTCGGCCGAGGGTTCCAAGGGTCCCTCACTAAAAGACATCCAGGAGGCCGAAGCTCGGAAGGCGGCACAACAGGAGGAGCTTGCAATTATAGCTCGTCGTGCTTTGGCTGAGCAGGAACGTATGAATCAGCCTGCCGCTCCATCACCAGGTTTGCCGTCTTCTTCGATTTGGGGGAGTGGCACATCACCTGTCACTCCGTCCTCTGGGGCGTCAGCCTGGGCAAAGCCTATCGCAGGGAAGCCCACACCAGTACCAGTTGTAGCTAACGCCAAAAAGACTCTGGCGCAGATCCAGAAGGAAGAAGAAGCTCGGAAGCAGAGAGCAGCCGCTGCTGCTGCAGCCAACGCGGCGAATACCGCGGCAGGTACTGTTGCCGGTTTATCTACTGGTAAACGATACGCCGATCTCGCCGGGAAGGTTGCAGCAACTGGTTCGGGTGTGCAAGCACCTGCTGGGGCTTGGACCACAGTCGGCGCAAGTGGTAAGGTGAAGGCGCCGAGCGCCATCACACCCGCTGGAACGAACCCAGCGCCCAGAGCATCTAGCGGCGGCGCCGTGTCTACTATAGGTCTACCGGCGAAGGCAAAGCCTGCGACCGCGCCTGTTAGGAGCACCACGCTGGGGGGTGCGCTGGCAACACAGCTCAATGCGAACGACGAATTGCAAAAGTGGGCCAAAAGCGCTCTGACCAAAGGCCTGAATACCAACATCAATGGTGAGTGAGGTTCACTCGAACATGAACCGAAACCTATCTGACACAGCACGTAGTGGATGATTTTGTGCAGCAGCTTCTGATGCTCCCCCCTGAGACGGAGATCATATCCGACTCTGTCTATGCCAACTCGCCCACTCTCGATGGCCGTAGGTTTGCAGAAGAGTTTATCCGCCGGCGCAAGCTCGCCGACAAAGGGATTGTCGAGTCGTCGGCTAGCGGCAGCAACGGGTTCGCTCCGAGTACCAGCACCGAAAACAAGGCAGGTGGCGGATGGAGCGAGGTGGCCAAGAAAGGCCCGTCGAATGCGGCGAAGGAGGAACCTGCGTCGGCTTTCAAGGTCGTTGCTGCGAAGAAGAAGGGGAGAAGATGAGCATTTTGAAGGCTTTTTTAACAAGCTCTGTATCATTACTCGTTATGTTTATCGGCATCTTACGAGGTCAAGTTGTAGCAAGCGGACCATGCATGAACGGTAGTATAACTTTAGTCTTGATTAGAGTTGGGCTTGAAGTTGGCATGGTAGAAATGATTAGAGACCTTTATTAAATGTAGTTCACCTGCATTTTGGTGTTTCGTACAGGTGTGCCGGCATAAACTAAGCAAGCCATGACAGCTTCAATTACACTAACGTTACCACCTTTGCCCTCTAAACCGTCGCTGATGAGCGCAAGGACTTTTGGAGCAATTTTTGGCACCATGGTAATCACGGTATTGCAGATTTGATCTTACTCGCAAGAAGGACGACTATTGTTGTAGGAATGTACTGATTCATGATTCGTCCTACATGACCCGCCCTAATCTCCATCTAACTCTACCTCTATCTCCACCCATCCTCTGCCCCCTTCAGAGGACCGAACTCCCTCTATAGACGCAACGTCTCCCTCAAATGATCCCCATTCCTAACCCTCTCACACAGCCCCTTCAGTACCCTCCCCGCCCACTCGAAATCCCCCACCTCGAGATAGATCTGCCCACTAAGCCTAACCCACCACGCCCCCGCATAAAACACCACCGCCATAAACGTATCAAACTCCTCCACCATCCTCACAACCAACCACTGCGTCACCCCCGCCACATCCCCCTCCCTGACCTCCCCCCGCCCCTCCCCCACCTTCAACGGCAACCGGACATTCGCAAAGCAGCACCGCGTCAGCCTCCCCTCCCCATCATCCAGCACCTCCGTCCGCAGCGCCCTCGCGACCGCGACGCCGCCCGCCTTGACCACATCGGCGCAGTAGCGCATGATGGCCTCCTCCCCGCCGCACACGTCCCGCCGGAACGCGAGCGCCTCGGGGATGCACAGGTACGGCGTGTTGTCCATGGTGCCGACGAACTCGAACTGCGCGACGAAGGTGCTCTTGCTGCTGGGCGGGAGCGGGTTGTTGATCGTCGCCTTGCCGGGGACGGGGGAGGGCTCGAAGCCGTGCGAGGTGGGTAGCGAGGAGCGGATCAGCGCCTGGTTCGCCACCGGGACGTGGAAGACGGCGCAGCCGCGCGGGACGAAGAGCCACCTGCCGTCGTGAAGCGTGTAAGCTAGCCATGCTTCCTTACCTTCGCCAGCGGCAGGGCGGCGCGCACGTGCAAAAAAGAGAAAGAGAGAAAGAGAGAGAGAAAGAGAAAGACGCACTTATGACAATTACTAACGAAAAAATCCGCCCCCAGCCTCCCCAAATCCAGCGGCAAATGCCCCACCCCATGCGCCCCATCCACCAACGACAGCACCCGCTCGCGTCGACAAACCTCCACCAACCGCTCAAACGGCATCCGCACCCCGGGCAAACTCACCACCGTATCGAACAACGCAACCCGCACCCTCCCCCCCTTCCCTTTCTCCCTCCCCACCACCTCCTCGAACCGCCTCACCATCTCCGCGTCCGACACGGGGTACGTATACTCGACCCTTACCGCCTCCGCCGCCGTCGTCTCGCAGACGTACTCGATCGTCTTCTCGCACGCGCCGTAAATGGTGCTGAAGTACACGATCCGGTCGCCTGGGTCGAAGCGCAGGCTGCGGAGGACCGTGTTGATGCCGGTCGTGGCGTTGGGGAGGAAGACGATCGTTTCGACGGGGACGTGCAGGAGGGCTGCGAGGGCGAGGCGCGAGGCGTCGAGGAGGGGCGGGTAGGTGTAGCGGATGAAGTGGTCCGGGCGGGCTTCGGTGAGGGCTTGCACGGCGTGCATGCGGGTGAGGATGGGAGATGGGTAGGTGCCGAAGGAGCCTGGGAGGGGAGAGGGGGGTCAGTGGAGGGGCGTTAGGGGGGGGGGGAGGGGACGGGGCGGACCGTGGTTGAGGTTGGTGTAGTCTTTGTCGAAGAGGAAGTGCTTGCGCATTGAGTGGCCGAAGGGTGTCAGTTGCCTGGAGGAGGGCGGGTCGTTGGAATCGGCCATGATGTGGATGCAATTGGATATGTCAATGTCGTAGATGTTGTCGATAGTCTGTTGCTTCTTGAGAGCAATTGACTATGGGTCTTATATGTAATTATATGTAATCCATTTTGAATGTAGATTGACACGCCCTGTGAGTCAGAATTGATCGATGGGAGCTTAATTGAAAGCATGGCCATAGTCCCTCGGCTTGCAGCGGGACTGACTTTGGCCCGCGAAGGGCGCGTTCCTCCAGCGGATTTGATAACGATTATGTTGGAGGATTAATGCATCAGTACAGTTCTACCACGATAGTCGTTTTTCTTGCCTGTAATGGCTATTCTGCAATAATAACGTATTTACTACAGTGCAAGACATTGCTTCAAAATACCTTGCCCTTATCAACGACTTAGAGGGCAAAGGCGGCATTAGTCATCGTGGAAGGCGAGAGCGGGAGCGCTTTTCCGGATCGAGCAGGCAGGCTTCGCATAGGTTTCTCGTCGAACGTTGTACGTGTGGATAACATGACGCTTTTGGTTGGTGAACACATGCATGAATTTCTTGACAGGACTGTGAATTTCTTGAAGGGACTGTGAATTGATATGGTTTTTTCGATCATAGTTTATCTTCACAGACTTCTGTTTCAGAGCTGTACAGTGGAGTTGAGTCTGAACTGCGATGAATCAACGTCAAACCTCTTTTGCGGTTTGTTCTTTACAAGTAACGTTACTCGCTCTTGAATTCAGTGTCCATTTACTTCCGATTTATTGGCGATGATGCTTGCAACACAGCATACTTCTCGACGGTTGTTTCTTATTCTCCTCATACTTGACGCAATGTTCGATGCACCTCGATCGGGTCGTTACTCTTGACTAAAGTACCTTAGTTAACCGGCTTCGACTCTCTGTCGACGATTCTCGCAATGGGAAGAAGCTCGAGCACGTTTCACTGCCTTTCTCGAAATCCGGAAGACGTAGAGTCTTTCCGTAGCATTCTCTCTGCTGTATGATTCAATGTGCCGATGCGCCTCGAAAGAGCTGGTCGCCAAGGTGCAACAATGGTCATTCCTTCAAACAATACACCTCTCCTAGCTCCTTTCGCCGTCTACTATATAGACAAACCGATGATGAACCGACTCATGCTATTGTTCGCTCCACGCATCCCTGAGTCGTTACTGCAGCCCTCGCACCGCCCTGCGAAAAGGAAGGCTTCGGACCCTCCGCCTAAAACGCAACCGGCTCGAAAACGGGTCCGACGGTCCGAAGGATCTCGAGTCGTGGGCGCCTGGGATCATTCCGCTGCGCCTATCAGGGCGGAACCAATGCGGATCCATCATCTCGGCTTGCCGACTTCCACAGGAGGAAGCCGATACGGGGAAGACAACGACGAGATGGACGTGGATGAAGACAGTGCAGCCTTCCTGCGAAAACCTGGAGTACACATTTCCGAACACATGCAGGTTGATGAGAATACACAAGAGTGCGACGTCTGTATGGTCTCCCACCAGGCATCTGAGTTCCCGACTCCCGACGAATTACCTGGGGAGTGCTCCCACTGCACCAGTACCTGCAAGGCATGCATCGGCGCCTCCCTAGCCTCAGCTGTTGAGACCAGACCTATCGACGAGGCCGGCTGTCCGACATGCAAAGCAAGCTGGGATCGCTATTTCATCGAACTATATTCGACGACGGAGGTGATGATGCGGTACGAAGTTCTAGGGATGCTACGTGTCATCCAAGCGATGCCCAACTTCGTATGGTGTCTGTCGCCAAAGTGCAAGTCGGGCCAGATCCATCAGGATGGAGACAAGGCGCCGATCGTCACCTGTGTTGCGTGTGGCTTCAAGATGTGCTTCACGCATCAGGTGGCTTGGCACCCTCAATTCACTTGCTCACAGTTTGAGGCTCGGCGGAGAGCCCCAGGGATGACCATTGCTACCGAGGCGCGACTGGCGAAGGAGGAAGAGAAGACTGCCGCAGCGCTGCGCAGATATACTAAGCCCTGTCCCAAATGTGGCGTGAAGACGGAGAAAGCGGGCGGCTGTGATCATATGACGTGTAAGTCTTGTTTCAAGTCTCGTTGGCCATCAGCTGTCTTGAAGCATCAACGGACTAAGCCCATTTCGTGTAGGCAGACAATGCCGGCATGAATACTGCTGGCTTTGCCTGGCGGATTATTCGCGGATCCGTAGATACGGCAACCATTATCACCACCCACGCTGTACTTTGTACCGCGGTTATCGGTGATCGAGTCTTTAAATATCTACGGCCACATATCCGGCATTTGCCACTATCCACACGAGGACAAGAATCTGAGCCCGCGAGCCAGACGAGGAAGGTCTCGGGTAGGCATGGTGACATTCCCCTACCCGCTGATCATCGTGGCGTTCACGACACCGGTCTAGATCCGCAGTTTACCGGATCCGCGTACGTAGCGTGGAGGTTTCAGCGACATTGACGGGGGTCCTCAAGTTGACAGATTACGATGCTATCACTCGAGAAGCCCTAAGAAACACGAAGCCTTACTAAGCTAGCCGCGGCAGCGGAAACAATGATAAGATGTAGGGCTAGGTACCTAGGGTAAAGTCAGTGCCGCGATTGAATTTGACTTTCATCCGCATCCCGGCAGTCATGGTCTGGGCGTACAAGTACATTTTAGTCTTGAAGAAGTGTGCCTTTTGCCGAGGTAAGTTTTGTGATTGCTCAAGGTAAATGAGGCGCGAGTGGATTAATTAGGTAAGGGGCCTCCCCACTTTCTTCCGTCCATGCGGCACCAATTCTCGGGATTAACTTACCCCAAGGAGGGCCCCAAGGTAAGTAGCCGGCCTTGATGATTCGAGGAAAGAATCTGCCTGGATCGATTCCTTAGTCGGTCCGGGGACGATGTTTGCTGCTGCAGTAGTGTCGTGATTGGTGTGTAGTAGCCCCGGCTCTTTTCTTCTGGGCTTTCTTGTCTATCTGGGGTCAAACTATAATAATTAATGTTGCCGATATATGCGTTAGCCGGATCCAGAATGATGGAGAGAGAAGTCACAAACGTTAACTGCTCCGATTGCGCCCATCTTATTTCATTCTTTCATCATTATTTTTATATGATTTCAAAGTCTGGAGCAGAGACTGCTTTGCATACGAGTGAGTGAGTGAGCGAGTGAGCGAGAGAGATTCGTGGATGATAGAGGGTACTTGCGTCTATCCCATCGAAGCGAGTACGAGGCTGGACAAAACCTCCCGCGGTGTAACTTAACTTAACTCTTAACTAATTGCACCCGGTTTACCCCCGCTATTTTGGCTCTCGTGGCTCTCTGCCTTAAATTAGCTTCTTGGCTGTTCTTGGCTGTTCTTGGCTGTTCTTGGCTGTTCTTGGCTTTCCATTACCTCACCTTTATTATTTATCTTCGGCGCATTCCCCAACTGCTTTCTGTGATCTCCTTCCTAACGTTATCAAACGTTGTTGCTCGACTTGCACCGCTGCAACTGCTTCAGCAACAACCGGCAAGATGCAGTACGAAAAGGACCCCGCTCGGCGAGATGCCCGGCCAGTCTATGATGGCGAGACTCCCGAGGATATGAGCGCCGGCAGGTATATCGCGACCAGGTTCTCGTCGCTCAAGCCCCCCATGGCCAAGACGCCCAATCCGTTCAAGGCATTGGCCAGTCTCAGTGGCCAGCAATGGCTCTTCTTCTTGGTGAGCTTGTTTCGTCCAGTCCCGTATACGAACAGAGTCTGACTTTCATGATCAGGTCGGCTTTCTCGGCTGGACGTGGGATGCATTCGACTTCTTCACCGTCTCCCTTACCATCAGCGATCTCGCAAAAGATTTCAAGAAGACGCCCGCAGATATCACATGGGGCATAACCCTTGCCCTCATGTTTCGGAGTGTCGGCGCGATTATTTTCGGTATCGCATCTGACAGGTACGGTCGGAAGGTTAGTGAACTGCGACGATGCCTATGCTTGGTTGTGGGATTCGCAGGCTAATTCATTCACAGTGGCCTTTTGTGGTCAACAACATCCTCTTCATCATTCTCGAACTTGCCACCGGATTTTGTAACAATTACGGCCAGTTCCTTGCCGTAAGATCACTTTACGGTATCGCCATGGGTGGTCTCTACGGAAACGCGGCGGCGACAGCATTGGAAGACTGCCCACACCACGCCAGAGGCATTTTGTCGGGCATGCTGCAGCAAGGTTACGCTTTTGGCTATCTCCTGGCCACCGTCTTCGCCAGGGCTCTTGTCAACACCACCAAGCACACCTGGAGACCACTGTACTGGTTCGGCGCCTGTCCTCCGGTGTTGTTGATCATCTTCCGGCTTTGCCTCCCGGAAACGAAGGTCTACCGTGAACGTGATGCCGTGAGACACGCTACAGGTCACCTCACAGGTACCTTCCTCGCAGAAGGCAGAGTCGCCCTGAAGAGACATTGGTTGTTACTCACTTACATGGTGTTGTTGATGGCCGGTTTCAACTTCATGGTATGAAAACCCGTCTTCCTTGTCGAAGTCTGCTAAAATCCGGCAGTCACACGGATCTCAGGATCTATACCCTACGATGTTGGGGAACCAGTACAACTTCTCGCCGAATGCCATCACCGTCACTCAGGTAGTCGCCAATCTGGGTGCCATTACTGGCGGTACACTCGTCGGCTACTCTTCTCAGATCTTTGGCCGTCGGTTCTCCATCATCGTCATCTCCATCCTCGGTGGCGCGCTTTTGTACCCATACACCTTCACCGGTAGCAAGGCCGTCATCGCGGCCGCCTTCTTCGAGCAATTCTGCGTGCAAGGCGCCTGGGGCGTCATCCCCATCCATCTCATGGAACTGTCTCCCGGCTCCTTCCGCACCTTCGTCGTCGGCACCACCTATCAGCTCGGCAACCTCATCTCCTCGGCCTCCTCGACCATCGAAGCCACCATGGGCGAACGCTTCCCGCTCCCACCCAAGGGCAAGGTCAAGCGGTACCAGTATGGTGTTGTCATCTGCATCTTCATGGGCTGTGTCTACGCCTATGTCATCGTCCTGACCTTGATCGGTCCCGAGTACCGCGGCCGTGTCTTCGACGCCGTGCACGACCGAGATCTGGCGGAAGCGAGCGGTCAAGAGGCCATCGCTACCGTTGCCCACAGGCGTGGTGACTCGAGTGACGAAGCTGTTCACGAGAAGGGGACGCATGTTAACCGCGAGGCTGTTTGAGCTTGCTGTACGCTTTTGGTATATGGAAGTTTTGGATGTGTACGTGTATCAACCTGTTGGAGAGAAATTGTACATAGTTCTTAATGGAGATATGACGCTTGTTTGCATCTTCAACTCCAGACTTTTTCGTCTAAATTTATAATAACTGTCTGGCTTTACGTCCCATCTAGTCTGAACTCCCCAACTTCATTCTCTTACCAAGCGATTCGCTGAAACACAGAGCATGCGATATAGCCTCCGTTGAAAGAGCCGTCGAAACGGCCCGAGACACACAGGCAATCCGTACTTGGTCAACGCATCACCTTCAACCCAACACCCTGCCGCCTCCAGCCCGGCCGTCCCTGCACGCGGGAGTCCGGAAGGCACCCAGCGCAGACGACGCTGGCAGGCATCCATCCGGCGCCAGCGGGACTCCCCCGTAAGCCCGATCCCTCGTCCGCCCAATCCGTCATCCTGCCGTTCGGGACCGGGGGATAGGGGGCCCCGGGAGCAATCTCCCTCCCCTCCCCAGTCCCGCCGATAGCTGCCACTTTCCTCAAGGAACGGCGCAGCTCGTCGTCGTCGTGGACGTTTCGTTTCATTTCTGATGTGTTAAGTGAGGGGGGGGGCTAACTGGCTAGTTTGACTCGGCTGTTAATGCTGGGATGTGTGACGCTTTTGTTGCCTTCTCGGGTTTTGATTTGGGCGGGGAGAGGGAGGGACGGACTTCCTTTGGACGAGAGGGTGGGGGTGGGGTGGGGGTGAGGGTGGAGTGGGTTTGGAGATGAGTGCTAAAATGAGTGCTTCCGCGCACCGGCACCCGCACCGGCACTGCACTCGCACCGGCACCGGCACTCGCACTGCACTTGCACTCGCACCGCTCCCGCACTGCACTTGCACCGCTCCCGCACCGCTCCCGCTCCGGCACTGCACTTGCACCGCTCCCGCACCGCTCCCGCACTCACAATGCACTTGCACCACTCCCGCACCGCACTGCACTTGCACCGCTCCCGCACCGCTCCCGCACCATGCACTGCGCACCCGCACCGAGTGCGCGCACCACGCACTGCGCACCCGCACCGAGTGCGTGCACCACGCACCGCGCACCCACACCGAGTGCACGCACCGCGCACTCCGCACCGAGTGCATGCACCATGCACCACGCACCCGCACCGAGTGCGCGCACCACGCACCACGCACCCGCACCGAGTGCGCGCACCATGCACCGCGCACCCACACTGAGTGCACGCACCATGCACCACGCACCCGCACCGAGTGCGCGCACCACGCACCGCGCACCCACACTGAGTGCACGCACCACACACTCCGCACCGAGTGCGCGCACCACGCACCGCGCACCACGCACTCGCACCGGCACTGCACTCACACCGGCACTGGTGCAGGTTAGGGTGAGGGGGGCATGAGTGTTAGAATGAAGGCATGAAGTGACTTAGTTTATTTGACTGTGTGATGAGCTGACTATATGTGTACTTTGTGATATCATTGCTTACTCATCTCTTACTAAGCACTTCTATTTATATCTTAGTCATCATTTTCTATATATACTCTACATAGTGTAAACAAATAGAAACAACTTTCTACAAATTGATTCACATCTAATAGTATTAAAGATTTAAAACATACTTTTAAGCAGTTCTGAAACTCAGACTTCAGTCTAAATTGATTTGATTTGTGTTCTAATTGTAAAAATTTTAATATAGTAATACATAAATTATATATTTATCTTCTCTTCAATGCTCATCACTACTTCAGCATTGAGACTACAGAATAAAAAAATAAATTTTTATACTGTATTATATAAAGAAAAGTTCTATTTTTCTTATATTGTGACATATTTGACAGCAATTTGAATTAAATTAAAATTAATTTGTTAATTAACATCTTTAATTATTTACATTCTCTCAATATAAAGCTCAACTTTATTTCTATAATAATAAATAAATTCACTGTTAAAAGGTGGCACCACACTAATAGCATAGCTATCGTGGGTTATATATCTAACACTCCCCCTAACCCGCGATCGGCCCGCAACCGACCCACAGGTGTAAAGGGTGCGCGCAGATGGCGGTTTGAACTTGTGACCTTTGGGCTTACTCTCTCACCATGGACTTGAACCACCGGCAGAGGTGGCCTAGGCGCCATTTTATGCAAGAACAACTGCACTAACCTGGGCTCATAACCTGTTAAAAGTGGGCACCACACTAATAGCATAGCTATCATGGGTTATATATCTAACATTCACTATTATTAATTAGTTAGCAGTGTCAGAAACAGCTTTTTAAGCTAATTACAAGATAATAATAAGTTAAATTGCATTTCTTCAAACTTAATTAAGAAATATTTATATTAATTAATTAATCTTTAACTTTATGTTTAAGATCACATTTCTATTTAATGCAGCTTCAGAGACTCAAGAAATATTTAATGTAATAATTTTTTTTTTTTACAACAGTGTTTAAGAATTCTCTGAAGATGAAGACACTGTCTATTTATAAGAATAGTTAAAAAGTGAATGTTACAGAGATATAGATTCTTAAAATAAAAGTTTATTTTTAATTTTATAAAATGTTGATGAATTAACTTCTGAATAATAAAGCAAAGATTATTATTATAGTTAATTATTTAAAAGATACTGTTAAAGTATGATGACTTTAAAAAGAAGAATAACTTTAAGCTGAAGAAGTGTTAAAAGTAGGCATCACACTAATAGCATAGCTATTGTAAGTTATATATCTAACACTCTTTCTAACTTACAATTGGCTCACAACTGACTCATAGGTGTAAAGAGTATGCATAGACAGTGATTCAAACTCATGACCTTTTGAACTTACTCTCTCACCATAAACTTAAACCACTGACAGAGATGACCTAGGCACTGTTTTATGCAAGTTATTATACACTAACTCAGGCTCATAACCTGTTAAAAGTGAGCATCACACTAATAGCATAGCTATTGTGAGTTATATATCTAACAAGAAGACTCATTAAATATTAAATTTTAAAATATAAATAACTTTTTTTTAATATTTTTACTGATCTTTAAAAATGTCAATGAAATAAAACATCAACATCATTGTTATGAGACACTGAAACAAACAAAATCAGTTTGATAATATAAAGCAGAGTTTACAAAAATTATATAACTTTTTTAGTTTATATCAGTTAAATATAAATAGAAATGACAGTTCACTCAGAGTCTAAAGTAAAAGATTTAATTTAAACTTTAAAAGTATTTAAAAATTGAAGTAATTACTCTTAATAAGTTAATTTAATGAGTTAATTGAATTAAATAAAGTCTTTAAAAAATACATAATGAAAATTATCTTAATGTCTTTAATGACTTAAATTTAAACTGTAATAACTCATTAAACAATTCTTAAGATCAATCTCAAAGCTATGAAAGATCAATTATGTTTAAATTAATAAGTTGAATATAAAAGCTTATTAAATTTGATGTAAAAAAAATAAAATATACTTTCATTATAAAAAGTTCTTGCAACCCTAACCCTAAAGACTGCTGAGACAACAAGAACATTGATAAAAATAAAGATAAGAATAAAGATAAGAACAAAAATAAGAATAAGAAAAAGAGTAAAGATAAAAAGAAGTTAAAGATTATTAAAGTTGATTTGAATAATTCAGAAAATTAAAGTTGTTCATTGTTGAGAAGTGCGGTGCTCTATCCACATCCTTGACTCCTTTAGTCTTAGCATAAGGGGCTGGCAGAGTCTTCTCCTGCCTTAGATGGCAGAGCTCCTGCTATCCATCAAACAATACCCAAGTTGACTGCAGTCAACGTCGATGCATGAGATCCACTAGATAGGCAGATAGCACAAGTACCCATTATCCTTTCAACAGGTTATGAGCCCGGGTTAGCAAGAGGCTTCTCAGAGAAAGTGCAGACTGATCTAGTGCACACGGCCCTTGATACGCTGCTCATCAGAGCAAAACAAGCAGACAGCCCTTGATACGCTGCTCATTGAAGCAAAACAAGACAGGCATGACGAGCACAACGATCCGGCAGCTTAGTACGAGTCAAGCATTGACAAATAAGCATCCTCTGCATTGCCGTGAGCAGGCAGTACATACACATATCTCGTCTGTTATTACATTCATCTTTACAACACACTCTTTTATCTTCAATTCTTATACTGTGTGCCGATCACCACTATGGATCAAGAGCACAAATCATCATCCTTCACAAAGCGACGTCCAATCCCTGTTCTCACTCGAGAGAACTGTGAGAAATGGTTTGTCCGCATGAAGAGATGGCTGACTGGCGAGAACCTCTGGCATGTGATAGAGGCCCCCAT
>JAABUY010000576.1_pt1 | contig 61943 bp, 61 predicted proteins | sample 5560271 | NCBI WGS metagenome assembly JAABUY01 (sample SAMN10711886, study PRJNA513374) | rock metagenome | isolation source: Antarctica rocks | place: Antarctica: Victoria Land, University Valley | reverse complement strand
TCAGTTTTATGCAAACTATTTGTTTATTGTGATTTTAACATCAAAACACTGAATTTGAGTGTGATTTTCAAAAAAAAGTTGCAAAAAGTTCTGAGCGAACCGAGGAGCCAACATTCTAGGAATTGCTTTAGTTCCCTCTGCACCCAATGTCAACTACCAAAGCACACCCAGCTCGCCCAGTCTAATGGCTTCCACATCTTGCCATTCTCTCTCCACTTACAGACAGCGTAATGCAGTGCTCTGGGGAACACATCCGGACCCGGCTCATCCTGTTCGGCTTTCCACTCCCTCGCCACCTGCGCATAGAAGACGGCCGCAATGTCGAGCGCACTCGACTCATAAGCCTGCCAAAGCGTCCCGATCACTGTCGGGAATCCAGCGAGGAGGAAGGCCTTGGCGAGATGAATGATCTCATCCGTCTCACCGGCCTGAGGATCGATCGCGGAGTGACAGGCGGAGAGGTAGAGAAGCAAGGCGTTCGGTATGTCCATATCTCTGATCTGCGCGACGGTGCAGGGTTCCTTGTCGTCTCGCAGAAGCACCAGCCTGCTCTTGGATGGGTCGGTGGGGTGCGGGATGCCGTGGCAGGTGAAATGAATGATGCGCGCCCAATGCATCATGTTGCGCGCGACGCCGAAATTGCAGTTGTCGATGGCGTTGTTTGTGAACGAGTCTCCGAGGCTCGCGAAGATGCGGTGCTTTTCTTCTGTGACGGCTAAGTCGGCGAGCTTACCTTCGGGTACCGCGGGTGAGGTAGACATTCCAAAGAGCGTGAATTCGCGGTTGGCGTTTTGGTAGTAGGGAACCAGTGGTTTGCGCTGCCGTGAAGCCACGCTCCCACGGATTGATGACAGGTAGGACGAAACGGCATATTGGTCCATGTAGTCACTCGAGTCTTCTGAGTACATTCCGGCAGCATGGATGGGCAGCTGGCTGAAGATACCGCACGCAATCCACCTGATGCGTGGCAGATTCGAGTTACACCAGCCTGTTTTCTTGAGATGCAGGAACTGGATAATTGGTTTTGCAACTGTCTTCCATAGCCACGCAAGCATCGAACGAAGCTTATCATTTGCGGATCCCTTTTCAGCTTCCTGGTTTTGACACATATCAATAGTTCGCCGATGTGTAGCGGTGCGAGTGCAGAGTTGATCATGCGTACAGCGAGGTAACTGTCGCTTCTAAAACCCATCAGAAGTGGTAATCAGTGCATAAGTGCCCAACTTGGAGGTGATTAGATGGACGATGAAGTCATTGCGGGCTTCCGACATGCATTGCTGGCGGCCAAATGGTTTCAGGTAAGCTTCAGTGCGTACAAAGTCTTGGAGCAGCCCGATGAGATCTCTCGACCTGTTTGCAGATTGAGCACCAGTAAAAATACGATGACCCCGATCAGCTCCAGGTCCCCTCCGAAGCTGATCACAAATTACGTGAACCTGAGGCACCTGTTCTTGTTCAGGTTCAAAGCCGTAACTTCTCACTGCGTTCACTCCATGTCGACTCCCAAGCTCCCTACCATTTTCAATCGCCGAAATGGCTGTCCAAGGATCCTGACCCTGAGTCAGCCAAACGCATGCCATAGTAGTCACCAAATTAGATACATAAGACAAAGACGAAAGATATTGATCAGGCTCTATGAGGTAGAGCTCTAGATGACCCAGAATTGCTCTTGCGAAGCCTGAAAGCTCTGCGGCTGCTCTAAGATTGCCATTCCGGATAAAACCGGCCAAAGCGCGCTGATACACCTCAGCGCGTTTGAGCGACGCACCGGCGGAGCAGTAAAGTTTGTTCCACATGCTCCGAATTACTGTGGTCTCTGGATTAGCTGAATCAAGCTCATGGAACAGATGGTCGATCCGATGGTCTATTTGATATTGCCTGCGCTGAACGTGCTCAGCCGCTGAAACAGGATCAGAAATCAGGACATCCGGTGCGTCAGTTGAGAGCTGCATATCATGGTTGTACGATCCTCTTCGTATTACTGGCTGCCAGGAACGATCGTTGACTGCCTCAATGCCAACAACACTCGCGGTGGATTGATTTCTGGCAAGGGGTAGAAACGGTTCGGTTACACTGGCAGGATCATTGCGAGAACGCGTGTAAAGCTCTCCCAAACGTTGAGCCCATGGGTGCATCTTGTTTGAGCGACGGAGAAGGAAGTTTCGAACTTGCGCGTGGTTGGAGCTCTCCAGTGTCCTCAATCTCTCACGTAACGCTTCATTGAGCTTTGAAAGCATCTTAGGTCGTCTGGTACTCCAGCTGTGACTCCCTTGAATGCTTAGTTTCAGTGATAAGATAGCTATTGCAAGATCTTGCGGATCTCGATCCCTTCCATAGCGAGCAAGGAGCAAGTTTGCGCTGATCTCCAGAGTGTGTACGATCCAGCGCTGATAACGTCTCTCTTTCAATGAAGACTGATAGTGCGATGAAGTCCGATTATCAATCGCTACAAGCGAGGAGATGCCTGCGCCATGGCCGCTTATCCTGATGCCATTGTCGCGCCTGGGGATACCAGGTCGCGTGAGTAGAGTATCTGACAGAGTCAGAGCGGAGATGATGGTTTGCACTGCTCTGTCCAGGAAACGTGAGGTTGAACTGCTCAGATAAAGTTGCAGGAGAGCGCTAGCAGAGTCGTTGAGACAGAGCATTCTACCAGGGTCCACCTCTCTTATTCCCATGCACGCGTTCTGAGAATGCAATACAGCCATGCTGAGGTGCTTCCCAGCGTCTAGGACTCGTCCCTTCCGCCGTATGAAAGCCCGACAGTAGATTTGCGCGAAGAAACGCAGTGCAACAGCATACGATGAACCAGAGGCTGAATCAACTCCACGATTCTCAGCCTCCCAAGTTCGGCCGTGGACGACCTGATCCATGTAATTGATAGCATCATCCATCTCGTCTGGTTGGTCTTCAAACAGAGACGAGAAGGAAAGCCTCGTGGCCTGCTTGACATACGACTGGAACTGAAATTCCGAAGCCATCTGCCCTGACAAGATCACTGCCCACGTGTTGAGTCTGAGGGCATCGTCAAGATCTCCTGGTCTTCCGAAATATACATAGCGCGACATGTACAGATTTCCAAGATTGTCAGCAGCGTGTCTTGCTTCTGCCACATTGTTGCGCAACATGTGCCATACCGATTTTGCATGCACAATCGATGTGTTGAGTGTTTCGATATGCTCATGATCCCAGAAATCATCTTCTAGACGAGCCGATAAGTTTCGCATGATGCAGTAGTACACTTGCTGGGTTTGTAAATACAACGTTCGATGTCGATCATCGGGTAGGCAATGGTCCACGGCAGAGTTCACTCTCGAGCCGACAATGTTCAACAACTCCCAGTCTCGCTTTTTCTCCGCCTCCGTCTTCTGCCATGTAACAAGCAGACAGTGCGCAAGGCTGCAAGAGCATAAGGAATAGAAAGGAGACCCATCTGGCAAGAGTTGCAGCAGATCTTGGCCGAGGATAATGGCTTCTTGTGTCCTGGCTGAGGTCTTGTCTTCCTGTAGTGCCCGAAAGGCGGTCAAAAACAGGATTACACGATTGTGTAGCGCTTGCTGCGTATCAGTCATCTTGCTGGGCGCTCGTTGCGCTTTGTGCAAGCCACTATCAAAAGGAGAGGGCCTGCTGAAAGCAGTCTATCTTGGTGTCTGGGAAGTTCCAAACATCTGAGCGATTGACTGTCCGCGCTCCGTCACAAATGCTAGTGACTGATTCGAGCTTACGTAGGTGCCATATTTCACCAAACCCATTAGGCCTGACTGTACTGCCATTGGCTTGACCATAGTGCGGTGTGGAGGTGTTATTGGCCAATATAAGCGGACACGGGATTCAGCACGTAGCCTTATCGACTACAGCCTCATCAGCAATGAAACCAGCGAGGTGGACAAACCACAACGATTGTTCATCAGGGCTTCTGGAGAGAGACAAGCAAGTTGACAGACACTGAGCCCTACAGTACAACTTCCCACCAACGTTCATATCATGGCTCGTAACCGTGGTAGGAGACTCGCACACCCACTCCCACTTCCCAAGGACACTGTCCTCTGCGGAGAGTTGACGCTTGATCCAAGCCAACCTCACAACAATGTTCTCCCATTTCCCAGAGATTTACCGCTTGACATCCGTTCGGAAATCATTCGAGAGGTCCATAATACTCAGGCCACTGGGAGCGGAGCAGGGTTTTGGATCCAGCTGATGACCTTCTTGAAGGCGCAAGCCCGTGCGCTGCAACTCGATGATGTCAAGATCAGTGTTCCTCAAGGCACCAAGTATCTGGTGCGCAACTCGGAACCCTCTTTCAAGACGGCATGCGGCAAGCAAGACGTCCGGAATTGGTTGGAAGAGCACGTTATCGATGAAGGTCGAAAAGCGGCTATGATCGTTGGCATGTACACCTACAGCAACGCCACCTACGTCCACAACCATCATCAGCAGCTAGGAGGGCAAACTTCGGTGTCAGATGCCACGAACGCGGCGAGTGCTGGGGCGGAGGTTGGTACTGCAGCGCATAACCAACAGGCATTCAATATGCCGGAGGAGCAGATCTTTGCCATTGAGTACAAACCAGTCAAATTCAAAGCTTGGACCAAAAAGCAAATTGAAGAGCCAAGTTAGAGGACGGGCCAAATCGCTGGAAGGTCTTCTTTGGCGACAGAACCAAAGGCACTGCGGCAGATCTGAGGGAGAACATCTTTGAATTTGATCTGGATGAAGATGACGATGACGACGGCAACGACGACAACGAGGATGAACTCGACAATATGGAGGGTGAGCAAGAAGGAGAGTACGCTACATCATCCAAATTCGAAAGCAGCAACGTCGAATGATTTGAGGTTTGGGAGTGCCGAGTCTAGTAATGCTGGGAAGTAGAGAATAGAATAGTTGGTTCGTATCCCCGAGGATGGAATGATATGGCTATCAGACCTTCCATCAGCAGTCACTTATATGGATGCATGTGAAGGTGATACCAAGGGGTAGGCGAGAGAAGAACTCGCGCGTATTAGCATCTCCGTCATCGAAGTAAAACGCATGGCCTGAGTCAATACATCTTCAATTGAACTCAACCATCCGATTCAGTTATATCCACAATTGCGAGGGATATGGATAGAAGATCTACCTTAACTGTAAGTACCTAGGTAGGTAAGGAGTAGAAGTAGTTTCGACGATACCCTCTGGGAGAACCTTTCCAGTAGGTACCTTACCTTATACCTAACCCCGTGCTTACCTAACCCACCACTTTTGACCTGGGCTGTTTCTATACCTAAGGTAAGTAAGTACCTTACCGTACCTAAGAACCCTCTACATCTCCCCTCCTCAACCTGTCCATCTTTCCTTCCTTTTCCTACTCCCATGTACTATACTACACACATCAGACAACGCCTGTGCCAGTCTCTTCGTTCTGGTTCCCCATGATTAAATCACGCAAGTGTGTAACTTATTTTCTCATAAATTAAAGAGGTCAAGTCATGTCCTGTCGAAAATACTGACCCGAACGGCACCTAAATTAATTAATGTCCGTGGGAACCCTATTGTTCTGTACTTATTAATATTCTAGTTGTTGTTTTCATCATTTACATGCCTGTGGATTACGCGCCCCCCCCTCAGCCACTTCCTAGAAGTTGAAATCATGTTGCGACCCCAGGTAATACTAAGGCACAGTATTCTCAGTATCGGTTAGTGTATACCTACGAGTACCAGGTAATTGCTGGTTGGTTCTCGCGAAGAGGAGTGTCAAGGTGCAGACAAGTGTTGAAGTAATATGAGCAAGTCACAACTTATTCTGTGAGTAAGAATAATTTATTGACCACGAAGGAGATCTATCTAGCTATGAAATTGGCGTGCTTATACGGAGTATATTTGCCATGTCTCGAGGTGTTCAAGGTGTCAGCCTGATTCAGGGGACCTTGTCATTAGTTAACGTGGCACAGCAATGGATTATTATTGCAGGCTTGTCAGCCACCATGGCATTGGGCGGCAGGACTCGAAAGCCTGCTGCGAGCTGGCATCCATCAAAGCTTTATCCTCCTATCAGAGCCTTGGAAATGTCTCCAAGCGCTCGACCTGAAATACACCAGCTGCACGAGGCTGTCAAGATGGCTCGCGCGCGGCTTTAAGAGACCGCGCAGTCCGCCGCGATGATTTGTCTTCTCATATGCCTACCTTTCTCTCATCTCCTCCGTGCTTTTGCTAGCATTATCACCTTAGCATTCGTCGTTAGATTTACCTCTTGAGGATGCCGAACACCTCCCAAGAAGAGGCCCGCGAATTCATTGCAGAAGTAAGGGAGGACAATGGCGGCATCACTGCGGAGGACCGAGACTTTCTAGTTGCTAATCGACCATCTGCGCTTCGAGCGTTGCAAAAGACACGAAGACAGCTCGCGGATTCTATCAAGATGTATCGCAACCTTCCCGTGTAGAGAATCTGGCTGACCTTTGCAGTGTTGTCGATAACCTCTATTCGAAAGAAACTCGCTTTCTATATGAGCTCATACAGAACGCTGAAGACAACTCTTACTCTACAGCGACGGCGGACGGTGAAGAGCCGTTTCTAGCCTTCAAACTCTATCCACATGAGATCATCGTTGACTCGAATGAAGATGGCTTCTCGAAAAGCAACATCAGAGCCATTTGCTCCGTCGGCAACTCTACGAAGAAGCACAGTGCGGGATATATCGGCGAGAAGGGAATCGGCTTCAAGTCCGTTTTCAAGATTACACGGAAGGTGCACATTCAGTCCGGGCCGTTCTCTTTTGCCTTTTCGCATACTCGAGAGGACGATGACGATGGTCTGGGCATGATCACACCGTACTATGAGAACGCTGAAGAGCTTCCAATAGGTGTGCGCACGCGCATGACATTGACGCTCTTAGATTCTACCAAATCCGAGGAGCGGGCTTCTGAATTCCGGGACGTCCCTGACACTTTCCTAATGTTCATGAGTCGGTTACAGCGACTATCCATACAGCAGTACCAGCCAGACGATGCCCCTACGGCCACTCAATACTCGAAACGAGAATCCAAAGAAAACGGGCTGTACACGACAATCCTTACGACGACTACGCGCAAAGGCAAGGAAGAGTCAACTTCAGAACAAAAATATTATTGCATGAAGAGCGACCTTCACGATCACCCTTTCGATGAGGCGAGAAAAGACAAGCAAGGAAACAGCATTGACTGGGCAACAGTCATTCTCGCTTTTCCAGTGGATGAGCACGATGAGCCAGTCCTCAAGCAGCAGTACACCTACGCTTTCTTGCCCTTGCGTCGAGTAGGATTCAAGTTCTTAATCCAAGCTGACTTCGTCACTCAAGCCAATCGGGAAGATGTAGTACATTCCAGGAGGAACCAAGCTGTTCTGAAAGGGGTCGCCAAAGCATTTGCGGATGCCGTGGTCGTGTTCTGCAAGCGTTCATCGCTTAGGTATCAGTGGATGAGATACCTTCCTGAAGATTTCATTCCAGATGAATTCTGGAGGACATTGTGGACCCTGGTTCGTGAGAAGCTCGAGCAAACTCCCCTTTTGGAGCCATGGAGCGGTAATGGTCTCTACAAGCCTTCGGACCTCGAGATGCTGTCCGAAAGTTTCATCGACGAAAATCAATGTCCTTTGTTACCAGATCTAGAGGGTGCAGAAGTTTACCTCTCACCGAAGTACACGAAAGCAGACTTCCAGATACTTAAACGCTTAGGGACAACAACGCTTCAATGGAGCAAGTTTGTTGATCGTCTAGACGCTGATCTCAGCATCCCTGGCGGCTCGAGATGGAGATTGATGAAGAAAAATGCCGACTGGCGTACTCGGATCTGCAAGTTACTTTTGAGAGTCCTCATTGAGAACCTTCCCAATCAACAGAAGCGCTTGAGAACGCTTGCCTTGATTCCATTGCGTGACGGCAGATGGAAATCTAGCGCTTCTGGGACCAAAGTATACTTCCCCGAGACTGATGGTATATCCATTCCTGCAGACATCGGCCTCGATCTCGTCTGCCCCATGGCTGCCGAGAATGTTGCTTGGGCAGATCTTCTTTCAAAGCTAGGCGTGACGAGCTGCCCGCGGGATTCTGTGATCAGCTCGATTTACGAGCGTTACAATGCTACGAACCTCGACAAATTCAAAGTGTTCAATGCTGTTGCTCACATCCGATATCTATATTGGTTCCTTCCAAAAGACCATTCGAGCTTGGCTCCGCAGGTTCGGCTTGCCAATCAGTACGGCTCTCTACTCAAGAAAGACCAATACCTGTACTTTCCTGACGAAGGAGATGACTACAGTCCAGCAAAACTCTTCAAGCAAGATGCCCAGCTTCCTGGCCATCCGGTACATTATTTACATGAAGACTATTTGAAGGCGGTTGGTCCTGAAGTTATCCACAACGGCCGGCCGTGGACGAGATGGCTTGAAGAAGTAGTCGGGGTCCGCAGAATACCCGAGCTCCGTGCCAAAGGCCATGATGCACTGTCGAAAGAATTTCAGTATATCGTCAATCATCGATCGAATAGCCTGCTAGGAACTCTGAAGCGTGGATGGGCATCCTATCGCCCTCAGATCAACAATGTCGTGGAGGGAGACAATGTCGTGAAGGGAGAGCTGCGGAACAGCGCTGTGCTTCTTGAAAATGGACGCAGGACATCTCTACTACGCACGTTCCTGCCCCTCCCCAAGCTTAAGCAAATCGCTGCGGAGCTCTGTATAGCCGACGTATATCCTTTCATTGCCATGACCGAGCTTCTTCGAGATGAGGAAAGATTTGAATGGATATTTGTGAAGGACTTGCAAGTTGGAATTGAGGAGAATCTGGACTTCTACCTCTCTGCCCTGGAGACGTTCAAAACAATCAACCCTGCGCCCAACACTACTTCTGCGAGAGACCAACTGGCTAGGATATACCAGAACATTCAGTCGAAATGTAATGAAGGTCTTGATCATGTTCGGTATGCCTTTGTAGAATCCAGTCCTTTTCTCGACTAACAAAAATTCAGTGATATGTTCAGGCATCCTCTCATTTGGATACAGCCATCAAACAGGATTGACTCTACCTGGCTTTCGACTGCAGACTGTGTGTGGGACGGTCCGCAATGGCTCAAGTCAAAGCAGTGTCTGAAGCTCGAGGTCTACCTTGAGCTTGAGCATCTTTTCAAGGTGTCCCTAAGAACTCCCGATGCTTCTCAAACAGACGTCGTTAATGATCTTCTTATGTTAAAGAGCCATAGTGGAGACGAGAATGCCTTGAGAAGCCAATCAACCGATAAAATCATCGAGGAAGCTGAGAAGCGATACGATTACCTGTGGCAGAAGCATTCGTTCCCGATAAATGGCGAGAACCCAGAGAGCCAGAAAGCCTTGCGGTTCACCTTCGAAGATTCCGCCTTGGTGTACATTCCAAAAAAGAACGCTTGGCGCCCTCCGTCGCAATGCGTCTGGGTAGAGTCGAGTGTCAAGATTCCGTGGAAAGATTCCATTGCTGACGCATATCCGTTGAAGAAGGCATTCTTCACAACAGTCCTCAAGATCTCGGAGCCAACCGTCGAGATGTACATTGATTCACTGAAAGCTGAAGCTAAAAGAAAAGCACCAGCAGCGCAAAAAATTAAGGAGACTATGGCACTGATCTGCGGCTTGGGTGTTGGAGAAACTAATCTATCAAGCCTTATCAAGGCTAAAGTCTTACCGGTAAAGCTTGCAAATGGGGTCGCCAGCTTCGCCTCAGCTTCTCCCAAGGACGACTTTGTAGATTTTGCGATTGTACAATACATCATTCATTGGGATGCCTTCAAGGGCAAAATTGTGGTCTTGGACTTTTCTCTCGAAGAAATCAGGGATACCAAACCACTTCTCCTAGCCATGGGCTTGGAAGAAAGGTTTTCTTCGAAACTTGTGAAAGAAGTTACAGACGTAAGGGGAGGCTCCCACGATTATGAGATGACCAAAAGTCTCCGCATCAAAAGTCAGGCTATTGTCCGGTATGTCATTCGTCACAGAACCTTGATAGGAAAATGAGATTGCAATGAAGCTTCAGTTGGCTGACGCTAGTACAGATGTGCTTTTCATTTTACTAGAACGGACAAAAGACAGGACGTAGCCTCGCTATATCGAAAGTTCAAGCGCGCGATGGTCTACGTGAGTGACGGCATCAGACACTCACTGCAGATCGCGCAGGATGGACGCAGCATTGAAAGCGCATCAAGCCGAGCGAACTTCCATTTGGAGGAAGCAGAAGGTGCCCTGCGACTCTACTTACCGAAGGACGAGGTTCAACGCGATATTTGCTTCGAATCTGACCTTCCTCGCAGAGTGTGTACATTTCTGAGCATCACTGATTCAGGTGCGCCAGGCGTTATTGGAGCCGTGTTTCGAAAAGACAAACCGGCTGTCATAGACAAAATCCTCGAGAACGCAGGAGTGGGTCAAGTTGATTGTGACTTTGCTGCTCTGGATGAAGAGCTTGGGGCGTCAGAAGCTGGGTCGGACGTTGAGACTCTGGTCGAGGCTACCCGCAATATCAGGCTTTCCACTCCAAGTTCTGGTCCACGTTCGTACACACCCTCTGGTGGGGCGAGATGGAGAGAGAGGCAATCCGGAAGTGAAAATGCGGAGGTCGTACGCGATAAGATCCTGCCGAACCCCTCATATCAGGAGCGGCAGAGAGAGGCTCAGGAGACAGCTTACAAGCGCGTCCTTGATAATGTCGTCAACGTTGCAAGACAACGTGTACATTCTGGCGTTTTCGAGTCGACGGGGGTCTCCCTTCAGGATCCATTGGCCACTACAGCTTTGGCTCAGGAAACTATTCGAGAAGCCTTTGCAACTCGCACGCAAGAACGGGATTTCAAGGTTGGAGCTGCTGGGGAACTTTACATGTTCGAATTATTGAAGGGACTCGGTCTGCCAAGATTCGGTTTGGAGAACTGGACGAGCGGGATCAGAGACCGAGTCAAGATACACGCCGAATACCATGACCTCGAGAAAGACCATAATCGAAGTGCCATTGCTGATATTGAGTACCTGGATAATTATCGCAGGCTCACTCAATTCTTGATCCAGAAGGGACATCTACCACAGGGGTTGTGGGATAGCGAGAGACCCCTCTATCACGTCGAGGTCAAGACAACAACGAGTTCAGATTGGCAAGAGCCCTTCTTTATGAGTAAAGCCCAGGAACGACATGTAAGAACCTCTATCCTTCAGGCTTGAAATCGCTTACATGGTATTAGATTCAAGACAAGCGAATTGAAGATGGCAAAAGCCGTTCGAGCATCTATATGATCTGCCGTATTTTCAATCTGGGTAAAGGCGATGAGACAGGCATGCATATCTATCTCGACCCCGACACGAAGAGGAGAATTCGAGAGCTGGAGTTCAGCACACACACTTGGGCTGTGAAGCCCTTAACGCATCCAAGTATGTCGGCCGGGACCAACGATGCTAAAAAAGAGCCTGTAGTCCTAAGCTTTGCCAACTCCGGCTCCTCTGCCACCAATAGCGTCCCGAGAAGCACAAATCGGACATTCGGGTCATCAACGCTTGGGTCTCAAAAGAAGACGGAGTCTCCCGGCGGCAGTTCATTTGGTTCAAACTTGGCACCTTCCGGCAACAACGCATCCACCCAACCCCCTTCAAGGAGTAGTTTATTCGGATCACCCAAACCTTCATTGCCAGTAGGTATCTCCTCTGGTCCCAGTGGCGTATCTCCCAGCAGCGACACATCCAAAACCCCGTCCCTACGCCTGTTTGGCTTAAATGCCGCATCTTCCAATAGTGACGTCTCAAAAGCTGCCCCAAAGGGCGGCCTATTCGGCTCTCATGCCATGTCTGCCAATGATCACACTTCGAAGGCTGGTTCTACAGGCAATCGCTTTGGTACAACCGCAAACAGCAACGCATCTAAGGTAACGTCTGGTTTCTCTGGGTTCGGTTCCTCCGGGTCCGGTACCTCTGGGTTCGGTGCCTCCGGGTTCGGTGCCTCCGGATTTGGTGCCTCCGGGTTTGGTGCCTCTGGGTCCGGTGGCTCCGGGTTTGGTGCCTCTGGGTCTGGTGGCTCCGGGTTTGGTGGCTCTGGGTTCGGTGGCTCTGGGTTCGGTGGCTCTGGGTTCGATGGCTCTGGGTTCGGTGGCTCTGGGTCCGGTGGCTCCGGGTTCGGTTCCTCCGGGTTCGGTGCCTTCGGTGGGTCCGGGTTCGGTTCCTCCGGGTTCGGTGCCTTCGGTGGGTCCGGGTTCGGTTCCTCCGGGTTCGGTGCCTTCGGTGCCTCCGGGTTCGGTTCCTCCAGCAGCAGCACATTGAAGGCTCCGTCCGCAAGTGGTCTCTTAGGAATGAACTATGGTAGTCCCAGTAGCAACAGCTCTAAAGCTCCGTCTGCAGGTAGCCCCTTCGGCACGAAAGCTGTCTCTTTGAACAGTGAGACTCTGGAATCTACTTCATCGACTTATTCATCGGGAACAGCTGAACCCTTATCTTCTTCAACGACTGGTGGACTATTTGGCACAGGCCCCTCGCCTCGGAACACCCAAATTCCCGAGACCACTGCCGCAGGGGTTCCTAATGCAGCAGTGCAGCCCTCGTCTTCGACTACGACAGGCTCTGTCTTTGTCACAGCAACGACGTCTACAGAGAGTGGGCCTTCGCAAAGTGCGACCGGCTTTTCCGGATTTGAAACATCTTCTTCCACGCCCAGCGGTGCTGTCAGCGAGCATGTCAGTGAGGACAACAGCAAGGGTGTCAGCGAGGACAACAGCGAGGGTGTCAGTGAGGACAACAGCAAGGGTGTCAGCGAGGACAACAGCGAGGGTGTCAGTGAGGACAACAGCGAGGGTGTCAGCGAGGACAACAGCGAGGGTGTCAGTGAGGACAACAGCAAGGGTGTCAGCGAGGACAACAGCGAGGGTGTCAGCGAGGACAACAGTAAGGGTGTCAGCGAGGACAACAGCGAGGATGGCAGCGAGGACGAGGGTGTCAGTGATAGCGATGGCGACAGTGAGGGCGGGGGCGACAGTGAGGGCGGGGGCGACAGTGAGGGTGACAAGTCCGTCTGACTCTAGTGAACGCCTCCGAATGCAGCCAAGAAAATCAAACCCACAAAGGTTAGAATTGACTGCCCCGACTTGACTGCCCGGAGTCGTTCCGCCTTTTCCATGTTGAGATGATTAAGAAACCCCAGCTTGAATCATTTTCTGAGACAACAAATCAATTACAAGACTTTCTGTAGCAGTCAATTACTGACATAGAGTCTCAAAAGATTTCAGTTACATTAGAACCCTTGATATAGATTCTCTGATGTAAGCTAAGTACTGATATTATCACTTGTAGTTGAATAACCGTGGTGAGATGACAACATAATGAATGTATACCTCTCTTATTCAGAATCTCAGGACAGCTTCAATTTTGGTCAAAAGTCAACTATGTCAATTCAATAAAGATATTACTGAACAGAAAGCTCTCAGTTATGAAAAGAATCAGGTGTGGCTATAGAGTGACATGAGATGTGGGCCGGGGTGACGGTTCAGAGGGAGGCAAGACGCCGCAAGGACAGACCTGCAGAGTTCGAAATACCTACCTTAGGTAGTGACACAAAAGCACCCACATCCAAGCAAATGACCTTCTTCCGCCCAAGCTTAACGTTAAGACATAACTACCTGTAAGGACACGACGGGTCAGGGCACTATTCGCGGGAGATTTTCCAGAAACCCTCGTTGAGCAGTACCTACCTAATCGATAAGATGGTTCACCGCCTTTATCTGATTGGCTACCGCAACATTTGAGTCTAGTGTAGAAATAACGTTACCTTATTGTACCTTAGTCTAGAAATAGTACCTTGAGATCTCCAGGCAATGCGACACTACAATGGCGAGACGACGTACAAAGAAGCGTACACATGTGGGCGCCCGCAATGGGCCGGCGAAGGGATCTACCCCTAACGTCTCTTTGAGTAACGCGCCAAAAAGCATGGTCATCCGTATCGGAGCTGGGGAAGTAGGGCCCAGCGTGAGCCAGCTTGTACGAGATGTTAGAAGCATGATGGAGCCCGGGACAGCCAGTAGACTCAAGGTGAGGGTCGAACTGATACGTTTGGAAGACGTGCCACTGTCAATCGCAAGCACTGATTATCTCTGTCTTTTCCAGGAAAGAAAGTCCAACAGATTGAAGGACTACACTACCATGGCTGGCCCGCTCGGAGTTTCGCACTTACTTTTATTTTCGAAGTCTGCATCCGGAAATACGAATCTACGGCTGGCACTGACACCTCGAGGCCCTACGCTACATTTCCAAGTAGAGAAGTACTCATTGTGCAAGGACATCAAGAAGGCAATGAGACACCCCAAGGGTGGCGGAAAAGAGTATTTGACCGCTCCGCTGCTCGTCATGAACAACTTTACAACTCCACCTTCGACTGCCGGCGTGGAGCCTTCAGTACCTAAGCATCTGGAATCGCTCACAACGACGGTCTTCCAATCACTTTTTCCGCCCATCTCACCACAATCAACGCCTCTCGGATCTATCCGACGTGTACTGCTGTTGGACCGTGAGCTTCCCTCGTCAGATCAGGAGAGCGGCACCTATACTCTCAATCTCCGACACTATGCGATTACCACCAAGCGCACTGGCCTCTCCCGAGGCATACGACGACTCAATGCTGCAGAAAAGCTGATGAGTTCCAACGAGCGAGGTAAGAAGAAAGCGTTGCCAAATCTCAGCAAGATGGAGGATGTGGCCGACTACCTCCTCGATCCGTCAGGCGCCGGGGGTGGCTTCACGTCGGGCAGTGAGAGCGAGGCTGAAACAGACGCGGAAGTTGAAGTTCTTGAAGTCGACGCTCGGAAAGTGATGAACAAGAAGCGATTGGAACATGCAAGGAGCGAGTCCGGCAAAGGTTCGAACCCAAGGTCCAGAAATGTGATAGAGAAGCGAGCAGTCAAGCTTGTTGAGTTGGGCCCACGAATGAGGTTACAAATGACCAAGATTGAAGACGGTGTATGCACTGGCAAGGTTATGTGGCACGAGTATCTCAGCAAGTCCAAAGAAGAGGTGAAGCAGTTGGATAGGATTTGGGAACAGAGGAGGGGCGAAAAGGAGGCGAGAAGAAAGCAGCAGCGAGAGAACGTTGAGAGGAAGCGGAAAGAACGTGGCAAAGGAAACGCGGGTAATGATAAGGAGAATGCCGAGAACGAGGATCTGAGTATGGATGACGAAGACTGGGATAGTGAAGGATTGGAAGAAGATGCCGAGATGGGTGGCAAACGACGAGTCGAAGCTTAGCACTGGATTCATCGTATTCAGTACTATCAGCTTCAGGACGGATCCGTAGGGTAACGGCGGAGTTGAGACAATGAGTGCCAGGATACTTGTTAACTCTCCCAGCGAGGACGAGTCCTCATCTAGTGGATCTCGATGCAATACAATCTTGTCCGAACCTTCATGAGCAGGTTACCTCACGCCTCTTATTGTAGCAAGCGGTGGTTCAAGTCAAGGTGCGACAGCACCTGCTAATCATTCGACTATGTAGACATTTTGAAAATCTCCGGACTGGTCTCATATTCTAGACACTGAACCGCGAATTAGAGAGTGACTAGTCCCGACTCGTGGACATCTCATGGAGTAGTGTAAGGTCTAGGGGTAGATAGATGGCGTTTGTAAGACCGGGAGCTCCTACGTATACATAGAAGCCTTCAGACTACCCTTGCTGCTTCAACTTTTCTGACACAATCCTGCCTACCATCTTTTCTAGAATAGCCATCTCTCCGCCAGTTTTTCCCTCCAAATACCCCTGAACACTTTTCTCAACATACTTGCCAATCATATCTACCTCTACATTGACCGATTCTCCTTTTTTCTTGCCTGCAGTTACGACCCGCTCCTGGGTATATGCGATGAGCATGACCTCCCACCAGCCTTCAGGCCCGTCCTGTACCTGCGTGACTGTAAGGCTTGCCCCGTCCAGCGTCACATATCCCTTTTCGACGATATACCGCAGAACCGACTTATCCCTCGGCTGAAGGCAAAAGACAAGAGCGTTGCCATCCGGAGTGACGGAAAGGATCGTAGCGATGGTGTCTACGTGGCCTTGAACGAAATGGCCACCCATGCGTGTAGAAGCGGAAACTGCCCGCTCAAGGTTGACGTTAGATCCGTATTGAAGGGAGCCTAGATTTGTGCGCCGGAGGGTTTCTGGAGAGACGCCGACTTCGAAGGAAGCCTTGTCGAATTGCGTTATCGTCAGACATGTGCCTGACAGCCCTGGTCAGTATTAACTTGTAAATGATGAGGAGGGTAGCGAACCATTGACACTAATGCTGTCCCCTAAATGGGCGTCTCCGAGTATGTCTTCACATTTCGAGATCGTCAGAGATGTTCCGCCGCCACCACTGGAGCTGGCATCCTGGTTCACAAGGGCAGAGACGGCTGGCTGTCGTTAGCTTAGCTATGACTCCCATGAGTAATGAGAGATCAATCACTAAACTCACAACCAACGATCTCAACAATGCCAGTAAACATTTTTTTGGCAGCAGTAATCCGTCGTGATTGGATGACGTTGGAAGCGCTTCGTATCGATGCCTCGGTTCAGAAAGCACCGAGTCTTTCCGGCGGGGCTCCTAAAATAGGCCCTCTTCTTCACCCTCTTCCACACAAGCTCCTGCGGGTCTCGACGGACATTTCAAGATGTCATCGCAACGGCCTCTGCAACGAGTTCTCTGTGTCGCTAGACGACTACCACTCGGCAATGTCACCACGAGCTCCCGATCAAGACGCTTTGCGACGGCCGCAGCAGACTCAGGAACCTTGCCATTGGCAGGTATCCGTGTCCTGGATATGACGCGAGTCCTTGCTGGCGTTAGTTACTTGATTCAATTGCGAAATCTGACTTTTACGCTGACATCCGATTGCCAGCCCTACTGTACGCAGATTCTCGGAGACCTTGGGTATGCGTGATGAAGCCCAGTATGACCACCGCTGAGCTCGGCGCGTGTATAGACTTTGAGATACTGAGATGCGTGCCTGCCCTAGCGCAGAAGTGATCAAGATAGAACATCCTACCAGGGGCGACGACACTCGAGCTTGGGGCCCTCCATATGCGAAGCATATACGAGGTGACAAACAAGATGGCCCAGGGGAAAGCGCATATTTTCTTTCGGTAGGAGAAAACTCAATTGGATTGTCTTTACTTTCGTTCTCAACATTCTCATTGATGGTAAAAGGTCAATCGGAACAAAAAGTCTCTCGGTCTGTCATTCGCGCATCCTTCAGGGGTCGAGATCCTCCACAAGCTTGCCAAGGATTGTGATGTATTGGTTGAGAACTACCTCCCAGATACCTTGAAGAAATACCAGATGGACTATGAGACGTTGAGCCAGATCAATCCGAGTCTGGTATATGCAAGCATCACAGGTTATGGACAAACGGGACCGTACAGGAAAAGGGCCGGGTACGATGTGATGGTTGAGGCGGAAATGGGCTTGATGCATATTACTGGGTCAAGAGATGGGCCGCCAGTGAAGGTCGGTGTTGCAGTCACGGATTTGACGACAGGCCTATACACTTCGAACTCGATCATGGCAGCGTTACTAGGACGAGCAAGGTCGGGAAAGGGGCAGCACATTGATGTCGCTCTAAGTGACTGTCAGGTGGCGACGTTGGCGAACATGGCAAGTTCAGCATTGATCAGTGGCCAGCCGGACTCGGGGAGGTGGGGTACAGCTCATCGTACGTGACATCTCGGAAATTCTGCTAATTCCCCCCGCTCAATTCATCTCGATAGCATCGATTGTTCCCTATCAAGCATTCAAAACCGCGGACGGTGACATCTTGATTGGCGGCGGGAACGATAGACTCTTCGGCATCATGTGTGATAGATTAGGCAAACCTGAGTGGAAGACGGATGGAAGGTTTATAACGAATTCCCTTCGGGTCAAGAATAGAGTTGTACTTGAGGGCATGATTGAAGAAGCAACGAAGAGGAAGTCTACCAAGGAGTGGCTGGACATTTTTGATGAGAGTGGGATGCCATACGCTGCGGTGAATGATATACAAGGAACATTGAACCACGAGCACGGTACGGTTCAAATTTCGTACTTGATTTCTTATAGAGACCAAGATGAAGCTAACTTCTCCGGACTAGTTCTGGCTCGAAACATGGTCACGGAGGTTGATCACCCAACTTGCGGCCCAATGAAGCTTGTGAATACCCCCGTGAAGTACTCATACTCTACTCCGAGTATTAGGACACCGCCACCAACGCTGGGTCAGCATACCGATGAGGTGCTGAGGGACGTACTGGGCCTGAGCGAGTCAGATATTTCGAGCCTCAAGGGAGAAGGCATTGTTGCCTAGACCTGACAAGTTGAAATCTCGACTGAAGAACAGTTAGCCATGTGCACTGTAGGTTTGCAGCAGGACTGCACTACTCTCTGGAGCCATTGACAACCTGCGAATAATTAGTTGAGATCTAATAGAAAATGTAAACACAGTGAGGACTTCTGTTCAAGCTCGTCCTCGGCAGCTCTGAACACGCTCTCCTATCTCGTCAGATGTTACTGGACAAGTTCGTTGGTAAAGTTAAAGATCTCGAGTGGCGAAGGGCGTACTCTTGGCTTAGTAAGCGAGTACCTCACCTCGATTCTCGGTGACTTGCAGCACTCTACTTGTTTGCTTTCATGAACAACAAGAGCTGCAGCCAATCCATGTTTCCTCCTGAAGCACCGTATATAAATAAGCACAATGACTTTCAATCCAATCTATCCCACTTTCGCTTCGCCCAAAACCTCTATTCATAATTCCAATCCTCAGTTACATTCTTCGTATAGGGCAGCAGCATCTCCGAATAACCAGCAAACGCACCAATTATCAAACCTCGCCTCTGGCTCCTCAACACCGAGTGTCCAAACATTTATATCAGCGTCGTCACCAAGATTTGTTGCCCCCAACCCTGGAATCCCTCAACTCTCTGCCGCCACCAACGAGATACTGGCCCGAGTAAACTCAGGCACTGTCAAGGGCACAACCCCGGGCTGGGAAGCAGCACGTGAGCAAGTATTGTCGCAAATGGTGACGAGCCACAGTATGCCCGCTCCGCAGTCATCCCTAGCTGGGAGAAAAAGAGGCCGAGGTATGAAAGGAACCAGTCCGGCCGCAAGAGGTACTATCAGGGTCGAAAGTATCGACGCTAAACCCGTCGGCGAACTCGGTTCTGCTCTGTTGGACGTTCCGATTTTGAGGGCATTCAGGGGCAGGGGCCGAGGGAGAGGCCGGGGAAGAGGTGGAGGCAGAGGTGGGAAGAGGAAGCGCGGTTGGAGTGAGGACGACGACGAAGTATGTCTTTTTTTTTCCTCTAGCAATTTCAGTGTTACGTCTCTGCAACGCTCGCTAAGTCTGTAAACAGGACACGGATGCGTCGGAGACGTACTCGCCCCATCCAACGCAATCGAGGTCCGGTCGCCGCATTTTGAAACCTACACCTTTCGTACCAGCTGTTCCGGAGTCGGACTCACCGGTTGGCAGACGTCGTCGCCGACCGTATAGACGTAACGGTGAGGCCAGTATATGTAAGAATTGTTTGAGAGGACACAGTCCCTTGAGTAATATGATTGTGTTCTGCGATGGCTGTAATACGCCTTGGCATCAGCATTGCCATGATCCGCCCATTGGAGCAGAGGTGGTGCAGGTGCAAGAGAAGGAGTGGTTTTGTTCGGCTTGTATGGATATGAAAGAGGAGGGCTTGGATTTAGAAGGCAGAGTTGCGGGCCAAGGTCTGACCGTTGACGAGGTAGGATCCACGACTCCGGGATTGCAAAATGCACTGACAGTTGTTCTGACAGAGGCGCACATATTTCAACACCCTTTCTCATAGTCAGCTGGTCTCTCTTCTTCTCCACGCGACTAACCTTCACCCAAACTTGCCAATATTCCCCCCAGGTGGTAAAGCGACAATGGATCTTAAACCGTTATGGAAGTCTACAGACACCTTACCTCAAAAGGACATGGCGACAACAGATGAACTAAAGAAAGATCAGATCCTGGAGACTGGATACGATGAAGACCTCCCATACCCCAAAGCAGGAAATGGGATTGTTCTTCCGCCAGAGAGTGAGGATATGGAATGGCTGATTGATGACGATTACGAGACGTTCAGCCATACTGTTCACGGCCTGGCCGTTCACATGAGAGAAGTTGTCATGAATGAGATCTCACAGGCTGCCGGGACCCTGGGAAACATCACGCATGGTCGCCTTAACGGGGTACTGAGTGTGGGAGCCTGAGGAGTCGAAGCGAAGTGGAGATCATGGTCCAATCAGGGAGAGCAATGGGCAAAGTAAAGATAAGGGCTCCAATCAAGCAATTAATGGCAGGGTCATCCGTTACTTCAGGTGCGGCCTACCCATCGGGATAAATCTGCAGAGATTTCCGTCGCTCTCTGTTGCTTTGGATATTTACGGACGGCCAGTTTGGCGTCATTGAGAGCGACAGAAGGCCGGAGCTTCCTTCAACATAATAACATGTCAGTGTCACGTGTCGGAACCTGAATGGTTGTACAGCTTGTTCCTTGGTTTACAAGCAGACGTCCAACGGGATGCTATCCGCCCCAAGCCGATCTTCATGCCGGCACCGAGGCGGAAAGGAGGTTCCCCGACTACTTCAAAGCTTTGCCACCGATCCCACCCTCGATAGACGGAAACTTTCGGGTAACCACGTTCCCCAGCATCATGCTCACCAGGGCCTCTGCACACCGCGATGCCAACGCCATGCCTATGAGCAGATTTCATAGGCATCTGACTACTGCAATCTAACACACACCATGAACCTACCATGCCCATTGAACCCCGCGCACAACAACAATCCACGCTTCCCCTCCGCCTCTCCAACAAGCGGCTGCCAGTCAATCGAAGATCCCTTAATGCCCGTCCACTCACCCAGCACCCTGCCGTATGACTCATCCAGTCCTCAGTTCTCGAGCCCAGACGCCTCGACGGCAGCTCGCGACAAGTACTCCGAGACGGCGGAATAGGGACGCCGGTGCTGCCTGTGATGAGGTGCTCTCATCCCAGGGGGGGGTTGGCCGGTTGGGGTTGGGGTTGCGTGATTGTCCGTAATGCAAGGGATGACCGCCCGGAAGAAAGTAACAGCTTCCCAGTGGTTGACGTTATAATCGAACACGTAGGACTGCAGGTGGTTGCTTGAGGTACTGAAAAAGAGTTATTTGTCACCTAGAAGGTTCTCTCTGCATGGATCGATGCCCAGAAGTGACTGCTCAAAGATGACTGCTTTGAAAAAGAATGAAATGGTTGCTCGGAGATAGTCGTTGGAGATGGATGTACACCGATGCAGCTCTCATATTGTTCGGGAGGAGAGTGGTCAGATTAACTATTTCATTCTATTCAATTTCTTGAATAGAATACGCGGAAGGATGTTGTCGAAAATGTCAATGTTCCGTCAAACAGTTTTGTGCCCGACCGGTTGGTTCACTCTGACATCGTACTTCTTAGGAGCATGTAAAGGAAATAATAACATGGCAGGCGCCTAGCCATCGGGTTATCCTACTGTAGTCTTACTCGTGGTCAGTGACAGACAGGGATGCCTTTCAGGGAGGTCGTAAAGGTTGATGGAATGAGGAGAGTCTTAGATGTTCGGGCTGAAAGCCGCAGTGCTAGAAGCGAACCTCTACATAGATGAAGGCTCTTTAGCTGATTGAAATGTACACGGAGACACGGTGGAGGAATAATTATCAATTCGGCACACTTCAATTACTTAGAAAACACTGCCTCATACAAATGTATATATCGCATTGCCAATTATCCTTGATAAGACTCCTCCGAACACTCCAGTCTAACCAGACTATTTAGCAGCTCTGAACCCTAAACCAGGAACCCTCGATCTCAGCGCCAGGCTGCTCATCACGACGCTCACCGAGCTAGCCGCCATCGCCGCACTAGCCCACACAGGACCCAGCCGCGGGTGCCCGCTCGCCGGGTATATCACCCCGGCCGCGATAGGCAGCAAGCAGACGTTGTAGACGAGCGCCCAGGCAAAATTGAACTTAATGCGCCTGAAGACCGTCTTGCTCAAGTCCAGCAGGGTCAGAAGAGTTTTGAGGTCCGAGGTCAGCAGGATGAAGGACGACGAAGAAAGGGCGATGTCGGAGCCGCTGCCGATGGCGATGCTGACGGTTGCGGTGCTGAGGGCGGGAGCATCGTTGATGCCGTCGCCGACGAAGGCGACGTTTGCTTTTCTGCGCTCGTCATTCTTGGATGTTCGCTTGTTGGAATGCCGCTTCGGTGCGTTGGCTTGTAACCAGCGGATTTTGTCCGCCTTCTCCGTGGGCAGGACGCCGGCGATGATGTTGCTCGTCGGTATGCCGATGTTCTGACCTACCGACGTGGCGGTGGTAAGATTGTCGCCACTCAGCATGTATACGCTCAGACCTGCTTCCTGTAGTTTGCGAATGACTTGCGGAGACTCGGGGCGAAGAGGATCTGATGTTGCAAACTGAGCCGCAAGTGTGAAAGTAGATTCGGGTTCGCTAACATCGCGCATCGCCAATAAGGCAACCGATTTTCCTTCCGTTTTCCATTTGGAGACGTTGCTCTGGCTGAAATAGTTTTTGGTGTCAACGCCGAGAGATGCTATGAAGGATTCGTTCCCAATGGCAGCCTCCAAGGGCGCCTCCATTGCGTCGGACGGGCGGATAAACTTGCCACGAATCCCGCGGCCAGGCACTTCCTCAATGTCCATAGTCTGAATAGAAGATTGATCCTTTCCTTGACAGAAATCGACGATCGCCTTCGCGATAGGATGCCCGCTGCTCTCCTCAAGCGCCTTAACAACCGCCCAAGCAATCGGTTCCTCGTCACCAGACGCTAACATGTCGTGGTCCGTCACTTTCAGGCTCCCTCCCTCGGTCAGAGTACCTGTCTTGTCGAAGACCACCACATCCAAATTGCTTGCCTCCTGAAAAGCTTCACCCCCTCCCCGGACTAAGATGCCGTGTTTAGCAGCTAGCCCGCTACCAACGAACATTGCTGTCGGTGCTGCGAGCCCGATACCGCAGGGACAGGCAACGACAAACACAGCAATGGCAAATTCGAGACTCCAGAATGCCCATCCGCCTTGATTGATATCCAGGTAGTCTCTGGGTAGGACGCCGGATTGACCAAGAGAGAACCAGAGGATGAAGGTGAGAATGGCGAGCAAGGTAATGACAGGGACGAAGTATCCTGTCAGGATATCCGCCACCCTTTCCACCGGTGCACGCCTGGTCTGGCCCTCCCGTACAGCCGATACTATCTGGTCTAACATGGATGTTCCATTGACTCCTGTAATCTTCGTCGTGACCGGTTTACCAATGTTGATCGATCCCGCAAACACCTTATCACCGACATTCTTGACAACGGGACGTGACTCCCCAGTCAGAGAACTCTCGTCAAACTGCGATGAGCCAATCAACACTAACCCATCCGCAGGAGGCGAAAGACCGTGTGTGATCAAGACCGTATCCCCGGTTTCTAACAGATCAACGTCCACCTTTTCAGGACCGCTAGTGGAAGATTGCTGGATGAACTTTTCTTGACTATCTAGCGTCGCATCTGCATCTAGGGCGCTTGGATTGACTAGCAGTGCCTGAGAAGGTCGAAGCTTGCCGAGCATAGCGACGGCATCGCCTGTTTTAGCTTTGCTGTATGCCTCCAAAAACCGTCCAATGAGTATGAAGAAGGTTAAGAAGATTACAGAGTCGAAGTACGTAGTACCATTCCCGGATGCTGTGGTTGTACTGGTGGCGTCGACGATAAGCAGTGCCAATGAAGAGAAGTAGGCCACCGACGTCCCAGCGGATATGAGGAGGTTCATACTACCAAACCTATAGAACCTGCGCAAGACAGGCACCCTGCTATTCCTTCGCCACAGGGCACGAATCTCTTTCAGAGCTCTGACATGAAAGACGTCCGCTGCACCGAACATTACTGGCGTAGCCAAGATGAACAAAGCCCAGTCCGATCTAGCAACATTACCTGCCCAAGCCGGTTGTTCAAAGAAGACTCGTGTCGCATTTGTTGACGGAACTAGACTCATCCAGACAACACCAATGAGGAAGGTTGGGATGGCAACGATGAAACTGAGGAGTAGGCGAAAGAGCAGGCGACGCCGCTCATGGAGCTGCATAGCTCGAGAACGCTGTTCCAAAGTGAGTGGATGATAAATAGTGACTCGAAAAGCGTCACTAATATCACGGATGGTAGCGATAATGTGTCTAATGGTGAGGGACGGTGGCTGAGGTGTATAAGTGACTTCGATGATCGGATTTCTCAATGTTGGGCTCTTTTCCACCAGAATTTGGCCGGAGAATGAAGATTTGACGGCTTCAACGATTCTCTGCGGACAATGCTCGCAGAACATGCCGGCGATTGATAGCTTTACCGATCTGGCCTGATCGACCTGCGCTTCCCCACTTCCTTCGATATCAGGCACACACTCTTGAACGGTGCACTCGTAGCCAAGGTCGTCTACCTTTTCGACAATCTCATCGAGATGCTCTTTGCCGGTAAATATCACCGTCCCGCTGTTGGATAGTAGGTCTATCGCGACGTTCTCAACGAACTGCAACTCCTCGAGACCCCTAGTCACAGTGCCAGTGCAAGAGCCACAAGTCATGCCACCGATACTGAGGACTGCTCGCCACTTCTTGGCGTTCGAGTGTGAAACTGTGTGCGCCAGCGGGGCATTGTTTGGCCAGCACCTTTCAATGGAAGCGTCATAACCTAGATCGGTGATTGTCTCCACGATTAGATCGGCGTTCTCTTTGGGTCCGGTAAAAGTAGCAGTGGCGCTGTTGGTCAGTAGAGTGACGTTGACCGTATTCACAAATTCCAGGTCCTCAAGACTGTGTGTGATTGTGCCGGTGCACGAAGCACAGGTCATGCCACTGATACTGAGAAGAACGTTGTACTCTTCTATAGCTTTATGAACCCCGGAGTCGCCAGCGCCGACTTCAGCTTTGTGTACCACATTAGAAGGTTGAATACTGGCATCTACATCGACAATGGCATCCCCGGTCCGATCATGAGACGTAGGGAGTGACCTGAAGTTCTGCTCGGCTATGGAAGACAGAGCGTCGTGAGGACTGGGATATCCCTGTCGAATGTTCCTAGCTCCCGATCCCGTATCCTTTGTGCTGGTGGGAGCCGACAGAGACAACGATCCCGAACGAGTAGCCTCCTTCTCACTCTCGACACTCTCCGGGATCGGGCGACGCTCATCTTGCTGAACGGTAATATTTTCTTTCTTACAGGCGTCGCAATTCTGTATATGTCTCCTCTTCTTGTCTTGAGCCGGCGGCAGGGGTGAGTTCGAATTGCGCTGTTTTGAACGCTTCCAGTACCCAACCGCCTGCTCCAGCCATCCATCATTGTTCTCACCGAATTTGATCTGAGATACCTTGGCTCCGGCGGTATTGGTTGTGATTGCGTCGTAGATTTCAAATGCGGCATCGTTGAGAGATTGGCAAATAACCGTCGATGATAGGTTCTGATCATGATGAATCTGAATTTGGTGTGAGAGGATGTTGATATCAACATTCGAGATGGAGGGACCCAGATCCCGAAGGACCTCCCTGATATAGGCAGCACAAGAAGCGCAGTGGATGTTGTTGGCCAAGACAGTTGTAACCAGAGTGTGCGCTGTACTCGTACTATCTGTCTTGGCTGCATCATAACTTATTGGCAGGGTCGAGTCGTCAAGTTGTAAGGAAGAGGCTGTTCGCGGTCCGAACTGCACAGATTTCGATCGAGACATGACAGGTCTATCGCCGACAAAGGGGTGTATCCGAGCCGGCAGTATGTATCTCGAAGAAATAGACAAGGTAGTACTAAAAGTTGCAAAGTAATTGCCGGAACTTGACAAGAATGCTGATGACTTGGCGCCTGAAAAGCAGATGGAGATTGGAATGTAATTCAACTGGGAAGCGAGTAGACAGATACAGATCCCGGTGATGATTGTTCAACAACAGATGATAAGCTTCTTGATCTCGAAGAAAGCTGAAGGCAAGGAGGAGCGATGGTTTGTATATCTAAATGGCAGGAAGGAAACATGTTGTCAACGCCTGTTGATAACAATAAATGGCGATGCGCCATTAGTGCGTGATGTCGCCACCGCAATAAACTCTCACACTACTCGCACCTGAAGGTTCCATCCATGGCTCTTACGCAAGCAAAGATTAAGAATAAGTATACCGTATGGAGTTTACTGGCGCCGAATGGAAGAGATAATCATAGTAGTCGGGAGCAAATTTGCGGAAGTGTTCAGTGCAAGCTGGAGATGTTGTCAATGGTAGGGTTTTCTACCTTACGGTACAGAGTAGTAACCTTAGCTAAATAGAGGGAAGAGGAAAGAGGGAAGAGGGAAGAGGGAACAATGCGAGGACATGTTGTACAGATGAAGCTATAAATCTATACCAATAACCTATTGACATGAGATGAGACCCTAATGTCAATGACATTGACGCAAATAATGAATAAGGTGCTGTTGAGAGTGAGTTGTGAGGCTCGAACATGGGCAACTTCCCTTTTCATTGTGCGTTCCGGCGTGGCCCGTGCGGACTTGAAGTGAGGGGATTCCCTGTCCTGCTTCTTATTTTGACTAAGCGAGTGACTCTATCATCTTCCCACTAAACCATCCGGGCCTCTACACCATCCATCAGCTCTCACTTTTCATCCGTCCCCCAGCCTTGCCTTGCCCTGCCCATCTGCAACCTCAGTCAGTTCATTCTTTACACTCCTGCAGAGGAGCTTCACATATGCTTTCTGGCTTTAAGGGGTTGTGAGGATTGCGGAAAAAATAGAAAAATTTGGTGGGGCGTGCGACCGGTTGTACAAAGTGTTGTATTTTTGTTAGCAGGCTCCTCTCAACATATACCAGATGTCGACCAAACCGAAGCCTCAGGGCCCAAGGGCACCGAGAGAACGTCTGGCGAGTATCAAGAACCCTAACCCGACACCAATTTCGTCCATGTCAGTACCGCCTCGGTCTGCCCAACGTGCTAGACCTCAGCACAAATCGGCGAGATATACATGCCCAAACCCTTCCTGTCCAGCCCCCAATATTGTTGACGATGATGACAAGCGGGTCTGTGAAGGCTGCGGTACTGTCATCAGTGACTCCAATATCGTCTCCGAGGTCACTTTTGGAGAGTCGTCGGCTGGCGCTGCAGTGGTCCAGGGTCAACATGTTGGCGCCGACCAGGCATTTGCCAAGAGCATGGGGCCAGCTTTCAAGAAAGCTGGCGGGATGGAGAGCAGGGAAATCACCGACATGGCCGGTTAGTTTGCAAAAGCCATTGCAACTTGCCCACCCGGTATGCTGAGAAGCTTTAGGTAAACGATATATTGGCCAGCTTGCTGCAGCCCTAACAATACCCCAGTCAATATCAGACGCTGGCAATCAGATATTCAAATTAGCCGTTGCAAACAATTTCATCCAGGGCCGAAGGACCAGAAGTGTTGCAGCAGTCTGCCTGTACATCGCTTGCAGGCGGCAAGAATCTAATCAGCATATGCTCATAGACTTCTCCGATGTCCTAATGGTATTGACCTTCCCTTGAATAGGTCTGTTCTTGTCTGCTAATGCAAATCTGTAGCTTAATGTTTTCAAACTCGGTCACACGTACAAGGCTCTTCTTGAAGAACTTCGATTGGGAGGGAGTAACTTCTTGATCAACCCTATCAACCCGGAAGATCTCATTTATCGCTTTGCTAAACAATTGGAGTTTGGCGAACTGACGATGCGAGTGGCCAACGAGGCTGCTCATATCGTGCAACGAATGAACCGTGATTGGATGACAACCGGCCGTCGACCGGCTGGTATATGCGGAGCTGCTCTTATCCTAGCAGCTCGAATGAACAACTTCCGCCGGACCATCCGGGAAGTCGTTTATGTGGTCAAAGTAACAGATCTCACCATTCATAAGCGCTTGGACGAGTTCAAGGTCACAGAGAGTAGCGACTTGACGGTGGAGCAGTTCCGCACCATCGACCTTGAGAAAGCTCACGACCCACCCGCGTTTTACGGCGCACGGAATCCGAAGAGCAAGAGGAAACGCAAGAGAGTACGTCAGCTTGGTGACGAAGAGCCTGAAGTCATCTCCGACGAGCATGGGGCTGGACGGCCGCAGTCTAGTGCACCGTCCACTGCTCAACGTACCGGTCGAGTAGACGCAGAAGGCTTTGCCATCCCAGCGATCCCAATCGACCCTGCACTCCTAGCCGCCTCGGCCGAAGCGCTCTCCGAACTAGCAGCTCCAGCCTCAAGTACAACTCAAGCACCACCTCCGCAAGACGACACCGACGAGCCACCGGCGAAAAGGCCGCGCGGTCGACCGAAGAAAAAGCCACCACCACCTCAATCCGCCACCGATCTCCGACAAGAATCCGAGATCGAATCCGACATCTCCCAATGGCTCAACGACCCCAGCACGCAAGAGCACGCCGACGCGCACAGCAAATCGCTCGAGCACGCCAAGGCCGTCGCCTTCACCGAGCGCCTCGACCGACACGTCCCCGACACGGAGGAGATCGGGCCCGACGAGTTCGCCGACGACCCCGAGGTCAGCAACTGCCTCCTCACGCCCGCCGAGGTCGAGATCAAGGAGCGCATCTGGGTGCACGAGAACCGCGACTACCTGCGCGAGCAGCAGGCTAAGATGCTCAAGAAACAGCTCGAGGAGGAGAACGGCACGGCGCGCGTTATTGTTCGTCGTAAGCGCAAGAAGGGCAAGATGGGCGATCTCAGCCGCTATGCGAATGATGGTGGTGAGGGTGGTGGGATTAGTGGCGCGAGTACGCCGGCTGAGGCGACGATTATGATGATGAAGGAGAGGGGGTTTAGTAAGAAGATTAATTATGCTATGATTAACAGTCTCTTTCAACGCAGCGGCTCCAGTGGCGGAGGTAGTTCGGTCGCGGGTAGTGATGTCGCAGGCGATAGTGCGAGAAGCTCTCAGGAGGCTTCACCTGCGCCGGGAGTTCCTGGTGCCGCTGGGAAGCCTTTGCCTTTGCAGGGAGTGAAGTCGAACGGAGAGGGTGAGGAGGAGGATGAAGAAGACGAAGACGAAGAGGAGGAGGAAGAAGATGAAGAGGAAGAGGACGGACGAGATGCGGACGTGGATGAAGACGAGTTCAGTGCGGTCACGAATGCTGTAGAGACCGGCCTCCAGAGCGCCCTTGACGACGGCGACGTGTATGATATCTAGCGATAGAGCTCGAGTTCAGCTAGCTGAGAGGCACCATGTATGTAGAGCTTGTGCTTCTCGAGCTTGTGCTTCTCAACCAGAAAATCCACGTCCGTGTGGCAATGCGCAAATCTTGACGGCATGGGATAAAATGTGTCTGCTGAGCTCCAAATGGTATCTTCCTCTCTCGCCGCCGAAAGACCTCATGTCTTGTATCCATTGAATGTTAAAGTGCAACCCGTGTTCGAGCACCTCCACTCCCCTCCCCTCCATTAGACCCCCCATCGTCCCCTCCCACCCCACCTCCCCCGCCACCCCCACCACCCCCCCAAACATCCGCCACCTTCGCCCCCAACGCCGCCCCGACCTTCCCCCTCCCCACCACCCCCCCCAACTCCCCCGCCACCAACCGCCTCCTCTTCTCCACCCCGCCACACCCCTCCAACGCCTCCACCAACCCCCTCGGCGTCCCCCACCTTCTCTGCACACTCACCGCCCTCTCCCCCGTAACGCCCCGAATACACATCAGCATCTTCAAAAAAACATCCCTAAGCGTCAACATCTCCGACTTACTCGCCAGCGCCGCGAAAGTGCGATACGAGACATGGAACTCCCCCTGCCCCTCCCCCTCCCCCTCCTTCTCTTCAACGGCGGCGGCGGTGGCGCGGAGGTGAGCGAGCAGCGGGAGGTAAGTCTTAACGGAAACGGCGTGAGAGGGGATGAGAGCCAGGGGCCCGGGCTCGTAGCGGGCTTTGAGCAGGCGCGTCATGCGCGCCAGGTAGCGGATCGTGTCGTCGAGCTTGGCCGTGCGTTTGACGAAGTAGCCGTTGACGACCTGGGTGCTGGCGATGGCGGAGGCGATGGCGGCGCCGTATTTGCTGGCGGTTTCGTGGCCTAGGGCGATTTCTTCGATGATGTAGATGACGTTCTTGATGCCGGATTTGCGGAGGCGGAACTGCGTTGGGCGGTTAGTTTGCTGGGGTGGGGTGGGTTTGGTTGGATTGGGTGAGTTGGGTGGGTGGAGCTGGGTGGATGGGTGCGGTGGCTTACCTTCTGCTCGTGGAAGCGGCCGTCTTTGATGCTGCCGACGAGATCGTCGAGTCTTTTGCGCTCGACGATCCAGTCCAGGGCCACTTCGTCGCCTTCCTCGCCGTGGGCGCGCAACGCTGCGGGGTCGGTGCATTTGGCTACCCAGAATGCGTCCCCGAGCTCGAGGGATCGCATGATCGGGTTGACGCCTTTTTTGCGTAGCTCGTCTTGGATGTAGTCTCGGTCTGTCTTGGCTCGGATCTCGCGGTTGTCGAGGACTAGCTCGACGGTGAAAGTGCCGGGCTTCAGCCGGATGGGCTGGAACTTGGGGAGTTCGATCTTGTCTGATTGTGAAATATTGCTGGGTTGCTTGATGGGAAGATCGTTGGTGGTAGGTGGGTGAGCATTTCTGTCAGTGTCGGGGAGTGTTCCAAATTCAACGGCAGTGCTTTTTGTTGCTATTGGAGGACGGGGAGGTGAACTTGATAATAATTCGAGAAATTCGTACGCATCTGTTTTACTTCGCCGGGTTTTCCGCTCGTTCGCCGCTTCCAGAACGCCAAACTTATCCTTGGGATTACCCCCAAGTCGTTGGCCATGGTCACTATTCCCATCCACTCTTTCGATGTTCGCTCTACGAGTGGGGACTTTGTGATTTGTACGCTCCGCCAAGACATCGTCGCCATCAGATCCATCACCCAAATCGATAAATGCTCCCGAACTCCCAGACCCGACCGGCTCAGCAGATTTATCCACGATCTTGTCCCCGGCTCCAGTGACCGTCTTGATCCTCTTAGCAACCGCCCAACCTTCATCAGTCAGAGCGTACTTCCGCAATGGCCTACCCTTCTCATACACAAGATCCTTTTCGATCAATGTCTTCATCGAGTTCCATGCCGTGTAGAATTTCGTCGGATCACTCGGCGCGGTGAAAGACGAGTCACACAGAGGTTGTGCTTGCTCAATCGTCTGAGCCTTCGTCAGACCAGCCGTCGAGTCTTCTGGGAGGGTCGACAATGCAAATATGAGCGCATAGGGTCCAGACCGTAGAGTGGGGACGTAGGGCTTCGCCTTGCGAGGCTTCTTCGCTGGCGCTGCTTCTTCCGACTCGTTCAGACTGGGCCGTTTGCGTCCTGTGATTCTCAGCCCCGGAATATCCCAAGATGATAGCTCGCCTGATGCACCATACCCTTGTGTGGCAGCTCGGGCATCGGTAGCCCATTTGCAGTGCAATGCTCCTTCAACTTGTCCGTTAATCGATCACATAGCTTCGGTCCCAGCCCGAAGAGCTGTTGAGCTTCGGAGGGATGGTTGAAGACTAAGGGACATGCTTTCATCGAGTCGTACGCCTTCTTGTACCTGCGGAGTGGGATACAGATTAGATACACATGAGCTGTACGAGAGTGCAACTTCAAGGATAATCGTAACTGACACAGAAACACCTTTCGAATTGCGCTCCTTAGCTAGGTCAAGCCACTCCTTGATCCATTGCAAGTACAAAGGATTCGCACATTCTGTTGCCATGTCCGTTGACGTCTACGATTATTAGCCTATTTCATGCACGGCAACAAATCGTGGAGCCAGGTGGAACGAAGCACAAAGCGCTCAAATTTTGGCGGAGATTAGGTAACGTGTTGAAGCTAGCTAGGCTGAGGGTATACTATCTCCACTCTTCGTTGTAACTTAGCATCCAGAGGTGGTTACGCGGAACCGCGACGCATGTTAGCGCTAGCAGCACGATCTCACGTGACCTTAATCACTGGGCGCCGACATCGTGTATCTGCATTTTTTATAAATGTACACATGAGGATTCGTCTAACAACTCAAGATGTGTAATCCGCTATCTTTGCTTATCGTCTTCTACTAGGGTGTCAATCAATATTGCACATGAACGTTTGAAGCAAGACGTATGAAGGTTCTTCAATTGCTGCTCACACCATCAACACCCAATTCTCTACGGAGGAATTGGTGTTTACCTTGGAGATGGGGACGTACTATAAGCGGCAGTGAGCATTGATGACCGCTACAATCATTAAAACATTGACTTATACTGAATTTGTATAGACAAACAAACTGAATACAAACAGGCGCTCTTCTGGTTTAGTTATATTCCGTTATCTGTAGACCCCTATGGAGGGTTCTCTGGGAGTATGAGGTACGCCTGGATGGTGCCACCGCTTGTGCCACGTCCCATCCCTAAACATCATTCTTTCGTAATCAGCTACCCTCGAGGTAGATACAATGCTCTTGTACCGATGAAACATTCCTTCAATCGCTCCTCATCCTTTATCCCCTTGACCTGCCTCCTCCGCCGTCGGTCCTTGCCACAGTAACCCCCGTCTGTGTGTCGGGTCGCCAAGTCCTTGACCATCGTTGCGAGTGGGGGTCTACTGCTGCTAGGCATGAATTGAGCGTGGTAAACAAATGTTCAAAAACGTTATGCATGTCCGGCGTAAATTCATCATGGTGATCCCGGGGATCCAGGGTAGTATGTTCGATTAAGCGGCAGGAGCCAATGGCGACGAGCGTATGGGACAACGGTGATTTTTGCGAGTAACTTTCAAAGCGAGAGGATTGTGGGCTATGAAGTCGGTGGGCGTTGACCTCAATGTTACAGCACCAGGTATCCATCTTGATCAGTCCCGTCATTGGGAACGTCCCAGCACGAAAACATCACCACCCGAACTTCTCGATCTCGACATTGACATTCCAACCTTGCGCTATCAACGAAGAGCAAGTGTTCCTGACGGCTCTATTCATACCGTCCGGCCCAGAGCATACAACACCAATCTTCTGCTCGCGACCAACCTTTATATCGTGATGTGGTTCCACTTGATGTTCGATCAATAACCCAATGTCGGGACGGCCACGTTCTTCTGTCGGTTCTGGAAGTATCACCTCGACTCCCCGCGCCTGCAACTGCGCTAAGCCATCCTCTCCAATCCAAGAGAAATGAGATCGCTTGTGCACTACCCAGATGAGCACAACCTTCTGCCGGGAACCAGGAGGTTGGCACTCTAAGTCCTGAACGCGGAGAGATTCGGACAGCGACCATACAATAGGCCATGCGACTGCGACACCGCTGCCACCAGCCACAACCACCGCCACATCGCTTTCACACAACAGTCCGAGGGCAGATTGTGAGCCATATGGCCCATCAAGCCTGACTGTGACCGACTTGTGAGACTTCGCATATTTCATCAGATCAGCGGAAAACCCATCTTGAGCTCTGACTATCAGATCGATGGAAGCTTCGGATTCTGAAGGTGTTGGAGCCGGAGAAGCTATTGTGAAAGGGTGGGCTTGGAAAATGTGCTTCCGAGCCAAAGATGGTACAGTGAGGAAGATGTGATCCGTTGGCTTCCAGCCGTCGGCAATGTTGGTGCCAAACATACTCCCCAAGCTTCTTCTGCCGCGAAGCGGCACAACCATGGAAAGCGCCACAGTCTCCTCGTCTTCCAAGATCTTGATGCCTGCACGTAACGTCTTGACTTTGCGTGCCATGCGGTACGCGAGCCTATCAATGATGAAGATTCCCAGGGCTATTCCCACGTAGACTCTGCTGTTGGCATGGTGGAACCATACCAATATCAAGGCCACCACCTGCAAGACGATGTGCAAACCCAGGAACAGCTCATACCACCTTTGACGAAAGCTTCCCAAGGACGTGAAGTAGAGTAGCTCATATGCAACGAAGGCCCCGACCCCTAGGAGAATTATCTTGCTAAAGATGAATCTGGCAAAGGTGAATCCAGTAGGTCGAAGGAGGGTGTACCAGACAACTACCATACCTGCTGAGTGCAGGAGTGCTAGGAGACACATGAGCTCCCCCAGACGACGATGGATGATGTTAAGAGACTCGTATGAGTAGCCGGTCAACAGTTTGATTGGTTGATTCTTGGCGGCGAAGAGGTAAAGAAGGGGTAAATTTGCCACGAACATGATAGATGTCCTATCTGCGAAGATGAAGATCATCGGAGTGGAAAACGGGACTCGGTAGAAGATGTAGAACAGATTCAGTGAGACGAAGCCTAGGATGGCCAATGTAGTTCGATTCGATGGTCGAGATTTGTTGATGATTGGAATAGGTCGAGGTTGAAAGTTCAGCCAGGCACGAACGTGTGAGAGAACATTGTATCTTGGCTCACTTCCCCTGACGCTATGCTTGGAAAGGAGCGCAGTCTCCTCGGTAGCGTCATCATCGACCTTGTTGAGACGAGGAGGGGAGCCATTGCCGTGTAGCGTGCTGCTGGAGGACGATGAGGCTGTTCCATTCTCACTGGGTGGTTTGTAGTAATGCTTGTTCGGTGGTGATATTGAGCGTTTCGGATGCGGCTCCGGGCCATGACCGTTCGAGCCCGCATTCAAGTCTCGCGTTCGTCGCCTATTACTCCATCTTCGCAGTTGGTCGACCCAATGAGCAATGGCACAGACCACAAGGAGCCCAACAATGATAGCGTGATAGCTCAATACGAATCTTCTTGAGAACAATATGCCCTCTATCAGCTTCCTCAAGGCTGGGCTGTTCCCTTGTGGGAGGTCTCCGTCGCCATTGCTTATCGATAACGCCTCGCTACGATCTGGGTTTGACTGCCAAGTCGCAGTCAAAGAAAACCGTAATGCGGCGCGTATTGCAGGTGTCGAAATGACAAGATCCATAGTAGACCAGACCCAGGTGATTTGTTCCGGTGATGGGTTCTGATGTACCCCGTATAAGAAGTACGAACCACAGCTACTTCGTACAGGACCTCTATGACAGCATGAGTTCGACTCGCCTAATATGGCGGTAGGTAAGGGTCTTGTCTAATCAAGATAGATTGTGTAAGACTGTTCAGGGCAAAAAACAGCTGTACGACGGCGATGAGTAACTTGTGCGCCCACCGTACTGCTCCGCTGTGCCGTTCGTGTATAAAAACACGATATTTAGGGAATGTTCTCAAGATGTAGTTTACCTCAACTCAGATATCTATTCGTGATGATAGCTGCGGTTGGAGGGGCAAGGTACGATTTAGTTACTTCTTCGTACTGATCCTAATGAAGACTAGGCTGGAGTGCTCCCAACGTCAAGGGCTGTGACGTAGACTGTGTGTAACCGAGTTACTACTCAAAGCTGGAAATATTATTTCCTCCTCAAAACCACATTCATCAACGACGATACCAGTCCATCAAGGTCCGCAGCTCAAGATGCCTATGCCTGGTTATGTGTTTAAGGATGGAGGACCCATCCCTGATGATGAATTGCAAGGACCTCCACCTTCTATGATCCCACTTGGGGATGGTTTAATGGTGTCACGGCCCAATGCCACTTACTCTTCGACTCATGAGACTTATCCTTCGACGTCTAACAGTTCCTTTGTGTTGGATACTCCTACGTCGAGTACCTCACCGTCTCATGCCCCAACGGAAAGTCATGCACTAGCCAATGCGGACCATGATTGGAAGGGTGCGACACAGATCGGCCACGACGAGCCCGGGGTGAAAGACCTTGGCTGGACAGAACCCCCGGAGAACATTCCGGCGCCCCTCGTCGGCGGTCTTCGGAATGAGCACTTATGGCTGCTGGTTAGACGTTTCAACAAGGTACGCCGGGAAGTTTGTAGCAAAGAAAGGAGCCCACTGACCATTTCCCCGCTCGAAGCAAATGTATCATGTCAAAGCAATCAACCATGACTCACCTGGAGGTCTCGACCTCAACATCGCTGATGAGGATGAGTTCTCACCCGATAAGCTTCGAGTGAACATCGAAAGGCTCTATATGACCGTCATTATCGGTCTGATGGGCTCCGGAAATCATATTGCACGCTTAAGATCTTGGAGGGAACCTCGACGCACAGCTGCCTTTTGCGCAGTACGTACAGACATTCCCTAGTTTTGTAATACTAACGACAGTACGGCAGGCTTACTTCTTTGCATGGGCTTTCAACTTTTTGGTCCCACTCTTCTTCACGACGTTGATAGTCCTGGTTGTGTATCCCCCATCGCGACATTATCTGTTTCCGCCAGCACCTCTTGCCTTGGTCAACACGAAGACTGGCGGTATCCAAACGCCCAAAGCTGGTGTACTCGGCAGTCATGATAGTGCCACTGGAGCGCCGGAGAAGCATAAAGGCGAAGCTGTCGAGCAGGAGGCGAGCAATTTCGTGTCGAGCTTCACTTCGATAGCCTTGAGTAGTGCTATAGGCAAGCACGATCAGTCAACTCCAGGAGGAGACCCGATCGATAGCAAAGCGCCAGACCCTACAAAGGCGGTCACAAATGCCCTCGATGCCAAAGACTCCACTGGGACCGGATCGTCACCAGCTCATCATGACAAGACTAAACAGCCCATGGAAGAGGCGATGTGGACGAAGATGAGACCAATTATGCACGTAATTGGGGACCTCGCTGATGGGTGGGAGCGATTCGCTAAGTATGAGTTTCGTGACGTTCGGTTGTGAAGCAATGCTGACAAAATCTTCAAGCGCTCTTTCACCTACTCCTCCATTTCCTAAGGAAACAGCACGAATGAGGCTTGCTGGGATACTCGTACCAGCGGTGGCGGTTGCTCTTTTGACATCGTCTTCGATGTTTATGAAGATGACAACCTTTTTCGTAGGGGGTGGCTTTTTCGGAGATCCTATACTATCACGGGCCTACACTGTACTCAATCACGAATTTCCGGACTGGCCGAAATATCTTGAACTTAGGCGGTGAGTCGTGGTCTGTAATGCGTTACGTGTTCCTTTACTGACCGTGACGTAGCACGGTCCTCAAGGGCGTTCCCACCAATGCACAACTCACTCTTACTCTTCTACGTGTTGGAGAAGCTAACAAAGCTCCCATTCCACCACCACCTCGCTCTAATTCTAAGGAAGCACCACCGGATCGGCCTGCTTCACTTCACGCAGATAACCTCCAGTTGGACGCATCAAACGCAGAGATCCATGACGCGATACACGCCGACCCAACTGCCGAAACTCACCCCATGCACGACGAGACGGAGGCGAAGCCGAAACATCGGCACGGCTCGCGCATTCTTGGCTTTTTCAAAGGCACGACCAAGACCAGCGTTGAGACGAAATTCGGCATCGACAAGATACGAGCAAACCTGGGGTCGAAGCCTGCACAAGAGCATCTCGGAGTCCTCCCTACCGAGGAAGAGCAAAAGCCTTCCGGCCCGGTGGACTTCAAGGGCAGGTACAAGGGCAAGAAAGGCTACGTGTACATCACCACCGCCACGACTCCTTGCGTCTCATTCGCAACCCAGTCCACTGAAGGAACCGGACAGGCTAGTGGCGTCGAGCCGATATTTACAGTGGCAATTGCCGATATCAAGGAGCTGAAGAAGATTGGAGGGCTGGGCTGGAAGGCCAAACTTGTTGTTGGGTGGGCTACAGATCGGGAGATTGCCGATGGGTTAGAGATTGTCGATAGGATGGGGCAGACGTGGAGATTGACGGCTCTTCCCCTGAGAGATGAGCTGTTCAACCGTCTGGTGGCCATCGATGGTCAGAAATGGGAGAGTTACTAGGTGATAGTGACCGTTGGTCACCGTTGCTTGTTGTTGGAAACAGTGCACTTGGTGTCCGGGATGCTGTTGAACGGTGGTGGGGAATGCTTTGGCGGTGTGTAAGACATACAGTGGTTGAGATGAATTCATGTTGTTATCTGCATACCTCATCGAGCTAATCTCACATTAACGTGCATATATCGTGGACTCACCATTCGCGTGGTTCTTGATCTATGACTACTTGAGGTTTACTAAAGGGAAAATTCTGACACTGACTATCTCGAATGCTCACCACATTTTAGATGTCATAGGGCCGGCAATCGCTTGGATCTCCGTTCATCAAAACCCACCCAACGCGTTTGACGCGCTCAGATTCAGAGACCAGTGTGAGCCCACCCCAAGTTTCTCACCTCTTTGCAAGTACACAGCAGATTTGGGCATGGTCGATTACATAACGATACACTCTCATCCTGCAGATGCCCATTCCTTGTTGTTGGCAGCTCAGATCAGATCCAGTCTCGCTCAGCACCTAATCGGGCCGTCATCGCGTTGAGTTGCCTCATCTCAAAGTGAAAGAAAACTCGACGCTTCTCATCACTGCAACAACACTAACAGGCTGTGTGCAAAGCCTCTGTAAGTTTTTCCATCATTCACCGCGCAATAACACTTCACCACCATACAAGCTCACATGTCTCATTCACTTCGATCCACCTTCGTTTATCTCTCAGCTCTTTAAAGAAATCTCCAGATACCGTCCGCTAATCCAACTTTAAGCCTTCGTCACGCGAAATCGTCTGTTCCTTCTCATACCTCCTCACGCAAAACCGTCTATCCTTCTCATATCTCGTCACTATGGACACGAATACCGAAACTTCTAAGGTCGTCATAGATCCCGATGGCGATGTTGTCCTTGTCATCCACGACGGCACCGAGCTTCAAGTCTCATCTAAGGCCCTCAGTCTTGCATCCTCCGTTTTCAAGGCCATGTTCGGGCCTCATCTTCAGGAAGGCCAGGACCTCAGCGGTACAAGTCCGAAGCGAATATCTCTCCCTGAGGACGACCCAGCAGCTATGACAACGTTGTGCAACGTCTTACATCACCAACACAATAGCGTTTCCAAAACACTCATGGAGTCAGAGCTTGTGAATGTTGCTGCAGCTTGTGATAAATACGACTGCAGTGAAGCGTTCAGTCTGTGGAGTCCAATTTGGACGCTTACTCGAAGCTCTGAGCTTAAAGGAGTGGCCAAATTGTTGTACCCCTCCTTCTTGCTCGATGATGCAAAATCATTCAAACAACTCTCGGTGTTGACCGTGCTCCATACCGAAGGCTTTATTGACAAGCCAAAAAACACCGACCCAATGCCTGATGGCGTGTTTGGTAAGTCTACAGCTCGTGCTTGGTCGGCACTTTAGATCGGGTTGGAGGACTAACGAGTGTACCAATAGAAGTACTGAGGAGGAAGAAAAGGGAGCTAGAACGTCGTCTATGTCATGATCTAGAGAACTCCCTCAACCCCATCTTGAAAAAACAATTCTGGGCGGACCACATAGAGTCCAAGCAAACCGACGCCTGGTTCAACATCGATGAAGGGGTTAAGCTTTTCACACACCTAAAGTCACTTAAGGATCTTGGGGTTTGGCCACTATCAAGTGCATTTGATGGTCGGTCGATCGCCACTCTGTGTACTACTCTAGCCACGTACAAGACGTACACGAGAAAGTTTTCTCACTCTCTTTGCACATGTTCGGCCTGCATGATCAATCTTGCACAAGAGATGAAGAGAATTGGATCGGATGCAATGGAATCGTTCGAAGGCCTTTGTCTGGCTTGTATCAAACTCGGAGACACTGGGACTAACGTATTTCGGAAATGTCAAGTTCATACGGCAGCGAACGTTGGAGGGTCAAGTACGGAATAACACTGAGGTCAGTGCGCCGTTAAAGGCAAGGGCACCTTTTCTATTCCAAATTATAAAACCCGTCTGACTGGTTTCCAGGTCACAGCACTGAGCTTAGCAATCTCCGCGCTCAGCTGCAAAAGTTCTTGAGCTTCAATCTCAGTCCTCTATGGTACTTTTACACTTCCTTCAGCTATCCAGAGTGCTATCAGAAAATCAAATCGCAGTAACCAGGATACTGAATCAAGGAGCCAGTCGTTAAGTCTGCCATCCAATCGTATCATCAACTCTATCTGCCCTGTCACTGCCATATCTGCCCTGTCACTTAGCGCCACTCCGTCTTCAATGTCCACTCATATCCCCTCCGCCCTAAACCGCGAAAATACACCGACAAAGGAACTATATCAAATTCACTGACAGTTGTCTCCTCATTCAACAATCTTGACAGCAAGCGCCACATAGCCAGCAACTCTACCAAGCCCCAACGTCACTCCTTAACCAAGCATAGCGCTTATTTTGGTTCCCAATGAGCCAGGACTCGAGTCCCAAGAATCACCAAAACGCTACCCTGCTCGTAAAGCCCCTTCGGATATACCAAAGCGGTCCATTTCAGCTCTGTAAGATCGTCCCTCTTCCACTGCGTCCCTCACATCTTCTCTCCCTCCCTCCCTTCAAGTGACTCTATTCTTTCCTATCTACTCGACAACCACGGCCTCGATTGACCGGTACTTCTCTATCCATCGATGTCGTATCTCCATCATCGCATGTGGTTCGCTGGCATCCTCCTACTCGGACTCGTGACGTATAGTCAAATGTACTTATGCTGGTCCGCGGTTAGGGAATGAACGTTCTTTCCTCCTGCTTTCCTTTCTTCTGCGTGCGAACCGCAGCGGGGTTTAAAACTAGGGGGAGATGTGTCCGTTGAATGGGAGGGGGGCACGGAGGTGGATTACGCAGACCGTCGATTGAAAGAGAAAACATATTATTTTCTTGGTTGACTCCTCACGCAAGGTAAGTATGGAGAAGGCGGCGAGAACCTTATCAGTACGAGGTTGGGCGGCAAAGCTAGTAGGCAATGGAATACTCAGTTTCAACTCCATATCGTCGACTCATGTAATCAGAGCAGTAAATGTTTGATCGGGTGGGCTGAATTCGAGATTCAGGCCGCGACCTGGACTTTGATTATGGGAGGGAAGGGAAAGCGCTGTCCAGACTTTTATGGGTTTGTACTGTTCATGCATGATGGCAAACACTTTGGTGGTGTGCTTCGTAATGATCCCAGATACCTTGGGGCAAAGTTGTTCACCGGCACCTGCAGCCTGTCCGCAGCTTGCGGAAGGAACGTAATGATCGAATGATCGGCGAGGAATACACAGCGTTCACCGAATAAGTTTATACTCCTCTTTCTATTTCAGTTGGTTCTGGCCGTCGACGGGCGCATCCACAATTCGGAACTCTTGGCGATAAAATCAGAGAAGGTGGAAGTCAGATAAAGCGAGAAGTCTACCAACGTAAATCAAAACAGCAGCAAGGACCGAAAAGGTTCAAAGGAGATCTATTAGAACGTGAAAGCGTCTTTCTCGTGTACTCGATACAAATCCCTCCCTCTCACCCCCAACCCCATCATCCCTCCAAAACCCTCCGAACCAAAACCCAATCACACCCGCCGCCAAGTCTTCGGAACCCCAGCCGACAGACAGCCTCCACCACTGCCGTTACAGCACCAACAGAGACGACTACTCATCCGCCTCCACGTCCTCGACCTCAGCCAAGTCGTCCTCCTTCGGCACCTTCCCACCAACCGCCTTCTTCGCCGCGGCAGTCGGCCCACTCATCTTACTAGTCTCCACCGGCTCCTCATCCTCCTCCTCGTCGCCCTCCCCGTCTTCCTCCTCCTCGTCGTCCTCCTCTTCGCCCGGCGCGGCCGCGACGTCGTCTTCATCCTCTACGGCGTCTTCCTCGTCGCCGACTTCGTCTGGGGCCGCGGCCTTTTTGCTGTTGGGCGTTGGGGCCGTTTTGCGTTTTTTGGCGGCGGGAGGGGCTGTTGAGGGGTGTTAATCGTGAGGGGAAAGAGTGACGGGCGCATGAGGACAGAAAGAAAGAGAGGGAGAGAAGGGGATATTGGAAGTTACGTACCTTCGCCGCCGGCCTCTTCCTCAGCGTCTTCTTCCTCCTCGTCTACATCCGAGGCGCCGGACTCTTCGTACCTGTAGCGCAGCAGTCATGGCATCAGCGTTGCGCTCTCACACGACCATCAAGATCAAGCGCTGGCATTTCTCTGGGTATCTCATCGTCGTCGCTCGCGTGCAAGACAGAGGATGCATTGGCGGGAATGATGAGCAATTGGTTGCGTCGCAGGATGGAGGGCGCCAATGACGTCAAGAAGGCTTTTCGGGCTTACTCTTCTTCCTCCCCGCTCTCGTCGCTAGGCAAGGCCTGCAATTCCTCCTCCTCTTCGGCGTCTTGCTTCCTTTTACGTGTGGACATTGTTGGTTTGGATGATGGTAGAGAATGGGTGCGTCAATTGGGAGGGGTGTTGTGGTAAGATGGTTGAGAGGAGAGGGTGCGGGAAGAGAAGGGGGTCAGGGTGAGGTCGACGGAAGCTTAAGGTAGGGAGGGAGCTTGGGTCATGGTTGCGCGGGAGAGTTTAAAGGTGGGTAAGGTACGGTAAACTTAGGTGTGGTGTGGGACCGGTGCCCTCTTGCTTCTTCTCCCTCTTCCTCTCTACCTTACCTTACTGCTGTCTGTTCGCCGCGTATCTTGGGTACTCGGGTACCTGGCCTGCGCTCTGTCCGTGTAAGGGTTCGTACGAAGAATGATGTCGCGCAATGCAGGGATGTGATCAGGTATGGTAGAGTCAGTCAAGCGAGGGAGAGCCAGCCCAGTTGGAGATCGTGCTGAGGTTCTGCATGTAATCTTGGTAAATTACCCACTTTACATGCATATTTTCCGGTAAGATACGGGAGAAGGAGATCTGATTGAGGGTAGTAGTCCATCTCAAGTAGATGTGAGGAGAATTATTTAAGGGTGAAGCTCCAACAGAAGCTCAAGAGGGGGGAGTAGACTAAGGACGGATTATATCATGCGCAATTGCTTATGACTAAGGTAGTAATAAAAATGCCGCCCGATGGTATGTGATAGAATACCTCGATGATGGCATGATCAAAGCCCAACCCGTAAACGCTTCAATATCCTCTATATTCTACTTCAAGGAAAGAAAAAGCCACTCATGCCACGGGCCTGCCTTCAGCCGTCACTACCATTACTTCGAAAAGCGGCACATAGCTGAGCGTAATGATGCGTCAGATCCAGCACCGGCTGCGGTACGCTTGTGGCCTGCACGATACTGCGGACCTTGACCGCGCCCTCTTCCTCGATGAGCTTGCGGATGGCGTACAGGAGATCAGGTGAGAACTGTTGTCACGGTTAGACTGGTCTCGTGGATGACTGCCAATGGAAGATTTATGTTACCTCAGAGTACCACCGATACTGCCAAGCTATCAACCGTATCAGCGCCCCCAGCACGTCCTTATATTGCCCTTCGCTCTCCAGCATCTTGAGTACGCCCTTCATGGCCTTCGGCGAGAACCGAATCCGCAGGCATGACTGGTACGCCTCGACCGCTTCGGCGGGATGATGCAGCCTTTCTGCCAGCTCGCCGAGGATCTCCCATTCCTCGGCCGATTTCTTGTAGTCGAGGGATTGTTGTTTGCATTCGGTCACGTCGGTCCGCCAGATCGTGTAGATGCGCAAGTCTTCGTACAGCACCATGAAGAGGTTGTCGAGCCACCGCTCGCACAGACGCTTGTTCTGAAACTGTGTGTAATTGTTGTGCGATGGATCTGGCTAGAATGAGGGTTAGCAGCCCTGTTCGAATATCGTTGAATATACAATGACCAGGAACTTACGTCTTCACTCCCGGCTTTGACGACCTCTGATGCTACTGTATGCTCCGGTTTCTCGATGGACTCTTCTGCTGCCTTTGTGGCACCATTTGTAGGGCCATTCGGCTCGACTTCTTGCGCAGTGGTGCCCGATATTTTCGAGCTTTGATCCCCCTCATCAGTTTCTTCATCCGGTTTCTGTCCGTTTCCATCGACATTAGGGCTTGAGGTTCTTCTCAATGCAGTCGTACTTGCATTTCCGTTTATCGCCGCTCCTTGATTGCCCCCTGTCTGCTTCTCACTTCGGTATTCTTCTTCCATCACGAATACCAGACTCCTTATCTTGAGAAGTTGGTCCCAGCCGATCTTGGTTGTGATTTCGGTGAGAAGGCTATACGCTTTGTGGAATGTCCCTTTGTAGCTAGCTGCGTGCAGTTTCCGTAGCGATGGGTGTATCATCTCAATGTCGTTCGCTGACGGACCCTCATCAATCTCGTCTAACATACAGTCAGCTAGGATCGGTAGGACGACGCGTGACGGCTCCGGCATCTGCGGCGCATCTTTATCTTGAGAAGTGAACATCGGGCAGGAGTTCAAAGTTAGCAAGGCAAGGTCCCATTGTTCCAGGCTGACGTATGTCTCGGCCAACCGTGCCCAAGTGCAGAACTCGCTGGGCGCTGCAATCACGCTGCGTTTCGCACAATCCAACGCAAGATCTGGCCGCCCTTTGGTCTTACAGAATTCGGCTTGACATTCGAGAAGCGAATAATCCATTGGTAACTCCTGCACAGCGTCATGAAGAAGCTTGACCGCCTGTACCTCTTCGTCCGCAGAAAGTAGAACACGAGCCAAAAGCGATGAGATCTCAATGTCACGAGTACGGAGTTTCTCGAAGAGATTGATTCCGGACGCGTAGCGACCGGTGGTATGTATATATTTCAGAAGACCCGTGGTAAGATGATTCGAAACCAGGTTCGGGACTTGGATTTCCGGGTCAGAACCAAGTTGCCAACCTGCGAATCTTTTGAGCTTGTCCTCTCTTAGTGTGTTTGAATCAGTCATCCGAACCTTTGAAGAAAAGCCGTTCGGCGGCATCAAGGAATTTGTGCTCCATCTCAGTGCTTGTGATGGGATTAAATCTCCGGACGCCGATAATCTTCTTGATCATGTCCCCGCTGCCGTCATCAGCATACGAGTATGCTCTTAGCACCCCGCACAAGAATGTTTCCAGCCATAGATTATCAGTTGCGACGCGCTTCTCCCCTCGTTCATCGATACAGTAGCTTTCGACTCCGCCGGGAATCTTGACCTCAACACGCATGTCCAAACGAGAGAACGCATTGTAGCAGCTACATGTCCATTAGGTTGAGTATCGAATGAGAGGAACGTTTTACACACCAGTACAAGCCGGACACAATCTTATTTGATTTATCACTTGACGAATAGGTAAGGGTATTCACGTAGGCGGCCAAGCTTGCAGAAGAGGACGCATCCACCCCGGTAACATGATGATAGACACCGGTCTAGCATTGACAAGATAGTCAGCACAAACCCGATGCAACTTGTACGTGCCTTGCAATATTAGGCAGGCTGGCACGTGTATGGTTTTCGTCAGCTCTCCAGAACCATCATACCTGGCGAACCGTAGCCTTTGTCGATTGTCTGATAAGATAGACAAGATCTGGTGGACCTAGGTCCCGAAGGGCTTGTAGAGCTTCTGTCCGCGCTTCAATTGCCAGGCGTAGGTCTTCTTCAATGATCCTATGGGTAAAGTCTCTGTCAGCCCAATCCCTAATTCATTCGCTGGCCCTCATATTTCAACTTGCTATGGCTGCCTATGGGTTCACCCGTAGCTCGGGAGGTAGCAAACTGGGGAGCCCTACGTACTCGGGGGCTGCTGGCACAACCATTGCGCCGGGCGAAGCTCAATGTTGAGGAAGTTCGTATGCACGTGTCATCCACGTTCGTCGGATAAAGCTTTACTACTTGCTGGTCCCAAGTTCATTTCCAGCTCCATCAAAAGGCCTGAGAGTCGTAAGGGCGATACTTTATGCCATGTCGACTCCAACCACGCAAGGAAGCAAGCTCGTGAAGCTACCTTAGCTTATATAAGCGAACCCTTAAACGCCAGAGCTTTGACGAATCGCATGGCGAGGGTTCAGAGGGAAATGATATATAGCTGTCCAACGCCGATGGAACTGTCTTCGAGTCTTCCCCGACCGCAGAGGTGTGAACCAGCGAGGAACCGAGTGTTATCACGAGGTCGGTCCATCTCTCGAGCTTGGGATAGTCGGGACGAAGCCATGTTCAGGCTTGGTTGATACATCCGGTCTCATTGCTAAGCTTGGCTATAATGGTATGGACAGTTGAAAGGCTCTTGTATCTCCTCCCATTACTGATAAGATGCACGATGCAGTCAACCTTTATAGCGCTCAACATTGAGCCGGACGACGACACTGATGATGAGATCGACGATACGAAAGAGATTCAGGTGCATATCAACCATGATTGATGCCCTCAACATGAGGCTGATGTGGACATAGATTGAGGAGGCGCTCAAATTGTATCAGACAGCACTCAAGCTTCATTCGCAGGGCCCTCCATACTATGATCAGGCAGAGCAGGCCTACCTCGTTCTGTTCAATTCGGAAATCTTCAAGTACCCCGAGTCATTATCAGAGTCAAAGCACCTCGAGCGCTATGGCCAAGCACAGGATGCCGAAGAGCTTGATCACGAGGACACTGTGCATGACTTGACTGCAGGTACAACAACGGCGGATGGTACTCCCAGTACGTTGCCGCAGATCTTATACCTTACCTATAAGAACTACGGACAGTTCAAGCTGGATTACTTGAAGCATCAAATCGAAACCGTCAAGTCCCTTCCAAAGGAGGATCTTATAGACAAGGTAGCAGCGATACTGCTTCTTTTCGCAGAGGCATTGGAACGCGATGACACCGATGCAGTGACCTGGAGGCACACATCAAGGATCGGTGGCTTGCTCGGAAGCACACGAATCGCGCGCTTCTGTCTTGAAGCTGTTCTGGACGCCAATGAAACCGATATAGACGACGCAATGGAGCGCTCGGGGCTCGAAGAAGCTTTCGCAGTTGAAGAACTGAAAGAATTGCTTGGCACACTCACCGATGAATTGTCGCAGTCCCAACAGCCTCTATCCCTCTTACTGAAGCGGACTCTACCGTCTTCCTTGGCAAAACATTCGAAGCTCTCTCCTTTTCTTCACAAACAAGCACATTTACTGAGTTCCAATGGCATCCCTTCTGGGAGTTGGGAAACCACCCCCACGAAGCTTGTACTACACGCCACAGCACGAACATGGGCCGCCGTTGGAAAGTTGATTGTTGGGAAATTGACCTATCAGCACCTTGTATCTGAACAGTACATCAGTACCGAATTCGGTCCTGGCGCTGGCTTTGTCCTGGAATTACCAGGGAATCAACTGCCGAATAAGGAGCGCTCGCTCCTGGACGGTACCGACTCCACCACAGAGCCCGTGGTGCTGGTTGAAAGAAGAGCGCAGACTGCCTCTTTGGAAGCTGTATCTGATAGACACCGCGCCGGTGGTGCACACGCTCGTAAAGATAGAGCGGCTAGCCGTGGTGGCGGGCTGACCGTTTCTCACGGTCATGACGTCTCAAAGTTCGATGGCAACGCGCCGGAACCGCAACCAGTGGAGGAGTTTCAAAATTCGTCCATTCGCCCAAATAAAGATGGGCAGAGCACGCCCCAACAGATTGCGCCAAACGACGCAGGCGAGCTCGTTCAAGAATTTGCCGAAACATCTTGCACTCACCAGGTGAAATTAAGCCCTTCACTGAATACTTTGACTCTGCCGACGCGGAAACGGTCATCAGACTCGGCAGGAAATCAGGAGCCGGTAGACGGGGGACGTATAAGAAGCAAGCGTATCCGCGCGCGTGAATCAGTCGCAGATGCTGTGGCCAGTGAAGAAGCAACCGGAACTGGCATTGCTAGATATGTCAGTGACCAACTGGAAGCCCTTACGCGCGCGGATCATTGGATGTTCGAAGTTGTCAATGGTCTACTCTCAAAGCTTGGAGTTTTGAGTCTTGGATCTTTGGACGAACTCAAAACATGTATTGATGATACCGATGAGGTAGAACTGGTTAGTGATCTCAGCGGAAAAGAGAACCAGAGGCAACGTTGCACAGCGATCCAGGACCTGCGGCAGATTCTCCAAACTTGGACTGATGAGAAAGGCAACATAATTCTTGCGGGTAACGGGGTTGAAGATGCGAGTAGCAACATTGGGAGGGCTAGGAACTCCGGACTTACAATCTTTCTGGAGCACTCCAAACGGCAAGCACAGAAAGCCACCACTAGGCCGCTTCTGTCAGCAGATGTAGGGTTGGCCAGATTCCAGGAGGACTTGGAGCGCAACTGGCTGTGCATCAATGAGGTGGCGTTTCGTTGGATAAAGCATTTACTCCTCCCCACAGCACCAACGTCAGGCCGTACGAGAGGTGGTGATGCAGTACTTACCCACCCAACTTATGGCTCGACATATACCGATTATACATGGCCCGAGCCTTTGAAGGAGGCCATTGTGCAGATCCTGGTTGGGCAAGATGACTACATATACAAAGCGATGGAGGGAGAAGCATGTCAACTCGAGTTTCAGATATTATGTGCTTCCATGAAGGGGCGTCCTTATCGATACTCGATTAACGACCACTTCACCGCGGAGATGGTTGAAACTATCTTCGAGCTCCACTTGGACGTTTACTCTAGTATTACCAACCCAAGTAGCGAGGTCGACATGGCTACGCGAATCTTACAAAGAGATCGATTGTCACGATGGGCTAGGCTTGCCAGCAATCTACTCAGGCTGCGTCCGACTGTAGGGGAAGGGCTTCTGGCAACAGATACTCTGACACTCAGGTATCTGTGGGCTGCCACTTTCTTCTCCAACATGTCGGAGGGCGTCTCCCGGGAACATGTTATGCTATGTCTGGCTGAGCTGAACCAGTTACTGGAGGCTGCCGGAAATCCTGTTCTTGAGCTTCAAAACAACGCTGTGATGCCAGAAGTCTCAGCTGCTGCTGCCGAGCGAGAAATGTCAAGATTGACGACCATGGACTTCTTCCTCGGTATCTTCAGCAACGACGATGGTAGCCCCGTAGCTGTCATTGAAAGCTTGGAGCCCATTCTCGATCCGATGAAGGCAACCACTGAGATTGATTCACAAGATGCACAGCAATCTGAAGCTAGAGCTCCTGACAACGACAGAGACAGCCTGCAAGTTGATTTCGAAAAGGTTAATATGAGCGATACCCCACAGAGTGATCTACGCAGCTACCCAACTCAGTTGGATGAAATGTCAAGATTTCTGCAGCGTGGTAGCGCTTCTCTACGACTTTTTCTCTGGCGGAGACTGAGAGATGCTTATGAGGCAATCAATTATCCACCAAGAATCTTCTCCTGCTGCCTACGGAGCATTGAGATAATCATGACTGATCTCAAATCTGCTTCCTACCTTGAGAGTGCTCCAGAGCACCGACAACTCACTCTTCTGAAGTGGATACGCTGTCTCGACGACTTGACAGTGAAGGCGCTGACGTTAGTACTTGACGAGCCAAGCGCTCTCGAATGCATGGACGTTGAGCAACTTCAAGTCTCCATGACGGCCTTTGCCGAGCTCTCGAGGTTGCTGCACAGCTTCACAATGTATGAAGATTCAGTCCGTGTTGGTCAGGTCAAGCCTACTTCGTCGTCTACCCATCCGTCAATGCTACTTTTCGCAAACAAACTACGGGAAATGCAAGTAAGAACTTGGATTATTCAATATGTATTACTCAAAGCTGCAATATCTCAGAACCAATGCGTCTTTGTCGTAGCCTCAGATGATTTGGTTGATTATTTGCGTGTGGTACACTACGTTCTTGGGAGTCGCTCTTACTGTAAACTCGCCAACAAGGTCTTCCTGAAGTTCATGAAGGCGGAGCTTCTCGTGTTATGCACAGCGGAGACGTGGGAGTCCGACTTCGCGCAAGTGATCTACGATCTCCATGGTCTGAAGCTCTGTCCTAGTTTTGCTGATTTGCAGGATCACGGCTGTCCTGCAGATCCACTTGACGGTCGCACAGCAATACAGATTATGGATTTCGTTATGAAACAAGTCAAGAAAATCAATATTAAAGACTTGCCTAAGACGGATCTGAAGTCTATCATCGATAAGATGCAGCAATTCATCGGTGCGCCTAAACAGACTAACGCTCTAACGCTTAACAGGCGAATTCTTATGGCATTCTTGAAATCTCCAATCAATCCGATTGACCTTTATCGATCCCTCAAGGGCGTTGGCGATTTATCTACTGTGCCTGTGGGGATGGAGAGCGCTGTCGTCGCAGAAAAGGGATGGTATTTCCTGCTTGGATCCATGGCCTTCCATAGGTTCTGCTCACAGAAACGTGTCGCTCCTGGACCGACAGATGATTTAGACTTTGCAGACTATTTCTTTAAACTCGACCTTGAATATAACATGGACAAGTGGGAGACATGGTACAGACTCGCAGTGGTCTACGACACGCAATTGGAGGAAGATGTCTTGTGGTCGGCTGAGAAAATTAACAGTAACAACAATGATCTTACAGACCTACAGCGAAGGGCGATCCACTGCTACACAATGGCTTTGGCCACCGCTGTCAGATGCGCCGACGACTCGACTGAGACGGCCAGCAAGGTCTCCGATCTCTACACAAACTTTGGCTTCCGGGTTTATGCCTCCACACGGGAACCCTTCTCGATGGAGGCATTCAGCCTTCGCGATTTTACGAGGTTCTTCAGCGCTCAGAGCCAAGGAATGTACAAGAAAAGGCCCTTCAGGGACTTGAAGCTCTTCCCAGCTTGGACTTTTGCCGCCGTGTTGTTCAGAAAGGCGCTAGTAGAGAAACCTGAGCGATGGATGTCAGTGACCTGTCCTCCCGCTACTATAGTATCTATACTGATTTCATCTAGCAATCACTACATGCTTGCTAAATGTCTCTGGAAGATGTACAGCTGTGAGGACTCGATAGCTAAAAGTCACAGACGTCCGGACTACCAGGAGGTTCTTGAGGCTTGTGTACAAGCGATCGACACTTTGCCAGAGAGGAAAGATAACAGGCAAGAGGCAATTCTGGAGCCTCACTATAAGCTCGTCACGATCGTGCACAAGCTTGTGAAGAGGAGAAAGCTTAAGGCATGTGTCCGGCTCCGAAACTGGAAAATATATGCTGACCCCGAAATAGCCCCTAGAAGCCAGCGACTTCCTTCTAACGACTCCTTACGCACGTAAAATACCGCCACCGGAGGATCTAGACAGCTGGGAAACGTACATCTTACAGATCCTGAAGGCTCTGAGGACGGCGGACAAATCAAACTGGCATCATCGTATGGTGGCTAGGGTTTGTTCAACAGTCCAAGCTAACAAAACTTGGCTTACAGGGAATAGGCTGCGCATATCATCTACGACGACTCCGCCGATGATGTTACCGCGGCCATGGGCGCCAAGCATGAGTTCACGCAGCAGATCTTCACAAAGACCATGACTCTTCAGGTCTGGAAACCAGAGCACGAAAGAGCAGGAAGGCATTTTGTCTATACTAGTCGATACGTCTCCTTCTTTGTTCGGCTCTTGGTTCAACTCGGTGACCGTGCTAGCCTTGAAGCTCTGACAAAGCGTGTGAGGAAAAAGGCAGGGGAGTATGTAGGTTTCGCCAAACTCTGGCACGACCTCTGTCTGGCATATCTCAAAGTACGTCTCTTGTGCTACGGTTTTTGTAAGATGATAATGCTCATAGTACGAAACAGCTCCTTCGTCGGCTTGGCCACATACTGGAAGGTCACGAAGATACAGTGTTCAAATCCATCAGCCACGAGGAGTTCCAAGTCAACGCCAGTCGTCTGGAGACATGGTGCCATCTCCCTGATACCTATTCGCCGATAATCGACATCCTTCGTGACGTGGTTGAGCTCAAGAAGCTCAACACAAGTCTGATGAAACCGACTCTGATCGACGACCTTATCTTTGACACCTACGCTATGTTATATGGCACAGTTGTACCAGAACTCGCTGCAAAAGCTAGTGGACAAGAGAGTCGAGAGCGCATGAGGGTCGACCATCTACTCATGAGCACCGATGACTCGGTCGCTACGCCTCCACCACCTGCGACAATGACCCCTGATCCAGCTGCGATAAAGCCTCGCACGAAGGGCGTTGGAAGGAAAGAACTCCTCCGCAAGGCGGAAGCTGTAGTCACTAAACCATCCGCCGCGCCAGAGGTTTCCAGGGTTTCCAGCGCCGCTGAGTCCAGCGTTTCTCAGCAAATACCACAAGAAGTGTCGATTGTCAAAGAGGAGCGGGGGAAGGAAGACACGCAGGGGAGTAGTGCGCCGGGTAGCGTTCATGACAGTGCTGACGATGAAAGCGAGCTTAGTGAGATCGAGGAGGAGCTGCCCGTGCCGGTTGTGAAGCCCATGTTTCCTAACCTCGTTAATAGCGGTGGGGCTACTGGCTCGGCAGCGGATTCGAGTGAGAGAACGGAGGGTGGTTCGCCACGTTCTCCGTTGAAAGATCTCGATATAGTCGATGGAGCGGGTACCGCGGATCAATAGCAGATTATCATGGTCCTGAGAGAACACTATTCTACCAACCCTGGGAGAATAGCTCGAGCGGGGTATCCACTCTGCGGAATCTGGTTCTGTTTGACGGGGAGGGAGAACAAGGCTCATCTGGAGCTATATTGCACCTGACGCGCATTGTATAAAGGTCAGCCACGATTCTACTTATCCTCTAATGACTTCTCGCTCTTAACATCCTTCTAGTACCAGCTTGGCACTTGTCGTCCTCTGCTGGATCCAAAAGGCGCAATGGTGGATCATGAGAGGTTTTGGGGCATTTAAGGGTGTGTAAATCATGGCGTTTGCCGGGTCCGGGCAGGATTGTTCCTGAACCACAAGTATCGTGAAGTGTGTCGATTTTTCCGACAAGGCTGGACACGGCGGGGTGTAAAGGCGTAGGGGCTGCTACTTTGCGTTTCTATATCGACCGTCAAGGTTTTGGGACCAAGGATTGCAATACACATGCGTTGTATACTAGAAGCGACGAGCGGTGCACCAAACCAGAGCAATTTCACTCCAGTGCAGGCTGCTGCAGAGTTACAGAGCAAGGTCCCGATAGCCCTTGCGTCGATAAATCCGGAGCATGAAGCTCTCCGTTTTCGATTGTACGAGTACGCAACTGGTGTCTCTGTCTCTCCTGCTTATTTTCCCTTTTCCCCTAAAACGGCACTACGTCACTCCCATTCGCGACATTCCCTGGCCATTCTTTGCAAGTTTCTCCGACCTCTGGAAGCTCGGCACATTCCAACAGGCCACTTTGAAGAGGCGACTTTTGCTTTATATAAAGGCACGGTATGTATGCAATTGCTTCTCTTCCCGTTTGGTCCAGGGGACAAGTCATATCCACCTCTCCCGACGGAGCTGAGACCGACCGGGACAAGGCTGGCGGTGATGGGACGTCGAGTTGATGGGTTTCGTTTCATGCTTTTTCCTCCGACTTCCTTGAAGGAAGTTCGGGTCTGTTTCGTTGTACCAGATGGCCTGATCCGCGGAGGCTGTGTATGAAGTCTGATGGCTTAGCTTGGAGATATCAAGCTTCTCTTCCGACTGCCGTTGTACGTCGAAAGGCTTATATGACAGCGCGGACTTCCCTCGCGACGAATACATAGTAACGTTACGTCGATATTCTCGTCCCTCTTAAGACTGCCCTTAGTGGAAAAGCTATCGACTCTGGGTGCGGGTGCGGATGGATTGCAGGCCTGTAGTTGCTAGGCATGAATAATTCAACTCAAGGGCAGGGAGTTCTAGTTAGGGTAGGGGAATGCGTTCAATCCTGCTTGGAAGATCGAGAAGTCGACTAAGTACGACCCTTGCAATACATAGGTCGTCCAAGGAAAGAGACATGACTCCGTGAATCCGTACAAAGTCACCTCCATCGAACAGCGAACCTCCTCGGCGCACTGAAGCATCCCAAATCACCAACAACACGCTCATTGCAGCCTAACTACACGCCACAACCCACCAGACTCAAATTGCCCTACCCACTCAGGACGCAACCCCCCAGCCGGCAGCGAAAACCCACACCCCCCCCCCCCAACACCAACTCGCAATTGAACAACCCCCTCACGGACTCGACCCCTCGCGTCCCAAATCCCACTTCCTAGTCGTCAACTTCCTAGTCCTCGCCCTCGGCGTCTTCGCCACCCCCGGCTTCTTCTCATCCAAACTCATCGCGTCCAACTTGCAGAGCGCGTTCTCGACGTCGACGTCGCTGTTCTCGAGCGACAAGGTCGAGGCGTCGAAGGTCTTCGGCTTCGTGCGCGGTTGCTTAGTGGGCGAGCGGGTCTGCAGGGCGCGCTCGAGGGCGAGGATCTTGCGGCGGAGGGCGGCGTTGGAGTCTGAGAGGTCGCGCGAGTGGTCGGAGGGGGTCGGGGTGGGGGAGGGGTCGTGGTGGACTTTGGGGGGTGTTAGTGGGTGGGATGGTGAGGTGGGGTGGGGGGGGGAGTGGGAGGGACTTACTTTGGATGCCGCCTGTCAAGACACCGAGTTTGAGATCGAGGTGTTCGTCGTTGTGTTCAGCCTGGCGCGAGTTGGTCAGCTATCGAGTCGCACAAGCCATGTGATGGGAAAGGAGAGAGAGAGCTCTACCTCTTCAAGCCAAGCGCTCTTCCACCTTCTCTGTTCGTCCTGCAAACGCATCTCCATCTCATCCCAGCACTCCGCCCGGACCTCCTCCTCCACCATCTCCGCCTTCTCCTCCGCCGCCTTCCACGCCATCTCGGCCTCTCTTCTCCGATTCTCTTCGTCCAGCAACCGGACGTTCAGCGCGTCGACCTCGTCCGTCAATCTCAGGATCTCCATGACTGCAAACTCCAAGTCCTCGTCCGTCACTTGGCTGGGTGAGACGCGGCCGCTGGGCATGTCGCCTTTGTTGCCGGCGGCGGTGGTGCCGGAGAAGATGGTGCTGGTGACGGATGGGATGCGTGGGACGGTGACCTCTCGGGCGAGTGCGGAGTAGCGCAGGATCTGGGATGTGGCGTTGAAGTCGCCGAGCGGGTCGGCGGTGACGATCATGATGGCTTGTTGGGGGTTGCGGTGGTGTGAGGAGTGGGCGTGGTGGGTGGAGGGGAAGGAGTTGGAGAAGAGCAGTTCGGTCAGCTTGCATTGGCGGAAGGGTACCACCGACGGCTGGACCAGGGCACGTTAGTATAGCAGCGGGTGATCCAAAGGTAAGGGCTGATACCTTGTTGCCGTCGTGCCCGTCGCTCTGCATCTGCAGACATTGCCCCAGGTACATGAGGCTCTCATTTATCTTGCCGGCCTCTGCTAATGTCGCGCCTGCAGTCTTGGCGTTTCTCGCTCGCTCCGAACCTGCGCATCACACTCTTAGAGATGACCGAACGTCGAAGGCAGGTTACTCACCGGCCAGGTCTACGACAGTCATCTGACTGCTACTCCAGTGGCCGTCTGTCGCAGACTTCCTCTTCGTAACCTCGATGCAGAAGAATCCATGACTTCTTGAACTCACGCTATTACTTCCCGTGCCAGCTACTCGTCTCTCCATCAGACCCGTCTCAAGCACCATCAACGCTTCGTCATAGTTCCCGCATACGATCTTCCGCAAGCCAACGACGACTTTCCGATCGGGCGACGCCTCAGTGGACTTGAAAAGGAGCGGACGACGGCGCAGGTCTTTTGGGTTACGCGTGTTGGAGAGGAGATCGAAGATGCGGTCATTGTAGACTTCATACATGGAGATGAGGAGGGCGAAATCGGCGTCCGAAGCTACGCCGACGGAAATGTCGCCAACGTCGGGGAGCTGGGGTAAAGCCGAGGGCCGCTGCGGCAGATGTTTTCTCGGCACGCTCGGCGCATATCCGTTGTCCTTTACATTGCCAAATCTCAACTTAGCAACACTCCTTGTGATGCGCGGGGTGTTCCAAAAAGGGAGCAGGGATGGGAGTGTGTGGGGCCCTTTGCCTGGGGACCAATTCCTTGGACTAGGGCTAAGTGGTGGATTCACTGGTCTGGTGCTGGGCGGATCCTGTTCTCGTGGAGAAAGGACGCCGCCCAGACCTAGTATCGACCATTGACCTCGCAGACCACGGGATGTGGACCGTACGGGATGTGTGGGGTCTGTGGGAACCAAAGCAGGGGCTCTGCCTACCGTCATGGGTGTCGGCGCTCTCGACGCAACGTGATCTGTAACTCCATCACCATAAACTCCATCCAGGAAGCTGGACGCGGCGAGTATCTGGGCCTCTGATGCGTCCGCGCCGGCTAATGTAGAGACGAGCGTCGAGTTCGTAGACGGGTGCAGGATCGTAGAACCAAGAGAGCGGAACAGAACCTCCAGTGCCATCTGCGTGAGACCCCGCTGAGACTTGGAGCCCAGGATAGTATGACTCTACGCTCCCGTCAGCATATAAGCGCTGCGAGCCCTGTCCTCGTCGCTCAGAACAGACCTTCCCGGACCCCGTCACCCCCAACGTAGCCAGCAGCCCATCCCTCCCGTCTCCCAGCACGCCTTCGATCAGCGGTACCACTCCCGCTCCCTGGAAGAGGTCGAGCTGCGTCGCCTCCTCTTCGAACACCTTTGTGAACGCAAACTTCTCCACGGCGCGCTTGCGCGAGTCTGAGGGCGGGTTGAGCGTGATGTGGGTGGGCATGCCATGGTCGCTGTCGCGCGTCGGCTCTTCCACGGTCAGGTAGCGCTCTGGTGGTGTGAGGAGTGGGTAGAGAGATTGCGGTGTGACTTGGACGAGGGAGGATGGTGGGGGGCGCAGGCGGAGGTAGACTTGGAAGAGTTGGGTTGAGGAGGGCTTGGGTGGTGGTTCCATGTTTTCGTGCTTGGTTTTGTTCTCAAGAAGCGGAGAATCCTGTGTTGTGTCGTTTCGTACGTTGCAGGTGGAGGTAACTCCGACTTGTCGGTGCTGCGTCAATACGAAGTAATCAGTTGATGGTTTTCGAGATGTTTACGCGGCACTCCCCGGTTGCTATGGAGAGCACGGACCACCTGTCAAGCGCTCTCATGTGTCAATGCAGGATTAGCTAAATACAATCGGTGAATTTGCTGATTCGATTTCATTCACCTCAAAGTATGTGAATTCCAGGCAAACACAACCAATCTCAAATGTTCTCTAACATGTTCTCTTACCTCTTCTGCTCCACAGACGATCGCAGGATCACCGCCTCTTCACCCATCAAAAATCAAAGATGGAGGAACCAAAGCCTGCCGTTGAAAGCAAGAAGAAGCACTTCTCTATCAACATCGACCCACGAGGGGACGTCACTCTCAAGGTCGGACCGCCGGGAGCCGGCAGGAGCCTTCGAGTCTCTTCGAGCGTGCTCAGCCTGGGGTCTCCCGTCTTTGCGGCGATGTTGAATTCGACATTCATCGAAGGAACCGTACCAACGGACGGAAGCACCAGAAACATATCACTCTTGGAAGATGAACCTCGCGCTGTTACAACTCTTTGTAACGTTCTGCACCATCAGAGCCAGTACGTTCGAGTGGAGATATTCAAAGACTTCGACCAGCTGGCGCTCCTTTGCGACAAATATGACTGCGCAAGGGCGTTAAAACCTTGGACGACCTTGTGGCTTCAGAAATGGCGCGGAGTTGCGATCGGCGAAGATGATTACTGGAAGATGCTGTATATTTCATATGCATTTGATGACCGACCGGCTTTCTATGCGGCTTCACTAGCGATCCTTCAGCACTACAATGATAACGAAATGACCGGGGCGCTTGCGACTCGCCCTGGGCTTGCAATTCTTCCAGATAGTGTCATAGGTAGCTGGCACCAATATCCTCCAGACTCTCCCATCATCCACTGATCATGCATTAGACGGTCTTCAAGCACGAAGACGCGCAATCGTTGAAAAGATCCATCAGCAGATCGAGAACAACGCCGTTAGCTACATGAAAGATGCGTGCTACAAGATCGCAGTTCGTGTCACTCAAAGTTGGGATTGCTTCAGCACTTCGAAAACGGGCTCTTATTTCCTAGAGCTCTCGCGCCTAGGGCTCTGGCCTTTATCGGAGACACTGCGTAAGTGTAGCGTCGAAACAGTGTTGGGCAAGCTCTCCGGTGTCAAGAACTATACTCTCGACACTGCGAACAGCTTTGAAATGAAAACTCGCTGCCCTTGCAATATCTGCACCGCCGACTTCCAGGCCGACATACGGATCATTATCGCTGAGCAAAGAGCCAGCTTGAAGGGTCTCTGTCTAACTTGTGCCGCAGTCGGAAGGACATCAGCAGCGATGGGCAACTGCCAAGCTAAATTGTGGTGTTGTGGAGACAGCAGCACCTCTGCACGCACCACTACCCACAAATGCGAACCTCCAGTGGAAACAGCCTAGGATTTCTGATGGCCGTAGTAGATAGTGCCAGATCCTAGAAGAACCTGGCCTGCGTTGGCTAGCTTGTATCTAATGGCACTCATCTTTTTCCAACGCGACCTTGGTGTAGTGTGACGTGCTGTATTGACAAGAGTTCATCAGGTGTAGGTTACAGGATGGGGGGGTAGCGGTTGGCGTTCATCTTTGGCAGGGCTAATCAGATAGCTTGAGCGTTGCATGCCACCTTCAAGCGGATGAGCTTTCCTCTGCACTTATCGTCCTCGCCGTCCATCATCTTCATACACACCTCTCGGCAAGAGGGAATAAGGTAAGTGTAAGGATATCTTTCAGCAAGATGAACCACTCCATACTGTAAGTGAACTGGCAGGACTTGGCAGGCGAACAATCTGGGACTAAGGTTGAATAAACACTTCCAATTATTAATTGGTCCTTTTGCATCCTTTCATCTGTTTTTATTCGATCGGAGAATTTCCTCTGTTGAGCCCTGACCACAGGGTAAATTAAGACGATTTGGGACCTGCATTATTAGATGGGTAAAAGACTCCGCTGGTCCATGCGACTGCATAAAAGACTTGAATGGTAGTCGGCCCATAAAAAAGACTCAGATAGTCTCAATGTCAATGCTAACTCTTTTATCTTTAGTAAACACATCGCTGTCGTCAAAATTCTGATGTGTTTCAACCTCGCTGCCATCATCATCATCACCCATTCCTACACAATTCCACCTCACTGTCATCAACATCACAATTTTCACTTGTCAGAGCTGTATTCCCTGATTGATAGGCTCTGTGCAGAGTCATAGACAGTGATGATGTGAGGAACAATATGGGTGACAGTGACATGAGTGACAGTGACAATTTTGGTGACAGCAATGATGTGAGTGACAGTGAACATGAGCAACAGTGATGAGGGTGACAGCACAGGGCCTGAAAGATTGTTCATTCAAGTCTTTTTTACGGGCTGACTACCATCCAAGTCTTTTATGCAGACCAGCGGAGTCTTTTACCCTTATTAGATCGGTTGGTAAAGGTAAGGTTCAGATGACATAAGGTAATAATAGTGCGTCTTACAAAGGGGAGTAATCGCACTATAAATAGCCATTCATCTCCGCACCAGCCATCGTCAGCTTACGACAGCTAAGATAATACTGTACATGACGACATATCGCGAAGGTAAGTAGTACAGTAACTTATTTCAAGAGGAAGTCGGATATGAGCTGAGGAAAGACGTTTCATTCTGCTGCAAAAGAACACCATACAAGTACTCATCGCCATTATGTTGACTTTAGATACCAGGCATCAAGAAGTACTTGTAACGTTACCTAAGGTAAGGTATCTCTTATACTCTCTATTGGACAATGTCTGTTGTGACTGGTCATCTTCCACATTGCCCATTGCCTTTTGAGGGGCCAATCACCCCAGCAATTGTTGCTGTCTGTCCACGGCAAAGGCAACGTGAGCCGGATGCTTGCGTCTTTGCGTGGTTGGTGTCCGATAAGGTAAGGTAAGGTAAGGTAGTACTGTACATGGGGGCTGGATGTTTTGGTGTAACTTACAGGGTAATCAATTGAGATGATTGGATGCGCCGCTTGTAACGCCAATATAAAATACAATAATCATCGATATTACACTAAATTGAGCATGTTGCCCGAGCCACCGTAAATTATTTGCTTCGTTACCCCAAACTCCGTACCCAGTTGCCCCCAACAAAACAAAACCTTTCTGCCTCCCCTTTCTTCTCCGATCTCACTCACTTCCTTTTAAAATCCATCTTCTCGCTCACAGCTTTTGATTCTGCAATTTCATAACATCAATCACTCAAAACACTCATCATCCACAGTCGTTCTAGCAATCGTGCTCTTACATCAAACATAACCAACAGACACTCGTTCATCGTACCTTACCTTACACAACAACCAACCACCAAGATGCAGTACTCTAAGCTTGCTGTCGTGGCCGCCATCGCCGCTCCATTCGTTGCCGCTCAGAGCTTGAACGGTCTGCCGGCCTGTGCTGTAAGTTTGACCTTCACCTCGTCTTGCACTTACCTTGGCCTCATCCTGACTATGGACCATAGCAAACAGCAGCTATCAGCAGTATCGGCTCGACTGGCTGCCAGCTCACAGACATCAAATGTATCTGCAGCGCTTCCTCGTACTTGTCAGGCCTGCAGCAACAGATCTCCAAGACCTGCAGCCAAGCTGACCAACAAGGTAATTCACCCTAATCTCGACGCGAGTGAAAATACGTGACTGATCAAAAACCTTAGCCGCTCTCACTTTTGCCCAGCAAATCTGCAGTTCTGCCGGCATCACCTTGAGTCCGGCGGGTGCGAGCTCTCCCTCGTCTGCCGCTGCCTCACCTGCCGCTGCCTCGTCGCCCATGGCCTCTTCCATGATGGCCTCTTCCATGATGTCGTACGCCCCGGCCTCGACCATGATGACCAGCGCCGTTGCCCAGAGCTCCGCTGCTGTCGTCTCGGCCGTGAGCGACGGGCAGCCTCAGGCACCCACCTCGGCCGCTGTCGTTTCCGTCATCAGCGACGGGCAACCTCAGGCACCGAAGTCGGCCGTCCCGGTCTCTCAGATCTCCGACGGGCAACCGCAAGGCGGTAGCGCCATGGCTACCATGACCGCGAGCGCCGTCTCCCAGATCACCGACGGCCAGCCGCAGACTCCCACCAACGCTCCGGTTCCGGCTCCGGCTCCGGCTGCCAACACGACCATGGCCAGCAACGTCACCGCCGTCACTTCCGCTAAGCCCTCCACCTTCACCGGCGCTGCCAGCAGCTTCGGTGTCCAGTGGGTCGCTGCAGGTGCCGTTGGCGCTGCTGCTGTCTTCTTCGCTGGCTTGTAATTTCCCGCAACATGATATGCAGTCATTTTGGGCTGCGGTACACAGCAAAAGAGAAATATTCAGGCCGTTATTTTTCTGTGTACAATAATTGGCTGAGGGTTGGGAAATCGGGGGGATTTAGGAAGAGAGGCATGAAAATGAAAAGGCTATGGATGTAATGCGGAGGATTATGTAGTCACGATCAATCCAAACTTCAATGGTATAAGGTGTGCACACTTAGTCCATCGTGCCTTAAAGAACCCTTATCATATGTCCTACCTACCTGGTTGTGCAACCTACAAATGCACATCATCCCGTAACGTCTCCTCTGTCTCCACCCACTCACTACCTTCGCACTCCGTACTCCACGCTTCTCCTACCATATCAATTCTCATTTACAGCACACCTCCATTTCGTGATGATTCGATGATGACTAAATCCTTAAGTCGAGCAAAGTGCGTGGACGACTACGAGCCCCGAATCGATGATGACTGCATGTGTATACATCCCAATCTTACTCAGACCTCCCAAACACAACCGCTCCAATCACCAAATGCCACTGCCAGCGAAAATACGACTCGCCTTCCCTAAGGTAGCGACTTCAAAACCGACCTGCACAACCCAAGGTAGAGAGACGTAACGTTAGCGGACAGCAAGCGACCCAACCTCCCCACCCCTCCGAACCAAAGAACCCCAGCTCCCATCCCCCCGCCACCCCGTCCCCTCATCCCGTCGCCTCCCGCTCCCCCTTCCACCTCCCCCCTCACCACCCCGCCGTCCCAACCCCCCCCTTCATCAACCCGCCCACATCACTAGTAACCCACCCACCATAAAACGCCCCCTCTTGCGCCTGCACCCTCTCGCCATCCACCCAACACGACCACGGCACCCCGCCGCCGGCGTACAAACTCAAATACCCTTTTATGGGCGCGAAAGCCTCCGTCGGGGTCTGGTAGGACCAGATGCGGTCCGCGACCGAGGCGCCGGTGTGAGGGTGCGTCAGGGCGTGGTAGGTGGCGAGGCCTTTGTATTCGCAGAGGGTGCGGTGGGGGGTGGGGGTTAGGGCGTTGAGGAGAGTAGGGGGGAGGGCGGCTGGGGGGAGGTAGTAGGCTGGGTTTTTTGGAGTGTTAGTGTGGGTGTGGGGTTGGTGAGG